>Ga0065721_10052186_pt1 | contig 12491 bp, 9 predicted proteins | sample Mesricmetagenome_FD_59108 | JGI IMG/M metagenome (GOLD analysis project Ga0065721, IMG submission 59108) | Mesophilic microbial community from rice straw/compost enrichment Sample: eDNA_1 v2 (version 2) | ecosystem: Engineered > Solid waste > Grass > Composting > Bioreactor | place: USA: Davis... | reverse complement strand
ACCGGTCGTGACGGTAGAGTCGGTTGCGGCGATCGACGATATCTCGGTGCCTTATGGCACGGCGTTGGAGTCGCTGGAGCTTCCGAGCGAGGTAGGGATCTCCCTGAGCAACGGGGATGAGGAGACGGTAAGCGTCGCTTGGGATGAAGGCACTCCGGCTTACGACGGCAATGTGTCCGGCACATATGAGTTTAAAGGTACGCTGACGCTTCCGGACGGAGTCACGAATCCGAAGGGGCTAAAAGCGATGATTAACGTTATCGTCGGGGAACAACCGCCGGCACCGGTAGTGACGGTAGAGTCGGTTGCGTCGATCGAAGACATCACGGTGCCGTATGGCACGGCTTCAAAAGCACTTGTGCTCCCAAGCGAGATAGCGATCGTCCTGAGTAACGGGGATAAGGAGACGGTAAACGTCGTTTGGGATGAAGGCACACCTGCTTATAATGGCAATGTCTCCGGCACGTATAAGTTTAAAGGCACGCTAACGCTTCCGGACGGAGTCGCGAATCCGAAAGGGCTGAACGCGAAGATCAACATTATTGTCGGAGAGCAGCAGGTCATCCCGCAGCCTCCTGTCGTCTTGACTCCGAATCCTGCAACGAACATAACGGTAGCTTGCGGTACGGTTGCCTGCTCGGCCAAGCTTGGCGACGAAGCGGAAGTCGAGCTGCCGGCCGGATTGTTCGACGGCCCGTTCACGCTGACGATCGAGAAAAAGGACCTCGATAGCGGAACGGTCCCCTTCTCGATGAAGCCGTTGACCCCGGTTTATGAGCTGCTTAAGAGTTTTGCGGGCAAGTTCAGCAAGCCGGTTAAGCTGACCTTCAAATTCGATGTTTCCGCTCTAGAGGAAGGCCGACATGCCGCTCTATTCTATTACGACGAGGAAAAGAAAGAATGGATCGAAGTCGAAGGCCATACGGAAAATTCGAGGTTTATCGCTCAGGTTGATCACTTCACGAAGTTCGCGGTTTTCTCGGTAGAGGATGCTCCGGTTCCCGAATTCTCCGATCTGACCTATCATTGGGCGAGAGAAATGATCGTCCAAGCAGCGTCTAGAGGGATCGTCGAAGGCTACTCGGACGGATATTTCCGTCCGAATGCAACGGTCACGCGCGCCGAATTCACGGCGATGCTCATCCGGGCTCTCGGGATCGATGCTTCATCCTCCGGAGCCCTGAGCTTCTCCGATGCTAGCCGAATCGAGACATGGGCACAACCCTACGCGGCTGCCGCGGCTCAAGCCCGGATCATAACCGGATTTGCGGACGGCTCCTTCCGTCCGGATGCGGAGATTACCCGCGCGGAGATGACGAACATGATCGCGAGAGCGATTGGATTGGCTACGGAAGCTTCCGCCGCGAGTCCGTTTGCCGACTTGGATTCGATCCCCGCTTGGGCTCGCTCCGCTGCCGTTGCGGCCGGTCAGGCCGGTATCGTCACCGGAGCGGACGGCAACCGCTTCGCTCCGGAACGACTTGCGACGCGTGCGGAAGCGACGGTCATGCTGTGGAGAATGCTGGATTATCAAGACAACGAATAGGCGCCATGCAAAAGGCTGCCCGACGACCTCAGGTCGTATGGGCAGCTTTTTTTGATTCTTCTTTTTTATAAGAATCTACCTAAATGATAAAGGAAGTTAATTCCGCTACAAGTCCCCATGTCGACGGTTTGAACACCGTTTTCCCGAAAATAAGTTTCAGTGGAATCCGCCGAAGACGTCCATCAATCCGTTCTGAATTCGCAGCTTGGCGAGGTCGAACTCCGAATATTGCTTGATCTCTTCCACGTTAAGTCCTGCGGGAAGAAGGGCAGGATGAAGCTCTCCGGGCCGGCTTCGCTTCACTTGGCGAACGCTGAAGACTTGGGCGGAAGGATGGTTCAATCGATAATAGAGGGTGGAACGGCTCAGCCCGAGAAGCTCGGTCTGCGTCCGGATCGGGAGGCCCTGTTCTTCCCGGCGAACGAGCTCGTTAAGCTTCTGTTTGGGGACGCTTGCCGCGGCCACCTTCTTCAGCCATTCCAGCTGGAGGGTCAATTTGTTCGCTTCCTGCCGCAGCTCCTCGATGCGAAGCTCGTAGTCGGCTTTCAGCTTCTCCGTCTCTTTAGATTCCTTCTCGAACAGCTTGGAGAGATTGGCGAGCGCATGGCTCTTCCACCGTTGGAGAAGGATCGGATGGATATCGAACTCTGCGGCAACCTGCTGAACGGTCGAATTCTCTTCCAGAAGTTTGGATACGATATGGGCTTTTTGTTTGGGCGTAAATCGTCTTCTCCGGGTCTCAGCCATACTAGCATCGTTCCTTTTCGTGTCCAAAATAGATGATCTTGCTCGGGGCGGCGGCGGACTTCTAATTCTTATATTAGGGGAGGTTTTCCAGAAATTCAACACAAATTCCAACTTGACGGGTGGGAATTATCTGTATTAGGATGTGGAATATCCAAACGGGGCAATCGTCCTCTGACATAAAGGATGCTGACCAGACCAACTGGAAGTGCCGCTAAAAATCTCTCCCGCCATCGGGGGACGATTTGGGCGGTTTTTGTTTTTTTCGAGCGAAATAAGAGGCAAAGGGGAGAGTCGATTGCAAGTATTACGATTGGACGGCGTCAGCAAGACATATCCGAATGGAACCGTCGCCGTTCAGGATGCGAATCTGGAGGTGGGAGAAGGGGAGCTGATCTCTTTCGTCGGTCCTTCCGGGTGCGGCAAATCGACGATTTTTCAGATGGTGGCCGGACTTTCCAAGCAGACGGCGGGAGAGATCGAGATTCTCGGCGGATCGACCGGGCAAGCGAGGCGGGACAACGCGATTTCGTTCGTGTTCCAGGAAGCCACGTTAATGCCCTGGGCATCGGTGAGGGACAACGTCGCGCTGCCCCTTAAGCTGCGCAAGCTGCCCCGCAAGCAGCAGGAAGAGGAAGCCGAGCGGGTTCTCGAGCTGGTCGGGCTCAAGGATCACGCGAAGTCGCTTCCCCGGCAGCTGTCGGGCGGCATGCGCATGAGGGTGTCGATCGCAAGGTCGCTTATCGCCAAACCCCGCATCCTGCTCATGGACGAACCGTTCGGGGCGCTGGACGAGATCACGAGGCAGACCCTTCAGGAGGAGCTGCTGTCCATCTGGCAGCGGAGCAAGGGGATGACGGTCTTGTTCGTCACCCACAACGCTTTCGAGGCGGTCTATCTGTCCAATCGCATTCTGGTCATGACGCCCAGGCCCGGAAGAATCTCGCGTGAGATCGAGGTCGACGTTCCTTATCCGCGAGGGGAGCAGTTCCGCTCCAGCGCGGAATTCAGCCGCTTCGTCGGTCTCGTGAACGAATCGCTGAAGCATTAGACGGGAGGTGCTAACCAACAAGTCATGAATCATTCGCTACGCCGCTTGCTCTACCGAGTTGGGCCGCCGCTTGCCGCCTTCGTGCTGTTCGTCGGGATCTGGGAAGCCGCGGTTCGGATCGCGGAGCTTCCGACTTATCTGCTCCCTAAGCCTTCGGATATCGTGAAATCCGCCCTAGACAATTGGTCCAGGCTGCTCGGATCGGTATCCACGACTCTCGTCGAAACGATCCTGGGATTTCTATTCTCGGTCGTCGGAGGGGTTCTCGGAGCCATTCTGCTCGCCAGCTCCAAAATTATCGAAAGGAGCATCTATCCGTACGCGATCGTCCTTCAGACGATTCCGATCGTGGCGGTAGCGCCGATCATCGTTATCTGGTTCGGCGCGGGGGTTCGTTCTATCGTGATCGTCGCCTTCCTCATCGGGTTCTGCCCGATGCTGTCCAACACGCTGATCGGACTGAACTCGACGGACAAGAACCTGAAGAATCTGTTTATTCTCTATAACGCGACGAAGTGGCAGACGATGTGGAGACTGCGCATTCCGGCGGCCCTCCCCTATATCGTCGGCGGTCTCAAAATCTCCTGCTCGCTCTGCGTAATCGGAGCGATCGTAGGGGAATACGTAGCCGGCGTCGGCGGCGGCCAAGGCGGTCTCGGCTATGCGATCACGTACGCCGCCATGCGCATTCAGACTCCTTACCTGTTCGCTTGCGGATTGGCCGCTTCCGTTCTCGGAATCGCTTTTTATCAAATCGTGAATTTCCTATCCCGCAAATGGCTGGGCTCTTGGCATGAATCCGAGATGCGCGGCGAGAACGAATAAACGGCTTCAACCCGGAAGCAATAACTCCTAATTCGAGAGGAATGAACTATCCATGTCTATCCGCAAAGTCGGCCTAATTGCCGCAACATCGTTATTCGCCCTTGCACTCTCGGGCTGCGGCCAGAACAACGGCAACGCGAACAGCCAGGGCTCGCCTTCCGGCGAAGCCTCCCCAAGCCCATCCGCATCCTCCGCAAGCGCATCGGTCTCCGCATCGCCATCCGCGGAGCCCGCCAAGGAACTCCGCAAAGTAACGGTTCAGCTCGGTTGGTTCGCCGAACCGGAATACGGCGGCGATTACGCCGCCCTCGTAAAGGGATACTTCGCGGAAGAAGGGCTCGACGTCGAGATCCACTCGGGAGGCCCTAAGGTGAACGGCCGTCAGATCGTCGCCACCGGCAAGGCCGACTTCGGCTTCGCGAAGGCGGACACGGTTCTGCAGAACCGAGAGGAAGGGCTGCCGATCGTCGCCGTCGCGGGCGTGCTCCAGAGCTCTCCCCAGGCGCTCATCTACCACAAGGATCAGAATATCAAGTCGTTCGAGGACTTGAACGGACGCACCGCCTTCTTCGTGCCGGGAGTACCGGCTTACGAGTACGTGAAGAAGAAGTATAACCTTCAGCTTAAGGAGCAGGTAACCGACGGGACGCTCGTCCGCTTCCTCGAGGACCAGACGTCGCTGCTGCACGGCTTCTCGACCTCCGAGCCGATTACGCTCAAGGAGCAAGGAGTCGAGGCGGAAGCGTTCCTCCTGTCCGAATCCGGCTATGACCCTTACGAGATTACGATCATCGCGAACGAATCGTTCATCAAGGACAACCCGGAGGTCGTCAAGGCGTATCTGCGGGCGGTCAAAAAGGGCTGGGAATATTACTTCGACCATGCGGAAGAGATCAACGAGAGGATCCATGAGGACAACAAGGACCTGCCGGTCGCCGCGATGAACGAGCAAGCCAAAGCTTACGAGCCGTTCGTCAACGGCGGCGACGCCGCTTCGGAGGGCTGGGGCGTCATGAAGGAGGAGCGCTGGGAAGAGAACAAGCGGCAGCTGCTCGAGACCGGTCTCCTGACCAAAGACGTCGACGTAAACGAGGCGTTCACGACGGAGTTCCTGCCCGAGTAACGCCGAGTTAAATTATCGCAATCCAGTAAACGGAGGTAACGTACGATGAGCACTCTTGCTTACCCTTTGAAGGAGCAGCATTGGATCGACACGGCGGCGGAGCTGTCGAAGGAGTTCGCCGAGACCGCCGCGCAGACGGATCGCGAGGCCGCGCTGCCCAAAGCGAATCTGCGGAGGCTGTTCGAAACCGGGTTGGATCTGGCGATCCTCCCGGTCGAGAAAGGAGGAGCGGGCATCTCCTTCAAGACGTTCGGGCGAATCCTGTTCGAGATCGCGAAGGGCTGCCCGGCGACGGCCTGCATCTGGCTCATGAATACCGGAGCGGCCGAGACGCTGATCGAGCTCTCCTCTCCCGAGACTTCCGCCAAGTACTTGAGCGAGTTCAAGCGCGGCAAGCGGTTCGCCAACGCGCTCAGCGAGCCGACTTCCGGCAATTTGTTCCTGAGCCCGGTTCAGGAGGCGCAGCGGCTGGAGGACGGCGATTGGAAGCTGGAAGGCGCGAAGCGCTTCGTGTCGGGAGCCGAGCTTGCGGACTACTTCCTGATCAACGTCAGCATCGACGGCGCGCCGGCGTTCTTCGGGGTCGAGCGAGACGAGACCCTGGAGATCCAGGACATCTGGGACGCGCTCGGCATGCGCGGAACGCGAAGCCAGTTGATCGGCTTCAACGGAGCGAGGCTGAAAGCCGAGAACCGGCTCGGTCCTCCTCCTGAGGACCGGCAGAACCTGATCGGCCTCGGATTGCCATGGCTGTCGCTCGGAATCGCCCAATCCGCCTACGACGCGCTGAAGGAGCACGTACAGCGAAAAAAACTCGGCGCCACCGGCAAGCCGCTGTCGCACGCCCAGTGGATCCAGTTCGAGACGGCGGCGGTTCACGCGAGGCTGTCGGCGGCCAAGCTGCTGGCCGAGCATCTGCTCGATCTGGCGGATCAAGGCTCCGCGGAGACGAACGTCGTCGGCATGGAGGCGAAGATTCTCGCCAACCAGATCGCCAAGGACATCGCGGAGCTCGGCATCCGCGTCGGCGGCGGCTCCGCCTATACGAAGGCGCTGCCGTTCGAGAGGCACCTGCGGGATTCCCACGCGGGCGGGCTGATGGCTTATTCCAGCGAGCTGTGCCATATTTTCGTCGGGCAATATGAATTGAACGTGAAGGAGACGGAATGAAAGCGGCGGCCAAGAAGGAGATCCGGCTGAACGCCTTCGACATCAACGCGGCGATGCACAACGCCCACGGCTTGTGGAAGCATCCGGAGAACGAGCGCTACCGGTACAAGGATCTGCGCTATTGGGTAGAGCTGGCCCGATTGCTCGAGAGGGGCAAGTTCGACGCGCTGTTCCTGGCGGACGTGTTCGGCTTCTATGACGTGTTCAGAGGAACCCGCGACGCCGCGCTCAAGGATGCGATCCAGGTACCGATCAACGATCCTTCGCTGCTTATTCCGACGATGGCCTACGCGACGAAGCATCTCGGCTTCGCGGTAACGGTGCCGACGACGTACGAGCATCCTTACGCCCACGCGAGACGCATGACGACGCTCGATCATCTGACGAACGGACGGATCGGCTGGAATGTCGTCACTTCCTTCCTGCCGAGCGCCGCCCGCAACTTCGGCATGCGGAAGATGATTCCTCATGACGAGCGTTACGACATCGCGGACGAGTACATGGAAGTCGTCTACAAGCTGTGGGAGGGAAGCTGGGAGGACGACGCCGTCATCCGCGATGCGGCGCGCGGCATCTATACGGATCCGGGCAAGGTGCGCGAGATCAACCACGAAGGCCGCCATTACCGCGTGCCGGGGCCGCACCTGAGCGAGCCTTCCCCGCAGAGGACTCCCGTGCTGTACCAAGCGGGAGCCTCCGGCAGAGGCAGGTCGTTCGCGGCGAAGCACGCGGAGTGCGTCTTCATCGACGGCCACTCGTTCGAGAGCATGAAGTTCTATGCGGACGACATCCGGGCTCAAGCGGTCGCGTACGGGCGGAGACCGGACGACGTCAAGGTGTTCATGGCGCTCAGCACCGTGGTCGGACGAACGGAGGCAGAGGCTCGCGAGAAGTTCGAGGAGCTGACCCGGCTCTCCAGCGAGGAAGGCCCGCAAGCGATCTACGGCGGCTATACGGGCATCGACCTGTCGAAAGGAGCTCCGGACGATATTCTCGGGTACCGGCGCACCGATCACGGGCAGACCGTGATGGCGCGGTTCACGACGATGGCGGAGAAGCCGTACACCTACGGCGAGGTCGTCGAGCAGGTGAAGCGAATCGGCGGAAGGGCGGTCGTGCTGACCGGCTCCGCCGAGCAGGTCGCCGATCGGATGCAGGAATGGGTGGAGAAGACGGGCATCGACGGCTTCAATCTCGGGCATCTGGTGACGCCTTCGAGCCTGAAGGACGTGGTCGACCTCGTCATCCCGATCCTTCAAGAAAGAGGAGTTTACAAGAAAGAGTACGCGCAGGGAACGATGCGGGAGAAGCTGTTCGGCGAAGGCGCGAGCCGGCTGCCGGGCCGCCATCCGGCGGCAGGGTACCGTTACTAAGCGAGGGGACACGAAAATGGCCAAACAAATTCTGCTGAACGCGTTCGACATGAACTGCGCCATGCACAGCGCGCACGGGCTTTGGAAGCATCCGGAGAACGAGCGGTACCGCTACAAGGATCTGAACTATTGGGTCGAGCTGGCCCAATTGCTGGAGAGAGGAATGTTCGAGGCTCTGTTCCTCGCCGACGTTCTGGGCTTCTACGATATTTATCGCGGGAGCCGCGACGCGGCGCTTCGCGACGGCATCCAGGCGCCGGTCAACGATCCGTCGCTGATCATCCCGACGATGGCTTACGCCACCAAGCATCTCAGCTTCGCCGTCACGGTGCCGACGACCTATGAGCCTCCCTATGCCCACGCCAGAAGAATGTCCACGCTCGACCATCTGACGAACGGCCGGATCGGCTGGAACGTCGTCACCTCCTTTTTGCCCAGCGCGGCTTTGAACTTCGGGCTCGATGCCGTCGTGAAGCATGACGATCGGTACGAGAGAGCGGACGAATACATGGAAGTGGTCTACAAGCTGTGGGAAGCGAGCTGGGAGGACGATGCGGTCATCCGCGACGTCGAGAGAGGAATTTATACCGACCCGTCCAAGGTGCACGAGATCAACCACGCGGGCAAGTATTACAACATTCCGGGCCCCCACTTAAGCGAGCCTTCCCTTCAGCGAACCCCCGTCCTGTATCAGGCGGGCACGTCGAAGCGAGGGCGGGATTTCGCGGCGAAGCATGCGGAGTGCGTGTTTATCGACGCCCATAATTACGAGAGCATGAAGTTCTACGTGGACGATATTCGGGCTCGCGCGGTTTCCTTCGGCAGGAGGCCCGAGGACGTCAAGGTGTTCATGGCGGCGAACGCGGTCATCGGCCGAACGCGGGCGGAAGCGGAGGAGAAGTACCGGGAATACACGGCGCTCCGCAGCGAAGACGGTCCGCAGGCGCTGTACGGCGGCTTCAGCGGAATCGACTTGTCGAAGTACGACCGCTCCGATTACCTGGAATATTTCGCTTCCGATGCCGGCCAGGCGTCGGTGGCCCGATATACGACGATGTCCGAGAAGCGGATGAACGTCGGGGAAATTATCGAGGAGAACGCCAGGATCGGCGGAAGAAGCCCGCTGCTGTTCGGTTCGGCGGAGGAAGTAGCGGATCAGATGCAGGGCTGGATGGAGAACACCGGCATCGACGGCTTCAATCTGGCTCATCTCATGACGCCGGGCACGCTGAAGGACATGATCGACCTTGTCGTTCCTATCCTGCAGGAGCGCGGACTGTACAAAACCCGCTACGAAGAGGGAACGATGAGGGCGAAGCTGTTCGGGGAGGGCGACCGCTTGCCGGACCGGCATCCGGGCGCCGCGTTCCGCCGATCGTTCGAGGGGATAAAGGAGAGATAACGGCCTATGGCACTAAGGGGAAAAAAGTTCCTGGACAGCTTGAGCGACGGGCGGAGCGTATGGATCGACGACGAACGGGTGGAGAACCTGCCGGAGCACCCGGCCTTCTCGGGGACGCTCGGCACGATCGGCGGCTTGTTCGACTTGCTCGACGATCCGAAGCGCAGAGACGAGGTCGGCTTCGCCGTTCCCGGACGCGAGGCTTACGCGCACAGCTCGTTCCTCGTTCCGTATTCGGCCGAGGACCTGGCGAAGAGAACCCGCGCCTTCGATTACTGGGCGCAGGAGACGAACGGCGTGATGAGCCGCTTGTCCGACTACGCCCGCTCTCTCGTGACGGGCTGGTACGGGGCGCGCAAGCAGCTCTCCCAGCTCGATCCCGGCATCGAATCGAAGCTCGCCGCCTATTACGAAGAGGCGAGGGATAACGACCTGTTCCTGACGACCTCGCTGCTCGATCCGCAGATCGACCGCTCCAAGGGGCTCGACGACAAGCGGATCGCCGAGAGATTCCTTCACGTCGTTCGCGAGAACAAGGAAGGCATCTACGTCAGCGGCGCCAAGATGATCGCGACCGGGGCTCCTTATACGCACGATTTTATCGTGTTCTCGTTCTACCGGCTGGAATCCCAATATGGCAAGCACGCGCACGCCCTGCTCGTCCCGGCGAATTCCAAGGGGCTGCACATCGTCTGCCGGGAGTCGTTCGCGGAAGAGAAGACGGCGGATCATCCGCTCAGCTCCCGGTACGACGAGATGGACGCGGTGCTCTTGTTCGACGAGGTGTTCATCCCTTGGGAGCGGGTTCTGCTCTATGGGGATGCCGAAGCGGTGTGGAAGCTGAGAAGCCATCAGAGCTCGAATTCGCTCGCGTTCCACCAGACGGTCGTCCGCTTCGTCGCGAAGCTCGAGTTCCTCGCGGGCGTCGCGTTCGCGATCGCGGAATCGATCGGAGTGAACGGCTTTCTGCACGTGCAGGAGAAGCTCGGCGAGCTGATCACCCAGATCGACACGATGAAGGCGCTGCTGATCGCTTCGGAAGCGAAGGCTCATGCCGATCCCGCGACGGGGATATGGGTGCCGGAGGCGTCGTTCATCGATACGGCGAGAAGCCTCGGGACGAAGCTCTACCCGCGGGCGATCGAGATTCTCCAGCAGGTGGGCGGAGGCGGCTTCATCCAGACTCCGTCCAGCCTCGGCCAGTTCGGCGGCCCGATCGGCGAACTGCTCCACCGTTATTTCGAAGGAGTGGCGCTGAACGCGGAGAGCAAGATCCAGCTGTTTAAGCTGGCCTGGGATTTGATCGGCAGCCCGCTCGGCTCGCGGCACGAGTTGTATGAGAGGTTCTATGCGGGGGACCCGGTTCGCGGGCTGGCGAACCAGTATTTGATCGCGAACAAGACGCAGTGGACGGAGCGGGTATGGAAGCTGCTGGAGAAGTCTCGGGCTTAAAGAGGTCTTGGACTTAAAGATGTTTGGATAAAGAAGCCTGGCTTAAGAAGTCTGGCTAAAGAAGGGAGAATTAACGATCATGGAAGTATTCTGGTTTATCCCGACCCACGGCGACGGGAAGTACCTGGGGACGACCCAGGGCGCCCGTGCGGTCGACTTCGATTACATGAGCCAAATCGCCAAGGCGGCCGACACGCTCGGCTACGGCGGCGTGCTGCTGCCGACCGGCAAGTCCTGCGAGGATCCGTGGATTGCGGCGTCCGCGCTCCTTGCGTCCACTCGCCGGCTGAAGTTCCTCGTGGCCGTCCGTCCGGGCTTGATGTCGCCGACGATCGCGGCCAGAATGGCCTCCTCTTTCGACCGGATTTCCGGGGGACGCCTACTGGTGAACGTCGTGACCGGAGGAGACGCGGTGGAGCTGGCGGGGGAAGGCCTGCATCTGGACCATGATGCCCGTTACGACCTGACCGACGAGTTCCTGACGGTATGGCGTCAAGCCCTCCGAGGAGAACAAGTCGACTTCGAAGGCGATTACGTGAATGTCAAAGGAGGCAAGGTGCTGTACCCTCCCGTGCAGAAGCCCTATCCGCCGCTCTACTTCGGCGGCTCCTCGGACGCGGGGCACAAGGTGGCGGCCAAGCACATCGACGTCTACCTCAGCTGGGGGGAGCCGCCGGCTCAAGTAGCCGAGAAGATCGCGGTCATGCGCAAGCTCGCTGCCGAGCAGGGAAGGACGGTTCGCTTCGGCATCCGGCTGCACGTCATCGTGCGCGAGACGGAGGAGGAGGCGTGGGCGGCGGCGAACGACCTCATCCGTTATCTGGACGACGACACTATCGCCGAAGCGCAGCGGATTCTGGACCGCTTCGATTCCGTCGGCCAGCGCCGAATGATGGAGCTCCACGGCGGCAGTCGCGACAAGCTCGAGATCAGCCCGAACCTATGGGCCGGAGTCGGTCTCGTGCGCGGAGGAGCGGGCACGGCTCTCGTCGGCGATCCGAAGACGGTCGCCGCGCGGATGCTGGAGTACAAGGAGCTCGGCATCGAAACGTTCATCATGTCCGGCTACCCTCATCTGGAGGAGGCGTACCGGATGGCCGAGCTTGTTTTCCCTCTGCTGCCGCTTGAGGGCAAACAAGAGAAGGAGCAGCAGCGCACTTATATTAGCCCGTTCGGCGAGATGATCGCGAATAACGAGCTTCCCAAGAAGTAAAAGGACTGCAAAAATACGCTGAGCAAATGGCCTTCCAGCGCCGAATCCGCCGGCGTATTAGACACGGCAACCTGCACGGAATCGGTGCAGGTTGCCGTGTTCGTTCTTCAGTCCCCTCCCTTAGGGAGAGGGTTTTTTTCGTGCTTGGAAAGTTAAAAAAACGAGTGTATCTCCCTCTTGTATGTATCAGTGATACAAAATAGTATTAAATCGAAATTTGTGATACTTCGAGATTTTGCTTGTTTTACGTCTGCGTTATCCTTCCTTGTATGCTAGCCGAGAGGAGAGAGATTCGTGCAATTAAGCTTGGGAATGAACCTTGGATTCGCCGTCAACAAGTACCCGGAGCCGGAGGCATGGAGCCGCCTCGTCGCCGAAGAGATGGGGGTCCGGAACGTGCAGCTCGTGGCGGATCTGCTGAACGTGTTTCTGCCGGACGATTACGTGGAGCGGCAGATCGAGAGGATAGAAGCGGCGACGGAACGTTACGGTCTCCGCGTCACCTCGACTTTCACGAGCGCCTTCACCCGCGTGAATCACTTCATGCATCCGGACGCCGAAGCGAGAGCGATATGGCTCGACTGGTTTAAGA
>Ga0065721_10052185_pt1 | contig 12492 bp, 8 predicted proteins | sample Mesricmetagenome_FD_59108 | JGI IMG/M metagenome (GOLD analysis project Ga0065721, IMG submission 59108) | Mesophilic microbial community from rice straw/compost enrichment Sample: eDNA_1 v2 (version 2) | ecosystem: Engineered > Solid waste > Grass > Composting > Bioreactor | place: USA: Davis... | reverse complement strand
CGCCGCGCGGGCCGGCGTGGAGCCTCCCGCCGCCGCGCAGGTGCGCGCCGTCGCCGGCCGCGGCATGGTGGCCCGGGTGGCGGAACGCGAGCTGCGGCTGGGCAGCCGCCGCTTCATGTTCGAGCTGGGCGTGGACACCGGCGCGCTGTTGGCGCGGGCACACGCGTTGGAGGCCGAGGGCCGCACCGTCTCCTGGCTCGCGGACGTGAGCGCGGTCCCGCGCCTGCTCGGCCTGCTGGCTTTCGGCGACCGGCCCAAGGTATCCGCTGCCGCGGCCGTGCGCTCGCTGCAGGCGCTGGGCGTGCGCGCCGTGCTGGTGACGGGCGACAACGCCGGCAGCGCGCGCGCCGTGGCGCGGGCGCTGGGCATCGTGGAGGTTCATGCCGAGGTGCTGCCCGAGGACAAGGCGGCGCTGGTGGGGCGGCTGCGGCAGGGGAGCGGACGGGTGGCGATGGTGGGCGACGGCATCAACGATGCACCGGCCCTGGCCGCCGCCGACGTGGGCATTGCGATGTCCACCGGCACCGACGTGGCGATGCACGCCGCCGGCATCACGCTCATGCGCGGCGACCCGGCCCTGGTCGCGGACGCGCTGGACATCTCGCGTCGCACCTATTCGAAGATCCGCCAGAACCTGTTCTGGGCCTTCATCTACAACGTGGTCGGCATCCCGCTGGCGGCGCTGGGCCTGCTGAACCCGGTCATCGCCGGCGCCGCCATGGCCTTCAGCAGCGTGAGCGTGGTCAGCAATGCATTGCTGTTGCGGCGGTGGACAGGGCACCCGGGGCCGCGCCAGGAACGCCAGGCTCTCGTTGCCGCCGAAGGTTGACGTGCCACGCGTCCCTACCTCGTCATGCCCGCGAAGGCGGGCCTGACCGGTCGGATGGGCCGCGCCCCGGCTGACGGGAGACGACGAATGGATGCACCGGGCCCCGGTGCACCGTCCCGGAACCCTGCGGCTCAGCGCAGCAGCGCCTGCACCTGACAGCTGACCGTGTTGGCCTTGTAGGGGTAGCTCAGGTCGGAGTCGGCGCTGCGCGTCTGGCGGCCGGCATTGCAGCCCAGCGAGACGTGGTTGGTGGCGGCCCAGTTCACGCCGATGCTGGCCAGGCGGGTCGTGTCGCTGCCGGTGCGGGTCTGCGGCGCCCCCGTGGCGCTGAGCACGGGGTTGACCAGCTTGCGGTCGCTGTAGCGGTAGCTCGCCGTGACATCGACCTTGGCGGTGGCGCTCCAGGTGCCTTCGAGGATCAGCGAGTTCGTCACGCGCGAGCCCGCAGCCGTCAGGTCGGTGCCGGTGGCCGGGATCAGGCGGTCCGTGTCGTCCGCATCGCGCACCAGCGAGGTGGTGAACATCAGCTTGCCCGTGGGCTGCCAGCGCCAGCGCAGCAGGCCGTTGACGCCGTTGAAATCGGGCCGCGAGCCCGCGTCGTAGCTTCGCTTCTCGTAGCCGATGCGGCCGTTGATGCTGCTGGCACCGCTGACCGTCCAGTCGCCCAGCAGGTCGATGCCGTGGCTCTTGTACTCGTCTTGCCCCACCCCGCCGCCGGGCAGGAAGGAGCTCGGGTACTTGCCCCGGGCCTCGGCCAGCGCCACGCCCAGCATCAGCCGGTCGCTGGGCCGCCAGCGCACGCCGGCGCGCAAGCCATGGCGGGTGTTGTTGCGGAACTGGAAGGCTGGCGCCGAGTAGTCGGTATCGCGGTAGGTGTAGGCGGCAAAGGGCTGCAGCGTGTTGGCCGCCGTGCCGTGCTGCGCGCTGAACTCGAAGGTGCGCTCCTTGAGGATGTTGCGCTGGCGCTGCACCGTGGGGTCACTGACGAAAGGCGTGCCGTAGCTGGCCAGCGCCTTCTCGGCGCCGAACTTCAGGTTCCCGGAGAACTGCCCGATCGTTTCCCAGTCCACGCCGGCGCTGAGGCCGTAGCCGTTGTTGTCCAGCTCGGACAGGTCCTGGAAGTCCTGCCTGCGCAGCGCCACGTCGGCAAACAGGCGCTGGCGGCCGATGGGCTGGTCCAGGCCGGCCAGGAGGCTGGCCGTGGTGTAGGAATCGCTCACCGGTCCCAGCACCTCGGGCAGGCGGTAGACGTTGGAGTCATGCGCCCGGGCCAGCGATGCGCCGAGGTACCAGGGCGAGGAGAGCGCCGAGTGCGGGCCGGCGGCGCTGGATTGCGCCTGGGCCGCCGAGGCGACCGAGAGCAGCGCAAAACCGGCCATGCGCAAATACGTCCCTTGCGAGGTGCGAGGCATCACGAATCTCCCTCTGTGGATGCTTGCGGCACGAACCTTCGATGGCGTGAGGCTCGGATGCCGCGTGACTTGAGTCGTCCGTCCGTGCCGACGGCGGTAGGGCCGATCGTAGAACACCCGCACGGGCTCACCGGCGGGGGTGTCGCTTTCACGCCGCGACGCGGCAGGCCCGGGATGCCTCGCCGGCGCTTGGCGCGTCGCGCCGCTCACGAACGGGAACACCGGCACGGCAGGGAGCGGCCGTGGCGCGGTGCGGGCCGGGTAACGATTCGTTGTCAACCGCAACGATTACTTCGCAACGGCCCGGTTCAACGGGCGCTTGGGACCGACGCCGGGCCGGCTTATCGGCGCAGGCCGGCGCCGGGCAGGTGCGGTGCGCTCCAGTCGCGCCGGTGCTCCGGCATGGCGCGTGCTGCGGCGCCCGGCCAGGATGAGGGCCGCATGGGCGGGCGGGCGGGGAGCGCCGCCTCCGGCTCTTTCTTTCCGCGCCCGTGATCCGCATCCAGCGGCCGGTAGAAGCGGGTGGGCAGTTGGCTGAGCTGGGCGGACGCCGCGATGGCTTCGGCCTGGGACTGGGGAGATAGGAGCTGCGCGAAAGGGTTCACAGGCTTGCCCTCGTAGATGCAACGTCTTGAATGTATCTACCGCAAGCAAATTTCCTCCGTGCGCACCCCGACTTGAAGGGGCGATGCAGGTGGTGCTGCAGCAAGGGCGCCGCCGACAGCTATCCAACGGGGCCGGCTGGGTCTTGATGGGAGCGACTTACACTTCCGCCCCCCGGGTTTCCCTCCCCGGTGTGATTCACACCCGCGGCGCTGACGCGCGCGCCTCGTCAATTCCCGCATTTGATTTCCCTATGAATTACGCACTGAAGCTTTCCGCCGTGGCCGCGCTGGCCTGTGTCGCCCAGGCCGCGCTGGCCCAGGAGCTGGTGGTGAAGATCGGCCATGTGGCCGCCATCAGCGGCCCTGCCGCCCACCTGGGCAAGGACAACGAGAACGGCGTGCGCATGGCGATCGACGAGCTCAACGCCAAGGGCGTGAGCATCGGCGGCAAGAAGGCCCGCTTCGAGCTGCTGGCCGAGGACGACGCCGGCGATCCCAAGCAGGGCACCGCCGCGGCGCAGAAGCTGGTGGACTCCAAGGTCAACGGCGTGGTGGGCCACCTCAACTCCGGCACGGCGATCCCGGCCTCCCGCATCTACAGCGACGCCGGCATTCCCCAGATCGCCCCGTCGGTGACCAACCCCCGCTACACCGCCCAGGGCTACAAGACCGCCTTCCGCGTGGTCGCCAACGACGCGCAGCTGGGCGGCACGCTGGGCCGCTACGCGGTGGAGCAGCTCAAGGCCAAGACCATCGTCGTGATCGACGACCGCACCGCCTACGGCCAGGGCGTGGCCAACGAGTTCGAGAAGAGCGCCAAGGCGGCCGGCGCCAAGATCGCCAAGCACGAGTTCACCAGCGACAAGGCCACCGACTTCACCGCCATCCTGACTTCCGTCAAGGCGGCCAAGCCGGACGTGGTCTTCTTCGGTGGCATGGACGCGGTGGGCGGCCCGATGCTGCGCCAGATGAAGCAGCTGGGCATCAACGCCAAGTTCATGGGCGGCGACGGCGTGTGCACCGCCGAGCTGCCCAAGCTGGCCGCCGGCTCGCTGGGCGACAACGTGGTGACCTGCGCCGTCGCCGGCGGCGTGGATGCCTCGCAGAAGGGGACCATGGACAAGTTCCGGGCCGACTTCAAGAAGAAGTTCGGCACCGAGGTGCAGATCTACGCGCCCTACACCTACGACGCCACGATGGTGATGGCCGAAGCCATGGTCAAGGCCGGCTCGGCCGACCCGGCCAAGTACCTGCCGGTGCTGGCGGGCATCTCCCACAAGGGCGTGACCGGCACCATCGCCTTCGACGCCAAGGGCGACATCAAGAACGGCGCGCTGACGCTCTACACCTACCGCGGCGGCCAGCGCGCCGAGCTGGGCGTGGTGCGCTGACGCCAGGACGGGGCCGCGCCGGCAAGCGCAGCGCGGTCCTTTCTGCGGTGGAAAGCGGCCTGCCGCCTTTGCCGCGTCAATGACACTTATGTCAACTGACGATGGCAGATCCGTAACGTCCCAACAGCCTGCGCCAGCACGCCGGCTCCACGCCAGTGGGGGCGTCCAGAGGGACCGCTGCCCTGTGCGTGAATCGGTACGACCCAACCCGCGCAGCGCCAAGCCGGTCGGGGTTCAGGCGTCGAAAGAACAACATACGCGATATATCCGACACTCCCGCATCGGCCAACTCCCCCGTTCCTGCCACGCCGGTATTTCCGGCTTTCCCTTGAACCCGGCTCCCAACACCTTCCATGGCGCACCCCAGGAAAAACGCCTCATGGGGACCGGGCGATCAAGCGAAGCGGAGAGCACTCAGAAGCAAGAGCGGGAACCGCGTATGTTGTATTGCGGTGCCTCCGCAGGACCGCTGGGCCGTGCGCGGCCCGCGCCGGGTGGGCGACGGCCCGGGTTGGCCTGGTCCGGCGTGTCCGCGTTCAGAACGAGTGGCGCATGCCCACCATGAAGGCGTTCTGCGAGCCGCCTGCCACCGGGTTGCTGCCGGGCTGGCCGGAGCTCACCGAGATGGCCAGCCGCGCGCCGTTGCTGATGTGCGCCGCTTGCACGTAGGCCATGGTGCGCTTGGAGAAGTTGTAGGAACCGCGCAGCGCGGTCAGCGTGGACTGGTCGCCGCCGTTCTTGAAGTCCAGGCGCTGGATCTGGCCGTCCAGAACGAAGGCCGGCGTGATGGTGTAGGCGCCGCCGATCCAGTACAGGTTGCTGCGCGCGCTCTGGCCGTTGGCCGCCGACAGCGGCGCCGCCGCGTCGTTGTCGCGCCGGATCACGCCGGCCATGAGCTTCACCGGGCCGAACTTGGCGTAGCCGTTGAGGTTGACGCGCTGGTCCTTGAGCGCGCTGCCGATCATTCCGGCGAATGCGCCCGCGCCGCCGCGGATTTCGTCCGCCGCCAGCGCCACGCCCCACGTCGGCGAGTCGTACTTGACCATGGCCGACCACTCGCGGCAGGCGCTCTTGTCCGCGGCGTTCTCGCCCGCGCAGTTGGTGCCCGCGGGGCTCGGACCGGCGTTGACCGTGTCGCGGCCCAGGCTGTAGCTCGCGCCCACCGACACGCCGCTGAAGCTGCCGCGGTAGACGATGGCGTTGTCGGCGCGCGCGTTGGGGATGTAGCTGTCGAGCGAGCCCAGGCCGTAGACGTTGGGGCCGAGCTGGTCTGCGTCCAGCAGCGACCAGAACAGCATCGTGTACTGCCGGCCCAGCGAGACCGTGCCCCAGCCGCCGGACAGGCCCACCAGCGCCTGGCGACCGAACAGCCGCCCGCCCTGCCCGGATGCGCCGGTGTCCGGCCCGAAGCCGGACTCCAGCGTGAACAGCGCGCGCAGCCCGCCGCCCAGGTCCTCGGTGCCGCGCAGACCCCATCGCGAAGGCAGCGTGCCCGAGATGTTGGGCATGCGCGTGAGGCTGTCGCCGCTGGCGCCGACGTTGGTGATGTGCTCCACGCCGGTGTCGAACAGGCCGTAGAGCTGCACGCTGGGTGCGGGAGCCTGCGCGTGGGCCACGCCGGCGGCCGCGAGGGCCGCGGCAATCAAGGTCTTCTTCATATTGATGTCTCCTCCTGAGGGATCGCGCCGGGCGGACGTCTTTCCCGGCGCGTGATGGCGGTGTCTGGTTGCGCAGGCAACGCACCGCTCGAGAGCGGTGGCCGTGTGCCCGTGGCGTGGTCCCTCACCACCGCCTTGGGCCACAACACTTAGTTAATGCTATTAAACGTCTCAGATGTTCAACATCGGGATTGCCCTGAGCTTCATCAGAGATGGTGCGATTTCCAAGGAGATACTCGGGAAAACACCATACGCACACCCACTCATTTTGCTTAATCTTATTAAGCATCAACGACGTACCCTTTCAACCATGCATCCAGCCTTCACTCCCGCCACCGGCCTGCTGGCCGAGCTCGACCTGCTGCGCGTCGAAGTGGCCGGCCCCGTGCTGCACCTGCGCTTGATGCGTCCGGCCAAGCGCAACGCCATCAGCGACCCGCTGATCCAGCAGTTGCACACCGCCTTCGTGAACCTGCCGAGCGAGACCCGCGCCGTGGTGGTCAGCGGCGAGGGCGAGCATTTCTGCGCCGGGCTGGACCTGTCGGAGCTGGTGGCGCGCGACATCGGCGACGGCGTGCTGCACTCGCGCATGTGGCATGCCGCCTTCGACGCGGTGCAGTTCGGCCGCGTGCCGGTGGTGGCGGCGCTGCACGGCGCGGTGGTGGGCGGCGGGCTGGAGCTGGCCTCGGCCTGCCACATCCGCGTGGCGGAAGACTCGGCCTACTTCGGGCTGCCCGAGGGGCAGCGCGGCATCTTCGTCGGCGGCGGCGGCTCGGTGCGCATCCCGCGCCTGATCGGCGTTGCGCGCATGACCGACCTGATGCTCACCGGCCGCGTGTACGACGCCGACGAGGCCTTCAACGCCGGCCTGGTGCAGTACCGCGTGCGCGACGGCGAGGCGCTGTCCAAGGCCGTGGCGCTGGCGCAGCGCATCGCCACCAACGCGCCCATGAGCAACTACGCCGTGATGCACGCCCTGCCGCGCATCGCCGACCAGGCGCAGTCCGAGGGCCTGTTCACCGAGAGCCTGATGGCCGCCGTGGCCGAGAGCACGCCCGACGCCCAGGAGCGGCTGCGCGCCTTCCTGGAAAAGCGTGCCGGCAAGGTCGTCAAGTCCTGAAGCCGCGCCGCCACCGTCAAGGACACGAGGAGACATCCCCCATGAGCATCCTGGCCAAGTACCGGGCAGCGCGGGTCGGCGGCTGCCTGGCCGCCACGATCGAGGAAAAGGCCGGTGGCGTGCTGGTCATGCGCTCCACCGAGCCGCTGCAGCCCTACCCGGCGCGGCTGACCGACCGCCTGGAGCGCTGGACCCGCGTGGCGCCTCACCGCACCTTCGTCGCCAAGCGCGACCCCGCCCTGGGCGGCGACTGGCGCCGCATCAGCTATGCGCAGATGCTGGAGCTGGCGCAGCGCGTGGGCCAGGCGCTGGCGACGCGGCCGCTGTCGGTGGACCGCCCCATCGCCATCCTGTCGGACAACGACCTGGAGCACTTCATCCTGGCGCTGGCCGCGCAATGGGTGGGCGTGCCCTACGTGCCCATCTCGCCGGCGTACTCGCTGGTGGCCACCGACTACGCCAAGCTGCGCCACATCTTCGGCGTCACGACGCCGGGCCTGGTGTTCGCGTCGGACGCGCGCTTCGCCAAGGCCATCGAGGCCGTGGCCGGCCCGGACGTCGAAGTGGTGCTGACCGAGGGCCGCCTGGAAAGCGGCCCCGTGACGCCCTTTTCCGCGCTCACCGCCACCGAGCCCGGCACGCGCGAGGAGCTGGCCCACGCCCAGGTCGGCCCGGACACGATCGTGAAATTCCTGTTCACCTCGGGCTCGACCAAGGCGCCCAAGGGCGTGGTCAACACCCAGCGCATGATGTGCGCCAACCTGCAGATGGCCACGCAGGCCTACCCGTTCCTGCAGGACGAGCCGCCGGTGCTGGTGGACTGGCTGCCCTGGAACCACACCTTCGGCGGCAACCACAACGTCGGCATCACGCTCTACCACGGCGGCACGCTCTACATCGACGACGGCCGCCCCACGCCGGCGGGCATGGCCGAGACGCTGCGCAACCTGCGCGAGATCTCGCCCACGATCTACTTCAACGTGCCGCGCGGCTTCGACGAGATCGCCACCGCGATGGACACCGACGAGCCACTGCGCAAGCGGTTGTTCGAGCGCGTGAGGATGTTCAAGTACGCCGGCGCCGTGCTGTCGCAGGCCACGCTGGACAAGCTGCACGCGCACGCGGAAGCGACCATCGGCGAGCGCATCCTCATGATCACGGGCCTCGGCATGACCGAGACCGCGCCGTCCTGCACCTTCGCGCTGAACAAGGAGCTGCAGACCGGCCACGTCGGCCTGCCCTGCCCCGGCGTGGAGGTGAAGCTGGTGCCGGTGGCGGACAAGGTGGAGATCCGCTTCCGCGGCCCCAACGTCATGCCCGGTTACTGGCGCAACCCGGAGCAGACGGCCGAGGCCTTCGACGACGAAGGTTTCTACTGCACCGGCGACGCCGTGAAGTTCGTCGATCCCACCGACCCGCAGAAGGGCCTGCTCTTCGACGGGCGCATCGCCGAGGACTTCAAGCTCAACACCGGCACCTTCGTCAGCGTCGGGCCGCTGCGCACCAAGGTGCTGCTGGCGGGCGCGCCCTGTGTGCAGGACGCGGTGGTGACGGGCCTCAACCGCGGCGAGGTCGGGCTGATGGTGTTCCCGCGGCTGGACGAGTGCCGGCGCCTGGCGGACCTGGCGCCGCGCACGCCCGCGCCCGAGGTGCTGCACCACCCGGCGGTGCGCGGGTTCTTCCAGCAGCTCGCGGACAAGCTCTGGGCCGAGGGCACGGGCAGCGCCAACCGCGTGGCCCGCCTGCACGTGCTGGCCGAGCCGCCCTCGCTGGACAAGGGCGAGGTCACGGACAAGGGCTCCATCAACCAGCGCGCCGTGCTCGCCAGCCGCGCGTCGCTGGTGGAGGCCATGTACGACGGCTCGGACCCGTGGCTGATCCTGCCGCGGCGGGGCTGAAGAACCTTCGTCATGCGCGCGATGGCGTACTGCTGTCCGGGGAAAGTTGTTGGTTGTCAGCCGTGAGCTGCGTTGTACCGATAACTACCTCGTCATTCCCGCGCAGGCGGGAACCCAGGCGGCCCCCAAGCCAGCCGCAAGCTGAATGGGCAGCGCACAGGAGGCTCTCGTGCCTTGATCGCTGCTGCGGCCGGTGCTTGAGCAACTGGCGCCACACAGCCCGAGCAGATTTGATTGGAACAAGGAAACACCCACATGGACATCCAAGGACAGGTTGCGTTGGTCAGCGGCGGCGGTTCGGGGCTGGGCGAGGCCACCGCGCGCGAGCTGGCGCGGCTGGGCGCGCGGGTGGCGGTGCTGGACGTCAACGAGGCCGGCGCCCGGCGCGTGGCGGCCGAGATCCACGGCCTGGCGCTGCACTGCGACATCACCGACGAAGCCAGCGTCACGAAGGCGCTGGCCATGGCCCATGAAACCTTCGGGCCGGCGCGCATCCTCATGAACGTGGCCGGCATCGGCGGCGCCAGGCGCGTGATCCAGCGCGACGGCTCGCCCGCGCCGCTGGCCGACTTCGAGCGCACGGTGCGCGTGAACCTCATCGGCACCTACAACGTCATCCGCCTCTTCGCCGCGCAGGCCGCGAAGCTGGAGCCGGCGAATGCGGCCGGCGAGCGTGGCGTGATCGTCAACACCGCCAGCGTCGCGGCCTTCGACGGCCAGGTGGGCCAGGAAGCCTATGCCGCCTCCAAGGGTGGCCTCACCGCCATGACGCTGCCGCTGGCGCGCGACCTGGCGCAGTGGGGCATCCGCGTGATGGCCATCGCGCCGGGCCTGTTCAGCACGCCGCTGCTGCAGGAGCTGCCGGCCGAGGTGCAGCAGTCGCTGGCGGCGGCGATTCCGTTTCCTAAGCAACTGGGCCAGCCGCGGGAGTTCGCGTTGCTGGCAACGCACATCGTCAGCAACGGCCACCTCAACGGCGAAGTCATCCGCATCGACGGCGCGCTGCGGCTCGCGCCGCGCTGACACCAAGCTCCTCCTCCACCAAAACCCATACCAACAGGCTGCTGCAGCAGCCGGCCACACCACTCAGGAGACCACCACCATGACGCTTGCTCGCAGACAGTTCCTTGCCGCCACCGGCGGCGCGTTCGCCACCTCCGGCCTGTTCACCGGCCTGGCCGGGCTGCCACGCCCGGCCTCGGCGCAGGCGCTGGTGGAGCAGACGCGCGTGCTGTGCGGCTTCCCGGCCGGCGGCACCACGGACGCCGTGTCGCGGCGCGTCGCGGAGAAGCTGCGCGGCAGCTTCGCCAGGATGGCATTGGTGGAGAACAAGCCCGGCGTGGGCGGGCGCCTGGCGGTGGAGGAGCTCAAGCGCAGCGCCCCGGACGGCAGCACGATGCTGATGACGCCGGCGGCCATGATCACGCTCTACCCGCACATCTATCGCAGCATCAACTACGGCATCGAGGACGTCACGCCCGTGTGCACCGGCGCCATCGTGCAGTTCGCGCTGGCGGTGGGCCCGGCGGTGCCGGAGTCGGTGAAAACACTCCAGGACTTCCTGGCCTGGTGCAAGGCCAATCCGGGCAAGGCCATGTACGGCACGCCGGGCGCGGGCTCGCCCAACCACCTGGTGGCGGCGCTGCTGTCCAAGGAGAGCGGTGTGGATCTCAACCATGTGCCCTACCGCGGCTCGGCCCCGGGCGTGACGGACCTGGTGGGCGGCCAGATTCCTGCCATGAGCTCGCCCATCGGCGACCACCTGCCTCACCTCAAGAGCGGCAAGGTGCGCGTGCTGGCCACCTCGGGCGCGCAGCGCTCGCGCTTCCTGCCCAACGTGCCCACCTATGCCGAGCAGGGCTTCAAGTCGCTGACCATGCAGGAGTGGTACGGCTTCTTCCTGCCGCCCAAGACGCCGGCGGACATCGTCAACCGCGCCGCCGCGGCCATCAAGGCGGGCGTGTCCACGCAGGACACCATCGACGCCTTCGCCCAGCTCGGCTTGGAGGCCTCGGCCAACACCCCGGCCGAGCTGCAGAAGATGGTGCGCGAGGAACACGCCGCCTGGGGGCCGATCGTCAAGAAGGTCGGCTTCACGCCGGAGGCCTGAGCGCCATGAGCCAGGACGCCCTGCGCGACACCCGCTTCGTACTGCAGCAGCTGCTGCAGGCCCCCGCCGTGCTGGCCGGCCTGCCGGCCTATGCCGAGGTCGATGCCGGGCTCATCGACCAGGTGGCCGAGGCCGCCCATGGCTTTGCCGACGGGTTGCTGGCACCGCTCAACGCCGCCGGCGACCGCGAGGGCTGCCGCCTGGTGGACGGCGAAGTGCGCGCGCCCACCGGCTTCGCCTGGGCCTGGAGCGAGTTCGTGGAGGGCGGCTGGCCGCTGCTGGCCTGCCATCCGGAGGACGGCGGCCAGGGCCTGCCGCACGTGGTGGACGCCGTGCTGCACGAGGCCATCAGCGCGGCCAACCCGGGCTGGGGCATGTACTTCGGCATCCTGCACGGCGGCTACGCCTGCCTGCGCGCGCACGGCAGCGACGACCTCAAGGCCCGCTACCTGGACGACCTCGCCAGTGGCAAGTCGCTGGTGACCATGGCGCTCACCGAGCCCCAGGCCGGCAGCGACCTCGGCGGCTGCCGCACCCGCGCCACGCCGCGCGGCGACGGCAGCGTGGCGGTAGAGGGCACCAAGATCTTCATCTCCGGCGGCGACCACGACCTCACGCGCCAGATCGTGCACCTGGTGCTGGCGCGGCTGCCCGACGCGCCGGCGGGCTCGCGCGGGCTGTCGCTGTTCCTGGTGCCCAAGTGGCTGCCCGACGGCGCGCGCAACGCGGTGGTGGTCGAGCGCCTGGAAGAGAAGATGGGCCTGCACGCCAGCCCCACCTGCGTGCTGCGCTTCGACGGCGCCACGGGCTGGCTGATCGGCGAGCCCGGGCGCGGCCTCAACGCCATGTTCGTGATGATGAATGCCGCGCGCATCAACGTCGGCCTGCAGGGCGTGGGCGCGGCGGCCGCCGCGCTGGCGCAGGCGCAGGACTACGCGGCCGAACGCATCCAGGGCGGCGCGCCGATCCTGCGCCACGCGCCCGTGCAGCGGCTGCTGGCCCACACGCGCGCCTGGACCGAGGGCGGGCGCATGCTGGCCCTCTGGACCGCGCTGCGCCTGGACGAGGCGCACGCGCACCCGGACACGGCCGAGCGCGAGCGCGCGCTGCGCGAGGCCTCGCTGCTCACGCCCATCGTCAAGGCGCTGCTCACGGCGCAGGGCTTCGACTCGGTCAGCGCCGCGCTGCAGGTCTTCGGCGGCCACGGCTACATCGGCGAATGGGGCATCGAGCAGCGGCTGCGCGACCTGCGCGTGTCGATGCTGTACGAGGGCACCAACGAGATCCAGGCGCTGGACCTGTGGCAGCGCAAGCTGCTGCCCGACCATGCGCAGGCCCTGGCGCGGCTGCTGGAGCGGCTGCTGGGCGGCGTGGACTCGCCCTGGACGGCGCCGGCCGCGCAGGCCGCCGAGCGGCTGCTGGCGGGGCTGCGCGGCGCGATGGATGCCGACACACCGGCCGGCCTGGCG
>Ga0065721_10006993_pt1 | contig 12493 bp, 13 predicted proteins | sample Mesricmetagenome_FD_59108 | JGI IMG/M metagenome (GOLD analysis project Ga0065721, IMG submission 59108) | Mesophilic microbial community from rice straw/compost enrichment Sample: eDNA_1 v2 (version 2) | ecosystem: Engineered > Solid waste > Grass > Composting > Bioreactor | place: USA: Davis... | reverse complement strand
TGTCGGCACCCGTGTAGCTGATACGAGCCAGGTGGCCCATGGCGCACCCGTCGGATTTGCCGATGCTGTCCGTGCCGCGGTGGACGCGTTGCTGGTGCTGGAGCAGGGCCGCATTGCCTATGACGGCGATGCCTGGAGCCTGACCGGCGCTGCGCGGGATGCTTCTGCCCGCGAGCAGGCCCTGGCCCTCGTGGCAAGCCTGCAGCTGTCCGATGACGCCGACATTTCAGTGCCCGAACCAGCGCCGGGCGAACCTTATCTCTGGGCTGCAATCAAGCAAGCCGGCCGAGTGCAGCTTGAGGGATCGGTCCCCGCTGAGTCCATCCAGCGCTTCATCGCGGTCCGCGCCGGAGACGACGTCATCGACCAGACCGATTTGCGTCCCGACGCGCCCAAAGGTTTTGCGACGGATGTCCTCCAGGCCATGGATATCCTGGCTCTGCTCGAACAGGGCANGGTGGCTTTCGATGGCGNGGGCTGGTCGGCTTCGGGCATGGCCAAATCAGCCGANGCAAGGGCGTCTGCCGCCACGCTCCTGGGCACGGCGGCGCCGCGCTGGACGCTGTCTTTCGACACCCCCGCCACCGGGCAGCCCGANGCCGAGCCTGCCGCACCGACCNANACAGCCGCGACCGCTGCNCCCGAGGTGCCAGCNCCGAGGAANTACACGTTCCGCGCCAGCAAGTCGGCAAATGGCGCGGTGACGCTGTCCGGTCAGGTTCCGGCCGAGGCAACCGTCAGCTATCTGGCCAACCTCACCAGCGCGGCCACCGACCAGTTGAAACTTGCCGATGACGCGCCTGAGGACTTTGTCACCTCCCTGCGCACCGGTATTGGCGCACTCCTGCAGCTTTCGAGCGGCGAACTCGAATTGGAGGACGGCTCCTGGCATCTTTCCGGCCAGGCTCCCACCGCAGAAGCGCGTTCTGCTATCGAGGCCGAGACGGCAGCCCTGGGCGGCGCCTGGTCGCTCAGGATTTCTGCGCCCTCCAACTTCGCGCAGTGTCAGGCGCAACTGGCCGAGCTGTCTGCCCACAATGCCATTCTGTTCCAGTCCGGCGCGGCCATCATCGCCGAAAGCGCATCGACCGAGCTCGACGCCTTTGCCCAGGTGCTCCAGCTCTGTCCGGACGCCGCAGTCGAGGTGGAAGGCCATACCGACAGTGACGGCGACGACCGCCAGAACATGGCTCTGTCGGTCGCCCGTGCCGAGGCTGTTGTCGGCGCACTCATCGAGCGCGGTGTTTCGCCCGAGCGCCTCTACGCCATCGGCTATGGCGAAACTCAACCCATCGCCGACAATGCCACCAGCGACGGCAAGCGCCGCAACAGGCGCATCGTGATTTCGGTGCGCGAAGCTGGCGCCGGGAGGTAGCGTATGCCTGCTGTGCTGCAGTCCGTGCTCTTCCTGATCTCCGTGTATTGGCCGTACATGGCCGTCGCTGGGGCAATAGGACTTGTCACCGGCTGGCTCAGCCTGAGCCGCGAGGCGGTCAGCGGAGGCAGGACGTGATCAGCCTCGATCATGTCATCGAAATCGCCCTGCTGATGCTTGCCGCTTATGTGGGTGGCTGCGTTCTGGGCTATGGTGCCCACCGCGCTTTCCGGGCCTGTCTGTCACGGCCGCGTTACGAGGTCCGCCTGGCTGCCCAGGCGGCGGCATCCCTGCGTGCCGAGACGCCGCAGACCCCGCCGGCTCCCGCCGCGGCCACGGCCTCAAAGTCACCGGCCCGACGCCTTGCCGGCGCCGTAGAGCGCGAGGTGCCAGCCAGCGCCGCTCCCGCCTCGCCATCTGCCGCGCCCGCTCAGCAGCGCCCGTCCGAACTGCCGGCGCCGCGGGGCGGCAAGCCAGACGATCTCAAGAAAATCAAGGGCATAGGGGCAAAAACGGAATCAGCACTCAACGATCTGGGCATCTATCATTTCGATCAGATCGCCGCCTGGACCAGTGCCAATATCGACTGGCTCGAAGGTCGGGTCGCCGTTCGGGGACGCATCCGGCGCGAGCAGTGGGTCGAACAGGCAATCCTGCTGATGACGGCCACCGCCGAAGCCTGAAGCCGCGCGGCCTACGCCGCCCGTCGCCCGGCCTTGCCGGTGTGGAACACGAAGGCCGCAAGCGCCTCGATCTCGGCGGCATCGTCCAGCAGGGCAGGCGAGCCCTGTCCGGCCACCGTCATGGCCTCGGCATCCGGACGGCGCCTCACCATTTCCTCGAATGTCTCGCGCCGCACCTGGTCGGTCAGCTGGGTGCGCAGCAACATCAGCGGCGCGCATTTGAGCGCGTCATAGAGCGGCCACTGCGGCACCAGGATGTCATCAAAGCTGATGTCCCTGATCTGTTCGATCAGCCTCTGGTCGAACAGGGGATGCGACCGGCCGCGCTTGTCGAACCAGTGACTGCGCAGCGCCAGCGCATCCAGTTCCGTCTCGCCCAGTCCGGGATAATTGCCGGCAAGCATCCGCCGGAAGCCGGCAGTTACCGCCTTGGCGCTGCGCAGGCCCGCAAGATGCGCCAGGTTGTTTCGCAACCGCACCACGCCGCGTGAGTCGGTCACCGGACCGGCATCGAGCAGCACTGTGCCCGCGATCAGCAATGGATGCTGCGCGGCCAGCGCCATCACCACCTGTCCGCCATGCCCCTGGCCCAGAAACACCGCCCGGCCAATCCCCAGCGCCGCCAGGATATCGGCCACGTCCCGGGCGTCGGCAAGCGTGCTGTAGCGCACATTGACCGGCCGGTCGTCAGCCCTGCCGCGCCCCGGCAGGTCGATAAGCACCAGCGGCCACGCACCCGCGCCCAGCCGCTGGAACGTATCGGCAAAGGCCGAAAAATCGCTCATGTTGCGGTGGTAGCCGGCCAGACACACAAGCGGGCTTCTTCCTCGCCGGAAATCGCCGCGCAGATGCACTGCGGCGTGGGTCCTTACGTCACTCAGCACGATGCGGGTCACCGGCATGCCGGAAAAGGCAGCGTGGTCGTCTGGCCATTTGCGCCGGCGCGTCAGGAGTGATCTCATATTGGCATTTAGGCGGCAGATTGGCTGAGTCACAAGGCGTTTGGCGCGCCTTGTGGGCTGGCTTGTGAGAAAGTATGGTGCGCGCGGTTCGAACCATCGGGTTTTGAACCGGAAATCTATGAACTGGCCGGGCACACAACCGGCGCCCAATTGAGGAATACCGACAAATGCTGCGTGGTTCGATTACGGCACTCATCACCCCCATGCGCGATGGGGCCGTGGATGAGAAAGCCTTCGGCAGCTTTGTCGAATGGCAGATTGCCGAGGGCACGCATGGCCTCGTGCCAGTGGGCACGACGGGCGAAAGCCCCACGGTCAGCCACGAGGAACACCACCGTATCGTCGAAATTTGCGTCGAGGTCGCCAATGGCCGCGTGCCGGTGATCGCCGGGGCAGGGTCCAACTCGACTGCCGAGGCGGTTTCGCTCGCCCGGCACGCCGAAAAGTCGGGCGCCAATGCGGTGCTTTCGGTTGTCCCTTACTACAACAAGCCCAATCAGGAAGGCCTGTTCCAGCACTTCTCGGCAGTCGCCAGTGCCGTGGGCATTCCCGTCATTCTCTACTCGGTGCCGGGCCGCACCACCGTCGATCTCACCGTCGACACCATCGTGCGCCTGCGCGAGGCCCACACCAACATTGCCGGCGTCAAGGACGCCACCGGCAATATGGAGCGGGCCAGCATGCAGCGCGTCCGCCTGGGTAACGACTTCATCCTGCTCTCGGGTGACGACAGCTCGGCTCTCGGCTTNAATGCCCATGGNGGCAATGGCTGCATTTCGGTCACGGCCAATGTCGCGCCGCGCCTNTGTGCGCAGATGCAGGAGCTTTCCCTGGCCGGTGACTTTGCNGCGGCCCGCGACATCAACAACAGGCTNGCCTACCTGCACAAGGATTTGTTCATGGAGCCCAATCCCTCGCCGGCCAAGTATGTGGCGAACCGGCTCAACCTGTGTGCCAACGAGATGCGCCTGCCGCTCGTCCCGGTCAGCAAGGCCACCCAGGATGCCATGGACTTTGCAATGCGCCACGCCGGTCTTATCTAGCGAGGCGAACACCTCTTGCCCGGTCCGCGGAGCCGTTCCGGGGGCCGGGCTTTTCATTTCGAGGTCTTTTGAACCATGGCCGCAGCCAAGAACGACAAGAACAAGAATGGTTGGATCAGCCACGGACAGGTGGCCGAGAACCGGCGCGCGCGTTTTGATTACGAGATCGGCGAAACCATCGAGGCGGGGATCGTCCTGACCGGCACCGAGGTCAAGTCACTGCGTCTGGGCAAGGCGCAGATCACCGAATCCTATGCCTCGCCCGAGCGCGGCGAACTCTGGCTGATCAACTCGCATATTCCCGAATACCTGCAGGCCAACCGCTTCAATCACGAGGAAAGGCGCCCGCGCAAACTTCTCGTGAGCCGGAAGCAGCTTGCCCGCCTGGACCAGGAAGTCTCCCGCGCCGGCAATACCATCGTTCCGCTCAAGCTCTATTTCAACGATCAGGGCAAGGCCAAACTGCTGATCGGCGTGGGCAAGGGCAAGAAGAACTATGACAAGCGCGCCACGTCCCGCGATCGGGACTGGAACCGCGACAAGGCCCGCATCATGAAAGAGGGCGGTCGCGGCTGAGAACCGGCGGCAGCGTTGAACCGCCCTGGCACCTCATGGACCTCGTCCTGAGCCTGTCTAGGAGCGAGGTCGTGGCCCCAATGTCCGGCCCGGGACCCGCGCCAGTTAAGGTCGGGCCCCGCTACCCGCTAAGCCTCTACCGCCCGGTGCGCCTGCGGCCGTCCGACCGTCTTGGCCAGTTCGGCCACATCAAGGAAGAAATCGGCCTGCCGGCGCAGGTCGTCCGAGATCATGGGCGTCGATGTGGTCAGGGTCGAAACCACAGTCACCCGCTTGCCCCGGCGCTGCAATGCCGCCACCAGGGCGGTAAAGTCGCCGTCGCCGGAGAACAGCACGAGGTGATCGTAAAACGGGGCCAGCTCGAGCGCGTCCACCGTCAGCTCGATATCCATGTTGCCCTTCACCTTGCGCCGGCCCGTTGAATCCGTGAATTCCTTGGCCGGCTTGGTCACCACGGTATAGCCATTGTAATCGAGCCAGTCGATCAGCGGGCGGATCGAGGAATATTCCTGATCTTCCACCAGCGCCGTGTAATAATTGGCCCGCAGCATGTAGGCCTTGGAGCTGAATTCGGTCAGCAGCTTGCGGTAATCTATGTCGATGCCGATCGCCTTGGACGTCGCGTAAAGATTGGCGCCGTCAATGAACAGCGCGATCTTTTCGCGTGGATCAATGGCCATGATGAACTCTCCCAAAGCGCAGGCAAGGCCCGGAGCTGAAAATCCGTCCGGTGACGGCAGGCAGATTAAATTCCATTGCAAACTTTAAATTCTTAAATTCGGTATTCGCACATTCATGGNGTCAGGTAAAGCAGAGCGCTGGCCGCTTCTGCACCGGCCAAGCCTTGTCANTGCCGGCTTCATCGTGTATTGCGGCCCTTCATTCCCCCCTAAGTGTGGAGACGTNCGTGGCCCGCGTCACCGTTGAAGACTGCATTGAAAAGGTCGAGAANCGCTTCGATCTCGTCCTCATGGCCGCCCATCGCGCGCGCATGATTTCCTCCGGCGCCCAGATCACCGTGCCGCGCGACAACGACAAGAATCCGGTCGTGGCCCTGCGCGAGATCGGCGATGGGACCATTTCGCCCGAAGATCTGCGCGAAGACCTCATCCATTCGCTCCAGAAGTATGTGGAAGTTGATGAGCCCGAAACCAGCGCCGCTCCGATGATCGAGAGCGCCGGCGACGACGATGCTATCAACTTCGATACCATCAGCGAAGAAGAACTGCTGCGCGGCATCGAGAGCCTGGCTCCGCCGGAGCGCCGGGACGACTGACGGCCCGCTGGCTTCAGGATCGCTCCGGGTGGGGTGGTTCTAGGCGGCCAGGTCAGGAGAGTTGCGCGCGAATGGCAGGCACCAGCCTTGCGGCGCACGTCGATCCCATTATATCAGGAGCGTCCGGGATGTGCCGGGCGCTCTTTTCATTTCTGCCACAGGCGCTAAGCTCGCTTTAGCGAGAGCGGCTACTTCCATGATGCGTCAGTACGAACTCGTCGAGCGCGTTCAGGCTTACAACCCGAACGCTGACGAGAATTTGTTGAACAAGGCCTATGTCTACGCCATGCAAAAGCATGGCTCGCAAAAACGCGTGAACGGCGACCCCTACTTCAACCATCCGCTCGAAGTGGCGGCCATCCTGACCGAGCTCAAGCTCGACGATGCCTCCATCGCCGTGGGCCTGTTGCACGACACCATCGAGGATACCGACGCCACCCGCGCCGAGATCGACCAGCTCTTTGGCGCCGAGATTGGCACCATTGTCGACGGGCTGACCAAGATCGAGCGGCTCAACCTGATGTCGCGCGAGGAAGCGCAGGCCGAAAACCTGCGCAAGCTCCTGCTGGCCATCAGCCAGGATGTCCGGGTGCTTCTGGTCAAGCTTGCAGACCGCCTGCACAACATGCGCACCCTGCAGTTCATGGCGCCCGAAAAGCAGCGCCGGATCGCGCAGGAAACCATGGATATCTATGCCCCGCTCGCCGGCCGCATGGGTATGCAGGACATGCGCAATGAGCTCGAAGATCTCAGCTTCCGCATCTTGCAGCCCGACCACTACGCGGCCATCACCGCGCGGCTCGAGCAGATGCAGGAGGACAACCGCGAGACCATCGATACCATCACTGCCGAGTTGAGCGAGCGGCTGGCCGAGGCAGGCATCGCCGCGCGCGTCAAGGCGCGGGTCAAGTCGCCCTATTCGATCTTTGCCAAGATCGAGCGCAAATCCATCGCGCTCGAGCAGCTTTCCGACATGATCGGCTTTCGTGTCATCGTGGGCTCCGAGGAGGAGTGCTACCGCACGGTCGGCCTCGTGCACACCACCTGGAAGGTCGTGCCCGGGCGCTTCAAGGACTACATCTCGGTCCCCAAGCACAACGATTACCAGTCCATCCACACCACCATCGTGGGGCCGAGCCGGCAGCGCGTGGAACTGCAGATCCGCACCGAAGAAATGGATCGTATCGCCGAGTTCGGCATCGCCGCGCATGCCCTCTATAAGGATGGTGCTTCGGCCAATCTGGGGCGCATAGAGCTTGAATCGCACGCTTATGGTTCGCTGCGCCAGACCATCAGTCACCTGACCTCCGGCATTTCGACCGAAGACTTCCTCGAATACACCAAGCTCGAGCTGTTCCAGGATCAGGTCTTCTGCTTCACCCCGCGCGGTCGCCTCATTGCCCTGCCGCGTGGTGCCACGCCCATCGACTTTGCCTATGCCCTGCATACCGACATTGGCGACACCTGCGTCGGCGCCAAGATCAACGGGCTGATCCTGCCGCTCGTCACCCAGCTTCGTTCGGGCGACGAGGTCGAGATCCTGCGCGACCAGAACCACCGCCCGCCCTCGAACTGGATCGGCATTGCCGCCACTGGCAAGGCGCGCGCGGCCATTCGCCGTGCGGTCCGCCACGCTGCCGCCCAGCGCGCCTTTGCCCTGGGCGAGCATGTGCTCAACATGATGCTGGAGCGCGAAGGCGTCATGCTCGACGAATCCGAGGGCAAGGCGCTCGCCGAAGCTCTGGAGCAGCCCAGCAAGCGCGACATGCTGATCGCCGTGGGCGAGGGCAAGATCGGGTCCGAACCGCTCGCGGCCGCCCTGGCGCAGGTCAAGGGCCTGAACAAGCGCCGCCGCAAGCTCGATCTGCCCGTGGCCAATACGGCCGATGGATGGTTTGCCCTGCGTGGGTCGGACCAGTTCCGCTTCCGCGTCCCCGGTGGCCAGCGCTCGGGCCCGCGAGCCAAGGCCGCCTTGGCCCAGCTCGATTTCCACACGCCCGTCACCGTGTCGGGCGAGGGCATCGTGCCGGGGGACCGGCTGGTGGGCATTCTTGAGCCCGACAAGCCGCTCACGGTCTATCCCATCCACTCCGACGCGCTCACCGAAATGCATGACAGCGACGTGGCCTGGGTGGATGTGCGCTGGAACCTCNCNAGCGGCGAGGAAAAGCTCTATGCCGCCGTCATCTCCATGGAATCGGTCAACCGGCCCGGCTCGCTGGCGCAGATTTCCTCGGCCATCGCCGCCTGCGATGCCAACATCAACAATCTCGTGATGCGGATGATTTCGCCCGACTTCCACCAGATGATCTTTGAAATCGAGGTGCGCGACCTTGCGCAACTCACCGATGTTCTGGCAACGCTCAAGCGTAGTCCTGGCCTGTCCGCCGTGCAGCGGGCCGGCATACGCGAAGCGGGAATGATTTCCACGCTCGAATGGGACGGTAGTGTCGATAGGAGCCCGCGCGATGGATAAGGAACAGGTCTTGCAGATTTTCCGCGATTGCGGCGCGATGCTGGAGGGACATTTCATCCTGTCCTCCGGCCTGCGCTCGCCGGTCTTCCTGCAAAAGGCCCGCGTGTTCCAGTACGCCGAACAGACCGAAAAGCTGTGCAAGGCGCTGGCCGAGCGCATCCGCGCCGAAGTGCCCGGCGTCACCAAGGTCGTTTCCCCCGCCATTGGCGGCATCATTCCCGGCTACGAAACCTCGCGCCACCTTGGTGTTCCCGCTCTCTATACCGAGCGGGTCGAGGGCCAGTTCGAGCTGCGCCGCGGCTTCGAGATTTCCCCGGACGATAAGGTCGTTGTCGTCGAAGACATTGTCTCGACCGGCCTCTCCATCCGCGAATGCGTCGATGCCTTGCGCCGCATTGGTGCCAATGTCGTTGCCGCCGCCTGCCTCATCGACCGCTCCGGCGGCGAGGCCGATGTCGGTGTGCCGCTGGTGCGGCTCATCGAATTCAAGGTGCCAGCCTATCCCGCCGACCAGCTCCCGCCCGAGCTGGCCGCCATTCCCCCCGTCAAGCCCGGCAGTCGCGGCATCCAGGGGGTCAAATGAAGGTCGGTCCGTCCCTCACCTCTCCCCTGAGGGGAGAGGTGAGGGGTTCGGCATTTGTTGGCCACCGGATGACGCCACAAACCGGATGGTATTCCTCCCTCTGTCAGGGGGAGGGTAGGTGGGGGTATCCTTTGGCAAAGGAGATCGCCCCATGATCGTCGGCCTCGGCTCCGACCTCATCGAGATCCACCGCGTTGCCGAGACGCTGGAGCGCCATGGGGAGCGTTTCACCCATCGCTGCTTTACCCAGATCGAGCGCGCCAAGTCCGATCGCCGTGCCCAGCGCGCCGCCTCTTACGCCAAGCGTTTCGCGGCCAAGGAAGCCTGCTCGAAGGCCCTGGGCACCGGCCTCAGCCGCGGTGTCTACTGGCGCGACATGGGCGTGGTGAACCTGCCGTCGGGCAAGCCGACCATGCAGCTCACCAATGGTGCGGCCGCGGCGCTCGCCCGGCTTGTACCCGAAGGCCACGAGCCCCATATCCACCTCACCATTACCGACGACGCAGGTCTGGCGCAGGCCTTTGTCATCATCGAAGCCCTGCCGATAAAGTGAGCGGCGGGGAAGGGTGCGAAGCAAGTTGACCCCGCGCGGGCAAACGCCTAACCCTTCCGCACCGCATTTTCGGGAAAGACCATGAGCCAGCCTGCCGACAAACCTGCCAAGAAGAGCGCCGCCACTGAATGGCTGGAGACGCTTGTCGTCATCGGCGAAGCCCTGCTCATCGCCATCTTTCTGCGCTTCTTTCTTTATCAGCCGTTTTCCATTCCAACGGCCTCGATGCAGCAGACGCTGATGATCGGCGACTACTTTGTGGCCAACAAATATGTCTGGGGCTACGGCAAGCATTCCTTCTCGCTGGGCCGCTACGGCAATTTTGCCCTGCTCGATTTCGAGCTGCCCATTTCCAACCGGATTCTGGGGCGTGACCCCAATCGCGGCGACATCGCGGTTTTCCGCCCCGTGCCGCAGAACATGGAATACATCAAGCGCATCGTCGGCCTGCCGGGCGACACCATCCAGATGCGCGACGGTCGCCTTTACATCAACGGCACCATGGTCGAGCGCGAGGAGGTGGGCCGGGCGCTGGATACCGACAGCAATGGGGACACCCGCGAAGTCATCATCTATCGCGAGACCTTCCCCGAGGGCACAACCCACCTCATCCAGGAAATCGGCGACAATCTCTCGCTCGATAACACCCCTGAATATGTGGTCCCGGCCGGTCACTACTTCATGATGGGCGACAATCGCGATCGCTCGGCCGACAGCCGCGTGCTCAGCCAGGTGGGCTATGTCCCCGCCGTCAACCTCATCGCCAAGGCCGAAGCGCGGTTCTTCTCGATCAAGGACAACATTGCGCCCTGGCAGATCTGGCAGTGGCCAGCCAATGTGCGCTGGAGCCGTATGTTCACCTCGGTCTATGGCGATACGCCCGACCCCAATCTGGCTGCACCGTGAGCCGACGCCAAAAGTCCTACGAACAGCTTCAGGCCCGCCTGGGTTACAGTTTCACCGATCCGGACCTGCTGGAGCGCGCGCTGACCCATTCCAGTGCTGTCTCGCCAGGCAAGCGCATCGAGCGCTCCTACCAGCGGCTGGAGTTCCTGGGCGACCGCGTGCTCGGCCTTGTCGTGGCCGACATGCTCTACAAGCGCTACGCCAATGCCAACGAGGGTGAGCTCAGCCGCTCGCTCAATACGCTCGTGCGCAAGGAAACCTGCGCCGACATCGCCCGCCAGCTCAACCTGGGCGCCGAAATGATCCTCGGGGATAGCGAAGCCCGTTCGGGCGGTGCCGACAAGGATGCGATCCTGGGCGACGTCACCGAGGCGGTGATCGGTGCCATCTACCTTGATGGCGGGCTTGAGCCGGCGCGGGCCTTCATCGAAAGGCATTTCGAGGATTATCTGGCAGACGGTCAGTCCAACCGCGCCGATGCCAAGACCACGCTCCAGGAATGGGCGCAGGCGCGTGGCCTTGAGCCTCCCGCCTATGTGCTGGTCGAGCGTACCGGCCCGGATCACGCGCCCCAATTCACCATCGGGGTCAATCTGACCGGTTTTGACCGTCTGGAGGCCACCGGGCCCTCAAAGAAGGTCGCCGAACACCGTGTCGCCGAACTGTTTCTCGTCCGCCAGAAGGTCTGGAAGGAACGCAAATGAATAGCCCTGATGAACTGGCCGACACCTCCTGCGGCTTCATTGCCCTTGTCGGTGCGCCGAATGCCGGCAAGTCGACCCTGCTCAATTCCCTGGTCGGCACCAAGGTCTCCATTGTCACCCACAAGGCCCAGACCACCCGCAGCCAGGTGCGTGGCGTGCTCACGCTCGATACGGCGCAGCTGGTCTTTGTCGACACGCCCGGCATTTTTGCGCCCAAGAAGCGTTTGGAACGCGCCATGGTGGAAAATGCCTGGGGCGGGGCAGGGGACAGCGATATCGTCGCCTTTATTCTCGATGCCGACCGCGGCGTCACGCCCGATATCGAAACCCTGCTCGAGGGCCTCGAAAATATCCGCCAGCCCAAGGTGCTGATCCTCAACAAGATTGACCAGGTCAAACCCGAAAGCCTGCTCGCCTTGAGCCAGACCCTCAACGAGCGCCTGCGCTTTGAAGCCACCTTCATGCTCTCCGCGCTCAAGGGCCACGGCGTGAAGGACTTTATCGACTGGTGCATCAAGCACATCCCGCCCGGTCCCTGGCATTTCCCGGAAGATCACCTCACCGATCTCACCATGGCCATCACCGCCGCCGAGATCACGCGCGAAAAGCTCTTCCTGCGCGTCCACGACGAAATCCCCTATAACGCGACGGTCGAGACCGAGAGCTTCAAGATCCAGAAGGACGGCTCCTACAAGATCGACCAGGTCATCTATGTCAGCCGCGAGAGCCACAAGAAGATCGTGCTCGGCGCCGGCGGCCAGACCATCAAGGCCATTGGAGCGGAAAGCCGCAAGGAGCTGATGGCGATGTACGAGGTGCCCATCCACCTCTTCCTCTTCGTCAAGGTGCGCGAAAAATGGGCCGACGATCCGGAACGCTACCGCGAAATAGGCCTGGAATTCCCGCATGGGAAGGGGTGAAATGACCCCTGATCCATCCACACCGTCATTACCCGGCTTGACCGGGTAATCCATGGGATGCTTCAGCTTGTGGATTGCCGGGTCAAGCCCGGCAATGACGGCGCGTGCAGCGCGCGCCAAAGCTCACTTGGGAGCAGTGGAATAATTGGAATGGACCGGTGAAGCCCTGCTGATCGGCGTTCGCCGTCACGGCGAATCCAGCGTCATCGCTGAAGCCATGGTTGCCGGTCGCGGCCGCTATGCCGGCCTCATCCGTGGTGGCCGTTCCCCCAGGCTCGCCGCCACCCTCCAGCCCGGCAACACCGTCCAGCTCACCTGGCGCGCGCGTCTGGAAGATCACCTGGGCACCTTCACCGTCGAGATCCTGCAGTCCCGAGCCGCCGATCTCATGGCCGATCGCACCCGCCTCTACCTCGCCCAGCTCGTTTGCGAACAC
>Ga0065721_10005621_pt1 | contig 12493 bp, 7 predicted proteins | sample Mesricmetagenome_FD_59108 | JGI IMG/M metagenome (GOLD analysis project Ga0065721, IMG submission 59108) | Mesophilic microbial community from rice straw/compost enrichment Sample: eDNA_1 v2 (version 2) | ecosystem: Engineered > Solid waste > Grass > Composting > Bioreactor | place: USA: Davis... | reverse complement strand
CAACGATGGAGAACAGAATCAACCCTACGATGCTGTTGATCATCTCCCGTTGCGAGCGGGCCTGAAGCACGAAGAATAGAACCACCATGAATATGGTAGTGACCACAAAAAGGCGCGTTCCATAGATCATGAGCGCAAGCGCATTAACAGGCATGGAAAGAACGCTCAACGTCTTTCGTATCTTTGGCATGCCAGTCAGAAAGAGGACCCCCAGCGCCGACAGAATGCCGAACTGGGCGACGCTACCTCCTGCGCCCGCCTGTGCAAAAGTACTCGCCGGACGGAACCCACCTTGTAAGTATTTGCCTTCCTCATTCTTAACGACATAACGCATGGCATTTGTCGACTCATAGCCAGGCAAATGCCTCAGCACCCAATCCTCACCCATTTGATACTGGAAGATACCAATCAGTGAAGTCACTGTGCTGATGACGATCAAGGCATACAGTAGGGCCGTGATCTGACGTGTCGAACGTACTGTCGAGCAGCCCACCAGATACATGAGTAGTGGGCCTACGTACCAGAGGAAAGCCGTGGCAACGCCTGAAACGAAGCCGGAGCCCGCAGGATTGAGTGCCTGTATGAAGGCGATTCCCCCAAATAACGCAATGTTGAGCGTGAGAGGCGGTGGCTCACTGGCCCGTCCCGACCGCCGGGACAGCCCCCAGGCCGTCGCGATTACTGCCAACAAGATGGGAGCGACAACGTACACAACCTGGGAGAAGTTGGAGAGGTATTTGAACATCCCTTCCATTGCCGCATACCCCAGGTAGAGCAACACAGCTACCGCCTGGTCGCGCGCAGCAACGGCGATGATACATAAGGCGAATGGAATAATGGCAAGAAATGCAAAAGACTTGCCCAGGAAAAGGACACCTCCGAAGATGCCTGCCATTGCCACACCGAGGGCAATCATCATCCTCACGAAGCCAGCATCGCGCAGGGGCGCGAGCGGAATCTTCGCCCTTTTTGGCGTCAGGTTTCCCCGCATACGCACAGGTTTAATGGGAGGTGAGGCAGCTACGGACATACGCTACATTGTGCCCTTTCGCACGCCATTCGGCAACCCGTGTTGGTGCGCCAAGGCGCGCTGATGCGCGCGGTAATCCTGTATCCCCAGCACCAGTCCCCGCAGGGTCGCCCCAAGCCGCGCCCTGGCATGACGATCGCGGCGCAAGGCGCGGAGGAACTGAAGCGCTCCTGGCTCCCCGCGGGTCCCCACCAACACCGCCCACAGAAGAAATACAGGACGGCGCGCAGGCGACAGGTGTTCCCACAGGGCGATCGTCTGGTTGCAGACCGCGTCGATGTGTGCCCCAGGAGAAAACACGCCACCGAGACGATTGTTCTGGTCCGGGTCGTGCCGCACAGCCGGGAAGTGGTCCACTATCAGCGATGGATCGTATAGCAACTTCCACCCTTCGCGGCGGAAGGCGAGCCCCAAAGCCAGTTCCCAGTGCACCTGTGCTCCCGGGCCACGCAGACGCGTGTCGAATCCGATACGGCGCAAGACATCCCCTCGGTAGGAGCAGTTAACCCCCTTCAGGAAGTCCACCTCACGCGCGGGACCAATGCCCCGGTGATGATTGCCGATACAGCGCCCGAACCACTGAACCTTACCTACGACCTGGGTCTCAGTGTCGTTGCCCATAACGGCCGGAGGCAGCCAATCGCGCCCCCCTACGCCGCCGATGTTTTCGTCCGCCGAGAAGTGATCTAAAATCCGCGCCAGCCAATCGGGGCGCGGCTTGGCGTCATCGTCTGTAAGAGCGACGATATCACCTGTAGACGCGGCCAGGCCAGCTTGCATGGCAGCGATGACACCGCTGCGGTACACCGGCACGGCGCACAGCCCGGGCACCTGCTGTACCACCTCCTCGGCTTCCAGGAACGCCTGAGTTTCCTTATCCGTGTCGCGAACGACTACCAGAACCTGGTCTGGCTGCCGCGACTGCCGAACTAGCGCGCTCAGACACTCCCGTAGGTTGTCCACACGCCGGTATGTCGGTACCAGAACGGATATGGTGCTGCCTTTAGAATCCCGTTTCATACCCACCTATCAAAAATGCGGGTACGGGAACGGATATGCTGCCCCCCGCCCTCCGTAACGTTCACGAAACTCCCTTTCCCAGGCATCCACATGGCGTGTGATGTTCCAGAGTTCCTCCCCCATCGAGATCAGGGCCTTGACTGTTGCCGCAGAGAGCGGGAACTGGCGCAAGCGCGCTAACCTTTCCCTGAAGACGAAGCGCAACAGACGTCTTCGTATCGACTCTGTTTGCCCCGATTTGAACCATACTGCCACCAGATCGCGGTCGAAGTTATGATTCTGACGTCCCCAGCGAATAGGCCGAGGAGGATGGTCCACTACCGCCGCCGGGACAAAGGTACATGAGACGCCTGTTTGCACGATCCGGAGCCTGAGATCCAGATCCTCTTGAATGCGAAAGTTCTCGTCAAACCCGCCCAGTGTCCAGAAGGCGCTCCGGCGTATCATCAAATTGCATGTCCAGAGCGCCCCCCCCACCTCATTACAGGGAGAATCTTCTAATGCATTGCGGATGCCTAACTCGCACGTTGTTCGTCCTTCGTAAACATCTACTTCCGGCTTGACTACGGCTGCAAACGCCGCAAGCCAGTTGGGAGAGGGCACACAGTCGTCATCAACGAAGGCGACAAACTCTCCCCTGGCTTCCCGGGCGCCAACGTTACGATTAGGCCCTGGCCCCTTGCCCGGTCCCTGGAACCACCGAGCGAACGGATAACGCTCGGCCACCATCTCTCGGGCAGTCGTCTGGCGGCCGTCGTCACATACCAGCACTTCGTATTGCTCGGCCGGAAGCGTCTGAACGCCGGGCGCCAAACGATCCAGACAACGCATGAGCAGATCGTTTCGGTGATAGGTTGGCACTACAACGCTGATAAGAGGCAATGCTTCCGAGGAAGTTTCCGAAGGAGTCATTTTAGCTATTGTTACTTACTGCTTGCCGGCGCTCATTGCTTCCCGTAGCGGCAGGTACATCTTGTCCGCTACGGACGGAGTGTATTACGTCGACGAACGCATCTATTACCTTTTCCCAGGTGTAGCGCTCCTGCTGAAGCCGCCGTCCCGCCTGCCCCAACCGCTCCCGAAGGGAAGCATTCAGGAGGAGATGGGAAGCCACCTGCGCAATACGTCCTGGGTCCTGCGGCACACAGTACCCATTTACATCATCCTGGATCAGTTCGGAGAGGGCAGGTGCGGATCCGGCAATGACGGGCTTGCCATACCGCCAGGCTTCGACGTAAACGATGCCAAAGGATTCACCCACTGAGGGCAGGCAGAAGACGTCGCAGGCAGCGAGCGCGTCCTCCTTCTCCTCATCGGTAGCCTGCCCTAGATCCAGGAGAGCGCCCTCTGGCACTTCCGGATAAGGAGGCTCACCCCACGGCCCGATACAGGTGAGTACCGCGTCGGGAACCGCTTCTAGTATCCGGGGCATCGCCTCGGCAAGCGAGTGGTACCCCTTGTAGCGCTGGCGCCGCCCAACGTACAGTATCATCGGGCGGTTACCGATCCCGTGTCGGGCGCGGAAGGCTAAACCATCCCCGGGCGGAGGCGCAGACGCCGCTCCGAGCGGCACTACCTGCATCCGTTCAGGAGGCACTCCACGAGAGGCCAGGTACTCCTTCTCCGAGTTCGACAGCGTCAGTACGACATCGCACCTTCCATAAAATGAGATGTCAACTTCGCTGTCGCCCCACTCTCCAGGATGTACAGCCGGCAGACAGGAAAACGAGATGTTACGGCGCTTTGCCTCTTCCTGCGCAACAAATCCCAGTAGTTCCCATCCCGTACCTATATAGTGAACGCAAGTGGCATCTTGGGGTATGGCAGCACGAACCGCCTCTCTGTATGCGGCACGAAACAGGAGAAGAGCAAGCGGGCGCGTCGCAGGGCGGGCAAGCAGGGTAAGTAAGCGATTCAACAGCGGCCTGTACATTGCCTTTGGACGTACAAGGGCCGTGGGAAAAGGAAGGGCCGCAGCTTCTGGGAGGGTTATATCGGCCAGGGCATACTCACATCCACGCGGTCCGTTCCCAAGGAAGCGGACTGCCGTGGAGACCTTCCAGCCCCGCCGGTCACGCAGTCCGCTCCCCAGTTCTTGCATATAGGTGGCCAGTCCGCCCTTGCCCTCGGTTCCGCAGCGCCCGATGAGGCAGATGTGTTCCCGGCCATTCTCAGGATGCGATCCTCGCCCGTGGACCGCCTGTACTGGCACGTCTACCGCCACCTTATTTCACCCATCCCAGGAATTCCTCAGGCCCAGTCTGTCCCGCGCTCCTGGGACGTACGGCCAAGTATCAGCTGGCCCGCGTAGGGAGGAGCAGGAAATGTTATTCCCTGCTCCTCAAGACAGACACAGTGGCCATACCCGCCCTGCTACAGTAACCGGCAACCAGAGAGCGAACTCTATAGTATCGGCCGCCCTGGAGCGTTACATTAGAATAGTTGTCCGTTAAACAACCAGCGAATACTTGGTATGGCGTTCAAGAACCCCGTATACTGCCAGAAATTGGTACGGCCCTTCTTGAATGGCACATAGACAACATCGCCTGGTTTTACGGGCGCGTCTATAGAGAAGTCCGCCTTATCCAGCAACTTCTCACCATCGACGACGGTCACCTTTGCGGTGCCATCCTCCTGCTTCTCCATAAGCTGAGTCCTCTTGTACTCAGCATTCCGCACGTCCACTACGGACTCCGTCAGAACGCTCCCAACCGTCAGTTTGCGGTCGTCCGGGTAAGGAAGCATTCCAGGGCGCCCTACAGCGCCCAGCACGTAGTAAAATTCCTTGTTCTCAGGAATCACGAGTCGATCACCGGGCTGCAGGACCACATCCTTGGGATCCGTCCCGGTACGATATGGCTCTCGCAGATCGATCTTTATCGTCTCGCCGTTGCGCTCAATGCTCGCCTCGGAGAGTTTCGCCGTCTGGGTAGGTCCTCCCGCCTCCGTCAACAGCCGGATAACCGAAGCATCCTCCGGAAATACAAAGGCGCCGGGCTTATTCACCTGCCCTACCACCTGGACCTGTGTCTCCGCCTGCGGCTTTGCCTCGATTGTCAGTACGTCATCGGCCTCCAGCAGGAGGTTCTGCGAGGCATCGTTCGCCATGAGCTTCTTCAGATCGATCGGGATAACGCGCCCCTCTTTTGGCTGCAGTAGGCGTGCCGTCAGAAACTCCGTTCGGTTCGTCACCAGCCCGCCCGCGCTTGCAAGCACGTCCAGCACACGCCAACCGTCGCGCATCGCCATCTTACCGGGTGCGCGTACCCCGTCGCCCACCACGCTTACCTGCCGAACGCGCCGCTGACGTACGGATACCGACACCTGCGGGTTGACGAACAGGTCCTCATCCAGTTTCTTGAAGATGCGCTGTTCCAGCTCCTTGAGCGTCATCCCCTCGACCTTAAACTGGCCAAGGCGTGGGTAGGAGATCGTCCCGTCCGGGAGCACCTCCTGCGTTTTGCTGTACTCCGGCCGTTCCAGAACGAAGATGTCCAGGACATCCTCCTTCTGGATCCGGTAAAAGGGGTTCTCCGCACTCGTCGTCGCCGGGGCAGGCGTAGCAGGTGCTCCCTGCTCCTGCTGCGCCTGCAGCCCAACAGCCAATGCAGCGTTGCCATCCAGTCCTGCGGCGGCTGGACCGATCATCGCCAGTGCCACTGCAACTCCGCTTATTGCCAACCGGCGCACCTGCTTGATGCAGCGGCGAGTGTTCCCTGTACTGATAGAAAGTACTTTCATGTGCTGGTCCCTTACCATGCGTCGCGCTCGCTTCCTACCCCGATGCGGTTACTCCGCGTCGCGGCGGGCCGCCGTGTCCGGCGCAAGATCGGTGACTTCCGTAGCTGCCGCCCCGGTTCCGTTTTCGTGCGTCCCGTTGCCGTTCTTCTGGGGCGTCGCCAGAGCAATGGGATCCGTTGCGGGCACGTAGTATTTGCCGTACCCGTAGTAGTAGCCGCCACCCGGGGCATCCTGGCGATTCAGTACCGTGCCCAGCACGAGGGCGTTGGCACGGCCCAGCATCTCCCGAGCCTGCTTTGTGTTGCTCTTCTTGGTCTCGCCATAGGAGATTACCAGGAGCACTCCGTCCGTCCGCGAGGAGAGTACCGCGGCGTCTGCCACCGCCAGGGTCGGCGGTGAGTCCAGCAGAACCACATCCGCCATCTGCTCCACCGCCGCCAGGAACGCTCCCATAGCATCCGAGCCCAGAAGCTCGGCAGGGTTGGGCGGCGGCGATCCGGCGGGGATGATGCGAACCCCCTCCACGCTGGTCGGCTGCATCACCTCTTCGATGGTGTGCGTCCCAACCAGAATGTCCGTCAGCCCCGGCGACGAGTTGATCTTGAACAGATGATGCTGGCTCGGGCGGCGTAGGTCACCGTCAACAATGATGACGCGGCGCCCATCCATGGCCATAGCCATGGCGAGGTTGGCGCAGGTGGTCGACTTCCCTTCGGCGGGGACAGAGGACGTCACCAGAAGGCTCTTAACCGTGTTGCCGACCGCCGCGAAGTTGATGTTCGTACGGAGCGTCCGGTACGACTCCATCAGCGGGGAGAAGGTACTGATGTCGCGGATAAGGCGCAGTCCTTCCTCCTCGATGAGCGGAATGGTGCCCAGAGTCGGCAGACGCAGCACTCGCTCCGCCTCCTCCGCGCTGTTCATCCGATCGTCGATCAGTTCCATCAGCAGCGCCAGACCCAGTCCCAGGAACAGCCCCAGCAGGCCGGCGAAGATGATGTTCTGCGCCTTCTTCGGGCGGATGGGGGATGTAGGCACCTGGGCACGGTCCAGAATGCTGGCCAGTTTCGGCTCCGTCTGCTGCTTGAGATACAGGTCTGCAAGACGCGACCGGTAGTTCTCGTAGTCCGTCTTCGCCACGTCGCGCTCGCGCTCCAACTGGCTCAGGCGGATCTCGAACGACGGGAACTTTATCAGGCGCTCCTGAGCAGCCTGGACAGCAGCCTGGGCGGCAGCAAGTTGCTGATTCAGAACACTGAGTTCGACCTCCTGGTCAATCAGGCTATCCTGAAGCTTGGTGACCATCGGGTTCTTTCGCTCGGTGCGCGAGAAGAACGATTTGCGGGCATTCGCCAGATCATCGTACAGTCGGTGCAGCTGTTTTCGGAGGGCGACCATCTTTGGGTTAGATTCCCGCAGCTCCTCCTTCAGTCCCACTAACTGCGCCTCAACACCGTTTATCTGCGTTTCCAATGCCTGGACTCGCGGATCCCCTGCGCTGGACACCACATCGGAAACCGTCGCCTTGCCGGAACGCACAAGCCGGTCAATCTCCTCCTGGCTCCGCGCCATACGGGTTTTCACACCCGCAATGGCGGCCAGCAGGGAACTATACTGAGCCTTTGCCTGATCCGCCGCACTGATGGCCGCCCGACGGTTCTCCACGAGTTCTGCGACGTTGTTCTTCTGCTTGAAGCTTTGCAGTTCCGCTTCCGCGCGCCGCATGCGCTCGTTGGCATTCTTTGCCTTGCTCTCCGCAAACTCAATCGCCTTGCCTACCTGCCCCCCCCGGTCCTTGGTAATCTTTTCAATGTAGGCCTCCATCAGGACGTTCGGGGCCGCGGCGACCGACTCCGGGTCTTCGCCCTCAGAGGTGATGCTGATGATCGTGGTCCCTTCCAGGCCCTCGATCGTCATACGCGGCATGGAGGAGGCGCCCGTCCGCTCTGCGACCTTCTTGCGCAGTTCCGGCGCCTGCAGCAGTTCGATCTGAGTGCCCAGGGAGTACTGCTGGCGCAGGCGGAAGAGCTCGTCCAGGGGGTTGGTGCCGTTGCTAATCGTCAACCCGGAGCCCTGAGGCTCAACCAGGAGTCGCGCCTTGGTCTGGTAGGTTGGCGCGGTGAACAGGGTGTAAAGGACGCCGATGACCAGAACGATCACAAACGTCTGCAAAATGATGGCTCGCCGTCGCCGGAGAATGTCTCCGTATTCGCGCAGCGAGACAGTAGGGGTAGACTCGTTAAACGTTTCGATCTGGTCTTGCATCGGCAGTCCTGGTGGGTCGCTTTGCGACCGCACGCGGTGCGCTCAGGGGTTTCGGTCGCGTGCCGTCCAGACGCCCTCTCATGGAGGCGATTAGGAGGCAGCGCGCGGCGAAAGATAACAGCGGATACGGCGCAGTCCGAGCCGACCTCAACAGGGCCGGCCCACTTTGAAAAATCCCGTGACCCTGTACCTCCCCAGGATGGGCGATCGTCCAGTGGTCCCCCCGCTCTTCAAGCAGATTACGGCTGGCGGGGCGTCCGTATCACCGGCAAAAACGCGTATTTATTATAGGCGCCGGCAACGTTCTATTGTCGGGCGCCTCAGGATATTCCTTCAGGGCTTCCGGCGCGCGCTATGGCAACAGCAGCGCGCCCCGCCTCAAAACTATCAGTACGCTCCATCCGCCTTCAGTACAGCGGGCACCGTGCGTCCCAGAATCCACAGGTCGGTCCGCAGGCTCCGGTGCTCAATATAGAGCAGGTCCCACTCGACCCACTGCTCGAACGACACGTTCGAGCGCCCCAGGACCTCACGCAGACACAGCAGGCCCGGCTGTACCGCCAGGCGTCCCTTCTGGCGCTCTGTGTACTGGGCCACCTCGCGCGGCAGGTGCGGCCGCGGCCCCACCAGGCTCATCTCTCCGCGCAGGACATTCAGCAACTGCGGGAGTTCGTCTACCGAGGAGCGGCGCAGGAACCGGCCCACCCGCGTGATGCGCGGATCGTTCCTCATCTTAAAGGCCGGACCGTCCGACTCGTTGAGACTGGCCAGCTGCCCCTTCAGCGCGTCCGCGTTGCGCACCATGCTCCGGAACTTGTAGAACCGGAACTCCTTCCCGTTCTTGCCGACCCGGGTTTGATAATACAGCATCGGCCCACGGTCTTCCAACACGATCGCGAGCCCGACAAGCAGGAGGAGGGGGAACAGCAGTACCAGAAGGCTACTGGCCACTACGACATCCAGCACACGCTTGAAAATGAGGTAGGCAACGCCCGGAACGCGGCGGTCGGCGCGGGTGAGGAATTCCGGAAGCCGCAGCGACGCCGCCCCTGCGACGAGGTGATCCGCGACAAAGTCGGAGCGCTTTTCAAAATCGGCCTTGCCACCGGTGCCTCCCGCTGCCGAGCGGTCCAGGACGCTTCCGGAAGCGTTACTGTTCAAACGGCGTGTGATTAGCGCGACGTCTCCGTCCGCGGTGACCGCTGCCGATTCGGCGAACGGTTCACGACGCGGCTCATCCATCCAGGCCATTGCCTCTCCTTCCGTTGCTGCGCATGCAGGAACGATTTCGACGTTTCCCGGCCGAACGTCGTCGTCCTAACCCAGGGGGAGATGGTGCTTCTTCAGGTAAAAGCGGCTGCCGTGTCCCCGGCGCGTGGCACACGGGTCCGACAGACCGCACATCATTCTTCCCGGGCACTCCCGGGTTGAAACTCCCTACCCGCCCCCCCGGTGCAGGAATCATGCCTGCTGCGCGTCCACGGGTATAGTCGGATATCGCTTGGTGAAACCATAGCCCCCATACGGGGTTCTTATGCCCTTCCGGTCCCGCTTCCGGGAATGCGGCGACGGGAGGGAGAGGCAGCGCGAGGCCGAACGGGCGCCACCGGAGAGGACGCCGCCAGCGCCGCGCCGCCCGCCCCCAGGAAGACTGACTCCGCCTCGTTTGCGTCTTCGGTCGCCGGCGCGGGGGAGACCGAAGGAGAGCCGGCGCGCGACCGCCCCCGTGTCGGCCGCTCTCGGTCGACCGCGTCTTGCTGGGCCTGCTGGCTCTGCGCCTGCGTGATGACCTCTCCGAGGAGCGTGTATAGCCGCTTATCTCCCTGCCCCAGAGCGATGATTTGCCGCAGAGCCCCCTCTGCGCGGATGAAATCTCCGCGCCGAATGTAGAGGTCAGCGAGCTGCCGGTACTTCTGAGGGTCGGGATCGGATAGGCTCAGATACTTCTCCAGAGCCGCTTGCTCCTCCTCGAATTGACCGCGCTCGTGGTACAGGTCCGCCATCTTCCGGTAGGTCTCGGGGTGGTCGGGGTCCAGTTCGCGCGCCTTCTGGTACAACTCCTCCGCGGTCCGCACCCCCTCCGCCTCGTACTGGAGGTTCAGCTTCGCCAGATGCAGGAGAGTGGGCATGTGCTCACGGTCGATGACATCAATGATCCTCTGGAAGATCGCCTTCGCGTCGGAGCGCTTCTCCAGAAAAACCAGTGTTTCACCCAGGGCATAATGAGCCCCCAGGTGGTCCGTGCCGCCGGGCAGTTTTACCGCCTTGACCAGCAAGCGCGCCGCGCCCGCATAATCGCTGTAGTGCTCCTTGAGGAGCAGTCCCGCCTCATACTGCGCCTCGAAGTCGCGCGGAAGGAGGCGGGCCGCCTCGCGGTACCACCGGGCGGCGGTTTCGATCTCGCCCCGCAGTTTCCACTCGCGCCCCAGGCGCAGGCGCAGCAGACCGTTCTTTGGTTCGGCCTCCACCGCCTTTTCCCAGAGGGACAGGGCGACATCGTTCACCCGATCGTCCCGGGTGTACGCCAGCGCGAGGCGCTCGGTCATTTCCGGCTCGGCAATGCCCTGGCGATACAGGTCCTCCCACAGCGCGACGGCCTCGCGGCGGCGGTCTTCGCTCTGCTGCGCGGGATCCTCCGCCGCGTAGGCGCGCGCCAGGGCGAGCAGCACGGCGTCGTTCGCCTGACCGGTCGCTCGCGCCCGCTCGTACACGCGCACCGCCTCTTCGCTCGTGTCCCGAGTCTCCGCCAGAGCGCGTGAGCGCAGCGCCCACAGGGTCCTGTCCTCCGGGCAGAGTTCGGTGGCGCGGTTGTAGAGCGCGCACGCTTCTTCATCAATGCGGCCTTGATGCCCCCAGGCGATGGCGAGCGAGCGGACGACCACGCCCCAGTCCCAGCGCCGCTGCGAGAAGAGCGCAGAGAACTCATCCGCGCGCTGGCGCACTGCCTGTTCCAGTCGGGCCAGGAAGGCGGCGTCCTCTTCCAAAGCCCCCATCCGCCTCCGGCCAACCGCATACAGGTACGCCCCCTCGTACAGCAAGCCGGTCGCATCGCCGCTCTCGGTGGCCCTGGCTGCGTTCCGAAGCACATCAAGGACCCCCTCATCGAACCGCCCTATCTCGATGAAGGCGTGCGCCTGACGCACCGTCCAGTACGCCGCCTCGTCCTCGCGCCCCGCCCCCAGCGCATGCTGCACCATGCGTCCGAAGACGGCGCAGGCGCCGGCATCGTACCGCTCCTGCTGGAGGTAGAGAGCGGCGAGGTGCGCGTCGTTCTCCTCGTTGCTCCCGCCATCCTCATTGAAGAGGACTGCGTACGCCCGCAACGCTTTCTCATCGGTCCGCCCCGCCGCGCGGTACGCCCGGCAGAGGTAGCGCGCCATCTCCAGGCGGTCGCGGTTGCCCTCGGGCAGGCCGTCGAACACCGACTCCACGAACGCCAGGCGCTCCGGCGACCGAATGTCGGACTGGGCGACGTAGCGCAGCGCAAGGCCCCGGGCGATCTCGTCCCGGCGCAGTCCGGTCTCGCGCCACAGGGGGGAATCCTGCCAATCGGGGTGCAGGACAGAGGCGAAGATGTCGTCTACCAGGTCGGGTTCGGGCACGCGGTCCAGCACGGCGAGCACGGCCATGAAGAAGGCGCAGCGCTCGTCATCAGGAAACGCCGAGAACGCTTCCCGGTACCAGTCGATACGCGTGTCCGCGTACTGCCCCGCGTCGGCGTCACACCAGAGCAGGGCGAGCGCGATGCGGCGGCGGGTGTCTCCCATGACCGTACCGCCCGCCAGCGCCGCGGCATAAACGTGCGCCTTGNCGACGCCCCGATAGGCGGATTCCCTGACCGCACCCAGGCACTGGCGCGGAGGGCGCCCGTGACCTTGTTCCAGAGAGAGGGGTTGTCCTTGATGAGCTTCAGCCCGGTGCGCTGCTGCTGTGCCATGTTGCCTGCTGCCGCCTCCCGCCGCATCGTGTGATCCGTCAATATCTGGTGTTGTGCCCGAAATCCGGGGAGTTCTGAGGTAAGAACTCTGCGTCCCCGTCCTGTCCGACCGCTTACGTTATCGGTCCCCGGCCGGCTATTCTTGACACGAAACCACAGGGCAGCGCCCCATCGGAAGGCAGGAAACCGCCCCGCCCGGGCGGAACCTGCACCCGAACGACGGATTCTCAGGAGTTTTCATGAAGACCTATCGCGTGGCCATCGCTTCGCTGGTCCACGACCATGTCTGGGGGGAGTTGCGTCACTGGGCGGCCCTCCCGAATGTTGAGGTGGTGGCGGCGGGCGACGTGAACGCGCCGCTGCGGGAGAAGGTGGCGGCGACAGCGGGCGAGGGCGTCCGCCTCTACGACTCGTGGCAGGCGATGCTGGACGCCGAGGGCGATTCTCTCGATGTGGTTCAGTGCGCCTCCGAAAACAGCGTGCATGCCGAGGTGGCCGAG
>Ga0065721_10005618_pt1 | contig 12496 bp, 10 predicted proteins | sample Mesricmetagenome_FD_59108 | JGI IMG/M metagenome (GOLD analysis project Ga0065721, IMG submission 59108) | Mesophilic microbial community from rice straw/compost enrichment Sample: eDNA_1 v2 (version 2) | ecosystem: Engineered > Solid waste > Grass > Composting > Bioreactor | place: USA: Davis... | reverse complement strand
CAGCACCTCGCCGTGCGCGAAGTTGATGAGGTTGATGATGCCGTAGACCATCGTGTAGCCCAGTGCGACCAGCGCGTACATGCTGCCCAGCACCAGACCATTGATGATCTGCTGAAGAAAAATGTCCATCGAGAGCTCCAGAGGAGGTGGCTGCTGGCGCACCGGTACACGGTGGAAGGCCGGCTGCGTCGACGAGGCCGCGGCGAGGGTGCCGCGGCCCTTCGGGCACGGATCAACCGGCGTGGTTGCCAGTCGTCCGGGCCGTGGCTCAGAACGAGCTCAGGGCCTCGGGCTGCCCGTTCTTGAAGCCGTACACGCTCACCGGCGAGGTCTTCAGGTCGTGCTTCTCGGTGAAGGCGTATTCGCCGGCCACGCCCTTGTAGCTGCCCTTGGCGATGGCCTCGGCGACCTTGCCCGGGTCGGTGGAGCCGGCCTTCTGCATCGCGTCGGCCAGCAGCATGGCGCCGTCGTAGAAGTTGGCGGCGTAGGTCAGCGGGTCGCGCTGGTAGGCGCCCTTGTACTTCGCGGCGAAGGCGCGGCCGGTGTCGGCCTTGCCCAGGATCGTGCCGGCTTGCGCGCACAGCACCTTGCCGTCGGCAGCACCGCTGCTCAGCCGCGCCGTCTCGTTGGCGCAGATGCCGTCGCCGCCCAGCAGCTTGGCCTGCACGCCCAGCGACACCATCTGGCGCAGCATCGGGCCGCCCTGCGCGGAGTAGCCGCCGAAGAACACGGCGTCGGGCTTGGCGCTGCGGATGGAGGTGAGGATCGGCGTGAAGTCCGTGGCCTTGTCGGTGGTGAACTCCTGCTTGACGATGTTCAGGCCCTGGCGCTTGGCCTCGGCCACGAACTCCTGCACCAAGCCCTGGCCGTAGGCGCTGCGGTCGTCCACCACGGCCACGTTCTTGATCTTCATCTCCTTGGCGGCATACACCGCCATGGCCGCGCCCAGCTGCACGTCGTTGACGCCGATGCGGAACAGCCGCGGGTAGCCCAGCTCGGTGATCTTGGGGTTGGAGCCCACGGTGAGCATCACCATGCCGGCCTCGTTGTAGACGCGCCCGGCGGGGATGGCGACGCCGGAGTTGTACGGGCCGACCACGAATCTAACTTTGCTGTCGGCGAGCTTCTGCGCCACGGCCACGCCCTGGCGCGGGTCGGCGGCGTCGTCCTCGGCCACGACCTCGAAGGTGACCTTCTGGCCGCCGACCTGGATGCCCTTGGCATTGAGCTCCTTGACCGCCAGCAGCAGGCCGTCGCGGTTGTCCACGCCGTAGGCCGACTGCGGGCCGGAGAGCGGGCTGCTGAAGCCGATCTTGACGACTTCCTGCGCCTGCGCGGCCAGCGAGGCGGCNGCCAGGGCNACGGGCACGAGCGCGGCGGCGATGCGGCGCGCGAGGGGAGTGGGCTTCCTCATGAGATGCAAAGTGGTTGAGCTTCTGTTTGAAGCGGGGGCGTCATTGTGGCCCCGCGTCACGCCGGCACCAGCGGGGCAAGGGTCTCCACTTGGTTGACGCTTAAAGTATTGAAACCTAAATTTCCCCGGATCGGCCCCCCGGGGTCACCGTCGTTGAACGGAGGCGTGGCGCATGAAGATCGTGTGCATCGGCGGCGGTCCCGCGGGCCTGTACTTCGGGCTGCTGATGAAGCGGCTCAACGCCGCGCACGAGGTCAGCGTCGTCGAGCGCAACCGTCCTTACGACACCTTCGGCTGGGGCGTGGTGTTCTCCGACGCCACCATGGAGAACATGCGCCGCTGGGACGCCGTCAGCGCCGCGGCCATCGAGGAAGCTTTCAACCACTGGGACGACATCGAGCTGCGCTTCAGGGGCCGGCGCATTCGTTGCGGAGGCCACGGCTTCGTGGGCATCGGACGTAAGCGCTTGCTCAACATCCTGCAGGCGCGCTGCGAAGAAGAGGGTGTGCGGCTGGTGTTCGAGCGCGAGGTGGAGTCCGACGCCGAGTTCGCCGATGCCGACCTCATCGTCGCCAGCGACGGCATCAACTCGCGCATCCGCGCGCGGCACGCGCAGGTGTTCCAGCCCGACATCGTCACCCGCCCCAACCGCTACATCTGGCTGGGCACGAAGAAGCTCTACGACGCCTTCACCTTCGACTTCGTGCGCACCGAGCACGGCTGGTTCCAGGCCCACATCTACAAGTTCGACCGCGACACCTCGACCTTCATCGTCGAGTGCCCCGAAGCCGTGTGGCGCGCGCACGGGCTGGACCGGGCGGACACGGCGCAGTCCATCGCGTTTTGCGAGCAACTTTTTGCCCAGAACCTGCAGGGCGAGCCGCTGATGAGCAACGCGCGCCACCTGCGCGGCTCGGCGTGGCTGAACTTCCAGCGCGTGAGCTGCGCCCATTGGTGGCTGCGCAACCCGCAGGGCAGCCACGTGGTGCTCATGGGCGACGCGGTGCACACGGCGCATTTCGCCATCGGCTCCGGCACCAAGCTGGCGCTGGAGGACGCGATCGAGCTCACGCGCCAGTTCCAGCTGCTGGGCGACACGCCGGCGCACATCCCCGAGGCGCTGGAGCGCTGGCAGGAGGCGCGGCGCGTCGAGGTGCTGCGGCTGCAGAACGCGGCCTGGAACGCGATGGAGTGGTTCGAGGTCTGCGGCGAGCGCTACTGCGACCAGCTCGAACCCGAGCAGCTCATGTACTCGCTGCTCACGCGCAGCCAGCGCATCAGCCACGAGAACCTGCGCCTGCGCGACAAGGCCTGGCTCGAAGGCTACGAGCGCTGGTTCGCCGCGCGGGCCGGCGCAGAGCGCGCGCCCGAGCTTCCCGCCGTGCCGCCCATGTTCACGCCCTTCAGCGTGCGCTCGGTGCAGCTGAAGAACCGCGTCATCGTCTCGCCCATGGCGCAGTACTCCTGCGTGGACGGCGTGCCGGGCGACTACCACCTGGTGCACCTGGGCGCGCGGGCCATGGGCGGCGCCGCGCTGGTGTGCGCGGAGATGACCTGCACCAGCCCCGACGCGCGCATCACGCCCGGCTGCCCGGGGCTGTGGAACGACACGCAGGGCGAGGCCTGGCGGCGCATCGTGGAGTGGGTGCACGCCCACACCGACGCCAAGATCGCCATGCAGCTGGGCCACGCCGGCGCCAAGGGCTCCACGCGCCGCGCCTGGGACGGCATCGACCTGCCGCTGCCCGAAGGCGGTCCGGAGCCCAACTGGCCCCTGGTCAGCGCCTCGCCGCAGCAGTACCTCGCCGGCGTGAGCGCCTGGTCGCGCGCCATGACGCGCGCGGACATGGACCGCGTGCGCGAGGACTTCACGGCCGCCGCGCGCCGCGCCGCGCGGGCCGGCTTCGACTGGCTGGAGCTGCACTGCGCGCACGGCTATTTGCTGTCCTCCTTCCTCTCGCCGCTGACCAACCGGCGCGAGGACGACTACGGCGGCACGCTGCAGAACCGGCTGCGCTATCCGCTGGAGGTGTTCCGCGCCGTGCGCGCCGCCTGGCCCGGGCATCTGCCGATGTCGGTGCGCATCTCGGCGCACGACTGGGTGCCGGGCGGCAACACGCCGGCGGAAGCGGTGGCGATCGCCAAGGCCTTCAAGGCCGCGGGCGCGGACCTGATCGACGTGTCCTCGGGGCAGGTGAGCAAGGACGAGCACGTCATCTTCGGCCGCATGTTCCAGACGCCCTTTGCCGACCGGGTGCGGCAGGAGGCGGGCATCGCCACCATCGCGGTGGGCGCCATCAGCGAAGCGGACCACGTGAATTCCATCATCGCCGCCGGCCGCGCCGACCTGTGCGCCGTGGCGCGGCCGCACCTGGCCAACCCGGCCTGGACGCTGCTGGAGGCGGCCAAGATCGGCTTCACCGAGGTGGCGTGGCCCAGGCAGTACCTGGCGGCCAAGCGGCAGCTCGAATCCAACCTTGCGCGTGAGAAGGCGGCGGCGGCCCAGGCCGCGCCGGGGCGTTCATGAGCGCGGCGCTGCCGCTGGCCGGGCGCCATGCGCTGGTCACGGGCGCGGGCCGGGGCATCGGCGCGGCCATCGCGCACCGGCTGGCGGTGGACGGCGCGACGCTGACGCTGCTGGGCCGCGGCAGGGACTCGCTGCAGGTGCTGGCCGAGGCGCTGCCGGCCACGGCGCATGCGCGCGTGCTGGTGTGCGACGTGGCCGATGCCGCGGCGGTGGCGCAAGCCTGGCGCACGCTGCAGGAGGAGCGTGCGGCGGCGGTGGACATCCTGGTCAACAACGCCGGACAGGCCGCCAGCGCGCCCTTCACGCGCACCGGCGACGACCTGTGGCAGCGCATGCTGGCGGTGAACCTCAGCGGCACCTTCCACTGCGCCCGCGCCGCGCTGCCGGCGATGCTGGCGGCGGGCTGGGGCCGCATCGTCAACGTCGCAAGCACCGCGGGGCAGCGCGGCTATGCCTACGTCGCCGCCTACGCCGCGGCCAAGCACGGCGTGATCGGCCTCACACGCGCGCTGGCGCTGGAGGTGGCGGCCAAGGGCATCACCGTCAACGCCGTGTGTCCGGGCTTTACGGAAACCGAGCTGCTGCGCGAGGGCATCGCCAACGTGGTCGCCACCACCGGGCGCGACGCGGCGGCCGCGCGCGCCGAGTTCACGCGCCACAACCCGCAGGGCCGGCTGGTGCAGGCCGAGGAAGTGGCGGACGCCGTGGCCTGGCTGTGCACCCCGGCGGCGCGCAGCATCAACGGGCAGGCCATTTCGGTCAGCGGCGGGGAGGTGATGTGAGCAAGGCACGCCACTTCAAGCTGGTGCAGTCCCTGGGCGAGGAGGGCATCGGCCGCGAGGCGCGCGCCGCGCCGGACGACCACGCCGCGCTGCGGCTGTGGCTGCGGCTGCTGTCGTGCAGCACGCAGATCGAGCAGGAGATCCGGCTGCGGCTGCGCCAGCGCTTCGGCACCACCTTGCCGCGCTTCGACTACCTGGCGCAGCTGGAGCGCCACCCCGAGGGGCTGCGCATGAGCGCGCTGTCGCGCTACCTGATGGTCACCGGCGGCAACGTCACCGGCGTGACCGACCAACTCGTGGCCGACGGTTACGTCGAGCGCGTGCCCGACCCGCAGGACCGGCGCTCGCTGATCGTGCGGCTCACGCCGCAGGGGCGCGAGCAGTTCCTGGCCATGGCGGCGGAGCACGAGGGCTGGCTGGTCGAGATGTTCCGCGGCTTCGAGTCCGCGCACCGCGACACCCTCTACGAGCTGCTGGGCCGGTTGCGGCTGCACCTGGCCGGCCAGGAAGTGCCCGCGGCCGACACCGCATCCACCCGCGCCACCACGCGCAAGGAGCGCCGATGAGCAAGCAGATCCATCCCGCCCTGGCCGCCGGCAACCGCCTGGCGCTGGCCGGCTACCGGGCCACGCACGTGCTGTGGGAGGTGCGGGACGGTGTGGCCACCCTCACGCTCAACCGCCCCGAGCGCAAGAACCCGCTGACCTTCGAGTCCTATGCCGAGCTGCGCGAGCTCTTCGGGCAGCTGAAATACGCCGCCGACGTGCACGCGGTGGTGATCACCGGTGCGGGCGGCAACTTCTGCTCCGGCGGCGACGTGCACGACATCATCGGCCCGCTGGTGGACCTGCCCGCGCCGGAGCTGCTGCTGTTCACGCGCATGACCGGCGACGTGGTGAAGGCCATGCGCGGCTGCCCGCAGCCGCTCATCGCCGCGGTGGACGGCGTGTGCGCCGGCGCCGGGGCCATCGTCGCCATGGCCAGCGACCTGCGGCTGGGCACGGCGCGCTCGAAGACGGCCTTCCTGTTCAACCGCGTCGGCCTGGCGGGCTGCGACATGGGCGCCTGCGCGCTGCTGCCGCGGATCATCGGCCAGGGCCGCGCCAGCGAGCTGCTCTACACCGGCCGCAGCCTGGGCGGCGAGGAGGCCGAGCGCTGGGGCTTCTTCAACCGCCTGGTGGCCCCCGAGGCGCTGCTGGAGCAGGCGCTGGCGCTGGCGCGCGAGCTGGCCGCCGGCCCCACCTTCGCCAACGGCATCACCAAGACCATGCTGCACCAGGAGTGGTCCATGGGCATCGAGCAGGCGATCGAGGTCGAGGCCCAGGCGCAGGCGATCTGCATGGCGACGCAGGACTTCAGGCGCGCCTACGAGGCGTTCAGCCGGCGCACCCGGCCGGTGTTCAAGGGAGATTGAAGGACGCACGCCATGGACCACGCGCAGCACCTGGACTGGCCCTTCTTCGAGCCGCATCACCGCACCCTGGCGCGCGAGCTGGACGCCTGGTGCGCGCAGCGGTTGCCGCGCGCCCATGACGGCGACGTGGACGGCCAATGCCGCGCCCTGGTGCGTGCGCTGGGCGAGGCCGGCTGGCTGGCCCACGCCGTGGGCGGGCGGGCCTGGGGCGGCGCGCGTGACGTGATCGACACGCGCGCCCTGTGCCTGCTGCGCGAGACGCTGGCGCGCCACCACGGCCTGGCCGACTTCGCCTTCGCGATGCAGGGCCTGGGCTCGGGCGCCATCACGCTGGCGGGCACCGAGGCGCAGAAGGCGCGCTGGCTGCCGGAAGTCGTGGCGGGCCGCGCCATCGCCGCCTTCGCGCTGTCGGAGCCCGAGGCCGGCTCGGACGTGGCGGCCATGAGCTGCGCGGCGCGCGCCGAGGGCAATGAGTACGTGCTCGACGGCGAGAAGACCTGGATTTCCAACGGCGGCATCGCCGACTTCTACGTGGTGTTCGCGCGCAGCGGCGAGGCGCCGGGGGCGCGCGGCATCTCGGCCTTCATCGTCGAGGCCGACACGCCGGGCTTTCGCGTGGCCGAGCGCCTCCAGGTCATCGCGCCGCACCCGCTGGCGCGGCTGCGTTTCGAGAACTGCCGCGTGCCGGCCTCGCAGCGCCTGGGCGCGCCGGGCGAGGGCTTCAAGCTGGCGATGCGCACGCTGGACGTGTTCCGCACCTCGGTGGCCGCGGCGGCGCTGGGCTTCGCCCGCCGGGCGCTGGAGGAGGCGCTGCGCCGCGCGACCGTGCGCAAGCTCTTCGGCGGCGTGCTGGCCGACCTGCAGCTCACGCAGTCCAAGCTGGCGCGGATGGCCACCACCATCGACGGCGCCGCGCTGCTGACCTACCGCGCCGCGTGGCAGCGCGACCAGGGCCGCGGCGTCACGCGCGAGGCGGCGATGGCCAAGCTCGCGGCCACCGAGGGCGCGCAGCAGGTCATCGACGCGGCGGTGCAGCTCTGGGGCGGCCAGGGCGTGGCCAGCGGCGTGACGGTGGAGCGGCTCTACCGCGAGATCCGCGCGCTGCGCATCTACGAAGGCGCCTCGGAGGTGCAGCAACTCATCATCGCGCGCGAGCTGCTGCGCGAGGAAACGGCCACCCGGCCCCCAACAGCTGACGGGAGGACACCCCATGCCCAGCGCCCACGTTGACACCTTCGCCCGCGACCGCCTGCCGCCGCCCGCGCTCATGCCCGAGTTCCTGTTCGAGCTGCCGGAGCTGCAGTTTCCGGCGCAACTCAATTGCGCCTGGGAGCTGCTGGACCGCCACGTGGCCGAGGGTCGCGGCGAGCGCGTGTGCATCCGCGCCCCCGGGCTGATCTGGACCTACCGCGACCTGCAAGAGCAGGCCAACCGCATCGCGAACGTGCTGGTGCGCGAGCTGGGGCTGGTGCCGGGCAACCGCGTGCTGCTGCGCGCGCCCAACAACCCCATGCTCGCCGCCTGCTGGTTCGCGGTGATCAAGGCCGGGGGCATCGCGGTGACCACCATGCCGCTGCTGCGCGCCAGGGAGCTCAAGGCCGTGCTCGACATCGCGCAGTGCAGCCATGCGTTGTGCGACCGCTCCCTGGCCCAGGAGCTGGAGGCCGCGGCGCAGGCCTGTGCGCAGCTGCGCCATCGCTGCTACTTCAACGGCCATGGCCCGCAGGGGCTGGAGCACGCGATGCAGGGACAGTCCGCGCGCTTCGCCAACGTGGACACCGCCGCCGACGACACCTGCCTGCTGGCCTTCACCTCCGGCACCACCGGCGTGCCCAAGGCCACCATGCACTTCCATCGCGACGTGCTGGCGGTGTGCCGCTGCTGGCCGGCGCACGTGTTGCGGGCGCAACCGGAGGACGTTTTCATCGGCAGCCCGCCGCTGGCCTTCACCTTCGGCCTGGGCGGGCTGCTGCTGTTTCCACTGTCCATCGGCGCCAGCACCGTGCTGCTGGAGAAGGCCGCGCCGACGCAGCTGCTCGAAGGCATCCGCGACTTCAAGGCCACGGTGCTGTTCACCGCGCCCACCTCCTACCGCGCCATGGTGGCGCAGGGCGCAGCGCTGCGCGGGTCGGCGCTGCGCAAGTGCGTCTCGGCCGGCGAGGCGTTGCCGGCGTCCACGCGCGCGCAGTGGCGCGAGGCCACCGGGCTGGAGATCATCGACGGCATCGGCACCACCGAGCTGCTGCACATCTTCATCTCCGCCGACGAAGAACATGCCCGGCCCGGCGCCACCGGCACCGTGGTGCCGGGCTACCGGGCCGAGGTGGTGGACGACGAGGACCGCCCGCTGCCACCGGGCAGCGTCGGCCGCCTGCGCGTGAAAGGGCCCACGGGCTGCCGCTACCTCGCCGACGAGCGCCAGGCCGGCTACGTGCGCCAGGGCTGGAACTACACCGGCGACGCCTACTCGATGGATGCCGACGGCTACTTCCACTTCCACGCGCGCACCGACGACATGATCGTCAGCGCCGGCTACAACATCGCCGCGCCGGAGGTGGAGGAGGCGCTGCTGCAGCACCCGGCCGTGGCCGAGTGCGGCGTGGTGGGCGTGCCCGATGCCGAGCGCGGGCAACTGGTCAAGGCCTTCGTGGTGCTGCGTCCGGGCCACCAGGGCGACGCGGCGATGGTGCGCGCGCTGCAGGACTTCGTGAAGCGCGCCATCGCGCCCTACAAGTACCCGCGCGCCGTCGCTTTCCTCGACGCGCTGCCGCGCACGGCCACGGGCAAGCTGCAGCGCTTCAGGCTGAAGGCGGATTGAGCTCGAATTCAACCAAGTCGTGAAACGACCCGTTCACTGACCAGTGAGCAACGGAATCAGGAGCCCTGCAGATGCCCGCAATCCTTCCCCCCGGCTGGCCGCGTCCGCGGGGCTACGCCAACGGCGTGGCCGCACGCGGACGGCAGCTGTACGTGGCCGGCATGGTCGGCTGGGACGCGCAGCAACGTTTCGCGAGCGACGACTTCGCGGCCCAGGCGGTACAGGCGCTGCGCAACATCGTGGCCGTGCTGGAAGCCGGCGGCGCGGCGCCAGCGCACCTCGTGCGCTTGACCTGGTACGTCACCGACAAGCGCGAATACCTGGCCGCGCTGCCCGCCGTGGGCCAGGCCTTCCGCGAGCTCATCGGGCACTACGACATCGCGATGACGGCGGTGCAGGTGGTGGCGCTGATCGAGGACCGCGCCAAGGTCGAGATCGAGGCCACGGCCGTGGTGCCGGAGGATTGACGCGGCCCTTGCCGATTTGAAGCCGTTTGGCAAGCCCCGTTTGCCATCTTTAACACTCGGGCTTGCACCAGTTGCAGCAGTGGTATGACAACTTTGATAGTGCTGCAGCGTTTCTTGGTCAGCGCTTTGCGCATTTCCATCACAGAGGAGACAGCCAAATGAGCCAGCAACCGAAGCAGCCGGCACCGCGCCGTGGTTTTCTGAAGAAGGCCGTTGCCACCTCGGTGGGAACGGGAGCCCTGGCCGCACCGGCGGTGTCGCGGGCACAGACCACCACGCTGCGCTTCCAGAGCACCTGGCCGGCGAAGGACATCTTCCACGAGTACGCCCAGGACTTCGCCAAGAAGGTCAACGACATGGCCGGCGGGCGGCTCAAGATCGAGGTGCTGCCCGCGGGCTCGGTGGTGCCGGCGTTCCAGATGCTCGACGCCGTGGGCAAGGGCACGCTCGACGGCGGCCACGGCGTGGTCGCCTACTGGTACGGCAAGAACTCCGCGCTGGCGCTGTGGGGCTCGGGCCCGGCCTTCGGCATGGACCCGAACATGGTGCTGGCCTGGCACTACTACGGCGGCGGCAAGGCGCTGGTGGACGAGATCTACAAGGGCCTGAACCTGGACGTGGTGTCGTTCCTGTACGGCCCGATGCCCACGCAACCGCTGGGCTGGTTCAAGAAGCCCGTGGGCAAGCTCGAGGACATGAAGGGCCTGAAGTTCCGCACCGTGGGCCTGGCGGTGGACGTGTTCACGGAGATGGGCACGGCCGTCAACCCGCTGCCCGGCGGCGAGATCGTGCCAGCGCTGGACCGCGGGCTCATCGACGCGGCGGAGTTCAACAACGCCTCCTCCGACCGCGTGCTGGGCTTCCCCGACGTGGCCAAGAACTGCATGCTGCAGAGCTTCCACCAGAGCGGCGAGCAGTTCGAGATCCTGTTCAACGGGGCCAAGTACAAGGCACTGCCCGCGGAGCTCAAGGCCATCATCGACTACGCGGTGCAGGCCGCCAGTGCCGACATGAGCTGGAAGGCCGTCGAGCGCAATTCGCGCGACTACGAGGAGCTCAAGAAGGCCGGCGTGAAGTTCTACAAGACGCCCGACCCCATCCTGCGCGCGCAGCTCGCCGCCTGGGACAAGGTGATCGACAAGAAGGCCGCCGAGAACCCGATGTTCAAGCGCGTGCTCGACTCGCAGCGCGCCTTCGCGCAGCGCGCGGGCCAGTGGCAGAACGACTACACCGTGGACTACAAGATGGCCTACAACCACTACTTCGGCCGCGGCGCCGGCCAGCAGACCAAGAAGGGCTGAATCGGCTGAGGAAGTTTCCAGGACAGGGCGCCCCGGGGGCGCCTTTTCCTTGTCCGCTATTTCGCACGCATCGCGCGCGTTGGGAGTTCGCATGCAGAAGGCGCTGCTGGCGGTGGACCGCTTTTCCACCTTCATCGGCAAGACGTTCGCGTGGACGGCCGTGGGCCTCACGCTGCTCATCAGCTGGGAAGTGTTCAGCCGTTACGTGCTCAACAAGCCCCATGCCTGGGTGCTGGACGCGCAGATCATGCTCTACGGCACGCTGTTCATGACCGCCGGGGCCTACACGCTGTCCAAGAACGGCCACGTGCGCGGCGACGTGCTCTACGGCTTCTTCAAGCCGCGCACGCAGGCGGCCATCGACCTGGTGCTGTACGCGGTCTTCTTCCTGCCCGGCATCGTGGCGCTGACCTGGGCCGGCTGGCAGTTCGCGCAGGAGTCGCTGGCCATCCGCGAGCAGACCTTCTCGGCCGACGCGCTGCCGCTGTACCCCTTCAAGTTCATCATCCCGCTGTCCGGGGCGATCCTGCTGCTGCAGGGGCTGGTGGAGATCGTGCGCTGCGTCATCTGCCTGCGCCAGGGCCAGTGGCCCTCGCGCGACGAGGACGTGGAGGAAGTGGACGTGGACAAGCTCAAGGAGATGGTCCACGTGAAGGATGTGGACATCGACGCGCTCGACCGGCCGCTGCCGCCGGCGCAACGCCAGGAGGGCGCGTGATGAAGATGCGCAAGGAGCTGTGGTTCGGCTTCAGCCTGATGGCGATCATCATCGCCGGGGCCGCGGCCATGCTGCTGGGCGCGGAGCGCATCACCAACGGCCACATCGGGCTGCTGATGCTGTCGCTGGTGGTGGTGGCGATCATGCTGGGCTTTCCCACCGCCTTCACGCTCATGGGCATGGGCATGGTCTTCACCTGGCTGGCCTACGAGCGCGACACGGCGCGCACGCTGGACCTGATGGTGCAGTCGGCCTACAAGGTGATGGCCAACGACGTGCTCATCTCGATCCCGCTGTTCGTGTTCATGGGCTACCTGGTCGAGCGCGCGAACCTGATCGAGAAGCTGTTCAAGAGCCTGCACCTGTCGCTGGCGCGGCTGCCGGGCTCGCTGGCGGTGGCCACGCTGGTGACGTGCACGCTGTTCGCCACCGCCACCGGCATCGTGGGCGCGGTGGTCACGCTCATGGGGCTGCTGGCGCTGCCGGCGATGCTGCGCGCGGGCTACTCGGTGTCGTTGTCCGCCGGCGCCATCACCGCCGGTGGTTGCCTGGGCATCCTGATCCCGCCCTCGGTGCTGCTGATCGTCTACGGCGCCACGGCGGGCGTGTCGGTGGTGCAGCTCTACGCCGGCGCCTTCTTCCCCGGGCTGATGCTCGCCGGGCTGTACGTGCTCTACACCATCCTGGTGGCCAAGCTCAGGCCCGCGATGGCGCCGCCGCTCAGCGCCGAGGAGCGCGCGGTGGCGCTGCCCGCGCCGCTGGTGCAGGCGGGCGCGGCGCCGCGGCAGCACGCGGTGCCGGGACTGCTGGCCGCCGTGAAGGGGCAGCGCAACCACGGCGTGCCCCTGGGCTACCTGGCGCGCCAGAGCGTGGTGGTGTTCCTGCCGGCGCTGGCGTTCGCCGTGGCGATGCTGCTGAGCTACGAAAGCGTGACGCGGCCCCTGGCGGTGGAGGAGGTGTCGGGGCTGCAGGAGATCGGCGCCGGCGCGCCGGCCGAGGAGAGCAGCGGCGGCCTGGCCGAGCCGCCCGCCGATGGCGGCCTGCAGGAGCCGCCG
>Ga0065721_10052184_pt1 | contig 12497 bp, 6 predicted proteins | sample Mesricmetagenome_FD_59108 | JGI IMG/M metagenome (GOLD analysis project Ga0065721, IMG submission 59108) | Mesophilic microbial community from rice straw/compost enrichment Sample: eDNA_1 v2 (version 2) | ecosystem: Engineered > Solid waste > Grass > Composting > Bioreactor | place: USA: Davis... | reverse complement strand
CAGGCGCGCGACGAGCTGCTGGAGCAGGGCGAGGACGCGGGCCGCATCGAGGTGCTGCGGCGCGTCCATCTGCGCTACGAGGGCACCGATTCGGCGCTGGTGGTGCCGTTCGGCGACGCCGCCGCGATGCGCGCCGGCTTCGAGGCCGCCTACCGCCAGCGCTATGCCTTCCTGATGCCCGACAAGAGCCTGATCGTCGAGGCGGTCTCGGTGGAGGCGGTCGGCGTCGCGCAGGCGCCGCAGGAGCGCCCGCCCGCGCTGGCGCCACGGGAAGGTCCGCCGCAGCCCGCCGAGACGGTGCGCATGTTCAGCGGCGGCGCCTGGCACGAGACCGGCCTCTACCGGCGCGATACGCTGCGTCCTGGCGACCGCCTCGCCGGTCCGGCGATCATCGCCGAGCAGAACGCCACCACGGTGGTCGAGCCCGGCTGGCAGGCTCTGCTGACCGAGCGCGACCATCTGGTGCTGACGCGCGCGGTGCCGCGTCCGCAGCGGCGCGCAATCGGCACCGAGGCCGATCCGGTGATGCTGGAGGTCTTCAACAACCTGTTCATGTCGATCGCCGAGCAGATGGGGCTGCGGCTGCAGAACACCGCCTACTCGGTCAACATCAAGGAGCGGCTCGACTTCTCCTGCGCGATCTTCGACGCCGAAGGCAATCTGATCGCCAACGCGCCCCATATGCCGGTGCATCTGGGCTCGATGGGCGAGAGCATCAAGACCGTGATCGCGCGCAATGCCGGACGGATGAAGGACGGTGACGTCTATGTGCTGAACGACCCGTACAACGGCGGCACCCATCTGCCCGACGTGACGGTGATCACGCCGGTGTTCGACGCCGAGGGCCGCGAGGTGCTGTTCTACGTCGGCTCGCGCGGCCATCACGCCGATATCGGCGGCATCACGCCGGGCTCGATGCCGCCGGACTCGACCGTGGTCGAGGAGGAGGGCGTGCTGATCGACAACTTCCTGCTGGTCGATGGCGGCGTGCTCGACGATGCGGGCATGCGCGCACTGCTGGCCGGCGCGCGCTACCCGGCCCGCAACGTGGACCAGAACATGGCCGATCTGCGGGCGCAGGTCGCGGCGAACGCGAAGGGCGTCGAGGAGCTGCGCAAGATGGTGGCCCACTTCGGCCTGCCGGTGGTGCGCGCCTATATGGGCCATGTGCAGGACAACGCCGAGGAAGCGGTGCGGCGCGTGATCACGGCGCTCAAGGACGGCAGCTATGCCTATCCGCTCGACAATGGCGCGCAGATCCGCGTACGGGTGACGGTGGACCGCGAGCGCCGCGAGGCGACGGTCGATTTCACCGGCACCTCGGACCAGCTGCCCAACAACTTCAATGCCCCGCGCGCGGTCTGCATGGCCGCGGTGCTGTATGTGTTCCGCACGCTGGTCGACCAGGACATCCCGCTGAACGCCGGCTGCCTGAAGCCGCTGCATGTGGTGATACCGGAAGGGTCGATGCTCAATCCGCGCTATCCGGCCTCGGTGGTGTCGGGCAATGTCGAAACGTCCTCGTGCATCACCAACGCGCTGTACGGCGCGCTCGGCGTGGTCGCGGCCAGCCAGGGCACGATGAACAATTTCACCTTCGGCAATGCGCGCTACCAGTACTACGAGACGATCTCGGGCGGCAGCGGCGCCGGCAACGGCTTCGACGGCTGCGACGTGGTGCAGACGCATATGACCAACTCGCGGCTGACCGATCCCGAGGTGCTGGAGTGGCGCTTCCCGGTGCGGCTGGACAGCTACGAGATCCGGCACGGATCGGGCGGGACGGGGCGCTGGCACGGCGGCAACGGCGGCGTGCGCAAGGTGCGCTTCCTCGAGCCGATGACGGCGTCGATCCTGTCGAACAACCGGGTACATGCCCCGTTCGGCATGGCGGGCGGCGAGCCGGGCGCGACGGGCCGCAACCGCGTGATTCGCGCCGATGGCGGCGAAGAGACGCTGCCCCACGTGGCGCGCACCGAGATGGGCGTGGGCGATGTGTTCGTGATCGAGACGCCGGGAGGCGGGGGATACGGGGCGGCGTAGGCCGGGCGGCGGAGAGGGCAGCCCCGGTGCGCCGATCCCCCAATCCCCCCAATCCGCCCGATACTGCACTGCAAGAAATCCCCCTCGGCAGGGTACAATAGCGGTTTTCGCCGGCGCCGCCCGGCTGGCTTGCGGCCCGTCCGGCCGGACGCCACGGCCGGGTCCCGGCCGCAGTCCCACCTCCATCGCCCTCCGACCGCTCAGATCATGGCGCATTTCTCGTGCTTCCCCGGCGCATTGGCCCTGTCGGCCTTCCGCCAGCAACGCCTGCTCACCGCCCTGCAACAGATCGACACCGACATCGAGTCGGTGCACGGCCAGTTCCTGCACTTCGTCGACACCGACCAGCCGCTGGACAAGGGCGATACCGACCGCATCCGCGCGCTGCTGACCTATGGCGCGCCGTTCGCCGAGCAGCCCGAGGGCGACCGCTTCGTCGTGATCCCGCGTTTTGGCACGATTTCCCCGTGGGCCAGCAAGGCCACCGATATCGCGCACAACTGCGGCCTGTCGCATGTGCACCGGATCGAGCGGGGCATCGAATTCACGGTGATCTGCAAGAAGGGCCTGCTGCGCGGGCGCAAGACGCTGGACCCGCTGACGCGCGACGCCGTGGCGGCGCTGCTGTTCGACCGCATGACGGAGACCGTGGTCGCCACGCGCGACGCCGCGGCCGGGCTGTTCGACGAACTGCCGGCCAAGCCGCTGCGCTTCATCGACCTGGCGGGTGGACGCGCCGCGCTGGCCGAGGCCAACGTCGCGATGGGCCTGGCGCTGTCCGAGGACGAGATCGATTATCTGGTCGATGCCTACGCCAAGCTCGGCCGCAACCCGACCGACGTCGAGCTGATGATGTTCGCGCAGGCCAACAGCGAACACTGCCGCCACAAGATCTTCAACGCGACCTGGACCATCGACGGCGAGGAACAGGACAAGTCGCTGTTCGCGATGATCCGCAATACGCACCAGCTGAACCCGCAGGGTTCGATCGTCGCGTATTCGGACAACTCGGCGGTGATGGAGGGCGATGTCGCCGAACGCTGGTTCCCGCGGGGCGACGCGCACCAGTATGGCCGCCATCAGGCGCTGACCCACACGCTGATGAAGGTCGAGACGCATAACCACCCGACCGCGATCTCGCCGTTCCCCGGGGCCTCGACCGGCGCCGGCGGCGAAATCCGCGACGAGGGCGCGACCGGCCGCGGCGCCAAGCCCAAGGCCGGCCTGACCGGCTTCACGGTGTCCAACCTGATGCTGCCCGGCGCGGTCGAGCCGTGGGAGAACGCGCGCGACGCCGCCCAGCCGCTGGCCTTCCGCAATCCCGACGAACGGCCGGCGGTGACCGGCAAGCCTGAGCGCATCGCCTCGCCGCTGCAGATCATGATCGAAGGCCCGCTGGGTGGCGCCGCCTTCAACAACGAATTCGGCCGCGCCAACCTGGGCGGCTATTTCCGCGTCTACGAGCAGAACGTGGGCGGCACCGTGCGCGGCTACCACAAGCCGATCATGATTGCCGGCGGCATCGGCAATATCGACGCCTCGCATACGCACAAGGAGCCGCTGCCGGCCGGTTCGCTGCTGATCCAGCTGGGCGGCCCGGGCATGCGCATCGGCATGGGCGGCGGCGCGGCCAGCTCGATGGCGACCGGCGCCAATACCGCCGACCTCGATTTCGACTCGGTCCAGCGCGGCAACCCGGAAATGGAGCGGCGCGCGCAGGAAGTGATCAACGCCTGCTGGCAGCTCGGCGACGAGAACCCGATCCTGTCGATCCACGACGTGGGCGCGGGCGGCCTGTCCAATGCCTTCCCCGAAGTGGTCGACGGCGCCGGCCGCGGCGCGCGCTTCGAGCTGCGCCAGATCCATCTGGAAGAGTCGGGCCTGTCGCCGGCGGAGATCTGGTGCAACGAATCGCAGGAGCGCTATGTGCTGGCGATCGCGCCGGACAGCTTCCCGCGCTTTGCCGCGATGTGCGAGCGCGAGCGTTCGCCGTTCGCGGTGGTGGGCGTGGCCACCGAGGAAAAGCAGTTGCAGCTGGTCGATGCCAGCGTCGATCAGGCGCTGAAGGAGCACTACGCGGTCGACATGCCGATGGACGTGCTGCTTGGCAAGCCGCCGCGCATGCATCGCGACGTCAAGCGCGTCGAGCAATCGCTGCCGGCGGTGGACGTCACCGGCATCGCGCTGGAGCAGGCGGTGCGCGACGTGCTGCGCCACCCGACCGTCGCCAGCAAGTCCTTCCTGATCACGATCGGCGACCGCAGCGTCGGCGGCATGAACGCGCGCGACCAGATGGTCGGCCCGTGGCAGGTGCCGGTGGCCGATGTCGCGGTGACCACGCTCGACTACCAGGGCAAGGCCGGCGAGGCGATGACGATGGGCGAGCGCACCCCGCTGGCCGTGATCGACGCCCCGGCCTCGGGCCGCATGGCGATCGGCGAGGCGCTGACCAATCTGGCCGCCGCGCCGGTCAAGGACCTCGGCAAGGTCAAGCTGTCGGCCAACTGGATGGCCGCCTGCGGCGTCGAGGGCGAGGACGCCAGGCTGTACGACACGGTGCACGCGGTCGGCATGGAGCTGTGCCCGGCGCTGGGCATCAGCATTCCGGTCGGCAAGGATTCGCTGTCGATGCGCACCAAGTGGGACGATGCGGGCGTGGCCAAGGAAGTGGTCGCGCCGGTGTCGCTGATCATCTCGGCGTTCGCCGCGGTCGACGACGTCAACCGCACGCTGACGCCGCAGCTGCGCACCGACCTGGGCGATTCCGTGCTGATCGCGATCGACCTGGGCCGCGGCAAGAACCGCCTCGGCGGCAGTATCCTGGCGCAGGTCACGCAACAGGTCGGCGACAGCGTCCCCGATGTCGACGACGCGGCCGATCTGCGCAACTTCTTCCACGCGATCCAGCGCCTGAACCGCGAGGGCAAGCTGCTGGCCTATCACGACCGCTCGGACGGCGGCCTGATGGCGACGCTGGCCGAAATGGCCTTCGCCGGCCATTGCGGCCTGTCGCTGAACGTCGACATGCTGACGCTCGATCCGACGCAGGAGCAGGATTACGGCGACGCCAAGAACTGGGCCCAGCAGATCGCCGAGCGCCGCAACGACCAGACGCTGCGCGCGCTGTTCTCGGAAGAGCTGGGCGCGGTGATTCAGGTCAGGCTCGAGGATCGCGACGCGGTGTTCGCCGCGCTGCGCGAGGCCGGCCTGTCGGCCTGCAGCCATGTGGTCGGCAAGCCCAACGGCAGCGACCAGATCGAGATCTATCGCGACGCCAAGAAGGTGTTCGGCGCCCCGCGCGCGGAGCTGCAGCGGGTCTGGAGCGAGGTCAGCTGGCGCATCGCGCGGCTGCGCGACAACCCCGCCTGCGCCGACAGCGAATACGAACTGCTGCTCGACGCCGCGGATCCCGGCATCACGCCGAGCCTGACCTTTGATCCGGCCGAGGACATCGCCGCGCCGTTCATCGCCAGCGGTGCCCGGCCGCGCGTGGCGATCCTGCGCGAGCAGGGCGTCAACTCGCAGATCGAGATGGCGTACAGCATGGACCGCGCGGGCTTCGATACCTACGACGTCCATATGAGCGACCTGATCGCGGGCCGCGCGAAGCTGGACGACTTCGTCGGCTTCGTGGCCTGCGGCGGCTTCAGCTACGGCGACGTGCTGGGCGCGGGCGAAGGCTGGGCCAAGACCATCCTGTTCAACGGCGCGATGGCCGAGCAGTTCGCGGACTTCTTCAACCGCACCGACACCTTCGCGCTGGGCGTCTGCAACGGCTGCCAGATGATGAGCAATCTCGCGCCGATCATCCCCGGCGCCGGTGCCTGGCCGAAGTTCACGCGCAACCAGAGCGAGCAGTACGAAGCGCGCTTCGTCACCGTCGAGGTCCAGCAATCGCCGTCGATCTTCTTCGCCGGCATGGAAGGCAGCCGCATCCCGATCGTCGTCGCGCACGGCGAGGGCTATGCCGACTTCTCGCAGCAGGGCGACAAGAGCAAGGTCGACGTCTCGCTGCGCTTCGTCGACAACCGCGGCGCGGTGACGCAGACCTACCCGCTGAACCCGAACGGCTCGCCGGACGGCATCACCTCGGTGACCACGGTCGACGGCCGCTTCACCGTGCTGATGCCCCACCCGGAACGCGTGTTCCGCACCGCCACGATGAGCTGGGCTCCCGACGCCTGGAAACAGATCCCCGACGGCGCCAGCCCGTGGATGCGCATGTTCCGCAATGCGCGGAAGTGGGTGGGGTAAGCCGCTCCGGTTCCGATTCCGGTTTCGATTCCGGTTGAGGTTCGTTTGAAGCAGAAGGCCCGCGTGATGCGGGCCTTTTTTTGCTTTGTCGGGGCGACACGAATCGTCACCTTTCCGTAGCTAACTTTATTAGCTACAATATTAGCTAGCCGCTAACATGCGGCCATGTACTCCGTCGAATTCACCAAGCAGGCCGCCCAGGCGCTGAGGGCAATGCCGACGAACATGGCCGTCAATATTCGGGCAAAGATCGAAGCGCTTGCCGCCGATCCTTTCGCGCCGAATCGCAACGTCAAGAAACTGGTAGGCCGCGACGGCTACCGCTTGCGCGTCGGCGACTGGCGAGTCTTGTATCAGATCGAGGATGGCCGGCTGGTTATCGTGGTGCTGGCTGTAAGACCAAGCGGAGGTGCATACCAATGACCCAGATCCAATTCATCCAGCGCGACGGCAAGCCGCAGTTTGCCGTCGTACCCATCGAGGTATGGGAGCAGGTCAAGCATTTGATGGAGGACCTGGACGATGTAGCCCTGTTCGACCGTGCGAAGTCGCAGGACGACGGCTTTCGTGTTCCGGCGGCCGTACTGGACGCCGAACTGGCTGGAGACCATCCCGTAAAGGCGTGGCGCGACTATCGCCGGCTGACACAGGATGCACTGGCCAACGCCGCGGGCCTGAGCAAGCCCTATCTCAGCCAGATCGAGAGCCGCAAACGGGGCGGCAGCATCGATGTGTTGCAGAGCCTTGCCGATGCGCTCAACGTACCGATCGAACTGTTGCTCGAACGACGCGACTGAGTCTTCCAATGCGGCATCCGTTTCCGCGGCGGTGGCTTTGGCATTGGTTGTCATGATGTCCACGCGCTACACTACCCGCCATTCCATTTCCTGCGGGCTGATATGGCGACTCTCTCCTTCGACCGTTTGCTGCAACCTGTTCCGGGCGACGACCCTTGCGGCGAGGATCTGCTGTTCTCGGCCGAATTCGACCGCATTCAGGAGGCGCGCCGTTTCGACGATCCCTCGCTGGACCAGGGCGAGTGGGTGACCGAGTTGAAGGAGGCGGACTGGCGTCAGGTGGTCGAGCTGTCGACGCGTCTGCTGTCGGAGCGGACCAAGGATCTGCGGCTGGCGGTGTGGCTGACCGAGGCGCTGGCCAAGACGAGAGGATTTGCGGGCTTGCGCGACGGTTATACGCTGGCCGCGCAGCTGTGCGAGGCGTTCTGGAGCGGCCTGCATCCGCGCGCCGACGAGGAAGACCTCGAATATCGCACCGGCAGCGTGGCCTGGCTGGCGACGCGCTCGCGCCAGCTGATTCGCGAGATTCCGCTGGTCGACGAGGCCGCCGGCGGCTATGGCTATGTCGACTGGGAGGTCGCGACCGCGCTGACCGAGGCGATCCGCCGCGATCCCGATCACGCCGACGAACTGGCCGAAGGCAAGGTCACGCAGGAAGCGTTCGAGGCCGCGCGCAAGGCGACGCCGGCCGACTTCCATGTCGCGCTGCTGCAGGACGTGGTGTCGTGCCAGCAGGCGCTGGCCAGGCTCAGCGATGTGCTCGACGCCAAGGCGGGCGAGCATGCGCCGAGCTTCCGGCAGGCGCGTGAAGCGCTGGAGGCCGTGCGGGCGCTGGTCGAGCGCTTCGTCGGCAAGCCCGCCGCGCCGGCTGCCGGTGCGAACGAGGCCGGGCAGGCGGCCATACCTACCGCAGTCGGTCGTGCCGAAGCGCCCGCCGTCAGCGGGCAGGGCGCGGCCGCGGTCAGCGGCCCGATCCGCACGCGCCAGCAGGCCCTGGCGCAGCTGCGCGAAGTCGCCGATTTCTTCCGCCGTACCGAACCCCACAGCCCGGTCGCGTACCTCGCCGCGCGCGCGGCCAAGTGGGGCGAGATGCCGCTGCACGCCTGGCTGCGCACCGTCGTGAAGGACGACGCCACGCTGTCGCAGATCGAGGAATTGCTGGGCGTGATGCCGGACGCGGAGAGCGATTCGAGCCATTGAAGATGACGGTGGGGCCGACGCCTCACCGACACCGTCATCCCAGAAAGACGGTGGGGCAAACACCCCGCCGAAACCGTCGTCCCCGGAAGTCGTGGGCAGGCGCCCCCGACACCGTCGTTCCCGCGAAAGCTGGGACGACACGGCCAGTGCCGCCAGTCCTTACTGACTCGCCCTGAACTCGATGCGCCGATTGCGCGCCCGGTTCTCTTCCTTGTCGTTCGGCGCGATCGGCTGATCCGGTCCCACGCCGACCGCCGACAGCACCGACGGTTCGATGCCCTTGCCGGCCAGATAGCTCTTGACCGTCTCCGCGCGCGACTGCGACAGCGCGAGATTGAGCGCGCGGCTGCCCGAATTGTCGGTGTGCCCGACGATCTCGATCTTGCGTCCCGACAGCTTCGGCAGCACCGCCGCCATCTCGTCGAGAATCACGCGGCCCTTCGGCGTCAGCGTGGCGCTGCCGGTCTCGAATTCGATGATCCGGTTCGCCAGCGTGCGATCCAGCAGATCCTGCCCCGAGGCCGGCACGCGCAGGCCGTTCTTGACCGTATAGTTCTGGCCCAGCCCGCTCGACATCGTGGTGGCGATCTGCTGCCGCTGGCCCTCGTCGGCGACATCGCCGTACAGCGCGATCTGCGTGCCGTCGATGCTCAGCTGACCGCGCTTGACCTGCTTGATCTGCGGCGACAGCACCTTCTGCACGTTGGCGGTCCAGTTCGGCGGCGACACCACGCCGCCAACCTCGATCTGATCGACCACGTTGGCCGCGCCATACAGCTCGCGCAGCCGCGCCAGCACCTCGGCCTTGGTGGCCTCGTCCGGCACCGCGCCGCCGGCCACCACGCGACCTGCCGCTGCATCCGCGCCGGCAGGCGTCTGGGCGGAGGCGGGCGCCGCCAGCAGCCAGGTCAGGGCCGTCGCCAGCGCAACAGCGCGGCAGGCCGGGAAAACCGAACGCATGATCATTCTCCGATGAAGACTTCGCGGAAGGTGTCGATTGCCGCGCGCAGCGACAGCTGCGGCTGCTCGAGATAGCTGGCCAGCTTGGCCACGCCATAGCGCGAGCCGGCATGCTGGTCCACCCACTGCGGGTCGTCGATGTCGATATTGACTTCGCCGTACGCCAGCGGCGACATGATGCCGTGCAGCGTGCGCGACGAGGCCCCGTTGAAGCCGATCACCAGCCGCTCGCTGCGACCGCGTCGTCCTTGTCCCTGTCCCGTGGTCTCGTTACCCACGCGGCCGAGGAACAGCGACAGCTCGAAGTCGCCGCGCTTCAGGAAGCCCGACACCAGGTCGAGCCAGAAGCTCGCCACCAGGCTGCGATAGACGGGGTCGGACGGCAACGGCAGCGTCAGGCCCTTGTCGAGCCGCGACGTGCCGGCGCTCATCACCGGTTCGAGCAGGATGCCGAGCGCGACCAGCGTGCGGCGCAGGCACAGCGTCTGCCCGTCGGCGCGCAGCATCTGCTCCAGGCCGGCCACGGTCTGGAATTCGATGAAGTCCTTGAAGCTGGCGTCGTAGGCTTGCGCGCCCGCGCCGATCTCGACCGCGAACTGGGTCTGCGCCAGATTGCGCAGGCCCTCGGCCGGATCGGCGGCGGAGACCAGCTCCTGCATCTGATGGCTGGCGCGCGTCCACAGCCGCGTCAGCGCCAGCGGGCTGCGCGCGATGAACGGCAGCGGCTGGTCGATTTCCAGCGCGGCGGCGGCGAGGAAGGGGAAGCGGCGCGACGACTGGTCGTTGCTGGCCATCACCGTGCCGGCGATCGCCAGCCGGCTCTGCGAACCGAGGAAGGCGAACTGGACCGGCTGCCACGCGTCGTAGACCGTCTTCCAGCCCGGGTCCTCGGCCAGCATCTCCATCGCCTGCGACAGCCAGCGGTCGAGCGTATCGAGCAGCTGGGTCTGGTTCGGGCTCTTGACGAAATCCCCGCGCGACGGAAGCTTGCCGAAGTACGCGAGCTGCAATTGCGCTGCCTGGCTCATTGCGCACCTCCTGCACGCACGGGGGCGCCGGGCTGCGCACCGGGCTGTGCACCTGACTGTGCGACGGGCGCCGAGGCGGCGGGGGCGGGCTGCGCCGCCTCCGTGGCGGTGACCGGCGCCGACGCGTCGGCGATCGTGGGCGGCAGCTTCAGGCCGCGCAGGCCCTGTCCCTGCGGCGAGTCGGCGGCCGCGGTGGTGGTCTGCGGGCTGCTGACGATGCGCAGCGCCACCGCGACGGTGGTGCCGCCCTGTGTCCACGACAGCTCGAACGCGCCATCCGGACGGCGCTTGCGCGAGGCCGTGGCGATCAGGCGCTCCAGGCCGAAGCGGCCCGGTTCGCTGAGCACCTCGACGGTGCGGCCATCGAAGGTCGTCGCGGTGATGCGCGCGCCTGGCGTGCCCTGCGGATTGGGCCAGACGAAGTTGGTCCACTGCGGCGGCGTATTGCGATAGCGCAGCTGCTGGCCGTCGATCTCGATCGTGTATTCGGTGGTGCCGGCCGCCGGCGACGGCAGGATCTGGAACACGGTCTGCGGGGCGGCAGCGGCGGCACCGCCGGCACCGGCCGCCGCGCCACCGGTCAGCGGCGCGATCCAGCGCGTGAAGTTGGTGGTGAACTCCGGCGCGAAGGTCACGCCCAGATCGCCCCAGGTGCGCGCGGCGATCATGTCGCCACGGCGAACCGACAGCGGCCCGATGGTGGTGCCGGCGAACTTGGCGATGGCGCCGTCCGGACCGAACACCTGGCCGATCTCGGCCGCGCTGGCCTCGATCTTGGCATCCGAGGCAAACGGGTACTTGGTCGCCAGCGTCTGCATGAACGGCTGGTAGACCTGCGCGTTCCACACCTTGTTGATCTCGACGCTGGCAGGGCGGATCGTCACCGCATACGACTGCAGCAGCGGACGCACCAGCAGCGGACGCAGCGTCTGGCGCTGGCTGTCGGTCATGCCGGTCAGCATCTGCTCGTCGACGTACTTCAGCGCGTCGGCCAGCTCGGAGCCGTTGCCGTCGAGCGTCTGCTGCATCAGCTGGCGCGCGCCGGGGCCGGGGTCGCCCTGGTTCTTGATGGTGTTGAAGCGCGTGCGGACCTTCGACAGCGCCTCCATATAGCCGCGCAGCAGCGAATTGTTGTCGCGCATCACGGCGATCTTGGCCAGGCCCGAGAACTCCTTGCCGACGGGGCCCATGGGGATGTTGCCGGCGTCGGACGCGGAGGCCAGGCTCGCGCTGTCGACATTGACGCTGACGCCGGACGGCGTGCCGCGCGAGACCCAGCGCTTGAACCATTCGATCACGCCGGTCTTCGCCTGCTTCAGGCCGGCGTTGACGATCGATGGGTTGTCCCACGAGGTCTGCTCGTAGGCGGCGTCGAACAGCTTGCGGATCGGCGAGTTGACCGGATCGCCCAGCAGGTTCATCGCGGTCACGGCCTGGTCGAAGCTCTTGAACTCCTGCACGGCCACGCCCTGCATGAAGCGCTGCCACTCCTTGGCGTATTCGTTCTTGTACATTGACACCAGCGTCTTCTGGATCTGCTCGGGGCTGCCCTCGAGCGTCAGGTCGTCGCGGGCGGCGACGTTCAGCACCCAGTCCTTGCTCTGCAGCTCCTTGCTGGCCGCCTCGCGGATGGCCGGCTGCACGTATTGCAGCCAGGCTTCCCGGGTGAAGGTGCCGGGCACCGCGTAGCTGCCGGCGACCACCGTCGCGCCGGCGTCGCCGACGATGCGGGCCACCGTCATCGGTGCGAAGCGGGTCGCCGCGCGCGCCTTGATCTCGGCGTAGGCGCGCTCGCGAGCCGGCATGCCGCGCACCACGCGGCGCAGGTTCTCGCGGATCTGGTCGATCAGCGACAGGTTGCTCTCCAGCAGCGGCCAGTTGTCGTCGTTGACGCGCGCCAGGTAGAACGAGATGTTGCGCTCGGCCGCGCGGATCAGCTGCTCGCGCGGCATGCTGCCGCGGTTCTCCTCGAGCCAGCCGCGCCAGAAGCGCGTGACCTGGTCGGTCAGGTGCGCGACTTCGACATGGCGCTTGTCCGCCAGCATCAGATAGGTCTTCAGCGCGTTGTAGGCGTCCTCGACGTTGGTCGGGGAGGCATCGGCATAGCGCTTGGCGTTAGGCGATTCGGTGTTGAGCGCGGCTGTCATGTCGACAGCGGACGGGGCGGTCGCGGCGGCCGTGGCTGCCGTGCCCGTAGCCGCAGCCGGTGCGGCCG
>Ga0065721_10000021_pt1 | contig 12497 bp, 17 predicted proteins | sample Mesricmetagenome_FD_59108 | JGI IMG/M metagenome (GOLD analysis project Ga0065721, IMG submission 59108) | Mesophilic microbial community from rice straw/compost enrichment Sample: eDNA_1 v2 (version 2) | ecosystem: Engineered > Solid waste > Grass > Composting > Bioreactor | place: USA: Davis... | reverse complement strand
AGCCCGCCATCGACAGCACCACCAGCGCCGCCATCGCGGCCTTGAACATCAACTGCTTCACGAATCACCTGCTTGCGGATGCCCTGCGGAAGGCAAGGGCTGGGCAAGCCTTATCGGCCACGATGGCGCGCGGCTTGAACGGGGTCAGGTTCACTTCCTGCTCGCCGGCGACCACCAGTCCAGCGCCCTCGCCACATAGCCACGTATCCCACCGAAGCGGGGCGACCGACTCCCGATCAGGTTGGGCGTGCGACCTGTGCCCGGCAGGATTGCCGCGCGGGTCGGCCGCCGGGCACGGCGCCATCAACGGAAGGCCAACCCGTCCCGTCTGTCCGGAAAAAGTCGACTCTGACCCCGGTTTTTCTTGCTCAGCGGGGCTCGACGCGGAAGCGGAAGGCGTAGTCCTCGCCGTTCCAGTGGGCGACGANCTCCACGTCGTAGGGCGCGCGACCNATCGCGCGGCCGACCACGATCTGGCCACCCCAGGATTCCTGCGGGCGGACCGTTGTGGTCTGCAGGATCGTGTCGCCAAGACGGTCCAGGGTCTCGTGCAGCTCCTGGTCGATCAGGTAGAGGCCACCGGCGGTCAGCACCGTGGCCGCAGCGGTTCCGGCCGCGGCGGACGCGGGGTCGTACCAGGTGGTGCGCACATGGCGCGGGCCGCGCCGGGTGTAGATGGTGGAGTCCACGGTCCGGTGCGCATCGTGGTGGGCCGCCACCGCGGTCGCCACGCCGGTGACGGCCACCGCCACCGCCGCCCAGGTCGCCGCCGACTCGGCCTCGCGCTCCAGGTCCTCGTACGAGTACACCGGCACCCAGACCCCGCCCACGCGGGCGCGGAAGTTCTCCGGACCGAGGTTCGAAGNCACGTCGAGCTTGTTGTACGCGGCCACGGCGAAGCTGATCCGCCCATTGACCTCCACGCCCAGCGGCGTGACCTGCACCGCTCCGTTCCGGAGCTCCAGGTCGGCCGTCGGCCGGCCGTTGTAGTAGCTCAGCTGCGCCGCACCGGTGTCGATCGGCGTGATGGAATATTTCGTCGTCGCACACGAGGTCAGCGCGAGCGCAGCCACCACGCCCACCAGCAGTTTCCCGGACACGCGCTTCCCCTCTGTTCCCGCACCATGCGGCTCGGGCGACTCTAGGGCCTGGCGGTCCTCCGTAGAAGCCGACCTCGATCCGCCGTTTGGGTGCCGTACGGCCAGCGCCCGGCCATGCCGATCGCAAGGCCCACCCGAAGCAGACACCTGGCCATAGCGAACCCGTGCCCGTCCGGGGCTGTCGCTACGCGACATGGCAAGGGCGAACCTGCCGTTCCAGCGGGGCATGCGTCCTGGCCGGAACGCTTCCCGCGCCCCGACCGGCACGCGCGCCCTTATCGCGGGCGCGAGCCCGACTCCGTTCCTCCGAGCACGGTGGCCACCGCCGCCGCGACCGCTTCCGGTGCGTCCAGCTGCACGTCGTGCGAGCTGTCCGGCACCTCCACGCGGCGCCCGTTGCGGGAAGCCGCGACCAGCCGGGCATGGGTCTGTTCGCGTGCGGCGCGCAACACGTTNGCGACCTCGTCAGGCACACCCGGCATGTCGGCGGCCGGGGCCGCGACGACCACCAGCGGCATGTCGCCATAGGATTCGGTCTCCGGCACCGGTGCGGCGAAGATCGCGGTGTTGGCGTCCAGCTCCGAACGCAGCGTGCGCCAGTACGCGGCCTCGAGCTTGTACGCCCGCGTCGCGGTGGCGACCGGCGCGCTCTGCCACGGCGGTGCGGCGCGCAGGCAGGCCCCAAGCGGGCCCTCGCCCCGGTCCAGCGTGCCTGCCTCGGCCGCGGCCAGGCAGGNATCCAGGAACGCATTGCGCTGCACGCGCCCCGCCTCGCCCTGCTGCTTCCAGTCCGGCGGCAGCTGCGCCTCGGCGCCCTGCTCGGGCGGATCCACCAGCACCAGCCCGGCGACGTCCTGCGGATGCTGCTGCGCGTAGGCCCGCACGATATTGCTGCCGAGGGAATGCCCGACCAGGACCAGCGGCGTCCGCAGCCCCGCCGCGGCGACCAGCGCCGACAGGTCGGCGACATCGGCGTCGAGATCCCGCGGCAGCGGACCTTCGTCGCTGAACCCATAGCCGGCACGGTCATAGGCGCACACGCGCGCCTGCGGCGCCAGCAGCGCCTGCACCCGGAACCAGGTGGCCGAATCGGCATTTCCGCCGGCTTCCAGCAGCACGGTCTGCGGCCCTTCGCCGCTGCAGCGCAGGTTCAAGGCCCGGCCCGGAGCGATGGTGATGCGCTCGCCCGCAACGGCGTATGTGTCGGGCGTCTGCTGCGGCGCGTCCGGCGCCGCCAGCGCCGGCGCGGACAACACGTTCGCGGAGAAGAGTACGGCGCATGCGATCGACTTCATCCAGGATCTCCCTTGCAGGGCCGGAGAGCGCGTGCCTGCGGCAACGCGAGCGAGCGCCGAGCGTAGCGCCCGGCCGGAGCCAGGTTCAACGGAACGGGGTCAGGTTCACTTCCTACCGCANGTGGCACAGNATCCTGACAGAGGCGCCGGAAGGCCCGGACAGACGTAGTGCGAGGCCATGCGCATCCTTCCGGCATGGCCCGCCTGCCGCGCTTCGACCTCCCCGGCATTCCCCAGCATGTCGTACAGCGCGGCAACAACCGGCTGCCGTGCTTCCTGGATGACGATGATCGCGTGCGCTACCTGCAGTTGCTGGCNGAAGCGCTGCCAGCCACCGGCTGCCAGCTGCACGCCTACGTGCTGATGGACAACCATGTCCATCTGCTGGTCACACCGNCAGAGGCAGGCGCAGTCGGCAGGATGATGCAGCGGCTGGGTCGNAACTATGTCGCCTGGTTCAACCGCCGACACGGACGAACCGGCACGCTCTGGGAGGGTCGCTACAAGGCCTGCCTGGTCGACAGCGAGGCCTACGTCCTGCGCTGCTACCGCTACATCGAACTCAACCCGGCGCGCGCCCGGCTCACCGACGACCCGGCGTCCTGGCGCTGGTCCAGCTGCGCCATCAACACGGGGCAGCGCCCGCGTGCAGGCCTTGCACCCCACCCCAGCTGGCTGGCGCTCGGAAGCACCGATGCCGAGCGTGCGTCGGCCTACCGGGCGCTGCTGGACCAAGCACTGGACGACGACACGCTCGCCGAAATCCGTGACTACCTGCAGCAGCAACGCGCTCTCGGCCGCGACGTCTTCCGCGCCATGGTCGAGGCCAAGACTCGGCGCTTTGCCGGAACCCGACCCGCCCATCGGCCGCCACGCCTACCCTCATCGCGGAAGTGCCGGAAGTGAACCTGACCCCGTTCGGCGGTGGCCCGAAGTGAACCTGACCCCGTTACCCGCGAAGAAGCTCGTAGGTCTCCTCGTCATTGATCGCCCCGAACTTCTCATACTGGGCCGCAAGCTGCAGCAAGATTGGCGCTGTCTGCGTCAATTTGCGGCCATTGACCTCCAGCACCGGAATTTCACCCATCGGATTGACCGTGCGCCGCCACTGCGGCGTCCACGTCACGCGCGAGCCGAAATCCGTCCAGACGGGCTCAAAGGTTTGGCCGCAGAGCGTCAGCATCAGCGCCAGTTTGTAGCTGTTGCCTGACTCGGGGAAGTAATGGAGGCGATACGTGTCCATCGCAGTTCCTTCTTTGGCGGGGCGACTGGTGAATAGCAGTTCTAGGCCGGCTTCACGATCGCCAAGATGGCGATGACCAACATCGCAACGACGATGCCGAGTTCAGCACCAGGAATTTTCTCTACAGATGCTCCAGTTCGAAGGCAACGTCGTATTCGACCGGAACGTACGCCGTGAAACGCCGATAGGGCGACGACGAAGATCAGCTTGACGATCAGCCATGGGGATGACAGCCATCCCGCGCCGAGCGCCAATGACAATCCGAAGATCCAGGTCAACAGCAATGCGGGCGTGGTGACGGTACGTTCAAAACGCTGCAGCGCGGCCAACATCCCCGCTTGTTCTTCTGGTGGTGACAGCGAGATGGCGTTCACCATCCGTTCTTGCGCAAGCAAGCCGCCCACCAGAAATACCACCGCCGTGACGTGTGCTGCCACCAAATAAGGGTAAATCGCTGCCAAGCTCATCGAGCCTCCTTGCCATCGGCGAGCGTTTTCGCCCGTTCGCGCAGCCACCGGAGATTGGCGTACCCGCCGAATGGCACAAACGCGACCAGAAACAATCGAGCCACTTCACGGCCATGCCAGCCGCCGCCGGACACGGTTTGCAGTACCGTCCAGATGTACGCCAGAAATGCGATCCCATGTATGGGCCCGAGGAACTTCGAGCCATACGGCCAGCCCCAGAGATGGCGCAGAGGGACCGCAACGAACACCAAAAGAACCAGCGTTGTTGCCTCGATGATCGAGGCCATCTCAAGGCGCTTCAGTTGCTGGCTCTCAAGAGCCGCGATTGGTTCATGTGGATGACGCGGGTCCTTTTCTGCTTGTCCGTCTTTGACCATGTGGTTTCTCATGAAAGGCTTGCATTCATGAAAGTCACGTCGGGCATTTCTCACCGGGCCGCAAGGTCAGGACCCGGGCACCGTGAGCCGTGACGGCAACGGTATGTTCGAATTGAGCCGACAATTGCCCATCGCAGGTGACCACCGTCCAACCATCCTCCTCGGTTCGAACGGTGCGCCGTCCTTGATTCACCATCGGCTCGATGGTGAACACCATCCCTTCGCGCAGTACTAGCCCCGTTCGCGGTTTGCCCCAGTGCAGCACTTGTGGCGCCTCGTGCATCTCACGACCGATGCCGTGGCCACAGTATTCCCTGACGATCGAATAGCCATTCCTGCGGGCATGTCGCTCGATGGCGTGGCCCACGTCGCCAAGCGTGGCACCTGGGCGNACGGCCTGAATGCCTTTCCACATCGCCTCATAAGCCACGTGCACGAGCCGCCGCGCCGGCTGCGACACCTCGCCCACCAGATAGGTTTTGCTGGAATCGGCGATGTAGCCGTTCTTCTCCAGTGTGATGTCGAAATTGACGATGTCCCCGTCTTGCAAGATGTCTTCGGCAGAAGGAACGCCATGGCAGACCACATGATTGCGCGAGGCGTTCAGCGCATAGGCGTACCCGTATTGCCCCTTGCTGGCCGGGCGCGCGACGAGCTCGTGGACGATGAATGCATCGACCAGATCGTTGACCTGCAGGGTCGACATGCCGATCAGGTTCAGCCGATCGAGATAGTCGAACACCAGCGCCAGCAGTCGGCCCGACTCCGCCATCAGCGCGATTTCTTCGGGTCGCTTGGTCATGTCGAACCCATCTTGATGGGTTGCGCCACTACACCCGCGGCCCGCAGTTCACGCGTGACGATGTCGTTGAAGCTCAGTGTCGGGNTCATTTCGCACAGCATGCCGATCCGGATCCAGAAGGCCGCTTGCGCGTTGATCGACCGGCACGACACCGCGCTGGCCTTGCGCAGTTGGTCATGCAAATCGTCGTCGATGTTCACGATGCCCATATGCCGTCCACTTTATACGAAACATATACGCATCATATACTTTTCTGACTGCGACGCAAGGGAGCCGCAGGCCTGCCCGCGCCCGTCAAAACAGCGTCGAGCGATGCGCGGCCAGGCCCGCCAGTGCGCCGTCGCCCACGGCCAACGCCACGCTGCCCGCCGCTCTTGCGGCATCGCCACAGGCGAAGACCCCTGGCACGCTCGTCTCCTGTGCAGCGTTGACCTTGATGAACTCGCCCAGCGGACCTTTCTCGATCTCGCAGCCCAGTTGTTGCGCCACAGGGCTGCTGAGGTGGGCTCGTGTCTGGGTGAACAGGCCATTCATCGACAGGATGCGTCCGTCTGCCAGCACCACGTCAGCCTCGCCTTCGATGCGCTCGATGGGCGTTGATTCGACACGCGTGCCCCTCCTGGCGAGCGCGGCCAGATCCTCTGGCGTCGGCGCATAGGCGTCGTTGAGGAACAGTGTCGGCTTGCCCCAGTCGGGCAGCATGAGGCCGTGGTGCTGCGCCATCGGCGACGCGGCCACGATGCCGATGGGCCCGGCGTCCAACTCGTAGCCATGGCAGTAGGGGCAATGGAATACGCTGCGGCCCCAGCGCTCGGCCAGGCCCGGCACCGGTGGCAGCTCGTCGCGCACGCCAATGGCTAGGATCAATCGACCGGCGCTGACCACTCGGCCTGAGACGCAGAACTCGAAGCGGCCATCCGGGCCGCGACGCGCCTCCTCGGCCAGAGCGTCCAGCCAGCGCACGTTCGGGTAGCGCAGCAACTGGCTGCGGCCCTCGGCCGCCATCGCGCCCGGGGACTGGCCGTCGCGCGTGAGGAATCCATGCGAATGCCCTTGCGCCTCGTCAACGAAGCGGTTGCGGCGCTGTCCGGCATCGACCACCAGCACGTCGCGGCGCGCCCTGGCGAGCTGAAGCGCGGCGGACAGCCCCGCATAGCTGCCACCGATGACCGCGAAATCAACCTTCATGGACGTGCTCCACAAGCCGGTGCGGGGCATGGCGATGAGCCTTCAAGCGTCGCCGGAAGTCGCTGGCGAGATCGGCCAGCGTCACCTCACCGAGTCGCTCCAGCAGCAATCGCTCGGCNTCCTGCACCGCCACGCCCAAGGCTTCGTTGACCGCCTGTGCGACGAGGCACTGCGGGNGGTTCTCCCGGAAACCCAGCGAGACGAGGGATGGCTCGCCGAGCGCTTCGTAAACGCTGCGCAGCGTGACCGCCTCCAGCGCGCAGGACAGCACCCAGCCGCCGCCGTGGCCTTTGGATGATCGGACGAAGCCCTTGTCCCTGAGCCCGGCCATCAAGCGGCGCAGCACGACGGGGTTCGTCTGCATGGCCGCGGCAAGCAACTCCGAGGTCGCGGGCCCTTCGGCTTGCGCCATATGCAGGAGGACATGCAAAACGTCCGAGAGTTGGCTATTTTTCTTCATGCAACATTATGAGTTGCATGATATGCCTTTTGTCAAGCAACGAACTTCGCCTGATCAACCTGGAAGGGCGTGAAGTGGACGCTGGCTTTCCTGCGTGATGCTCAAAGGCACGCCGGAACGCATCGGCGAACCAGAAGTTCCCGCGTGGTTCGCCATTGCGTCCCTCGTATGTTCGCCACCCGAAGCCTGCAATGACACCTGTTCCTCAACAGCGTCATAGGAGGCTTCCATGCCGACAACGGCAAGCACCATCACCCGGTCGCCGGTCGATGCGATCAATAGTCTGTCTCCCGGCGACCGTCGGGTCCTCAACGAGAACGAGCTCGCGCAGCGCTGGGGCCTGAGCCCCAAGACCCTGCAGCGCTGGCGCAGCGAAGGTCGCGGCCCGCGCTACCTGAAGCTGTCCAAGCGCGTCAGCTACCCCCCTGGAGTCGGTCATCGAGTTCGAGCGTGGCGCCCTGCACGACTCGACCTCCGAGCGCGTGGCGCGCTGAAGGGGGGGCGATGAGCGATTTGACCCTTTACCCCGCCGACATTGACGGAACGGGGTCAGGTTCACTTCCGAGGTCGGAACGGGGTCGCGGAACGGGGTCAGGTTCACCTCTTACTGGACGTGGCACAGGATCCTGCCAGATGCGCCGGAAGGCCCAGACAGACGTAGTGCGAGGCCATGCGCACTCTTCCGGCATGGCCGGCTGCCGCGCTTCAACCTCCCCCGGCATTCCCAGCCCGCCGTACAGCGCGGCAACAACCGGCCGCCGTGCTTCCTGGATGGCGATGATCGCGTGCGCTATCTACAGCTGCCGACCCAAGTGCTGCCAGCCACCGGGTGCCAGCTGCACGCCTACGTGCTGATGGCCAAGCAAACGGGGCCGGGGTTTACCTCACGGCGTGGGCCTGGGCCACCCCGGCGAGTGGCCCTGCCGGTGCCGGGACACCCCGTGGAGCATTGCTCGAAGTGAACCTGNCCCCGTTTTCGCACCGGCACCCAGNCCCCGCCCACGCGGGCGCTGAAGTTCTCCGAGCCGAAGTCCACCGGTTCGTCGAGCTTGTTGTAGCCGGCCACGGCGAAGCTGATCCGCCCGTTGACCTCCACGCCCAGCGGAGTGACCTGCACCGCGCCGTTGCGCAGCTCCAGGTCGGTGGTCGGCCGCCCGTTGTGGAAACTGACCTGGGCGCCGTGGGTCTCCAGCGGCACGACGGTGTAGCGGGTAGTGGTGCACGCACTTAGCGCGAGCGCGATCGCCGCGCCCGCCAGCAGCTTCCCGGACATGCTTCCCCCTGTCCCGCCAATGTTCGTTCCGGCGACTCTATGCGTTGCCGGGGGCCCCGTGAAGCCGGCGCCCGGCAGGCGTTTGGCCGCCGTATGGGTCGAAAACCGGGGTCAGAGTGCAATTTCCCCTCGACTGGAGCCGACCACCCGGGCCGCACCCGGGAGAAATTGAACTCTGACCCCGGTTTTCCCGCGCCGCCTACCGCGCGCTGGTCATCGCCGGGCTGGACCCTGACGAAATCGGGCAGATCCGCGCGACGCTCCAGCGCCAGCACTTCTCGGCAACGACCGCTTCCGCCAGGCCATCGAGCGCCAGCTGGGACGCCGCGCCGGCCCGGCCAGGATCGGACGGCCGCCGAAGCCAGGCAGCCCGCAGGAAAGTGTACTCTGACCCCGGTTTCAACCCGTCGCCACGGCGAGTGCCCCCCGGCTCGGCCTGCTGGCGCCGGATCCCGGTCGTCGCACGCGACGCATATCCTTGCGACATCGCATCGCAACCGCCAACGGAGCACAGAATGCCCTTGAAGCACGCCGCCGCCGTCCCGTTCGTCTTCGCCGCGCTTTGCACCGCTCTCCCGGCATCGGCCAGCGAGGCGGCGCCGAAGCGGCCCTCGGTGCAAACGCTGGAGCGCATCATCGCCTCGCGCACGCCGCAGACCCGCGTGGACGCGCCGGACCACGAGCGCATCACCGCGCGCCGCATCGACATCGTCGACGAGGATGGCGTGATCCGGATGACGCTGGCCGGCCGGACCCCGGCCCCCATCATCGACGGCATCCAGTACCGGCGCGCGTTCGACGTGGCCGGCATGGTGCTGTACGACGACAAGGGCAGCGAGCGCGGCGGCTTCGGCACGGCCGACGTGGAGGGTGGCATGGCCGTCCTGGCCCTGGACCACCCGGCGATGGATGCGGTGGGCTGGCGCGTGTCGCCGGACGGCTCGGTCGCGTTCTCGATCAANCAGGCACCGCCCCTGGTGCGCGAACCGGCGCTGGACAACCGGCTGATCCCCGGCGTGGCGGCCCCCACCCGGATCCGCATGCAGGTGGCGGCCGACGGCACTCCCAGCGTCGCCCTCAACGACAAGGCCGACCGCGCCCGCCTGCGCCTGACCGTCACCGACGCCGGCTACGGCGCCATCGAGTTCCTCGATGCGGAGGGCAAGGTCGTCCATACGATCGCGCCGGAAGCGGGGCTTCGCTGATTACCGGCAACCGGGGCGGCAAACAGCTGCTGCAGCGGGAGCACGGGCCTTGCGGTCTACCGCCGCGTCCGTCGCCAGGGATGCCGGGCGGGGCGCGCACTCTGACCCCTGTTTTCGACGCCCCGACTCGCCGCGCCGCCTACCGCGCGCTGGTCATCGCCGGACTGGAAGCTGCCGGGATCGAGCAGATCCGTGCGACGCTCCAGCGCGACGACCTCGGCAGCGACCGCTTCCGCCAAGCCGTCGAGCGCCAGCTGGGGCGCCGCGTCGGGCCGGGCCGGGCCGGGCCGAGGAGGATCGGCCGCGGAAACGGAGAAGCTTCGAAGAAAGGGCACTCTGACCGGGCTTCTGAGGAACGTGCACTTCGGCCCCGGTTTCACTGACCCTGGTTTTCAGCCGTCCGAGCGCAACCGCACCGGTGGCGGCGCATCCGGCGGCTGCACCTGGTAGATCACCTTCACCAGCGAGGCATCGCCGACCTGGAACAGCAGCAGCGCCACCTGCGTGTCCGCCACCTGCCAATGCACGCGACGTCGCTCGAAGGGCTCGTCCTCCTGCGTGCTGCCTGCCGGCGCACCGTGCTGGGCCTCCAGCGCTGTGGCCACGTCCTGGAACACCTGCAGGTCCGCGCGCCCGGCCCGCGCGGCCCGTTGCACCAGATCCACCTGCACAAGCGCGCCGCCGGCGAAGAAGTACGAAGCCTGGAACCGGTGGCCGGCCACCTCCACGCCCTCCACCCGCAGCCCCTCGCTCTCGCCACCGGCCAACTCATCCGGGCTCTCCGGCACCCGGGCCTGCGGCACCTTCGCCTGGACCTGCGCCAGGTCCATCCCGTAGGCCGCCCCGCCCCACAATGCCTGCGCAGATGCCGCCGACGCCTGCAGCGCGATCGCTAATATCGTCAAGTGGATCACGGTCTTCATGGTCCCTCCGTGGATGGGCGGTTGCAGCCGCCAGAGTTTGGCGGGGGGCACCGACGTCCCCCCGCTTTCAGTAGCGGGGCTCTTTAGAGTCCGGGTTTCATCGTAGCGGCTTTGGCCGCCAACTGTTCGGCATAAGCGGCCGGCGTCAGACCGCCCAAGGTCTTCTTCGGTCGTTCCTCGTTGTACTCCCGGCGCCAGGTTTCGATCTCGGTGCGGGCGTGCAGCAGCGTCGGGAACCAGTGCTCGTTGAGGCATTCGTCCCGTAGGCGGCCGTTGAAGCTCTCGATGTAGGCGTTCTGGNTCGGCTTGCCTGGCTGGATCAGGCGCAACTGCACACCGCGCTCGTGGGCCCACGNCACCATCGTCTTGCCGCAGAACTCCTTGCCGTTGTCGGTNCGGATCANCTGCGGCAGGCCGCGGGTCAGCGCCAGCCGATCCAGCACCCGGGCCACGCCGTGGCCGGAGATGGCCCGCTCCACCTCGATCGCCACCGCCTCGTGCGTGGCATCGTCGATGATGGTCAACGCCTTGAGCACACGCCCCTCGGCAGTGCGGTCGAACACGAAGTCCATCGACCAGACCTGGTTGGCCGCTTCCGGCCGCAGCAACGGTTGGCGCTCGCCCAGCAGCACCTTCTTCCGCTTGCGCCGGCGCACCTGCAACCTGGCCTCCTGATACAGCCGTTCCACCCGCTTGTAGTTCACCGGCCACTGCTCCTGCCGCAGCTTCAGATAGATCATCCCGACGCCATAGCGCTTGTGTCGCTGCGCCAGCGCCAGGATCCGCTCACGCAGCTCGACGTTGCCATCCGGNCGCGGGACGTAGCGCAGCGCGCTGGCGCTCATCCGCACCATCGCCANCGCCCGTCGCTCACTCAGCCCCCGATCCACCAGATGCCGCACCAGCGTCCTGCGCGCCGGTGCGGTCACCACTTTTTTCGCAGGGCGTCCTTGATGACGTCGTTCTCGAACAGCTGCTCGGCCAGCAGCTTCTTCAACCGCGTGTTCTCGGACTCCAGCTCCTTGAGCCGCTTGGCCTCTGGCACGCTCATGCCGCCAAACTTGCTGCGCCACAGGTAGTAGGAGGCCTCGCTAAAGCCGTGCCTGCGGCACAGCTCCTTGACCGGTAGGCCAGCTTCGGCTTCACGCAGGAAGCCGATGATCTGCTCTTCGGAAAAGCGCTTCTTCACGTCCAATCTCCGTCTGGTTGGGGATTGGACTCCAAATCGACCTGCTACTCAAAGATGGGGGGACGTCGGGGGCGCACGTGTGCCACGGAAGGACGAAGGTGATGGGCGTGGTGGGGCTCCCGGATGCGGCCTCCGGCCTTATCCGGGCTACGCGGGGAATCGCGCTTTGAGATGGCGAGGCCGTGGCGACGGCCCAGGCGTCGTCGCACTTCGGTCACGCAGGGGCGCGATGCGGCCTTCCGGGCTACGGGTTGTAGCCCGGGTAAGCGAAGCGCACCCGGGTCCCGACGCGACCGGTATGCATGAGAGGGGTCAGGATCGCCTGACACGCATGAGTGGCATCCACCGCTTCCACGGCGGCGATACCGCCGGAACACTCGTGGCATGGTGCGCTATCGCCGCAATCGGGTGCCCGGTGCCACGTACTTCTTCACGGTCACGCTGCGTGACCGCAACAGCGATCTGCTTGTCCGCCATGTAGGCGAACTCAGGACCGCATGGCGACGGGCGCATGAAAGGTACCCGCACCAGGTGGTGGCAGCGGTCGTGCTCCCCGAGCACCTGCATGCGGTCATCACCATGGCCGAGGGCGGCTGCGATTACGCGGGACTCTGGCGCGAGATCAAGAAGGGATTCACCCGACGCGTGGCGCACGACGGGCAATCGCCGTGGCAGTCGCGGTTCTGGGAGCACACCATCCGCAACGAGCGTGACCTGGCTGCGCACGTGGCGTATGTGCACGTNAATCCGGTGAAGCACGGCGTGGTGGCGCGTGNGGTGGATTGGCCGCACTCGACCTTCCATCGGTATGTGCGTGCCGGTCTTGTTGCGATGGATTGGGGCACCGAGGGCGTGGAGCTGCCTTCGCTGCGCACGGGGGAGTGAAGGCGTGGGGNNGNCGGGAGGACATGTGGCGTCGGCCCCGGATGCGGCCTTCGGCCTTATCCGGGCTACGCGGGGAATCGCGCTTTGAGG
>Ga0065721_10052181_pt1 | contig 12498 bp, 22 predicted proteins | sample Mesricmetagenome_FD_59108 | JGI IMG/M metagenome (GOLD analysis project Ga0065721, IMG submission 59108) | Mesophilic microbial community from rice straw/compost enrichment Sample: eDNA_1 v2 (version 2) | ecosystem: Engineered > Solid waste > Grass > Composting > Bioreactor | place: USA: Davis... | reverse complement strand
GAATGAGCATGAACGACATGTCAGAGCGCGAGTTACTTAGTGCCATCCTTACCGCTGTCCAGACCATTGATGCAAAAGTTACTGCTATTGATGACCGTTTGATGGCGACACAACGACAAGTTTCCGTCATTGATGACCGGTCGATAACAACCCAGCGCGACATTAAGCACATCAAGCGGCAGTTAGCCAGGCTTACCGAAGACGTTTACGACACGATAGACCGGGTTGACGAACTGGAAAAAGAACAAAACGAGCATTAACTCCGTGTATGCATCATCCTGGCACCGGCGCGCCGATCGGCGTCGCCGGTGTATACATTTCGTCCGGAGATCCGCGAGCTGCTGCAACAATTTCGTATACATCTTCGAGCTGCGACCTGGACGAAATGTATACGGCGGTGACGCCGATCGGCGTTGGCCAGCAAAGCAGCTTCCAGGATGACGTATACATCACCACCATTTGATCAGGTCTTTAAACCAGAGGATGACCCGTCCGTATTTTTGGATCAAAAACAAGACAAAAACAAACGTTAAACATGTCAAAAACGAACTGATGACGCTTGTCCAGGCTGGCCCAAGGATCGCGAAAAAACCGAAATAATCGTCCAGGCGAACGCCTTTCGCGGCCACTGTGCCCAGGCTGGATAGCTTGCTGATGATTTGATCCAGGAACGCGACGACGGGCCGAAACAGGTTGTCGATCAGCTTAGTCAGCCTCGCCACCCCCTCCCCGCATGTTGCCAATGATCTTGATCGACGCGAACGCCGTCGCGATCCAGATCGCAAATGTAATCAGGTACGCCACTTTATCAAGCTGCAAGGTATTTAGAACCGGTTGTAGCCGGGCGAAAACGTCGTTGTAGCTGTCCGGCAAGATAGCCGGTCGGCCCGAAAATGACAGGCCCGTGATCGTTTTAAAAAGTCCCGTGCAAAGCCCGATCAGCAGTTTGCCCAGGGCGAGGACGACCGTCACCACTTTAACCAGGACGACCCCGATCATGTACAAGAAATAAAAAATACCGGCCAGAAGGTCGAAAATCGGGCTGAACAGATACGCCAGCCCGTCCAGCAGCCAATCTGCGAGCCGGGCCAGGAATCCCCATAAGTAGTTAAAGCCGTCCGCGATCGCGTGGAACATGCTTTACCACTCCCGACTTTTGGATCGTAACGGGCTTGCTACCCTTTTTAGCAGCCCGACGAGCTGATCAGCCATCGACACGACGCTGTAAACCAGCGCAAACGGGGCCAGGGCCAAAATAAACCGAAAACTTGCGTCAATCAGATCGGATGCCGTCATAAATTTCGAGCCTCCCGCCGCCGCTGGACGGCCAGTTTAATAATTTCGATGAGCCGCGGCGTCAGCCTGAATATCAGGCCGAACAGGATAAACCCGGCGAAGGTGCCGACGAGGAACATCGAATTTTTGAAGATGTCCGACGCCTGGAATCCCCATCGATCGCCACCGCCAGATGGCGGATCGACGCCGATACTGCCGTCAATAAACTTTGCTTTGACGATAACCTTTTGTCGCTCGGCGTCGGGATCGTATCCGTCCTCTAGCGTGATTTCGTACTGCGTCACTTCCGGCCCGACAACCGCATACAGCAGATCGTTGTAATAGATCAAATACTGTATGGCCCCTTGCACCGGCTGCCAGGTGATAATCAATTTGGGCGCGGTCGGATCAACGTCCGGGTTTGTAACCCGAGACGGCGTTTTTAACGTCATTTCGCGGGTTTGCTTGGACTCATTCCCGTTGACATCAAGGGCCGACAACTTGAAATAGTACCGTGTATTGCCGGTGATCCCCCCGTAACTGTAGCTCGTATCGGTTAGCGGCTCGGCGTTTACCTTGATGTACTCGATGCCGTCCATGGAGACATACAGGTTGTACCCGGCTAGGTCGGCCTCGGTGTTGGCGCTCCAAGTCAGGGATATGCTTAGGGCGTCCGCACTGAGCGCCCCCGTCAAACCGGTTGGCGTGGCCGGAGGCGTTACGTCCTCCGGTTTAATCGCGCTGGCGTAAACGGCCTCGCTCCGGTTGCTCTCGTTACCGGCTTTGTCGATCGCGGTGACCTCATATCGGTACTGGACGCCATACGTGCCGCCGTAGGAGTAAAAATTGGGTTGTTTGATTGGGACGGTGTTTTGCTTGATGCCGTTGCGATAAACAATATATCCGGCCACATCAGGTTCGCTATTGGCGTTCCATCCCAGGGATACATAGCCTTCCCTGGGCGTTGCCCTCAGCCCGGTTGGTGCAGCGGGCGGCGTCGTGTCGGGCGGCTCTAGCGCCGTCGCGGTAACGCTATCGCTTGCCGGGCTTTCATTGCCTGCGGCGTCGGATGCCGTTATGTGATAGGTTGATTCAACGCCCGCGACGGCGTTGACCGTATAGGACGTGCCGGTGATCAATACCGTATTAACCTTTGTCCCGTTACGGTAGATCGTATATCCGGCAACGCCGTCTGTCGCTTTGTTGGCGATCCACTCCAAAAACACTTGATTATACTTGGGGTTTGCTTGCAAGCCGGTCGGCTTGGTGGGCGGGATGGTATCCCAAACCGTTTTAACCGTGTTGGACTTTTCGCTTTCGAACTCTGCCGCCGTCGCCGTGACTTGCCAATTATATGTCACGTTGTCGGCTAACCCGGTTGCGGTGTAGGTGTCGCCCTCGATCCCCGACGCGACCAATGTACCGTCCCGGTACACGTTGTAGGCATCATTTAGCGGGGAGGTTGTCCAACTTAAAACGGCTGCCCCCTGGCTGACCGAAACGGTCAGCGTCGGCGTATCCGGCATCGTATTGACGTAACTCGTCACCGCCCTCGATTTGGCCGATTCCGCGCCGTTATAAGCCGTTATTTGCCATGAATTCGTTTTATTATTCGGAACGTTCGTTGCGGTATATGTCGTACCGGTAATTGGCTCGGTATTAAGCTTGACGCCATTTAAGTACACAAAATAACCGGTTGCATCGGTAACCTTTGACCATTGTAATATAGCCGTACCCGGTAAAGCCGTAACACTAACATTCGTTGGGGGACTCAGCACATACCCGCCAAAAACATCAAATTCATAGAGGTACAAATAGTTCCCGGTACTATTGCTTGTTTTTATTCGAATGTGAGTTACATTCGATATATTTCTGTTAATTGTATTGGTGCCATTTATAAGCCCAGTGGAATATACGGTTACTCCATTTGACAAGAAATTGATAGTCGGATCTGTGCCGTTAAGACTGGATTTGTAACGGAAACTCGTTATGTTAGCCATTTTAGGGAGTGCCCATTGATAATAGCCCCCCCGATAACAAACAATCCCATAAGTAGATTCATTATTGTCAGTTGAATTCTGTGGGTTTTTACCACTTGCGGAACATGCTCCCGCCCCCTTGTAATGGGTCGGGGTCATCCCGTTGAGCAACCCCCCACTATAGGCAGATGTGCTAGGCACTAAAAAAATCATTGACATTAATGTTAATGTTATCGCTATTGTTAATAAATATTTCAAGTCATCCCCCCCCTATCGTTGTGGTATAGTCCGGCATCGGTGCGTCCGTATAGTCGTATCCGGGCGCTGTACCTGGATCGTCGCCCGATCCCACGTATCCAGGTATCGGGCCGCCGTCGTCGCCGCCCATCACGTAATCCCTTGCGGGCGCGGTCGCGTCCGGGTTGGTAATCGTATAGCCTGGCGGCGTGACATCATCCGACGCTGATCCGGCATAACCGGGATCGGGTTCCGGGGCGACGTCCTGCCCCTGATAGCTCCGGTTTGGTTCGCTGGGCGTCGGTTGCGGTGCAACATAACCGGCGTCGTCGTCGCTCAACTCTAAATCCATCGGATCGGGGATCGTAAACGACTGTGATCCGCTGTAATCCGGCTCGAAGCTCGGGACGCCCGAATTAAGATCAAACTGCACGTCGGTCGTCATGTCCGTCATGGTGGGCAATGGCTCCGGGGCGGTGTAGGTTGGCAGCGATCCGGGCGGGTATACCGGACTTTCACGGCTTTCAAACTCGTCCGCGATAATATCCGCGATAACCGGCGCTCGGTTGACCAACTCTTGCCCCATCGCCGGTACGATTGTATCCCGCATGATGTTTGCGACTTCCTGCCAGTCCGGGGGCGGCGGGATGACATCATTTAAAAGATTGCGCCAATCGCCCATATACTCATCCCACGCGGGGCATGCGAGCATGTCCGTCAGCAACGCGCAACCGTCGCAGCCGTCCGAGCTGCCGCCGTCCCCACCGCCGCCGCTGCTTGGCGTACCTGTAAAATCAACTTGCCCCACAATATTGCCGTCTTCTTTTACCGCCATAAAACTAATTGGGTTATCGCAAATATTACCTAGTGTTTGGTTGCAATTAACTGTTGTGTAACTTCTGCCGCTGGTTTCTTCCGTGTAATGGATCGGTACACGGTTGCCATTTACGTACACATCGTAATGGTGTGTATCTTCAGATGGCTTTTGCCACTCGAAGGTTACGGTGCCGTCATCGTTTACGGTCTTGGTGACATCAAAATCATCGTAGCCCGTCCCGGCGTAGCTGCTGCAAGTTGGGTCTTGTATGCCGGTCGTTGTCATTAACTCCGATTGTGCGATGAGAGTACCGCCGGGGCTGTCAAACCATCGCATTTGATAAGTACCGTTACACGTCAGATAGTGAACGCCGGTCGGCGTTTGGTTGTACTCTCGCATATATGCTGTCGATCCGTCCGGATTGAGATAATGCAGCTCATAATATGACGATCCGGACGGTACGGTATAGTCGTATTTGTAAGCATCCCTGGGCGAGAAGTAATAATAGTTACCCTCGACATCCTCCGCGTCGTTACCCCCCGGCCCCAAGTCTCCGAAGCTCGTAGGATAGTCCCGGCCAAAGCTGTAATGTACCTCGGTGCCGCCGTTGGCTTGGTCATACGTCCACAAATCATCAAGCCTGGCTAAAACCTCGTTGTTACCGACCTTGACGAGCCGGATCGTAATCGCCTCGTTGGTCACGATCGACGTTCGGACGCCTGGCGTAATGTCGATCGTCTCCCCTAAATCCGTCACGACTTGGATTTTGTCGCCCTCGGCCATGCCTTGGGCGGTCACGTACAAAGCCGTGATCGTCGCGTCATGCTCAATGCCGTCGCCATACTGGACGGTGCTGCCATACTTGTCCTTAAAGGCAAATGTCCCGGCAGTATTGGCGTGTGCGTAAAAATAGTTTGTAACTGTCACATTTTCGACGGCAAACGCCTGGGATACAGGCAAAAGTATGGTAAGCAGCAGCATGGCCGCCAGAATCTTTTTCAACACAATCGCCCCTTATGACGAGAGGGACGAGGGAAATCCCCCGCCCCCCTCTCGTTTGGCGTGATTAAGATTTGCGACCAGGACGTACCGCCGACCAAATAACGCCAATGAGCGTCGGAACGTACCTGATCGCGATACCCAGGAGCACGAACGCAGCGACCGACGAAACGATAAACATGCCGTTGCTGAAGATGTCCCCCGCCGAAAAACCCCAGTCGATCGCGGTAATGCCCGTAAACAAGTCCACTTAAAAAACCTCCTTGATTTTTGTTTTTTATGGTTAATCGCGATCATAGTCGTCGTCGTAATCCTCATCATCCCGAGTTTTACGGCGCGAAAATGTGTCGCGAAGAACGCCGATCAGTTGCCCTCCATAATAGGTAGCGACAAAAATGATGACAATTGGCATAACGACGTATCCTATCGCCTGTACGTATTGCCAGAAATCGCCCAGACGATCGCTTGTGAAAACCGGTATATACGGTAGCGGCCCGTCAGCGCTGGAATTAACAAAGTTCGGCATCGGCCTAACCCCTCATGCGCTTAAATGCGGCGATCAGCGTTTCCAGCAGCCAGCCGACCGCCTTGATCGCGATGTAGATGACAAGGAAAATGATCCCAACGGCCAAAATTTTGTTAAATACCCACCAAAAGTAATTCATATCGATTAAGCCTTGCAGATTCATTTCCTATCACCTCCGATCTGCATCAGGCCGACGAAGAAACACAACGCCATGAGCGGCACAAACACCAGGTACAGTACAGGCGTTTGGGAAAAAAACCACAGGTACAACGCCGCCAAAGGGCTAAAATCAAGCATCCTTTCGACCTCCCGGAAGAACGCCCTTTATAAATCGCACGAGCGCCCATACAATCGGGATGACCGTAAACACGGTCCATCTGGCGATGACTTCAGCTTCCGTTAACCTTTCTTCAAACATCTACCGCCGCCCCCCTTTGAAAATCGTGTGTGCGATCCATTGGGCGACGATGACCGCGATTAATGCCGTAAGCAGGCTGGCAACAAGCAAATCGCCCGCCGTAATTGACCATTGCACCGTCAATTCGGAGCCTCGCGGCATATACACCGTTTCTGTCTGTACAATAGGTTCTTGCGGCGTCTCCAACGTCATCCCCCCCATCGCATGAAAAAAAAGAGCGGCCCGGAGGCCGCCCCTAAAATTTTCCATGCGTGAAGCATGCGCGAAGACAATAACGCTATTGCACAAAGCCTATCCGATGGATTAGGATAAGGTTTGTCCAATTCGCGTTTTCGCGATGTCGAGGCTGCCTCCTCGGTACCCGTTCGGAGTGCTGGTAACACGCCGATCGGGATTGGATATTCTTTTTTGCTTGTCACGTCCCAAAATATAACTTTTTACCCATGGCGTCAAGTCCTAAATATGGAAACAGACGTTCGCAAATGATACCTTCTTACCATTTACTAGTGGAAAATGTACCCGTGTTATAAATATTTATCTTATATCTACTTATCGGCGGCGAAAAAAATTTTTGACTTTTGTATCAAATCCGGCATTTTGTTCAAAAGTTCGTTCGACCGATCTTCGTTTTCGGCCATTTTCGGCCTTGACGGTCAAATATTTTTTTCACCGCTGCCCTATCCCCCCCTTTTTTTTAACGGAAAAGTGCAAAAGCCGCGATCTTCCGTTTGCTCCCGCTGGCTTCGATTCTCTGCCAAGTCCATTTTTCGCTTTTATGCGAACATTTATTCTAATTAGATTATTCGTTCGACTGTATTCTAAAAAAAAAAATTATTTTGTCGATGCCTATTTTTCGTATTTTTCCCTGATCATCTGTTCAATGAGCCCGCCGCGCCCGGCGTTTTTCGCCGTCGCGCAAATTTCCAGTATTTGTGCCCCTTATACTACGTGGTGGTCCACACTTAAAGTCAAAAGCTTTTCCGGCCTCCGGCCGGTTCCGCTGCGCTGTCGTCGGAGTGGGGACAACCCTTCGGGTTGCCCGCCAAACCGACGCCACCGCAGCGGCTATGCTTCACACCCGCGACGCCTTCGGCGGGATGGTCGCTTCGCTCTGTCGTGCCCCTGTGGGTAACTCCGTCGATCCTTCGAGGTTGTCCACACTCCGAGATAGGCGGTCGCCTCGCTCCGCGAGCCTTCGCATTTCGATCATCCTCCCCTCCCCCGCCCCTGCCTTCCGTCCGTCCCCTTTGATACTTTTTTTCTTTTGAGTAACTTTCTGGAAATTCTCTCTATCGGCCAAAGTCGCAACGAAGCAGCGGACGGACAGCCCCCTATATTAAGGGGTGCTGTCACGACGCGATAGCGTCGAACCGGGCCTATGGCGATCTCTGGCTGTGCTACAAATCGCGGGCAGCTCTCGCTGCCTCTCGGCCCGTCAGCCGCTCCATATGGAGCCACAGCGGGACATCCTGTCCGTGGAGTCACACGTCAGGTCAGATAGGGGCATGAGCGCAAATAGACTTGTACCCGTCTAACGGAGGACACCCACAGCCACCTTACCGACGGACGTTGCGCTCAGGCTTTAAAAGCCCGCCGTCGGGGGTACTTCGCGGGGGGTGGGACGACTTACCATCACCATCAACGGCCCTAGCGGGCCGAGTTTGTTTAATGTCGTTTTGGGTGGCATAGCCGCCCCGGATCGGGACGGCGGCCCTCTATGAAATTAGTTGCTAGGGTCGATAGAATCCGTTGTTGCATTTGGAGCAAAGGACATTACGCCCGGATAAATCCTCCGACGTTCGGATTTTATTTTTGCAATGGGTACACGTGTATACCGTGTTTCCGATCAGTTTGCCAATCTTCTGTTCTATGTACTGGCGTCTTTCCTTCTGCCGCTTTAGTCGCTTCTTACGGTCTTGTTTTTGCTTCTCCGTCCTGGGCCGTACAATCGTCCCGGTATTCGCTCCGATCTTCCCTCCACTCATAATTCCTCGTCGTTCATGGCTTGATTGACCATGATCCACTGAAAAGTGGCAAGGATCGTCGCGAACGCTATTCCTGTAAGGACGTGCTGTTTTGCGTCCCGTAACGTCCGCAGGAGTTTCCGGGCCTCTTTGCGGGCCTCGTCCAAGCTCTCATACTTCCCTGGATACCTCTTCATAAGCTTCTGAGCTAAATTGACCTCACCTTTCAACCTTTTCCGACCTCCTAAGCGATCATTTCTCCTTCGTCGATTTCTGGCCCTGGAAACTCGTAAACGGGATCGTCGTCGTCTTCCCAAAGCTCGGACGGCCATTCATCCAAGGTGTTTGACATGACTTTCTTCCCTCCCGCATTTTCCGTCTGCATATCCTTCCCGATAGGCTGTTATGAGTTCCAGCCGTACAATATTTATAATGCCTTCAAGCGTCGATTTGTTCGGTACCGCATTCTTAAACCGAACACGCATGTACGCAATGTTTTCATCCGCATTTTTAATAGCTTTCATTGATAGTCCTCCCATGTATACAGTTTTTGGGGAGCTGCGCACCTGGCCAACGCCGATCGGGGCGACCGGCGTATACATTAGGCGACGCCTGGCCAACGATTTTGTATACGAAAACGCTGCTGCAGCTCGCGGATCTTCAGGCGATATGTATACAATTAGTCTTCGTCTTCTTCGTCCGGCTCGAAATCGTCGTCCATCGCCCATTCTTCCTCGTCCTGATCGGTCGCGGGCGACCGCCCGGCCTCCGGCTGCGTCGCGCTCGGCTCTGACGGGCGCTTTCCCGCAAGCAAGTTTTGGTAGAGCGCAAACATCTGCTTGCTGATCGACTCCGGTTCGGCGTAGTGGCGAGCAGGAAATACACCGCATCGCCGTCCGAGCGGAAGCCCATTTGCGCCCGAAACGCCTGCAAGCGCTGCTTGTCTGCCGGGCCGACGTCCACCATGTTTGATTCCTGGTAATCGACGAGACTTTTAATTTCTCTTGCGGACTTATTTTGTGACTCTCTCAGCACGTCGCCGGATCGGTCATAGTGGTACATCAGCTTTTCGATGACCTCATAGGCGGCCCCGCGCCCATAGTTAAGTTTGCTTTTGTAGCTTTCTAGCTTGTCTTTCAATTCCTGCGGTACTCTCATCGTCGTATCGCTCATACTAGGCTCCTCCTTTTGTTGGACGCAAAAAAGCCCTGGTGCTGTGAACACCAGGGCTTAGAGCCTCTTTCAATTCCGAACGGTTTCGGGTAAAATGAGCTTACATAGGTGAACTGGCTACATCAGTACACCTAACCGTTGGAATAGCTGGTGGGAACAGCTTTCCGACATCCGCCCTCAAACTGGTGCGAACAGTTTGGGGGCTTTAATGTTTCCGGGCGTATTTGGTTATTACCAATATACGCCTTTTTGCCCCAAGCTGTCTACTAGATTTAGAGACGGACGTCGTACTTTAGCAAAATATCCCGTTTTAAGGCTTCCAGCTCGCGCTGTGCAGCGAGCGTCATTCGGCGGCCTTTGCCTAAGAGCGATCGTCTTATAAACACTTCCAGCGCCCGCGCTCGCCGCCCGGCCTCGTGGATCGCCCGGACGTCGGCCCGCGTCATTTTGACGTATGGGCGCGGCCCTGGGCGCTCGCTCGGGCGGTCGCCCGCCCCCCCTCTTATTTGCATGGCCTCCCCCTTACTGGTAGACCGTCAACCCGTCCTCAATGCGGACGGACGCGCCCACGTCGGCCGGGACGGATCGCGCCGGGAAAAGGTAAAATGTGTGCCGCCCGGCCTCGATCCGGTTGTCGCTGTATCGGCTCCGCTGCCGTTTGGTCAGCAGCCGGGCGGCGACCGCGATATGATCAAACTTGTCGCACATCTGCCCGATAATCTGCACTTGAGACGCCAGGATATACGGTTTGACCATCCCGGCCATGCGAACGGGGTTAACCTCTTTGCCCGTCATGACCGCCCGGTATGCGTATAGCACCGGATCGTCCGGGCGCTCCGCGTGGACTGCTGCACTATACCGCATCTTGTAAATCCTCCTTCGCCAGCGTTTCGATGTTGTTGTATTGCTCGCCGTATACCCGCGACAGTGCGGCCTCGTGTCGCCGATCCAGCTCCGCGAAAAACTTGTTGACCTGGTTAGGCGGCGGCGTCGGGAACCGGGCGACCATGCTATGGGTGTTATACAGCTTTAGCGATATGATTTTTTTCTGGCTGGCGGGCGGCAGCGCCCACCGGTTTAAGTATTTTCCTTTTGGGCCGTAAATCTTGTTTTGGTACTCGTAAAGCAGATTGTTGATCGTGCCGCCCGGCGACTTTACGCACGTAATAAGCAAGTCCGTTTTGTCGCGTATCCGGCTATCGACATTTTGATAGCTCGGCACGACGAATATAAACACGCAATTGAGCTTACGTACGTAGTTGAGGACTTGGGTCATGCTAATCTGACCGGTGCCTCCCCATGTCCGACTATCAAAATTGCTCTGGCTCTCGTCAAAGATAATGACGCTGCCGTGTGCATCCGCGATCCGGTACCAGTCCGTGTAGTGGTCGAACAGATACGCCCCGCGTACCGGAAAGTTGGCCCAAACCTGGGCGCCGGTCGCCGCCGCCCACTGATGCGCCTTAACGACGCTCGTCATCGTTTTGCCCTGACCATAACCGCCCTCGATGCCGATGATAAACATTATTTGCTCGCCTCCCTCTCGGCCTTAATCAGCTTCGCGGCCTCGCCGTCGATGTGCTGCGTCCTCGGTATTAACGCCTCGATCACTCGGATAAAAAAGCCCGGCGGCGCGACAAGCGGCGCTTTGTCGCGGATCAGCTTGATTAAATCGTCATACGGCTTCTTATTTTTGTGGATCGGGCGGCTCTGCAAATGCTCCAGGTATCCGATCGCCTGCATTTGCATCGGCGTAAGCGGCTGCACCTTGTCTTTTAGGGTATCAATGACCTGTTTAACGTCCGCTATGCGCGGTTGCGACTCGTTGCGGTAAATATCGCCCAATAGGACGCCTTGCAAATCCACCTGGGGCGCTTGCTGCTGGATGCTCATGATATAACCCTCCCTTACTTAAACATGCCGATCAGCGCCAAGAGCGCCATGACACCGACCATCAGGATCAACATGATATTAGGTTTGGGCGGTGTTAGGGCCGCGCGCCCAGGGTACAAAAAGGCTTGCGCCATGATGATGTTTTTTTCAACTTCGGCCAGGTGAGCGACTTCCTGGATATACGGCAACGCGCAATTATACGAGTACACCAAGCCTTCTTCCGACGTGCAAACCGTTGCATCTGCAATCGGCAGCACATACCGCGACGTCTTGATATACTGCTGGTCGATCTCTTGGATCGGCAGGATTTCGCAGGATGGCGTCTTGTCGCCGTCCTTTTCGGGTTCCCAGGCTTTTTTGTCCTGGTTATACCGATAGTTAGGTTCGCCGTAGATGATTACCGTGCCGAAACTTGGCGCTTCTTCCCTGAGCTTTGCCATAACTTCATCCCCCGAATTTTTTTATAGATCAAAAACGATCCTCCGACCGTTAAAACCAAGCCAACGCCTACGCCGCTTGCGGCGTAGAAAAAGTATTCGAACACCAATTGCCCTGACTGCCCCATGTTATTCCCTCCCATTTTTGATCGGCAAGCTGCGTCGGCGGTTTTGTATACGCCGATCTATCCAGGACGCCAATAAATCCACAAAGTGCATCGCCGCAAATGCGGATGAAAACACAAACATACCGATCAGCCCTAGCATCGCCGTTATCGTTTGGTTGCTGTCGTCTGCCAGGTACAGATTGACGTCCTCAATAACCCCCGGAACGGCTATTTGCTGCATAATCAAAGCCGCGATAGTAAGAGGGACAAGCACGACAAGCGACGTATAAAGCCAATTTGCTTTTTTCATGGGTTGGCCTCCTTTTATATAAACAAAGTCATTTACTTTGTTTATATTTAATGGTATTATATAAACAAACAAACGAAAGGATGAAGCTAATGGCAGATTTCAAAGGACGGACAACATGGAACGCAAAATGAGCCAGGTTTACAAGCCGGTAAAGGACAAGCTATTGGAACTAAAGCGGACAACCGGCCTTAAAAACGAAAGTGAAGTAATCGCCTACCTGTACGCCCTGTACGAATCCCGGTATGATAAAATGAGCCATAAAGAGCATCAGGACGCGCTAGATCAGGCAATCATAATGCACCGACAAGAAACGATTTAGGAGCGAATGAGCATGAACGACATGTCAGAGCGCGAGTTACTTAG
>Ga0065721_10052183_pt1 | contig 12502 bp, 9 predicted proteins | sample Mesricmetagenome_FD_59108 | JGI IMG/M metagenome (GOLD analysis project Ga0065721, IMG submission 59108) | Mesophilic microbial community from rice straw/compost enrichment Sample: eDNA_1 v2 (version 2) | ecosystem: Engineered > Solid waste > Grass > Composting > Bioreactor | place: USA: Davis... | reverse complement strand
CACCGCGCGCGCGGCCGCCGCGGCGGCGGCCCGCGGCGGCGGCTTGAGGTTGAGGCAGTCGGCGCCGATGACGTCGCCCTTGGCGACGATCAGCGCGTAGTGGATGACGTTCTCCAGCTCCCGGATGTTGCCGGGCCAGCCGTGGGCCAGCAGCGCTTCGCGCGCATCAGGGCCCAGCCGCATGTCCGAGCGGCCCTGGCGGCGGCTGTAGACGGCGACGAAGTGCTCCGCCAGCGCCAGGATGTCCGCCGGACGCTGCGCCAGTGCCGGCAGCGTCAGCGTCGCGATGTTGAGCCGGTAGTACAGGTCGCGGCGGAAGTGGCCCGCCTCCACGGCCTGCGCCAGGTCCACGTTGGTCGCCGCCACCAGGCGCACGTCCACGTCGATGGGCTTGCGCGCCCCCAGCCGCACCACCTGGCGCTCCTGCAGCACCCGCAGCAGCTTCACCTGCATGGGCATGGGCAGGTCGCCGATCTCGTCGAGCAGCAGCGTGCCGCGCTGCGCGGCCTCGAACCAGCCCGGCCGGGACTGGCTCGCGCCGGTGTAGGCGCCGGCCTCGTGGCCGAAGAGCTCGGCCTCCACCATCGTCTCGCTGAAGGCCCCGCAGTTCACGGCCACGAAGGGACCGGTGCGCCCGCTGCAGGCATGCACGTGGCGCGCGAGCAGCTCCTTGCCGGTGCCGGTCTCGCCAATGATGAGCACCGTCGCGTCGCTGGCCGCCACGCGCTCCGCATTGGCCAGCAGTGCGCGCGACACCTCGTCTTCGAACACCAGGGCCTTGGCACGCACGGACAGCGCCTGGGACTGTGCTTCCGGCAGGGTCAGGATCTTGGACACGTCTTGCTTTCAGAGAGCAGGGCCTTGCCTTGCGAAATCAGGAGCCCACCGGCGCCGATTCCCACGTTTTGGGACAGAGGCGGGTGGTGAATGACCTGCAATCTATTCAGGGTTTACACGCAGGCCAACGGATGAATCCGACTTTGCATATGCCAGTCCAGACACATCCGGTGACACCCTGGGCGCTGGCGCCGCGAGGCGGCGCGCGGGTTCGGGTGGAGGCCGGCAACGCCGGCGGGGCGGCGTGGCGGCGGCGGGTTGCAGGGGCCGTGCCAACGCCAGAGCCGCCACACGGGCCCGTTTTGCACCCCGGCTGCTGCGCAGGCAGCAGCGGCGGCCCGCGGCTGTTGGCATGCGTGCAGGCTGTTGCTGGCGCAACAGGCGGCGTCCGCCCGCGCTTTTTCGGTTTGAAAATACGCTGGCTTGAATTTCTCATATTGAAGCCAGCCTCCGGCGGAGTGAGCCGTCAAATGCCGCCTCGTTTGCCAAGGCGCATGTTCCGCAGCTGAATATGAGTTTTCCGATAATGCAAGCCATAATCCCTTGAATAGGGGAAAGCACTTATTGGGCATGACATGCTGCAATGCATCAGAAGCAGGCGAAATGCTTGTGCAAAAGGAATGCCGTGCAGTCAGCAGTCTCGTCATCCAGATTTTCGGACAGGCTTTTCGCTGAGGAAGACCGGAACCAGGCGCTCTTTTGGAGCGTGTTCAACCAGGCCGCGGCCATCGTTTTGCTGGTGTTGCTGTCGCCGGTGATGGTGGTGATCGCGGTGCTGATATGGCGTATCGACGGCGCGCCGACGGTTTTTCCGCATTACCGCGTGGGCCTGGGCGGCAAGGTGTTTCCGTGCCTGAAATTCCGCACGATGGTGCGAAACTCGGAGCAGGTGCTGCAGGCTTTGCTCTGCAGCGACCCGGCGGCGCGCGAGGAATGGGAGCGGGATCGCAAGCTCAGCAGCGATCCGCGCATCACGCCCATCGGCCGGATATTGAGAAAAACCAGCCTCGACGAGCTGCCTCAATTGATCAATGTATTGCGGGGGGAGATGAACCTGGTCGGGCCACGGCCCGTCATGCTGTGCGAATTGCCGCGCTACGGGCCGGTGCGGTGGCATTACCTGAGCGTCAAGCCCGGCATGACGGGCCTGTGGCAGGTCAGCGGCAGAAATACCACCAGTTATGAGGAGCGGGTGGCGCTGGACCGGCATTACGTGGAGCAGCGCTCGGGCTGGCTGGACCTGTGCATCCTGTTCAAGACCCTGGGCGTGGTCGTGAGCGGGCGTGGAGCGCAGTGATGGGGCCGGTCTCCTCGCCACGCCTGCGGGCGCCCGAAGCGCCGCGGCCGGGGGCCGATGCGCAAGTACCGGGTGAGCACGCCGCCCCGGCGCCGGCGGCGGCGCCCAGGCCCCAGGCCGTCGTGCACGTCGTGGGCCACGTCACGGCCGAGCTGCTCGGCCCCTTGCGTGCCTCGCTGCGGGCCTGCACGGCGAACGGCCTGGAAGCCTGCGTGGTGCTGATCGATCGGGACAAGCACCGCCACTGCCTGGTGCACCTGGACGGGTCGGCTGAGTTGTTCCTGGTGGCGCCGGTGCGCAACCCGCTGTCGCAATGGCGGGCCGTGTCGCGGACCATCGACAGCCTGCTGCATACCGCCTTGCCGCAGGCGGTCCATCTGCACGGCCTGCTGCCCTGCGCCGTCGGCGTGTTGGCGCTGCACCGGGCCGGGGCCGAGGTGCCGGTGTATTTCTCGCTGTACGGTTTCAGGACCCTGAATTTGCTGGGCCGCTCGGCGGCCCGGGTTTTGTCGCGCTGCCGGAGCATTTTGCAGGGCACGCGCCCGGCTTCCATCGTTTACGTGCCGCGCGAGGAGCGGGCGCTGCAAATATGGAGCGCTTCGGGCTGGTCCGGGTTGGGCGACGCTGCCGGGCGCGCCTCGGCGCTGCGCCACGAATCGGCGCAACCGCTGATATTGTCGGGCGGGCACGCGCATGAATCCCGCGGTGTCAAGGCGTTCTCGCAATTGGCCGTGCTGCTGGGCGGGGGTGAGTCGCGCATCGGGTTCAAATGGATCGGCCCGGTGGGAGAGCAGGAAAGAAAACACCTGGAAGCCGCCGGCGTGCGCCTGCTCGGTACTGACGACAAGGACCAAACGCTGCATTTGACCTCGGGCTGGATTTACGTCGCTCCCGATGTGGCGGAGGGTTTTCCGGTCACGCTGGTATGCGCCATGGCGTTGGGGCTGCCCTGCGTGGCCCGGGATTGCGAGCAGCACCGGCAAGTCATTGAACACGGGCGCAGCGGCTATTTGTGCGGCAGCCTGAAGGAATTCATGGATCACATCGGCGCGCTGCTGGAGGATGCGAATCTGCGCGAGCGCATGGGTCACGAAGCCCGGCAGCAGGCGGTTTTGCGCTTCAACGCCGAGAGTTTGGGCAGGCGGCTGTTCGCAGCCTATTCGCTGGACGCCATGGCGGCCGGCGCAATTTCACGGCGGGGGCAATCTTGAAAGTCACCATCATCGGCAGCGGCTACGTGGGGCTGGTCACCGGCGCCTGCCTGGCCGAAGTGGGCAACGACGTGACGTGCCTGGACGTGGACGCGCGCAAGATCGCGCTGCTCAACGACGGCCAGGTGCCCATCCACGAGCCCGGGCTGGAACCGCTGATCCGCCGCAACGTCGCGGCCGGGCGTCTGCACTTCACCACCGACGTGGCGGCGGCCGTGCGCCACGGCGAACTGCAGTTCATCGGCGTGGGCACCCCGCCCGACGAGGACGGCTCGGCCGACCTGCAGTACGTGCTGGAGGCCGCGCGCAACATCGGTCGGCACATGAGCGACCACAAGCTCATCGTCAACAAGAGCACCGTGCCGGTGGGCACGGCCGACCGTGTGGAGGCCGTGGTGCGCGAGGAACTGGCCGCGCGCGGGCTGAGCCTCGAATTCGCGGTGGCTTCCAACCCGGAGTTCCTGAAGGAGGGCAGCGCGGTCGAGGACTTCATGCGTCCGGACCGCATCATCGTCGGCGCCTCGGACGAGCGCGCGCTGCTGCTGCTGCGCGCCCTGTACGCGCCGTTCTGCCGCAACCACGAGCGGCTGGTGCTCATGGACCGCCGCAGCGCCGAGCTGACCAAGTACGCGGCCAACGCCATGCTGGCCGCGCGCATCAGCTTCATGAACGAGCTGGCGCGGCTGGCCGAGCGCGTGGGCGCGGACATCGAGGCCGTGCGCCACGGCATGGGCAGCGACCCGCGCATCGGTACGCATTTCCTCTACGCCGGCATCGGCTACGGCGGCTCGTGCTTCCCCAAGGACGTGAAGGCGCTGCTGCGCACGGCCCAGGAGCACGAGGTCCCGCTGGACGTGCTGCAGGCCGTGGAAGGCGCCAACGAGCGCCAGAAGCACGTGCTGGTGGCCAAGGTCGTGAAGCGCTTCGGCGACGACCTGGCCGGCCGCCGCTTCGCCTTGTGGGGCCTGGCCTTCAAGCCCAACACCGACGACCTGCGCGAGGCGCCGAGCCTGGTGCTGATCGCCGAGCTGCTGCGCCGCGGCGCGGCCATCCGGGCCTTCGACCCCGTGGCGATGCCGCAGGCGCGGCGCCGGCTGGGTGCCACGCCGCGCCTGGAGTTCGCGGCCACGGCGGAGGAGGCGCTGCAGGGCTGCGACGCGCTGCTCGTCGCCACCGAGTGGCTGGAGTTCCGCAGCCCGGATTTCGACCGGCTGCGCGCCACGCTGCGCGAGGGCGTGGTGTTCGACGGCCGCAACCTCTACAGCCCCGCGGCGATGAAGGCCGCCGGGCTGGAGTACCACGCGGTCGGGCGTGCCCTGGCGGAGGTGGCATGAACATGACCTTCTCCCGCCTGGCCCTGACGCTGCGCGCGCGCTGGCGCGCGGCGCTGGCCGCCTTCGCGCTGGTGCTGGGTGCCGGCGCGCTGCTCACCGCGCTGCTGCCGCGCCAGTACACCGCCGAAGGCACCGTGATGCTGGACGTGCGCACCGCCGACCCCATCGCCGGCACGCCGCTGCAGCCGCTGGCCTTCGCCAGCTACATGGCCACGCAGGCGGACCTGCTGCTGAGCGAGCGCGTGCTGCGCGGGGCGCTGCGGCGCACCGGGCTGGACCAGGACGAGGAACTGGACACGCGCTGGAAGGAAGCCACCGGGGGCCGCGGCGACAAGCTGAGCTGGCTGGCCGACGCGCTGCTGCAGGAGGCCGAGGTGGTGCCGGCGCGCGAGTCCAACGTCCTGACGCTGCGCTACACCGACGCCTCGGCGCAGCGCGCGGCCGACGTGGTCAACGCCATCATCGAGTCCTACATCGCCACCACGGTGGAGCTGCGCGCCGAGTCCGCGCGCCAGCAGGACGCCTTCTTCGACCAGCGCGCCAAGGTGCTGCGCGACGCGGTGCAGCAGGCGCAGGCCGCGCTGTCGGAGCACCAGCGCCAGGCCGGGCTGGTGGCCAACGACGAGCGGCTGGACATCGAGAACGCGCGGCTGTCGGACCTGTCCTCGCAGTTGGTGGCCGCCCGCGGCGCGGCACAGGAGGCCGCCACGCGCCAGGGCCTGGCCAGCCGCGACCCGGCGCAAATGCCCGAGGTGATGGCGCACCCGCTGGTGTCCGGGCTGATGGCGCAGCTGGCCCAGCAGCAGGTGCGGCTGCAGGAGCTGGAGACGCGGCTGCAGGCCGCGCACCCCTCGGTGGTCGAGGCCCGCACCAGCATCGAGCAGCTGCGCCGGCAGATCGACGAGCAGGCGCGCAAGGTCGCCACCGGCCTGGGCATCAACCGCAGCGTGGGCGACAGCCGCGTGGCGCAGCTGCAGGCGGCCGTCGATGCGCAGCGCGCCAAGGTGATGGAACTGAAACTCAAGCGCGAGCGGGCCGGGGTGCTGCAGCGGGACCTGGACAACGCGGTGCAGGCCTACGCGTCGGTGTCCAAGCGATCGGACTACGCCAGCATGGAAGGGCAGGCCACGCTCAACAACGTCTCGCGCCTGAAGCAGGCCACACCGCCGGCGCTGCCTTCGCAGCCGCGGGTGGCCGTGAACCTGGCCGTGGCGCTGGTGCTGGCGACCCTGGCCGCGCTGGCCACGGCGGTGGTGCGCGAGGTGCGCGATCCGCGCCTGCGCGACGAGGCCGACATCGAGCAGCTGCTGGGGCAGGTGGCCCTGGGGCGGCTGCCCGACCACCGCGCGCTGCGCGGCCCCTCCGACCAATGGCAGCGCCTGGTGGCGCCGCAACCCGCCACGGGAGGCGCTCATGGGTAAGCGCGAGAGCACGATCCTGGCTTCGCAGGCCGGTCCGGTCCTGGAGCGCCTGATGCGCGGTCCGGGCAGCGCCGCGCCGCAACACCACGACGAGGAGCCGCCGGCCGAGCAGCGCCGCATCGGCGACCTCGTGCGCCAGGTGCGGGGCCTGAGCGAGCAGCAGGTGGGGCAGGTCATGGCGCTGCAGCGCCAGCGGCCCCTGCTGCGCTTCGGCGAAGCGGCGGTGGCGCTGGGGCTGGCTTCGGAGCACGACGTGCTGTGGGCGCTGTCGCAGCAGCATGCCTATCCCTACGCACGCAGCGGCGACGCCGGGCTGGGTGCCGAGCTGGTGCTGGCGCGCGAACCGTTCAGCCGCCAGGCCGAGCATTTCCGCCGGCTGCGCAGCCGGCTGCTCGCGGGCGTGCTGGCGCCGCATCCCGCGCGGCGGGCGCTGGCCATCGCCAGCGCGGACCGCGGCGACGGCAAAACCTATTTCGCCGCCAACCTCGCCGTCGCGCTGAGCCAGCTGGGCGCGCGCACGCTGCTCATCGACGCCGATCTGCGCACGCCGCGCCTGCACGTCCTGTTCGGGCTGCCCGGCGACAGCGGCCTGAGCAACGTGCTGGCGCGGCGGCAGCAGGGCGCGCCGTCCATCCTGGCGGTGGAGAGCCTGCCGGGCCTGTTCGTCATGCCCGCGGGCACGTTGCCGCCCAACCCGGTGGACCTGGTGCAGCGCGCCACGCTCGACGCGCTGCTGCAGGAGATGGCCGGCACCTTCGAGCACGTGCTCATCGACACGCCCGCGGCCTGCCACGGTGCCGACGGCGCGGTGATCGCCGGCAAGGCCGGGGCCGCGCTGCTGGTGGCGCGGCGGCATGCCTCGCGGCTGGCGCCGCTGCGGGAGCTGCTGCGGGATCTGGCCGAGCGCCCGGTGGCGCTGGCGGGCGTGCTGGTCAACGAGCGTTGAGGACGCAACGCTCCATGCCCGTCGCCGCTTCCGTGCCTGCCCACGCCTGTGCTGTTGGCCATCGGTCCCTGGCGCTGTCGCCGGGCGTGCTGGCGCTGCTGGGCCTGCTGGTGGCCAACGCCGCGCTGGCGGTGGCCTGGCCGTTGCCGCTGTGGTCCCTGGCCGGGCTGGCGCTGTTCCTGTGGGGCGTGGCGCGGCTGTTCGCGCTGGCGCCGGCGGCGGCCGTGATGCTGCTGCCCTTCGTCGTGGTGCATGCGTCGGTGATGGTGTCGCTGCCGGCCATCGAGAGCGGCGCCTTCATGAAGGAGATGGGCTTCTCCGGGCGCGCCTCGCCGGCGGGCGCGGGCTACGTGCTGTGCTCGGCGCTGTTCCTGTGCACGGCCGCGCTGGTGTTCTCGCGCCTGCACGGGCGCGCGCCGCGGGTGGCGCCGCTGGCCGAGCGCGTGGCCGCCGGCCAGCGGCTGCTGCTGTGCGTGGCGGTGCTGGGCGGGGCCGTGCTGGTGGTGGCGTGGCTGGCGGGCACCGGGCTGCGGCTGGGCTTTCCGCTGCTCACGGGCACCGACCGCTTCGCCTTCCGGGCCGCGAACGCCGACGTGCTCACGCTCAACTTCCTGATCCTCAAGTACGTGCTGGCCGCCACGCTGGGCAGCAGCGCGGCGTGGGCGCCGGGGGCGTTCTGGCGCCGCTGCCACCACGCCGCGTTCGCGAGCTACGTCGCGGTGTCGTTCCTGTTCGGCGACAAGTTCTTCATCGTCCTCATGGCGGCGTGCTTCTACGCCATGCCGTTCCTCGTGACCCGGCCGGCCGGCATCGCCGCGCGCCTGCGCCGGGCCGTTCCCCTGGCGCTGCTGGTGCTGGGCTGCGCCTCGGCGGTCACCTTCCACATCTACTCCAACCAGGGCGAGCTCAGCGCGGCGTTGACGCTGCAACGGCTGGGCGAGCGCGTGGCGGGGCAGGGCCAGCTCTGGTTCCTGGCCGTGCGGGACGCCTCCGCGCTGCTGCGGCTGGACACGCAGGCCCTGGGGCTCAACTTGACCAACCTGCTGGCGCGCCCGCCCGCGGATTTCACCTTCGAGCACCGGCTCGCGCCCTTTTACTTCGTCGAGCGCTACTCGCCGGGGGCGATCTACAGCTCCTTCCTGAACAACGGCGGGATGGTCACGCCGACCATGGTGTTCGAGGCCTACGCGCTGGTGCTGGGCGGCTACGTCGGCCTGGCCGTGGCGCTGCTGGCCGCCGGGGCCTGGACGGGCTGGCTGGCGCACCACCTGGCCCGTGCCATGGCCAGCGGCAACCCGGTCAACGTGCTGCTGCCTTCCTACGCGATGCTGCAGACGGTGGTGCTCATGACGCAGGGCACGCTGCACTCGCTGCTGAGCCTGAGCACCTGCAAGGGCTACGCCGCCTTCCTGGTGCTGCAGGGGCTGGTGGCCGCCTGGCTGAAGCACTGCGCCGCGGCACCCCGCGCGGACTGGCCGCTGCCGCGGCGGCGGGAGGGACTGTCGTGATGAAGGTCCTGCACGTCGCGGAGTCCATCAAGGGCGGCTGTGGCACCTACCTCGACGAGATCGTGCCGCTGCAGGTGCGCGCGCTGGGCGCGCGGCAGGTGCGCTGCCTCGTGCCGCGCGAGCACGCGGCGCAGCTGCCGCGCGTGGATGCCGCGCTGCTGCGCACCTTCGAGCGGCCGGGGCGCCTGGCCGGGCTGCCACGGCTGGCGCGCGAGATCCGGCGCGTGGTGCGCGAGTGGCGGCCCGATCTGATCCACGCCCATTCCACCTTCGCCGGCGCGCTCACGCGCGCGCTGCCGCTGGCCGGGCCGCTGCCGCCGGTCGTGTACTGCCCGCACGGCTGGGTCTTCGACGTGGAGCAGCCGCGCGCGGCGCGCTGGGCCACGGCATGGGCGGAGCGGCTGATGTCGCACCGCTGCGCGCGCATCGTTGCCATCTCCGAGGCCGAGCGCCGCCGTGGCGAGACGGCCGGCATCGCGCCGCGGCGGCTGGTGGTGGTGCCCAACGGCATCGCCGCCGAGGCGCCCGGGGAGCGGGCGCCCTGGGACACGCCCCGGCTGCGCGTGCTCTTCGTCGGCCGGCTGGACCGGCAGAAGGGCGTGGATGTGCTGGTGGAGGCGGCGCGCGGGTTAGGTGATCGGGCCTCGGTGCGCATCGTGGGCGACGCGGTGGTGGCGGGCCGGCGGCCCGACTGGGGCGCGGACGCCGGCCACGTGGAATGGCTAGGCTGGCTGGACCAGGCCGGCGTGGCGGCGCAGCTCAACGCCTGCGACGTGGTGGTGATGCCCTCGCGCTGGGAAGGCTTCGGCCTGGTGGCGGTGGAGGCCATGCGCGCCGGCAAGCCGGTGTGGGCCTCGGCGGTGGGCGGGCTGCGGGAGGTGGTGGCGGACGGCGTCACCGGGCGGCTGTTCCCGGTGGGCGACGTGGCCGCGCTGCGCGCGCTGCTGATGCAGGCCAGGCCCGCCACGCTGCGGCGCATGGGCGAGGCGGGCCGTCGGCGCTTCCTGGCGCACTACACCAGCGACCGCACCCACGCGGCGCTGATGAACCTGTACGCGGAGGTGCTTCGGCGGCCGGTGGCCGCGACGGCGCGCGCGGGGATGGTGGAGGAAAGCTGATGAGCGCAAGGCCCGAGACGCTGCCCGTGGGCAGCCCCCGTACCGCCACCACGGCGCGGGACCGCGCCGTCTGCATCAACGGCCGCTTCCTCGCACAGCGCACCAGCGGCGTGCAGCGCTTTGCCGGCGAACTGGTCAAGGCGCTGGATGCCGAGCTGGCGCGCGGGCAGGGCTGGCACATCGCCGCGCGCTGGGAGCTGCTGGTGCCGCCGGGCGACTGGCCGCTGCCGCCGCTGCGGCACATCCGGGTGCGCCAGGTCGGCCAGGGGCACGGCCACCTCTGGGACCAGCTGCTGCGCCTGCATTGCGCGCGCGAGGACCTGCTGGTGAACCTGTGCAACGGCGGCGCGGTGCTGCGCGGGCGCAGCCTGTCGGTGATCCACGACGCGGCGGTGTTCCGCACGCCGCTGAACTTCACGCGCGCCTACCGTGGCTTCCACCAGCTGCTGGGCCGGGCGCTGGCGCTGCGCTCGCGCATCGCCACGGTCTCGCGCTTCTCGCAGGAGGAGCTGTCGCAGGCGCTGGGCATCCCGGCCGGCCGCATCGCGGTGGTGCCCAACGGCAGCGAGCACCTGCGCGGCGTGGAGCCTGACTTTTCGGCGCTGCAGCGGCTGGGGCTGGAGGGGCAGCGCTTCTTTCTCTTCATCGGATCGCCGGTGCCCAACAAGAACCTGGGCACGGCCATGGCGGCCTTCGCGCAGCTGCAAATGCCGGATCTGCGCTTCGTGATCGTGGGCGCGGTGGACGGCGCCGTGTTCGGCGGTGGCGGGCTGCAGGGCCCGCCGCCGGGCGTGGTGCCGGCCGGGCGGCTCAGCGACGCGCAGGTCGCCGCGCTGCTGCAGCGCGCCCGCGCGCTGGTGTTTCCCAGCCTCTACGAAGGCTTCGGCATCCCGCCCCTGGAAGCCCTGCTGCACCGCTGCCCCGTGATCGCCTCCGACATCCCGCCGGTGCGCGAGGTGTGCGGCAACGCGGTGCTGTATTTCGACCCGCGCAACGCCGGCGCGCTGGCGCTGCGCATGCGCCAGGTGCTGGAGCACCCCGCGCCGCTGCGGCCGCTGCTGGACCGCGGCGAGGCCCGCGTGGCGCAGTTCTCCTGGCAGCGCAGCGCCCGCTGCCTGCTCGATGCCCTGGCCCCGCTGGCCTGAACCCGAACGAGTGCACCCTCAACGAAAGCCCGCATGACCCGCATGACCCGCATCCTGCACCTGAGCATGCTGTACCCGCCGCAACCCGAACGAGTGCACCCTCAACGAAAGCCCGCATGACCCGCATCCTGCACCTGAGCATGCTGTACCCGCCGCACATCATGGGCGGCGCCGAGCGGTCGGTGGCCCTGCTGGCCGAGGCGCAGGTGGCCGCCGGCCACGCGGTCGCGGCCAGCTGCATCAGCCCCACGGGCTGGAAGGAGGAGGAGCGCAACGGCGTGCGCGTGTGGCGCATGCCGCACGAGACCGACTTCTGGCCTGAGGAGTGGCCGCAACACCACGTGCTGGCGCGCGGGGTGCGGCGCTTCAAGCAGCAGTTCAACCACCGCATCGAGGCGCATTTCGGCCGCGTCATCGACGCGTTCCGGCCCGACGTGGTGCACACGCACTCGCTGCTGGACGTCTCCACCCGCGTCTGGCTCGCGGCCCGCGCGCGCGGGCTGCCGGTGGTGCACACGCTGCGCGACTTCGACCTGGCCTGCGGCACCGCGGCCATGTTCAGGGACGGCCAGCGCTGCCGGCGCCGCTGCCTGGAGTGCCGGGGTTTCACCTTCATGAAGGCGCGCCACCACCGGGCGGTGGACGCGGTGGTGGGCGTGGGCGCGGGCATCCTGCGTTCGCACCTGGAGCTGGGCTACTTCGGCCACGTGGCCGAGCAGCTGCGCCGCGTGATCTGGAACCCGGCCGTGGTGGAAGGCATCGGCGCGGACTACGTGAAACCCTCGTTGGCGGGGCAGCCGCTGACCTTCGGCTACCTGGGGCGCATCAACGTGGAGAAGGGCGTGGGCACGCTGCTGGACGCCTGCGCCCGGCTGCCCGTGGGCGACTGGCGGCTGCTGGTCGCGGGCAAGGAGGCGTCCGAGGCGGACTCGCTGCGGCCGCGGGCCGCGGGGCTGCCGGTGGAGTTCCTGGGCTTCGTGCCGCCGCGCGAGTTCTTCGACCGCATCGACGTGCTGGTCGTGCCTTCCCTCTGGGCCGAGCCGCTGCCGCGCACCATCCTGGAGGCCTACGCCGCGGGCGTGCCGGTGATCGGCGCCGATTCCGGCGGCATCCCGGACCTCATCGGCGCCCACAACCGCGAGTGGCTCTACCCGCCCGGCGACGCCGCCGCGCTGGCGCAGGCCATGCTGCGCGTGTGGGCCCGGGGCCGGGATGCGCTGCCGCGGCGCGAGGCTTTCGCCTCCGTGCTGCAGGACACCACGCCGCGGAAGGTGGCGCGCCGCTACCTGGAGCTCTACGACGAGGTGCGCGCCCACCGGGCCGCGCACGGGCGCCGGTCCCCGGTGGCGCGGGCCGCCGCCGGCGCGTCGGCCTGAGCCGGAGCCGCGGCCGTGATCCTGCGCAACCTGCTGACCATGACCGGCCTGAACCTGGCCAAGGCCGGGGCGATGGTGCTGATCTCCGTATTGATCGCCGGCGCCGTGCCGCCGCACGAGTACGGGCTGGTGGCTTTCGCCATCCCGCTGATGGCCTTCGTGACGCTGCTGACCGACCTGGGCCTGTCCAGCGCCGTCGTGCGCCACCCGGGGCTGGACGCGCGCCAGGCGGGCACGGCCCTGGGGCTGATGGGCCTGGTGGGTGCGCTGGCCGGGCTGGCGGTGGCCGCCGCGGCGGCGCCGCTGGAG
>Ga0065721_10006389_pt1 | contig 12503 bp, 16 predicted proteins | sample Mesricmetagenome_FD_59108 | JGI IMG/M metagenome (GOLD analysis project Ga0065721, IMG submission 59108) | Mesophilic microbial community from rice straw/compost enrichment Sample: eDNA_1 v2 (version 2) | ecosystem: Engineered > Solid waste > Grass > Composting > Bioreactor | place: USA: Davis... | reverse complement strand
GAGCCGATCCGCATCGGCGGACGGCTCAGCCAGGCGGTGCCGCAGTTGCAGGCGGCGGGGGTCTGAGCGGAAGAGCGCCTTCGGCGGCCCCCTCCGTCGCGCGTTCCGCGCGCCACCTCCCCCAGCGGGGAGGATTTTGATCGACATAAGATGCTCCCCCGCTGGGGGAGCGGTCAGCCGACAGGCTGATTGAGGGGGTCAGCGCGGACGCGGGGTTCTGGCGCGGAGCGTGTCCAGGATGAGCTTGTCGTCCTTGTCGGCGTCCAGCAGTTCGAAGCGCTGGCGGGCGGCCTTGGCCCATTCCTCGGCGCTGACCCGCTGGCTGAGGTCGGCGTCGGCGCCGCGGACCGGTTGGGGGATGTTGAGCAGAGAGAAGCGGGCGGCGCCGGTGCGCGGCTCGCCCTTGGCCGCCTTGCGGAGCATCTTGCGCTCGCCGGGAGGGCCGCCGCCACCGCCCCGCTTCCCGGGCGGGCGGCCTCCACCTTCACCGAGCCGGTCGAAGGCCATGCGGGTGATCTCCGGCGCGACCTTTGTCTCATAGGCCGTGTTCTCCGGCCCGTCGATCTGGCCGTCGCCGTCCAGGTCGAGCTGCTTGAAGAAGCGCATGGCGTCGGCGCGGAACTCGGCCAGGGTGAGCACGCCGTCATGATCGGCGTCGGCCACGGCGAACCAGGCGGCCAGACCGTCTCCGCCGCGAAACGGCTCGCCGGCCGGGCTAATGAAGAGCGGCCCGCCTGCGCCTCCGGGCTGGGCGAGAACCGGAGAGGCGACGGCCGCGAGGGCCCCGGCGATCAGCAGGCGCAACATGTTCGATCCCTGGCCCGCCAGATCGGGCGCGGGGCCAAGCTGGAGCGGGCGTGGGGCGAAAGCGGGGCTCTGCCGTAACCGGACTGAAACCTTAGCCGCCGGCCCGGCGGTTGCGCTCGGCTATGCTGATCCCGCCCGAGCCCCAGTTCTCGATCGGCACCTCGTCGATAACCACGAAGGTGGCGGCGGGGTTCTTGTTCAGCACCTTGACCAGCAGCTCGGTCGTGCCGGCGATGAGCTCGGCCTTCTGCTCCTCCGTGGCGCCGGGGGTGATGCGGATGTTGACATAGGGCATGGGGACCTCCTCGGCCTGTTGCGGGGGAGACTTAACCGGGCGAAGCTTCGCCGCAAACAGCATGGAGTCGCCGATGCCACGGTTTTTCGCCCGCGTGATCTTCGCCGCCCTGGGGTTGGCGCTGGCGGCTTTCCTGCTGGGAGGCGTCGGCTACAACGGACTCTTCGACCTGCTGCTGGCGGCGCTGCTGCTAGGGGTGCTGAACGCCATCGTGCGGCCGATCCTCTTCATCCTGACCCTGCCGCTGACGATCGTGACCCTGGGCCTTTTCCTGCTGGTGCTCAACGCGGCCATGATCGGGCTGGTGGCCTGGATGCTGCCGGGCTTCTGGGTCCAAGGCTTCTGGTCGGGCGTCGCCGCGGCGATCATCACGGGCCTGGCGAGCTGGGTCGGCGGAGTCGTGATCGGAGATGCGAAGCGGTAGGGACGGTGGGGGGCTGGTTCAGCAGGCCCCCACCCTGATCGCTTCGCGATCTGTCCCTCCCCATGAAGGGAGGGAGAAGGCGCGTTAATCTTCCCTCCCCTTCATGGGGAGGGACGGCGGCGCAGCCGCCAGGGTGGGGCTCTGCCGAATGTCCACATCACGGGCGCGGGAACTGCGAAATTCCATGTCGCCGCCGGAAGTCCTGCTGTGGAGCCGGCTCAAGCGGCTGCGCGCTCAAGGGTTCCACTTCCGTCGGCAGGCGCCGTTCCGCGGCTACTTTCTGGACTTCGTATGTTTCAGCCGGCGTCTCGTTGTGGAGGTGGATGGTCAGCAGCATGCCGATGAGAGGCAGGCGGCGCACGACGCCCTAAGGGACCGCGTGCTGCGGCGGGAAGGCTTTGAAGTGCTGCGGTTCTGGGCAGGGACGGTGATGAACGAGCCGGGCGCGGTCATGGACGCGATCTCCGACGCCTTGGCAGGACGACCAGCTCAGAGGCCCCCACCCTGATCGCTTCGCGATCTGTCCCTCCCCATGAAGGGGAGGGAGATAGGTGGAAAGAAAAAGGGCGGAGCCTTGCGGCTCCGCCCTTCGTCTTTCGACAGGTCGTGGACCTTAGAAGTCCATGTCGCCCATGCCGCCCATGCCGCCGGGCATGCCGGCCGGGGCGGCGTTCTTCTTCGGAGCCTCGACGATCGCCGCTTCCGTGGTGATCAGCAGGCCCGACACCGAGGCGGCGTCCTGCAGAGCCGTGCGGACGACCTTGGCCGGGTCGATGACGCCGTCCTGGACGAGGTCGACGTACTGCTCGGTCTGGGCGTTGAAGCCGAAGGTCGGCGAGGCGTTCTCGAGGATCTTGCCGACCACGATCGAGCCTTCGACGCCGGCGTTTTCCGCGATCTGACGGATCGGCGCCTGCAGGGCGCGGCGCACGATGGCGACGCCGGCTTCCTGGTCGGCGTTGTCGCCCTTCAGGCCTTCGAGGGCCTTGGAGGCCTTCAGCAGGGCCACGCCGCCGCCGGGGACGATGCCTTCTTCCACCGCAGCGCGGGTGGCGTTCAGGGCGTCGTCGACGCGGTCCTTCTTTTCCTTCACTTCGACTTCGGTCGCGCCGCCGACGCGGATGACCGCGACGCCGCCGGCCAGCTTGGCCAGACGCTCTTGCAGCTTTTCCTTGTCGTAGTCAGAGGTGGTTTCTTCGATCTGACGCTTGATCTGGCCGATGCGGCCTTCGATCGCGTCCTTGGCGCCGACGCCGTCCACGATGGTGGTGTCGTCCTTGGTGATCGAGACCTTCTTGGCGCGGCCGAGCATGTCGAGGGTGACGTTCTCGAGCTTGATGCCCAGGTCTTCGCTGATCAGCTCGCCGCCGGTCAGGATGGCGATGTCTTCCAGCATGGCCTTGCGGCGGTCGCCGAAGCCCGGCGCCTTGACGGCCGCGACCTTCAGGCCGCCGCGGAGCTTGTTGACCACGAGTGTGGCCAGGGCTTCGCCTTCGACGTCTTCAGCGATGATGAGCAGCGGGCGGCCCGACTGGACCACCGCTTCCAGCACCGGCAGCAGCGGCTGCAGCGAGGAGACCTTCTTTTCGAAGAGCAGGATCAGCGGCTCGTCGAGCTCGACTTCCATCTTGTCGGCGTTGGTGATGAAATACGGCGACAGGTAGCCGCGGTCGAACTGCATCCCCTCGACGACGTCGAGCTCGGTTTCCAGGCTCTTGGCTTCTTCGACGGTGATGACGCCTTCGTTGCCGACCTTGGCCATGGCCTTGGCGATCATTTCACCGACTTCGGTGTCGCCGTTGGCCGAGATGGTGCCGACCTGGGCGATTTCGGAGTTGGTGGTGACCTTCTTGGAGGTCGCCTTGATCTCTTCGATGACCTTCACGACGGCCTTGTCGACGCCGCGCTTCAGATCCATCGGGTTCATGCCGGCGGCGACCGACTTCAGGCCTTCGACCACGATGGCCTGGGCCAGGACGGTGGCGGTGGTGGTGCCGTCGCCCGCGCGGTCGTTGGTCTTGGAGGCGACTTCGCGGATCAGCTGGGCGCCGAGGTTCTCGAACTTGTCAGCCAGTTCGATTTCCTTGGCGACCGAGACGCCGTCCTTGGTCGAGCGCGGAGCGCCGAAGGACTTTTCGATGACGACGTTGCGGCCCTTCGGGCCGAGGGTCACCTTCACCGCGTTGGCGAGGGTGTTGACGCCGCGCAGCATGCGGTCGCGGGCGTCGGAGGAGAAATAGACGTCTTTAGCGGCCATTTTTCTGCTCTTTCAGATGAGGTTGGTGTGCGGAGAAAAAGCGGAAAGGTGCGGTTACTCGACCACGCCCAGGATGTCGCTTTCCTTCATGATCAGCAGGTCCTGGCCGTCGATCTTGACCTCGGTGCCCGACCACTTGCCGAAGAGGATGCGGTCGCCGGCCTTCACGTCCAGGGCCTGAACCTTGCCGTTGTCGTCGCGGGCGCCCGGACCGACGGCGATCACTTCGCCTTCTTGCGGCTTTTCCTTAGCCGTGTCGGGGATGATGATCCCGCCCTTGGTCTTTTCTTCTTCCTCGACGCGCTTCACGAGGACGCGGTCTCCCAGAGGACGAAACGCCATATGTATGTCTCCGTTCGGGACGGTTGAAATGCCTGTGGTCAGCCTCCCACGGGCGGCCGTTAGCAGCCGCAGCCCCTGAGTGCTAACGCAGGGCGGAGGTAGGGAAGCGGCATTTCGGAGTCAAGCGCGGCGGACGGCGTTTTTTGCGCTGGGCTGCTGACAGGTTTGGACGCCACGGGCGTTTAGAGGTGCGGCCTGACCGATAAGGAGAACCCTATGCTCGACCATCTCGGCGTGACCGTCAGCGACTTCAAGGTTTCGCGCGCCTTCTACGACCAGGCGCTCGCCCCGCTGGGCGTCGCGGTCATCATGGAGGTGAGCCCCGAGGAAACCGGCGGCTCGTCGCACGCCGGCTATGGCCTGAACGGCAAGCCCGACTTCTGGATCGGGACCGGCGGGCGGGCCAGCGGCGGGGTGCACGTGGCCTTCACCGCCAAGGATCGCGCGAGCGTGGACGCCTTCTATGCGGCGGCCATGGCCGCGGGCGGCAAGGACAACGGACCGCCGGGCCTGCGAGAGCACTACCACCCGAACTATTACGGGGCCTTCGTGCTCGACCCGGACGGCAACAATATCGAGGCGGTCTGCCACAACGGCTGAGCGATGAAATTTTCGCGGGAGCGACTGGCGTTACCGACCGGTCGCTCCCATGTTCGCGGCATGCGACTGATCCTGAAACTCGCCCCGGCGATCGCCGTGCTGGCCCTGGCCGTGGCGCTGATCTGCCTGAGCCAGCGCGCGCCGCTCTATTACGCCTGAGGCCCTGCGGCGCCTGATCGTCATCCCCGACCGCGTAGGCGTGTCGGTGATCCATACGCACCGGCGTCGCGACAGCGCGTGTGGACGGCCGGGACCTGCTGGCCCGGCCATGACGAACCATCGGAAAAGCCCGTAAGCGCTAGACATCCCTGCAGTCGGGAGCAGCCGGCCGTGTCCTGACGGCGTAAAATTAAACGCTTGTTTGATTTTAGCCAAAGAAGCGTCCAGACTTGCGGTCCAACTTCGGTGCGAGGCGCGAGGCCCGTCGGGCCAGAGCATCGCCGGCGCTGCTCAAGGGAGAGACACCAGATGACCATGACCGCTGACCGCCCCCAGTCGAGCTTCGGGCTCAGCCCGCAGGACGAGCTCAACGACCTGCGGATGTCCGACAAGGCGCTGCCGCTGCTGAACAAGGTCCGTGAGTTCATCAAGGACGTGGTCCAGCCGATGAGCGAAGAGTTCCATCGCCTGGGCGAAGGCAAGACCGACATCTGGAGCTACGCCCCCGGCCAGCTGGAAGTGCTGGAAGCAGCCAAGGACAAGGCCAAGGCCGCGGGCCTGTGGAACTTCTTCCTGCCCGACGCCCACACCGGCGAGGGCCTGTCGAACCTCGACTACGCCTATATCGCCGTCGAGCTCGGCAAGAACCCGATGTCCTCGGAAGTCATGAACTGCGCCGCGCCCGACACCGGCAACATGGAAGTGCTCGAGCGCGTCGGCACGCCCGAGCAGAAGGAAAAGTGGCTGAAGCCGCTGCTGGAAGGCAAGATCCGCTCGGCCTTCGCCATGACCGAGGTCAACGCCGCCTCGTCCGACGCCAAGAACGTCAACACCCGCGCGACCCTGGTGGGCGACGAGTACGTGATCAACGGCGAGAAGCACTACATCTCCGGCGCCGGCGACCCGCGCTGCAAGGTGATGATCACCATGGTGCAGACCAGCCCGGACGGCCCGCCCCACCTGCGCCAGTCGCAGATCCTGGTGCCCATGGACACGCCCGGCGTGAAGGTGCTCGGCCCGATGAACGTGTTCGGCGATCCGGACGCGCCGCACGGCCACATGCACATCGTCTTCGACAATGTGCGGGTGCCGAAGGAGAACATGCTGCTGGGCGAAGGCCGCGGCTTCGAGATCAGCCAGCTGCGCCTCGGCCCTGGCCGCATCCACCACTGCATGCGCGCCATCGGCCAGGCCGAGAAGGCCCTCGACCTGCTGGTCACCCGCGGCCTGACCCGCGAGGCGTTCGGCAAGCCGCTGGTCTATCTGGGCGGCAATATCGAGATCGTCAGCCGCGCCCGCATCGAGATCGAGGCCATGCGCCTGATGGTCCTGAAGGCGGCCAAGGCCATGGACATCCTGCCACGCGAGGAGGCCCGGATCTGGATCCACATGGTCAAGGCCATGGTGCCCGAGCGCGTCTGCCAGATCATCGACCAGGCGATCCAGATGCACGGCGCCCTGGGCGTCAGCCAGAAGACGCCGCTGGCCCGGATGTACACCTCCACCCGCACCCTGCGCATCGCCGACGGCCCGGATGAGGTGCACCACATGGTGGTCGGCCGCAACGAGGTGCGCCAGTACCGCGAAATGCCGGCCGACCCGTCGACCGCGGCGGTGTTCCGGAACTAAGGATCGGGTCTTGGCCTGAGGAGAGCCCCGGCGGAAACGCCGGGGCTTTTTCGTTGCAACTTGGCGGTGCTTCGCAGCTCGTCATGGCCGTCAGGTCCCGGCCATCCATATGCCCCGCATCGCCGACAAGGCTCGCGCCTATGAATCCCCGGCACGCTGACGCGGCCGGGGATGACGAAATGAGAGAGCGGTTCCAAGTTCCTGATCTCAGCTCCTCGACGGCCTCGCTTGTTCGGGTGTAGACCCGGCGGCGCATGAGCTTTCGCATCCGCAAACTGAGCGCCGAGGAAACCCGCGCGGCCGCGGCCGTGCTGGGCGGCGTCCTCAAGGATTGCGTGGACGGCGGCGCCTCCGTCTCGTTCATGGCCGACCTGACCGCCGAGCAGGCGCAAGGCTTCTGGCAAGGCGTCGCCGCCTCCCAGCAGGGCGATAACCGCGCCGTGCTGGTCGCCGAGGACGAGGACGGGATCTTCGGCGTCGTCCAGGTGATCCCGGCGGGCACGCCCAACCAGCCGCATCGCGGCGACGTCGCCAAGATGCTGGTCCATCGGCGCGGCCGCCGGCGCGGCGCGGCGCAGGCCCTGATGCGCGAGGTGGAGACGGCGGCCCGCGACCTTGGCCTGAGCCTCCTGGTGCTGGACACCGTCACCGGCGGTGACGCCGAGCGCCTCTATGCCCGGCTCGGATGGACGCGGGTCGGGGAGATACCCGGCTACGCCCTGATGCCCGACGGCGCGCCCTGCGCGACCACCTACTTCTACAAAGCCCTCTGATGGGGCTTCCCGCCGCCCTCTTCGTCATCGTCATGGCCTTCGTGACGGCGACGCTTTCGGGGGTGTTCGGAATGGCCGGGGGCTTGGTGCTGATGGGAGCCCTGGCCCTCGTCATGCCGGTCTCGGCGGCCTTCGTCACCCATGGCGTGCTGCAGCTCGTCTCCAACGGATGGCGGGCCACGCTGCACGCCCGGCACGTGCGCTGGAGCATCGTCGGCTGGTACGCCGCGGCCTCGGCGATCGCCGCCGGCGCGGTCGCGCTGATCTCCATCGTTCCGTCCAAGCCGGTGCTCTACCTGTTGATGGGCCTGGTGCCCGGCCTCCTCTGGCTGCCCCAGCGCTGGATCAGGCTGGACGCCGCCAAGCCGCAACAGGCCTTCGTCTCGGGGCTGATGGTGACGGGCATGAACCTGACCGCGGGCGTCGCCGGGCCGCTGCTCGACATCTTCTTCGTGCGCACCAGCCTGTCGCGGCACGCCATCGTCGCCACCAAGGCCGCGACCCAGGTGTTCGCGCACCTTTCCAAGATCCTGGTCTATGGGACGCCGCTGCTGACCAACACCAACAAGGACGTGCCGCCCTGGTGGATGTTCGCCCTCGCCATCCCCCTCTCGATGGCGGGCACGGTGGTGGGTGGCCGCATCCTCGACCGCATGAGCGACGTCAACTTCAAGCGCTGGACGAAGTGGATCGTCAGCGCCATCGGCGTGCTCTACCTGATCCAGGCGGCGCAGCTGTTCGTGCGGGGAGCGGGATGAGGATCGAGCCGAAGACCCTGGAGAACCGCTTCGTGCGTCTGGAGCCGATGGAGGAGCGGCATCGCGAGGAGCTGCGTGAGGCCTGCGACGCCGACCAGGCGATCTGGAAAGAACTCTATCCCTATTCCTGGGCGGGCGAACACTTCGACCCAACCTGGGCCAAGCTCATGCGCGACCAGGCCGGCGGCGGAACTCAAGGCTATGCCGTAATGGCGAAGGGCGCGCTGGCGGGGATCACGACCTTCTACGCCATAGACCCCGCGAACCAGGTGGTCGAGATCGGCGGCACCTATTATCGGCCGGAGTTCCGCGGCGGCGCGGTGAACCCGGCGGCCAAGCGGCTGATGATGGGCCACGCCTTCGAGAGCGGGGCGCGGCGGGTGGTCTATCGGGTGGACGCCCTGAACGCCCGCTCGCGGGCCGCGGTGCTCAAGCTCGGCGCCGTACAGGAAGGCGTCCTGCGCCAGGACCGCGTGACCTGGACCGGCCGCGTCCGCGACACGGTGATCTTCTCGGTGCTGGCGGCGGAGTGGCCGGCGGTCCGCGAGCGGCTGGATGAGAGGCTGGCGGGGTTTGGGCGATGAGCCTCGATGCGCTCCTCGCCGGGCGCAAGGCCATTCACCAGGGCGAAGTCGTCTGGCCGGTGGGACTTCGACTGTCCGTAGTGGTCTATCCCTGTACGGAAACGCCCGCCACGGACCTGGTGACCTCCGTGCGCGGCGTCGTGTTCAAGGGCCCCAAGGTGGTGGTCGTCGATGACGGCGTCGCGAGCCATGTCATGCCGGGCGGCCGGATAGAGCATGGCGAGACGATCGAAGCGACGCTCCGGCGAGAACTGCTGGAGGAATGCGGCTGGACCATTTCCAATCCGCGCCTCTTTGGGTTGATCCATTTCCGGCACGTCACCCCGCGGCCGGAAGGCTACCGATATCCCTATCCGGACTTCATTCAACTGCTGTTCGTCGGCGAAGCCGAGGTTTATCGGCGCGCCGCGCTCAAGCGGGCGGGCGAGATCGAGACAGGTTCAAGGCTGACGCCGATCTCGCAGGCCTTGACAGCGCTCGGAGCGGAGCAACAGGCCATCCTGCGGGCGGCGGTGGATGCGCGATCGAGGGGTTAGTCGCCTGTCGGCGCCCCCTCCGACCGGCTGCGCGGGCCACCTCCCTCATGAAGGCAGGGCTATCGCATATGACCGAAGTTCTGCTCGCCTAATCCCTTCTGATCGTCATCCCCGACCGCGTACGCGTGTCGGGGATCCATACGCACCGGAGTTTTCCGCAGGTCTCTGCGGCCATGGATGGCCGGGACCTGCCGGCCCGGCCATGACGAAGTGATAGAGAAAATCCATATGCGATAACCCGCCCCCAAAAAGGGGAGGATCTAGAAGACAAACAAATGCTCCCCCGCTGGGGGAGCTGTCAGCGAAGCTAACTGAGGGGGCCGTCATGGCCGGCGGCCATGACGGCGAACGCCTCAGCCTTGAGCGTTATCCGATCCGATTTAATTGCCGCTCAAGGCTCTTTGAAATTAGCGCATTTTCCGCCGAACCGATGTCCACTTCGGCGGAAAATGCTCTAGGCGCTGACCGGGGCTTTTGCCGGGCTTTCGGGGAAGAAGACTTCCGAGGCGTGTTCGGCGACGTCCTGGGCCGTGTAGGGGCGGCCCGGGTTGAAGCCTTCGGTCTGCATCATCTTGATTTCGCGCACGCCGCGGGAGGAGACACCCAGCACCTTGCCGGTGTGATCCGCCGCCAGGTCCGAGGCCATGTAGAGCACGCCGGGGGCGATGTTCTCAGGCAGGGCCATGGGATCGGGCTCCTTGTCTCGGAAGCCGGGCAGGTCGGAAGTCATGCGGGTGAAGGCGCCGGGCGCCAGGCCCATGACGCGAATGCCGTACTTGCGGCCCTCGATCGAGAGCACGCGCATGAAGCCGTAGATGCCGGCCTTGGCCGCGCCGTAGTTCGACTGGCCGAAGTTGCCGTAGAGGCCCGAGGTCGAGGAGGTCATGATGATGACCCCCGGCTTGCCGTTGTCCTTCATCCACTTCCACACCGGCATGGTGCAGCAATAGGTCCCCTTCAGGTGGACCTTCACGACGAGATCCCAGTCCTGCTCGGAGGTGTTGGCGAAGGTCTTGTCGCGCAGGATGCCGGCGTTGCAGACGAGGATGTCCACTTGGCCGAAGTTGTCGAGGGCGGTCTTCAGGATGTTCTCGCCGCCCTGCATGGTCGAGACGTCGTCGGTGTTGGCCGCAGCCCGGCCGCCGGCGGCGATGATCTCGTCGACCACCCGCTGGGCCGCGCCCTTGTCGGAACCGGAGCCGTCGCGCGGGCCGCCCAGGTCGTTGACCACGACCGCCGCGCCTTCCTTGGCGAAGAGTTTGGCGTAGGCCTCTCCGAGCCCACCGCCCGCGCCCGTAATGATGGCGACCTTGCCGTCAAGCAATCCCATAGTGCTTCCTCCTAATGATCTAATTATGCCGGCATCATCGGACGGCGGGTCTTGGGATGGCAAGAGCCGGCGGCGGTCACTTTCCGCGGCGGTAGCGCCACTCTCTGCTTTTCGGCTCGCCCGCCACCGTGCCTTCGATACGCGCGCAGAGGTCTTCCCCGCAGCGGCGGTAGATGACCCGCTGAGGGAAGTCGTGGGCCGCGTTCTCGAACACGGCCTCACCAGAGGGGCCGGGCTGAAGGAGGAAGCCGGTCGGCGGCTGATCGTTCAGCCGGGCGGTGAAGACCACGCCCGACGGCTCGGTGGTGATGGTCATAAACTCGAACGCGGTTCCTCGCCCCTTGTTGGTCGTTTGGGAGACGCCCGCCATCGCGCCGTCCAGGGGCGCCAGCCAGGTCTCACGCACGGTGGTCCCGCCCGCCTGCTGGATCCAGGTCCCGGTCAGCCAGGCGAGCTCGGCGACGGCCTGGGGCGGCGCGGCCTCGGCGGTTCCGGCCAAAGCGATCGCGGCGAAGACGGCGGCAGGTTGGACGCGCATGGGGCTTCTCCGAGTCAGGTCTTCTTCTTGCGGCGGGCCTGGAAGAAGCCCTTGAGCAGGGCCGAGCTTTCCTCGGCCAGGACGCCGCCGGTGACCTGCGGCCGCCAGTGGCAAGTGGGCTGTTCGAAGAAGCGGGGGCCATGGACGACGGCGCCGCCCTTGGGGTCTTCGGCGCCGAAGACGAGCCGGCCGATGCGGGCGTGGCTGATGGCGCCGGCGCACATGGCGCAGGGTTCTAGAGTGACGACGAGGGTGAGATCGGTCAGGCGATAGTTGCCGAGCTTCTTGGCGGCCTCGCGCAGGGCGACGATCTCAGCGTGGGCCGTCGGATCGTGGGCGCCGATAGGGCCGTTGGCGCCCACCGCGACCACCTCCTGCGTCGCCGGATCGACGATGACGGCCCCGACCGGAGTCTCTCCGCGTGACGCGGCGTCTTGCGCCGCCGCGAGCGCGATGCGCATGGTGCGATGATCATGATCCACGACCCCCAACGAAACGATGAGACCGCCTCCGGTCAAGGTGAGCGCGTCGCAAAGGCCCTGGCCCGAGCTGGCGTCGCCTCCCGGCGCGACGTCGAAAGACTTATTGAGGAGGGCCGTGTGGCCCTCAATGGCGAAGTCCTGACCACCCCTGCGGTGAAGGTCGAGCCCGGCGATATCCTGACCGTGGACGGCGAGGTGGTCGACGCCGCCGAGCCCACGCGGCTGTTCCGCTATCACAAGCCGGTGGACCTCCTGACGACGCACCGCGACCCGCAGGGACGCCCGACGGTGTTCGAGGCCCTGCCCCCTGGCCTGCCGCGCCTGATCTCCATTGGGCGGCTGGACATCAATTCCGAAGGCCTGCTGCTGTTGACCAATGACGGCGAGCTGGCCCGGGCGCTGGAGCAGCCCTCGAGCGGAATCGTGCGGCGCTACCGGGTTCGCGCCCGCGGCAGAGTGACCCAGGCCGATCTCGACAAGCTGCAGGACGGCGTCACCGTCGAGGGGGTGAAGTACGGCCCGATCGAGGCCAAGATCGACAAGGCCAAGGACGGACCGCAGGGCGCCAACGTCTGGATCACCGTCACCCTGGCCGAGGGCAAGAACCGCGAAGTGCGGCGGGTGCTGAAGTCGGTCGGGCTGGAGGTCGGACGGCTGATCCGCATGTCCTACGGTCCGTTCGTCCTGGGCTCACTGCCGATCGGCCACATCGAGGAGGTGGGGCCGCGGGTGATCCGCGAACAGCTCGCCGACTATATCGCCGCCGAGAACCTGCCGACGGGCGACCGGCCTTCGTTCAAGGCGCCGAAGCCGCCGCCGGGCGCCCATGCGGTGCACGACGGCACCGGACGGCGCGGGTCGGGCGCGGCGCCAGCCAGCGCCGCCCAGCCGAAGACGAAGCCCGCCTATAAGGAAGGCTGGGCGCGGCCGAAGGTCGAGATCAAGTCGCCCGCCGTGAAGCGCCGCCGCGCGCCGCGTCCGGGCCAGGA
>Ga0065721_10052182_pt1 | contig 12506 bp, 11 predicted proteins | sample Mesricmetagenome_FD_59108 | JGI IMG/M metagenome (GOLD analysis project Ga0065721, IMG submission 59108) | Mesophilic microbial community from rice straw/compost enrichment Sample: eDNA_1 v2 (version 2) | ecosystem: Engineered > Solid waste > Grass > Composting > Bioreactor | place: USA: Davis... | reverse complement strand
GAGCCGGTTCGTCTCGACGACGCCAAGGGCTTCCGGCTGTTCGCCGTCTCGAACGGAGACGAGGTTCGAATCCAACCGAACGACTATGCCGTTTACGCCTTGACGGGCGACCGCCGGTCCATCTCGGTCCACCTGAACGCGGACCGGCTCGATCCCTTGAAGCCGGGCTCGGGCTACCGGCTGGAATATGACTCGACCGGGAAAATCCGGGACGATCAGGGGGCCGTTCTCAAGAGCTCCGACAACGGCGACGTTTACGTCTTCTCGGCCTCCGGCACCGAGAACGCCCGCCCATCGATCGCCAAAGTCGACGCCAGAGGAACGACGATCTCGATCGTGTTCAGCGAGCCGGTTCAAGGCTATTCGAACCAACTGGATTTCTTCCGCATCGAGGTGGACGGCCAGGAGCTGAAGCCTTCGGAAGGCCGGCTGGAAGGGCAGTCGATCGTGCTGAAGGTGCCGGCCATGCCCTCGGGCAAAATCGGCAAGATCGAGTACACCGACGCCGGAGCCTCCGCGATCAAGGATTACAACCGTCTGTCTCCGGACCGAAGCGCGAAGTTCACGTTCGGAGTCCAGTGACTCGCTAGGCTTCTCTAACTCTCTTAAGCTGCCTTTTTCGACAGCAGCCGAACTCTGCGCGATGTTTTCGGGGAGGGCCCATGCGGCCCTCCTTTTTTTGCAACCGGCCGTTTTGCGCAAGGGGCTCTTATGCTTCATAATGGAGGCAGCCGTCCGATAAGGCGGCGGGAAAGGAGATTCTCGTCCTCATGCCTAGCATTCTCTTTATATACCTTCTCATCGTCAACATTCTCTCCTTCGGAATCATGGGCCACGACAAGCAGCTTGCCAAAACCAAAAAAAGAAGAGTCCCCGAAGCGAGGCTCTTCTTCTATGCCGCTATAGGCGGCGCGCTTGGCGCTTGGCTGGGAATGCGCACCTACCGTCATAAGACGAAGCACGCTTCCTTCGTTTACGGCATTCCGGCCCTGTTCGTCGTGAACGTCGCGTGCGTCTATCTATTGCTTCAACTCTAAATCCCGGATTGACGGTTTAATCATGCAGGTTGCTCACGCCGACGACGTCCGCCGCGCGAAACTCGGTGCTCTCCGGCAGCCCGGCCTCGGCGCGGAGCGTGGCGACCGCATTCTGCATGTCCGTCTCGTCCGCGACAATGTAGGGGTTTACCCAAGCGGTCTCGACCGGGATGCTTTTCGTCTGATTCGGCTTCATCTCCGCGTAATTCACGATCCAGGACCGGAGCACGTCTTCCGGCACGTCCGTCCGGACGTTCGCTCCCAAGATATCCAGCACCTTGCCCCATTGCGTGATGCCTTGGAACGAGGAGAGCTCGTCGACCAATTGGGAGATCACCTGCTGCTGCCGGGCGTTGCGCTCGATGTCCGAAGACTCCTGGGTGCCTCCGTTGGACTTGCGGTAACGCACGAAATCCAGCGCTTTCTGGCCGTCGACATGCTGGACGCCTTTCTTCAGATCGATGTCCGTGCCGTCCGCCGTGTCCCGGTATTTCATGTCCATATCGACGTCGATCGTGATTCCGCCGACCGCGTCGACCGTTTTGCGAAGGGCGTCGAAATTCACGATGGCCATATAATCGATAGGAAAGTCGAACAGCTCGCTGTAAAACCGTTTCGTATTCGCGATCGCGGTGTCTTTGTCTTTCATGTAGTAATAAGCGTAATAATAGTTTGCTTTATGAGAGGAGAGGTCCTTGGGCTTCAGCTGAAGGTCTCTCGGAAGGGAGAGCAGGCTGGCGGTTTGGGTGTCCTTGTTGAGGGTCGCCAGAATCAGAACGTCCGTGTTGAGCGTTCCTCCGCTGCCCGCGCGGCTGTCTACCCCGGCCAGCAGGAAGGTGATCGCGTGCTCTTTCCGGTCGTAGGAGGGTTCCGTCTCGGCGGCTTCTTCCGCCGGTTCCGTCGGCTGTCCTCCGGGAAGGGCGCTTGGCGAAGGAGGAGGCGACTCCGACATAAGGTGGATCGCGTTGGAAGCTTTATAGTAGATATAGCCGGCATAAGCCGCGACAGCCACGAACAGCAGGCAGAAGGCGGAGCAGCCGACCAGGATCGTCATGCGCCATTTCTTAGGGAGCTTTGCGAATCTTCTTTTCACGAGTCCTACCTCCGGTTAGAAATCATTCCCACAGAATAGACGACGAAGGAAGAAATTAGTTGCGAAATCGGAGCGGTAGCGTCTTTGTTATGATAATATAGGTGCAGAATAACTAACAAAATAAGATTAGAGAGGATTGAAACCATGAGCGAGCTGAAGCAGCCATCCATCCGTCATATGGTTATTTTTAACCTGAAGCATGCGCCGGGCTCCGAGGAAGCCGAGAAGTTTCTGGCCGACGGCAAAGCGATCCTGACTTCCATTCCGACCGTGACGAACTTCGGCGTTTTCTCGCAGGTGAGCGCGAAGAACGACTACGATTACGGCTTCTCGATGGACTTCGCCAGCCAGGCCGACTACGACTTCTATAACGAGCATCCGTCGCATGTCGGTTTCGTCAAGGAGCGCTGGGAGCTTGAGGTCGAGAGCTTCCTCGAGATCGATTTTCAAATCAAGGAATAAGGAGGAGAGCTGCGGCATGAAGATTGATCTATCTGGAAAAGTAGCCCTGGTGACGGGAGCGACGGGAGAGCTCGGACGAGTGATCGCTCGTTCGCTTGCGGAATGCGGCGCGGATGTCGCCCTGCACTATCACAGCAACGAGTCGAAGGCGGCGGAGCTGAAGAGCGCGATCGAAGCCATGGGCAGACGGGCCGTCGCGGTCAAAGCGGACATCACCAAGCAAGGCTCCGTCGAGGAGATGAAGAAGGCGGTCGAGGCGGGCTTGGGCCAAGCGGACATCGTCGTCGCCAACGCCGTCGTGCAATACCAGTGGACCTCCGTGCTGGAGCAGCCGGCCGAGGACTACGCGAGCCAATTCGAATCGTGCGTCATGCAGAGCGTGTATCTGGCGAAGTCCTTTATCCCCGCGATGATCGAGAAGAAGGGCGGACGCTTCATCGGCATCAATACCGAGTGCTCGATGCAGAACTTCCCGACTCAATCGGCGTACGTCGCGGGCAAAAGAGGAATGGACGGCGTCTACCGGGTGCTGGCCAAGGAAGTCGGCGAGCATCAGATCACGGTGAACCAGGTGGCGCCGGGCTGGACGATCAGCGAGCGCGATCGCGCGAACGGCACGGAGCGCAGCGAAGGGTACGAGCAGAGCGTGCCGCTGAAGAGACGCGGAACCGACCAGGAGATCGCGAACGCGGTCGTATTCCTCGCCTCGGATCTGGCGAGTTTCATCACGGGGGCGTACATCCCGGTGAGCGGCGGCAACGTCATGCCTTCGATCTGACGGAACCGCCAGCCCAGCCGCACGCATAACAGCGCTCCTCAACCGAGGAGCGCTGTTATGCGTTACTCTTCCGTATGCCTTTTTCCGCCGATCCATACCTGCTTCAGTTCCAGGTCGGCATCCAGCAGAAGAACGTCTGCCCGTTTGCCGGCTTGGAGAGAGCCGGTCTCCCGATCGATGCCGATCTGGCGGGCGGGATTCCCGCTCGCCATCTTGCTGGCGTCGGAGACGGAGACGCCGACCGCGCGAACCATGTGGCGGAACGCGGAGATCATCGTCAGCGTGCTGCCGGCCAGGTTGCCCGACTCCTTCAGGCGGGCGACTCCGCACTTCATGACGACGGGCAAGCCGCCCAACTCGTAGTCGTCGCCGTCCGGCATTCCCGCCGCGGCCATGGCGTCGGTGACCAGGATGACCTTGTCCGGCCCTTTGGCGCGGGCGATCAGCTTGATCGCTCCGGCATGCACGTGATGGCCGTCCGAGATGACTTCGGCCATGATGCGGTCGTCCGTCAGCACGGCGCCGACGGTGCCGGGCTCGCGATGGTGCAGCGGCTTCATCGCGTTGAACGTATGGACGGCATGGCGAAGGCCCCGGTCCGCTGCGGCGATCACCTCGTCATAGGTAGCGTCCGTATGCCCGCATGAAGGCACGATGCCGTTCCGGGCGAGTTGATCGATGTACTCGAGCGCGCCCTCCGACTCCGGCGCGAGCGTCTGGATTTTGATGAGTCCCGGGAACTCGCGCACCCATTCCGCCAGCCATTCCTTCTGCGGAGGCAGAATATAGTCCGGGTTCTGGGCTCCTTTCCACTTCGGGTTGATGAACGGGCCTTCGAAGTGGACGCCGACGACCTGGGCATGCGCCATCGGCCGGCTGCGGTATTCGGCGATCCGGCGAAGCACCTCCGTCAGCTCGTCTCGCGAAGCGGTCAAGGAAGTGGCCAGAATGCTCGTCGTTCCATGGTTCGCATGGAAGCGGGTGATCGAATCCAAGCCTGCCGGATCGGCATCCATAAAGTCGTGCCCGGCGCCGCCGTGAACGTGCACGTCCACGAAGCCGGGAATGAGCCAGCCTCCCTGCGCGTCAATGCGCCCGAAGCCCTCCGTTCCCTCCGGCAGCCCATCCTCCATGCGGCCGATCCGTTCGATCCGGCCGTCCCTCATCAGGAGCCATCCATTCGTTATCACATCTTCCGGAGTAACGACCGATGCATGGACAATCAGCGTCATACTCATCGCTGGATCCCCGCTCCTGCCATCAATCTCCCGGCTTCTTGATCAAGAAGCACGACCAAGTGCGGATGCGTCTGAAGCAGCGAAGCCGGAACGTCCGTCGTGATCGGACCGGTCAGCGCGCGGTGAACGATCTCCGCCTTATCCGCTCCGCGTACGATCAGCAGGATCATCTTCGCCTTGAGGATCGTTCCGACTCCCATCGTCAGCGCCTGCTTCGGAACGTCGTCGATGCTGTCGAAGAAGCGGGCGTTCGCCTTCAGCGTCTCTTCGGCGAGGTCGACGATGTGGGTTCCGCGAATGAGCGCATGCGCCGGTTCGTTAAAGCCGATATGGCCGTTGTGCCCAAGGCCGAGCAATTGCAGATCGATCTGCCCGGCGTCGGCGATCCTCTCGTCGTAGCTGCGGCACTCCGCCTCCAAGTCCTCCGCGTTGCCGTTCGGAATGTGAACGTTGTTGGCCGGCAGATCGATGTGCCGGAACAAGTGATGGTTCATATAGGAATGATAGCTCTCCGGATGGTCCTCGGGCAGGCCGACGTACTCGTCCAGATTAAACGTCTTGACGCTTTTGAAGCTGACCAAGCCCCTGTCGTAATCTTTCACGACTTGCTCGTACACGCCAACGGGAGTCCCTCCGGTCGCCAGACCGAGGACGGCTCGGGGATTCGTTTGGATCAAGCTAGTCATGATATTGGCTCCGGCTTCGTTAAGCTTCTCGTTGGAATCGAAGATCAGTACGTTCATTTGGATTCCCTCTCCTCTTTGCCTGTATATCTTGTAACCATATGGAACGAGCGCTCGAGCCGAGGAACATACTCGTCGAAGTGCTCGCTTACCAAACCAGTGAACAAAATGTCGACCACGTGCAGCTGGGCCATTCTCGAAGCCATGTCTCCTCGGCGCATTCCGGCTTCGGCCGAGGACGTGAACAAGCGAATGCTCGCCTGATCGGCCAACGTGGTGTTGCCGAACTTCGTGATGGAGATGGCGGTCGCCCCTTGCTCGGTCGCGCATCGCAGTGCGTTGATCGTCTCCAGCGTCTCCCCGGAATAGGAGATTCCGATCGCAACGTCCCGCTTCGTCAGCGAGGTCGCGGAAGTGATCTGAAGATGGGGGTCGGAGAACACGTTGGCGGCCTTGCCGATCCGGATCAGCTTATGGAAAAAATCCTGGGCGATCATTCCCGACGTTCCCGAGCCGTACAGATCGATTCGGTTCGCCGAATGCAGCGCCGAGATGGCCGCGCTCAGCTGCTGAATATCGAGCAGCCTGGTCGTATCCGTGATCGAGCGAAGGTGGTTCGCCGTTATCGCGGACACGATCTCGGATAGCGGATTGCCCGCCACGATATCCTGGTACTGCATCGCCGCCGGCTGCTGCGCGACCTCCGCGGCCAGCCTCATTTTGAAATCAGCGAAGTTCTGGAAGTGGAAGGTCCGGCAGAATCTCGACACCGTCGCCGTGCTGCTTCCCGAATGCTGCGCGATCTCCAGGATCGTCATCTGCACCGCCTTCTGCGGATTCTCCAGCAGAAATTGCGCCAGTTCTCGCTCTTTCGGATGGAGCGTGTCCAACTTCTCCTTAATCGCGCTCAAAATGCTCATCGTGCCCACTGCTCTCTAAGAAAATTAATTACACAAATATTGCTGATGTAAAGAAAATCATTTTCACATTTGCTTCTCTAAGATAGCTCACTTTCGTTAAAAAGACAATAACGGTATTCCTTCCTTTTGTTAAAATCGTACCATTATCCCTTTGGCTCAGGGGTGGGGGGCGAAGGTGTTATTCGAAATCCCTTCAGGCGTACCATTATCCCATTGGGTCAGGTAAAGGCAGGCTCTATGGGGAGCAAAGGAGTTTGGAACCGTCCAGTTGATGAAAGGGGGAGACATGAACGAGCACATTAAGGAAGCGATAATTAGCAAGCTCCGTAGGGAGCGCGTAACGGCTACAGGGTGTGGTTTCCTGAGGGAATGGGATAAGAGAGTAGCGTTCGACGGTCTGAGAGGAGGGAGGCGCTGAAATTTGAAAAGAAGGCTGCTTCTCGCTTAGGAGCAAAGAAGGGTCAAATGCTTGCCTCTCCATTGATTTCTCGTTAATCCTTGGGTAATCCAAGGGACCGTAAGGACAGGGCGAGGCCGGGTGATGGTCCGATAGGTTTGCCGGCGAGTCGTGGCGCACCAATTCAGCAACAGGCCGAATGGGCTCCCGTGCCCGCGATACGACGCGTTCTGCCGGAAGCAGAACTCGTTCAAGTAGGCTTGCAGGTGCTTGGCTCCGATTCCATGGAAAGTGGAATTAAGCCAGTATCCGACAGCATGCTTAAGGGTCATCAGCGGTTGAGGAGTTCTCGATTCCTGGCTGCGATGAACGACGGCGGCATGCTCGGAGACTCTGTTGCGCACGAAAGATTGGATTCCGTCCGGCTTTATTTTCCTCGATTTATCGTTAACGTCGCTTGGATGAGGCTGATGCATCAGAACTCTGGTGGGGTTCCCTTGTGAGTCCATGGCGGCGCCTAGAACAAGAGGCTGCAGGGCGTCCATATAGTAAACCAATCCATAATGGAAGGGCTCGATCCGGACGAAGCCTTGGAGCTGCTCCGATTCCTCTTCCTGCTGCATCGCGATGCGGATTTTGTGCGAGATCAGCCAGGCTGTTTTATAGGTTACATCCAGAAGGCGGGAAAGGCGGACGGAACTGATTCCGCCGGGCTGAGAAAGCAAACGGAACGCGAGAAGCCACTTGGCAAGGGGAGTGCGGCTGCCTTCCATGATCGTGCCGGCTGTGACCGAGGTCTGGCGACGGCATCGGGGAGACGCGCACTCGAATAGCGGACGTCTCCGGGTCTTCAAGATATAGAAGCGCGGGGAATCGCATGCCGGGCAGCGAAAGCCCTTCGGCCATCTTGCTTGGCAAAGCGCGGCGGCGCAAGCTTGTTCATTGGGGAATTGCTGGTTGAATTCGTCTGCGATTGCGGAGCTTTGGTCCATGGGGCTGTCCTCCTTCGGGGGAGTTTACATCTAAATTATAACGAACAAATGTTCTTATATCAATCGTTAAATGGCAAACTTTATGGAAAATTTACCGGATCGAAGGGGATAATGGTACGCCTGAGACCTTCTTGGAACACAGTGCCCAGCGCCGCCCCTCCCCCATTGATCAAAAGGGACTTGTGCAAAGAAAATAACGGCGTATGATGAAGCATAAGGATAAAAGCGGTTGCAAAAACGGAGGAGGGGGAACGATGGAAGGCGTCAATAAGGCAGCGCTAGACAATCGGCAGCTAAGCGAGATCATCGACCGGATTTTCGGGAAAACCCTAACTGAGACGAAGGAGCTCAAGGACGGATGGGCGAACGCGGCTTATGAGCTAACTATGAGCGACGGGAAAAAGGTCGTGCTGAAAGCCGCGCCGCTGCCGGACGTCAAGCTGATGAGGTACGAGAAGGATCTCATGAGGGCGGAGGTCGAGGTCATGAGGAGGATCGCGGAGCTGGGAACGGTCCCGGTCCCGAGGATCTACGAATACGACGTCTCCCGAACCCTCGTTCCGGCAGAGTATTTCGTGATGGAGTTTCTCGAAGGAACGCCCTATGCGAAACTAAGGAACGGCATGCCTCCGGAAGAGAAAGAGAAGGTAGAGAGGGAGATAGGGCATTACAACAGACTGATCAACGAGCTCAAAGGGGAGCGTTTCGGCTTGTACGCCGATGAGGCTTCGCAAGAGGATTCCTGGAGGACGGCCTTCGGGCGAATGATGGAAAACGTGCTGCTAGACGGAGAAGACGAAGGAGTGGAGCTGCCTGCCTCTTATGAGGAGATAAGGAAACAGATCGCGAAGGCCATGCCTGCGCTAGACGAAGTGTCGGAGCCCAGGCTGGCGCATTGGGACCTGTGGGACGGCAATGTTTTCGTAAAGGATGGCCGGGTTACGGGAATCATCGACTTCGAGAGGGCGATGTGGGCGGATCCGATGATCGAGCATTACTTCAGCCATTTCAACGGTTCCCAAGCTTTCTATGAAGGCTATGGACGAGGCGCTCTGAGCAGCGGAGAAAGCTTAAGAAGAAGCTTGTACGACCTCTATTTGGATCTGATCCTGCTGATCGAATGCGCCTATCGTCAGTATGAAGATCGGAACCATATCGAATGGGCGAAACGTAACGCGGCGGAGGGCTGGCAGAGATTCCTGGACGGAACGAAAGGAAGAGAGAGATGAAGAGGGACGAGTTCGACTTAAGGCGAAGAGAGATCGTTTACGTGATTGCCCGAAAGGCGTTCCAGACGGAATTGTCGGACAGCGGCTTCTGGTTTCACCGGGACATTCGGGACAACTATTATTACGCGTCTTATTTGTTCGCGGCCGCGGTAGACGAGAGCCTGAAGGCGCCATTCGACAAGGAGGCGGCGAAGCGGAAAGCGACCGGCGTACTGCTGAACGTGCTTAAGCTGCAGGATCGGGACGGGAAAAGCGAGACCTACGGCCATTGGCCGCTAAGCTTGGAGCCATCGCCTCGGGAAGCGAAGGCCCATCCGCTGCCGGCCGAGCTCATGAGCGTCTTGATGGCGTATTTCTTCCTGACTTACGCCTCGGAGTTCGAGCCGGAGCTGCGGATTGCTTTCGCGGGCGCTTTCCGCCATATTTATGCGAGCCGGTTCTTCGTTAAGGGGCAGACGCATTACGGCCACCATGATGCGAAGTACACGGCGGCTAAGCTGATCTACGGCCAGCTGTTCAAGGACCCGGAGTTCGCGCGGGACGGGCATCGCGAGCTCTCGGCTACGCTCGCGCATATCCGCGAGAACGGAATGTCCGAATACGGCTCGCTTCCCTGGTTCTGGCATTGGGTGCAGGCGTTTACCGCGGCTTGGGAGATAAACGAGGATCCTAAGATCCACGGAGAGCTGGAGGAGATGCTGGATTATTTGTGGAACGAACGCTCGCTGTATTATTTAAAGGGAGCGTGGGTCGGGCCGCATTCGCGGGGCTGGCCGCACGACATGCCGAAGGATTCGAACGTGCTGTTCGATTACGTGCAGTACGGGGATTTTCTGCTGCCGGAGGAGATGCCGCGAACGGAGTACGCGGGGTTCCTGTTCTACGAGGCGCCGCGGGAAGCGAGGCGTCTCGCGATGAACCGGAAGGAGCCGGCCGAGGTCAAGCGTACCGCGAGAGCAAACCGGGACTCGGGCGGTCCGATCCATAAATACGTCTACATAACCGAGCATTACGCCGCGGGGGGAGCCTGGGAGCGGGCGGACGAGTTCGATAACGAGCAGCTGCGTTGGGACGTGACGCTCCCGCTGTCGGACGCGGAGGAGGAGACGATCAACCAGGCGTATTTCTTTCACCCTGGAGAAGGTTTTGCGGACGGGGATCCCCGCCATCAGAGCGGATACGCGGAGGTGCTTTACCATCGGAACGCGATCCTGGCGCTGTATCCGATTCCGGATGGAGCGGACAGCCGCGTGATCGGAGTGCTTCCGAAGGGAAGATGGCTGCAGGAGCCGAGGGCCCTGTTCGGACAGGCGGAGAACGTGTATTTCTCCATCCATCTGATGAAGGAATATCGCTTGGAGGAGCGGAAGGATCGCTTCGAGGTTACGAGCGGGAGCGGGGAACATGGCGGGGGAGGCGGCGAGGAAACGGGCGATGCGGATGGCAGCTTAAGAGGCGAAGGCGTAACGAGAAGCGCGAACGGCCTCGCGGGAGCGAACGGCCTCGCGATGGAGGTGCTCTCGCTGGACGAGGCCGAACGCTTCGGAATCGGCAGCCTGGAGGAGTTCGCGGAGCAGCGCGGCAAAGCGCCGATCGTTTTCTCGGTCGAGACGCCGGACAGGCTGCAGGCGGACTATACGACGATAAGCGGCGATCGGCTGAGGCTCGCTTTAGGCGGATCGGACAAGCCGGCGCGCGCCGTGAACGGAGAGGCGATCACCTTCGGGGAGTATCGTCCCTAGAAAGTCAAAATGAGAGCGAAGATGATCAAAATACCGTCACTTGGGTGGCGGTATTTTTCCTTATAATGAGGACACTTCCACTTATCCGATACAGATTGAGGTGTTCATGATGGCGCAGCAAGCTGCCGTAAGCGGCAAGTCCAAGCCGTCCGTGCCGGCACCGCCGGCGGCTTCCAAGAGGAAGAAATCCCTGCAGCGGGGAGAGACGATCGCCGGCTTCCTGTTCGTGAGCCCGATGCTTCTCGGGGTATCGATTCTCGTGCTTCTGCCGATATTGGCGACGTTCGTGCTCAGCTTCGCCGATTGGAACTTCGTGGCCGGCTGGGACGGCATCGCCTGGATCGGCCTCGACAACTTCAAGGGCCTGCTGGACGACCCGCTGTTCCTGAAGTCGGTGCGGAACAACTTGATTTTCCTGCTGAGCGTGCCGATCTACTTGATCATCTCGATGGTGCTGGCGATTCTCATCGACCGGTACGTGTACCTGAAGGGCTACTTCAAGGTCGCCTACTTCATGCCTTACATCTCGAACATCGTCGCCGTCGCGGTCGTGTGGCAGGTGCTGTTCCAGCCCTCCTACGGGCCGATCAACGAGATGCTGAAGGCGATCGGCTTCTCGAATCCTCCGAAGTGGATCGCCGATCCGAATTACGCCCTGTATTCGATCATGATGATTTCGGTTTGGATCTCCATCGGCTTCAACATGGTCGTGTATATCGCCGGGCTTCAATCGATTCCGCGGGATCTGTACGAAGCCGCCGATATCGACGGGGCGGGGGCGCTCACGAAGTTCCGCCGGATCACGTTCCCGATGCTCTCGCCGACCACCTTTTTCCTCATGATCACCGGGATCATCTCCACCTTCAAAATTTTCGACGTGATCGCCGTCATGACGCAAGGGGGACCGATCGGCTCCACGAGCATGATGGTCTGGTACCTGTACGATCAAGCGTTCACGAACCTGAAGATCGGCTACGCCTCCTCGGTATCCGCGGTGCTGTTTCTCTTCGTTCTCTTGATCACGATCGGGCAATGGGGGCTGCAGAAAAAATGGGTCAACTACTAATCGCGGCAAAAAGGAAGGGGAGAGTCGGCATTGGTTGCGCAAACGAGATTTGACTGGCGGCGGGGATTGGTTACGGTCATCATGTTCGCCCTAAGCATCCTGTTCCTGCTTCCGTTCGTCTGGATGCTGGTCACCTCCTTTAAGCTGGAAACGGAAGTGTTCACGTACCCGATTCAATGGATCCCGAAGCATTGGCGCATCGTCGAAAATTATAAAGAGGTCTGGTTCGGGGACTATCCGTTCTATCGGTATTACTGGAATTCCATTCAAGTAGGGCTAGCGACAACCCTTATCTCTTGTTTCGTCTCCAGCCTTGCGGCTTACGGCTTCTCCAAGGTGCAGTTCAAGGCCGGCAAGTACCTGTTCATGATCGTGCTCGCCACGTACATGGTGCCGGGCCAGGCGACTCTGGTCCCGCAATTTATCCTGTACCGCAACATCGGCTTGTTCGACAGCCATATCGGGCTTATCCTTATCGGCAGCTTCAGCGTTCTCGGCACGTTCATGCTGCGGCAGTTCTTCATGGGTGTTCACCAGGAGTTTATCGAATCGGCCAAGATCGACGGCGCGGGCCACTTCCGGATTTTCTGGCAAATCGGGTTCCCTCTCGTGAAGCCGGCCGTCGCGACCTATGCGATCCTGCGCTTCATCTGGACGTGGAACGACTACCAGAACCCGTTGATTTTCCTCCGTTCCGACAAGCTGTTCACGCTTACGCTCGCGATGCAGAAGTTCACGTCCATGAGCGGCGAGTTTTATTCGCTTATCATGGCGGCCGCCGTCTCGGCCATCCTGCCGCTGTTCATCGTGTTCGTGATCGGCCAGAAAAGCGTCATCGAAGGGATCGCGCTGGGCGGCGTCAAAGGCTG
>Ga0065721_10052180_pt1 | contig 12510 bp, 10 predicted proteins | sample Mesricmetagenome_FD_59108 | JGI IMG/M metagenome (GOLD analysis project Ga0065721, IMG submission 59108) | Mesophilic microbial community from rice straw/compost enrichment Sample: eDNA_1 v2 (version 2) | ecosystem: Engineered > Solid waste > Grass > Composting > Bioreactor | place: USA: Davis... | reverse complement strand
CCCAGGCCAAGCAGGGCTGAGCACGGCTCCGGCAACGGGACCAGCGGTAAGCGCAAGTCAAGCGCAAGCAGATAGCGGAATACACAGGGAGCCAGCCTCATGGCCAAGTTTTTCATCGACCGGCCGGTGTTCGCGTGGGTGATCGCGCTGATCATCGTGCTGGGCGGGATATTGTCGATCATGCAGTTGCCGATCGCGCAATATCCCAATATCGCGCCGCCGACCATCTCGGTCACGGCGACCTACCCCGGCGCCTCCGCCAAGACGCTCGAAGACTCGGTCACCTCGGTGATCGAGCAGGAACTCAATGGCGCGCCCGGGCTGATGTACTACCAGTCGACCAGTGAGTCGACCGGCCTGGCGACCATCACCATCGCCTTCCAGCCGGGTACCAACGTCGACCTGAACTCGGTCGAGGTGCAGAACCGCCTGAAGCGGGTCGAAGCTCGTCTGCCGGCGGAAGTGCGCCAGCAGGGCGTGCGCGTCGAGAAGGCCGGGAACAACTACATGATGTTCCTGACCGTGACGTCCAAGTCCGGCAATGCCAGCGCGATCGAGCTGGGCAACTACGTATCGGCCAGCGTGCTGGACTCGATCCGCCGTGTGCCCGGTGTCGGCCAGGCCGACCTGTTCGGTACCGAGTACGCGATGCGGGTGTGGCTGGATCCGGCCAAGCTGACCGGCTACAACCTGACCCCGCTGGACGTCACCGCGGCGATCTCCGAGCAGAACATCCAGGTCGCCGTCGGCGAGCTGGGCGGCACGCCGTCGCCGCGCGGCACCGAGCTGAACGCCACGGTGACCACGCAGAGCCGGCTGTCGACGCCCGAGGAATTCGCCAACATCCTGTTGCGCGTGAATCCGGACGGCTCGCAGGTGCGCATCCGCGACGTCGGCCGCGTGGAACTGGGCGGCGCCGACTATTCGACCGTCGCCCGTACCAACGGCAAGCAGTCGGCCGCCATCGCCATCAAGCTGGCGCCGACCGCCAACGCGCTGTCCACCGCCACCGCGGTGCGCGCGAAGATGGAGGAGCTGTCGAAGTTCTTCCCGGCGGACTACGAGTACACCGTTCCGTACGACACCTCGGCCTTCGTCAAGATCTCGATCGAGGAAGTGGTCAAGACCCTGCTCGAAGCGATCGTGCTGGTGTTCCTGGTGATGTACCTGTTCCTGCAGAACTTCCGCGCCACGATCATCCCGACGCTGGTGGTGCCGGTCGCGCTGCTGGGTACGTTCGGCATGCTGCTGGCGTTCGGCTTCTCGATCAACGTGCTGACGATGTTCGGCATGGTGCTGGCCATCGGTATTCTGGTGGACGACGCGATCGTGGTGGTCGAGAACGTCGAGCGGATCATGAGCGAGGAAGGGCTGTCTCCACGCGAGGCGACCCGCAAGGCGATGGGCCAGATCACCGGCGCCATCGTCGGCATCACGCTGGTGCTGACCGCGGTGTTCATCCCGATGGCGTTCTTCGCCGGTTCGGTGGGCAACATCTACCGCCAGTTCTCGCTGTCGCTGATCGCCTCGATGGCGTTCTCGGCCCTGATGGCGCTGACGCTGACGCCGGCACTGTGCGCGACGCTGCTCAAGCCGGTCGAGGCGGGCCATCACCACGAGAAGAAGGGCTTCTTCGGCTGGTTCAACCGCAGCTTCGCGCGCGCGGCGACGGGCTACCAGAGCATGGTGGCGCGCATCCTGGGCCGCACCGGCCGCTACCTGATCCTGTACGGCGTGATCATCGTCGCAGTCGTGCTGCTGTTCCAGCGCCTGCCGTCGTCGTTCCTGCCTGACGAGGACCAGGGCTACACCATCACCGTGGTGCAGCTGCCCAATGGCGCAACGCAGGAGCGCACCCTCGGCGTGCTCAAGCAGATCGAGGACTACTACCTGCAGAAGGAAAGCAAGATCGTCGACCAGATGATCACGGTGGCGGGCTTCTCGTTCTTCGGCCGCGGCCAGAACGGCGGTATCGCCTTCGTGCGGCTCAAGGACTGGAAGGAGCGCAGCGGCTCGGACGAAACCGCGCAGGCCCTGGTCGGCCGGGCGTTCGGCGCGCTGTCGTTCATCAAGGACGCGATCATCTTCCCGCTGAACCCGCCGGCGATTCCGGAACTGGGCAACTCGTCGGGCTTCGACTTCCGCCTGCAGGACCGCTCGGGCCAGGGCCACGCCAAGCTGATGGAAGCGCGCAACATGATGCTCGGCATGGCCGCGCAGAATCCGGTGCTGGCCGGCGTGCGTCCGGAAGGCCAGGAAGACGCGCCGCAGCTGCAGATCGACATCGATCGGGAGAAAGCGCGTGCGCTGGGCGTGTCGATCGCCGACATCAACTCCACGCTGTCGATCGCGTTCGGCTCCTCGTACGTCAACGACTTCATCTACGAAGGCCGCGTGCGCCGCGTGATCGCCCAGGCCGAAGGGGCGGACCGCCGTCTGCCGGACGACCTGACCAAGCTGCGCGTGCGCAACAGCAACGGCGACATGGTGGCCTTCGCGGCGTTCGCGACGTCGAAGTGGATCATGGGCTCGCCGCGCCTGGAGCGCTACAACGGGCTGCCCGCGGTCAAGCTGGCCGGCCAGGCCGCGCCGGGCCGCAGTACCGGCGAGGCGATGGCGGCGATGGAAGAGATGTTCGCCAAGCTGCCGCCGGGCTTCGGCTTCGAGTGGTCGGGCCAGTCGTACGAAGAGCGCCTGGCCGGCGCGCAGGAACCGATGCTGTACACGCTGTCGCTGATCATCGTGTTCCTGTGCCTGGCCGCGCTGTACGAGAGCTGGTCGATCCCGGCCGCGGTGCTGCTGGTGGTGCCGCTGGGCGTGCTCGGCGCGCTGCTCGGCGTGACGCTGCGCGGCATGCCGAACGACGTCTACTTCAAGGTGGGCCTGATCGCCACCATCGGCCTGTCGGCGAAGAACGCGATTCTGATCGTGGAATTCGCCAAGGACCTGCAGGCGCAGGGACGCGGGCTGATCGACGCGACGCTCGAGGCGGTGCACCTGCGCTTCCGGCCGATCCTGATGACGTCGTTCGCGTTCATCCTGGGCGTGCTGCCGCTGGCGATCTCGACCGGCGCCGGTTCGGGCAGCCAGCGCGCCATCGGTACCGGCGTGATGGGCGGGATGATCACGGCGACGCTGCTGGCGATCTTCCTGGTGCCCGTGTTCTTCGTGGTGATCCGCAAACGCTTCAAGGGCAGCGAGCGTCAGCGCATGCTGGACCAGAAGTGGCTGGACCCGAAGGAGGAAATCTGACATGACGAAAACACTGACAGCGCTGCTGCTGGTGGCCGGCGTGCTGTCCGGCTGCACCCTGGCGCCGCGGTATGAGCGTCCGGCCGCGCCGGTGGCAACCGACTTCCCGGCCGCGCCGGAAGACTACGGCCAGTCCGAGGTGAAGACCGGCGAGAGCCGCCGCGCGGCCGACATCGGCTGGCGCGAGTTCTTCCGCGATCCGCGCCTGCAGGCGATGATCGCGACCGCGCTGGACAACAACCGCGACCTGCGCACCGCCGCGCTGCGCATCGAGGAAGCGCGTGCGCTGTACCAGGTGCAGCGCTCCGACCTGCTGCCGACCGTGAACGCGACCGGCGGCTACACGCGCCAGCAGGTCTCGGGCGCCGCCTCGCCGCTGGGCCAGGGCTATATCGCCGAGTACTGGCAGGCCGGCGGCGCGATCACCTCGTACGAGCTCGATTTCTTCGGCCGCGTGCGAAGCCTGTCCAATGCCGCGCTGGCGCAGTACTTCGCCACCGAGGAAGCGCGCCGCGCCGCGCAGATCTCGCTGGTGTCGGAAGTCGCCAAGGCCTATCTGGCCGAGCGCGCCTACGACGAGCAGTACGCGATCGCGCAGAACACGCTGAAGACCCGCGAGGAAACCTTCCGCCTGGCGCAGCAGCGTTTCGAGGCCGGCGCCACCTCGGCGCTGGACCTGCGCGACAACGAGTCGCTGGTGGCCCAGGCTCGCGTCTCGGCCGCCGAGCTGGCGCGCCAGCGCGCGCAGGCACGCAACGCGCTGGAGGTGCTGGTCGGCACGCCGCTCGGTTCGATCCCGAACCTGCCGCCGCCGCGCACGCTGTCGGAGGAACGCTTCGTCACCGACATCCCGTCGGGACTGCCTTCGGACCTGCTCGAGCAGCGTCCCGATATCCGCCAGGCCGAACAGGAACTGCTGTCGGCCAACGCGAATATCGGCGCCGCCCGCGCCGCGTTCTTCCCGCGCATCACGCTGACCGGCACGCTCGGCAGCATGAGCCGCGACTTCTCGGGTCTGTTCGAGGCCGGCACCAAGGCGTGGTCGTTCGCGCCGCAACTGGTGCTGCCGATCTTCGACTTCGGCCGCAACATGTCGAACCTGGATCTGGCCAACGTGCGCAAGAACATCCAGGTGGCCAACTACGAGAAGACCATCCAGGTGGCCTTCCGCGAGGTGGCCGACGCGCTGGTCGCGCGCGGCACGCTGGAAGAGCAGGTCAGCAGCCAGGAGCAGGTGCGTAACGCCGAGGCGGCGCGCTTCGAACTGGCCAATCTGCGCTTCCGCAGCGGCATCACCGGGCAGATCGAGGCACTGGACGCGCAGCGGCAGCTGTTCACCGCCGAGCAGGCGCTGATCCAGGCGCGGCAGCTGCGGCTGAACAACGCGATCGACCTGTATCGCGCGCTGGGCGGCGGGCTGTCGGAAACCGGCCCGGTGGCATCGGCGCCGACGCCGCAGAACGGCACCGCGCGCTGAAGGCGCGGCAGCCGGCAGGACAAGGAAAGCGCCTTCGGGCGCTTTCTTTTTTTGCGAGCGGCGCCATCGAAGGTGAAAGCCCGGCGCGCTTTTCTACAGAACCGGCCGGCCGATGCACCTACGATCGCGTTTGTCGGTTCGCCCGTCAACGCTTGCGGGAGCCAGCTACCAACCCCAGCTCCTCGTTGGGTCGCACGTCATCCTTCCTTTGGTAGTTGGCTTTTTTTCTTCCCCAGCCTTTTCCCGGCGGTTCCCTTCCCTCCCCTCGCCCGCTCCCTTCCGGTGCCGTTGCGATTCCATTTCGTTCGCGCTTTTCCCGGCCGCAGGCAGCATTAGCTTTCACGCGAAATTCACTAAAAAGCGTCGCCCGATCGGCGCCAGCTGTACGTGCACTCCTTCGGAAAGCGATACCTTGCGTCTCCACATCGTTCTTCAACGCCGGAGACCATGGGACATCGACCATGACAGAGAATGCCAACGCCGACGGCGCCGACCGGCGCTACTACCAGACCGAGGACTCGTTGACGCGCATCGCCTGCCGGGTGCTCGACGGCAAGCTGTGGATGACGCTCGACAATATGGCGGCCCTGTACCGGACCTCGGAGCAGGATGTCGCCAGGCAATTGAAGGCCGCCTTCTGCGGGCGCCGGCTCGGTTCTGCTTCGATCCGCAAGGAGGCCCAGCGCGACGATGGCGTGGCGCCCGGCCCGACCTGCTACGCACTCGACGCGGTGCTGCTGGTCGGCGTGCGGCTGGGCTCGTCGCGCGGCGAGGCCTTTGCGCAATGGGCGGCCGACGTGCTCGCCAACGAGCCGGCCGGGCCGGTGGAGGAGTCAGCGGGCGGGTCAGCGGACAAGTCAGCGGACGAGCCGGCGGCGCAGCGGGCAGCGCCGGAGGCAGGCACGGTAAAGTAGCCCACCGAACAACCTGCCGTGGGCAAGGACGCAGATGAAGCTGATTGAAACAGAGCGTTTGCAACAGGTGCTGAACGACTTCATCCGCGCCCGGGATTGGGCGCGGTACCACTCGCCGAAAAACCTGTCGATGGCCCTGAGCGTCGAGGTGGCCGAGCTGGTGGAGATCTTTCAGTGGAAGACGGAGCAGCAGTCCCACACCGTGATGGCGACGGACGAGCGCGAGCATGTGCGGCAGGAGCTGGCCGACATCCTGATCTACCTGGTCGAGCTGGCCAGTGTGCTGGAGGTCGATCTCGACGCCGCGGTGCGCGACAAGATCGCGCTCAATGCCGCCAAGTACCCCGCGATCACGCCATCGGAGTGAATCGCTAAATCGGAGGAGGATCGTCATGGCAGCGAATGCATCGACTCAGGCCGGCGCCATCCGCGTCGGCATCGGCGGCTGGACCTATGCCCCCTGGCGCGGCACGTTCTACCCGGAGGACCTGACGCAGGCGCGCGAACTCGAGTTCGCCAGCCGGCGGCTGACCGCGATCGAGATCAACAGCACCTACCACGGCACGCAGAAACGCGCGTCCTTCATCAAGTGGAAGGAGCAGACCCCCGACGATTTCGTTTTCTCGGTCAAGGCGTCGCGTTATGCGACCAACCGCCGGGTGCTGGCCGAGGCCGGGGAGTCGGTCGAGCGCTTCATCGACAGCGGTATTACCGAACTGGGCGCCAAGCTCGGGCCGATCGTCTGGCAGTTTGCGCCGAGCAAGGTGTTCGATCCCGAGGATTTCGAGGCCTTTCTCGCCTTGCTGCCGCAGGAAGCCGACGGCATCGGGCTGCGCCATGTGGTCGAAGTGCGCCACGCCAGCTTTGCCTGCCCCGAGTTCCTGGCGCTGGCCCGCCGCTACAAGGTGGCGACGGTCTTCACCGATGCCGAGAAATTCCCCTCGTTCGCGGATGTGACCGGGGACTTCGTCTACGCACGGCTGATGCGCAGCAACGCCACGCTCAAGTACGGCTACGCGCCGAAATTGCTCGACGCGTGGGTCGAGCATGCCCAGGCGTGGGCGCGGGGCGAGGCGCCGCAGGGGCTGCCGCGGGTCGAGGACAACGACGCCCCGGCAAGCCGCCGCGACGTCTTCGTCTTCTTCATCAACGGCGACAAGGAGCGCGCGCCGGCCGCCGCGACCGCCCTGCTGTCGCGCCTCGATCCGGACTACGAGGCGCGCGTGCGGGTTTCCGGCAGGAACACGGCCAGCACGCCGAGCAGCGGCAAGTAGGCACACCAGCGGTAGACCGTCTCGATGCCGTGCGCGTCGGCGACCCCGCCGAGCACCGCGGCACCGATGCCGCCCATGCCGAAGGCCAGGCCGAAGAACAGGCCCGACACCATGCCGACCTTGCCCGGGATCAGTTCCTGCGCGAACACCAGGATCGCGGAGAACGCCGAGGCCAGGATGAAGCCGATCACCAGCGACAGCGCGGCGGTCCAGAACAGGTCGGCATGGGGCAGCATCAGCGTGAACGGGGCGACGCCGAGGATCGAGAACCAGATCACGCGCTTGCGGCCGATGCGGTCGCCGATCGGGCCGCCCAAGATGGTGCCGACCGCGACGGCGAACAGGAAGGCGAACAGATAGAGCTGGGCCGAGCGCTGCGGCACGCCGAAGCGCTCCATCAGGTAGAAGGTGTAATAGGTGCCCAGCGACGCCATATAGAAATACTTCGAGAACAGCAGCACCATCAGCACGGCCATGGCGCGAGCCACGGTACGGCCCGGCAGCCGCGGCGCGCTGGCCATCGCCTTGCGCGCGGCGCGGGCATGCTCGGCGAGGCGCTGGCCATACCAGCCGCCCACGCGCCACAGCACCGCGATCGCCAGCAGGGCCGCCAGCGACAGCCAGGCGATGCTGCCCTGCGTGTGCACCACCACGGCCGCCAGCAGCGGTCCGGCCGCGCTGCCGACATTGCCGCCGACCTGGAAGATCGACTGCGCCAGCCCATGGCGCCCGCCCGAGGCCATGCGCGCCACGCGCGACGATTCCGGATGGAAGATCGACGAGCCGGTGCCGACCAGCGCCGCGGCGACCAGCAGCACGCCATAGCTCGGCGCAATCGACAACAGCAGCAATCCCGCCAGCGTGAATCCCATGCCAACCGCCAGCGAATGCGGCTTCGGATGCTTGTCGGTGTACAGGCCGACCAGCGGCTGCAGCAGCGAGGCGGTGATCTGGTACGTCAGCGTCAGCAGGCCGATCTGCACGAAGCTCAAGTTGAAGCCGCCCTTGAGCATCGGATAGATCGCCAGGATCAACGACTGGATCATGTCGTTGAGCATGTGGGCGAAGCTGATGGCGGACAGCACGCGGAAGCCGGTGCGTTCGCCGGCGCCGGCAGCGGCCGCGCTCGGCGTGGCCGGCGCAGCGGGCGCGGCCGGTGTCACGGCGGCATCGGGCACATTGCCCAATTCGGCAGACAGGGAATCGATTCGCGAAGCCATGGCAAAGGTCTCTGGTTGGACTTTTTCTTGGGAGCGTTCGGGCGCGGTCGGGAAGTCGTCGGCAAGACGCGGGAGCAACACGGCAGCGAGGCCGCACGCGCGCGAACACGGTGATGCTATTCCTTGTGTTGGCGCCTGTCCTGCGAGATTGAGACTACAACCATCTCGAAACGGACAGATAATGGCCCTATTCCACGCTCTATGCGCCACGCTTTCGCCACATTCGGGATATCGATCCAGATGGCCGATGCCGCTTCCCCACCTGACCACCAACCCGACGCCCGACCCGACGCCCCGCCCTCGCCGCGGCCGCGCTACATGGCCTACGACCGCGGCCCGATGCCGGTGGCCGCGATGGCCGCCGACTATCAGCCGGGCCATCTGACCACGCGCCACCGGCATCCGCACGCGCAACTGCTGCATGCCGTGCATGGTGTGATGGTCGTCGGAACCGACGAGGGTCAATGGATCGTGCCGCCGACGCGGGCGATCTGGGTGCCGGGCGGCACCGATCACTGGATCCGGATGGTCGGCCAGGTGCGCATGCGCACCGCGTATATCCGCCCGGACGCGGCCGCGGGATTGCCGACGCGCTGCACCGTGCTCGGCGTCTCGCCGCTGCTGCGCGAACTGATCCTGGCCGCGATCGACATCGTTCCGCCCTACTCGCCCGATTCGCGCGACGGCCGCCTGATGCAGCTGCTGCTCGACGAGGTCGTGCTGCTGCCCGCGCTGCCGCTGCATCTTCCCCATCCCGTGGACCCGGCGCTGCGGCGCATCTGTGCCGCGATTCTGGAAGCGCCCGACACGCCGATGACGCTGGCGGACTGGGCGCGGCGAGTGGGCATCGATGGCAGGACCGTGCAGCGGCGCTTCGCGCGCGAGACCGGCATGACGTTCGGCCAGTGGCGCCAGCAGGCGCGGTTGCTGGCCGCGCTGGAGCGGCTCGCGGCGGGCGTCAAGGTCGTCGAGGTAGCGCTGGAACTGGGCTACCAGAGTCCCAGCGCGTTCGCGGCGATGTTCCGGCGACAGTTCGGCGTACCGCCCAGCGCGTTCTTTCGCTGAGCGGGTTTGCCTTTTGGGATTGAGTTGCCTGGAGAGCCCGCCGGTCAGGCGGCCAGATAGCGCTCGACCAGTCGCGTCCAGTACGCCGCGCCCACGGTCAGGTTGTCGTCGTTGAAATCGTAGGCGGGGTTATGCAGCAGCGGACGGCCGGCGCCATTGCCCAGGCGCACGAAGCAGCCGGGGCGCTGTTGCAGGAAATAGGCGAAGTCCTCGCTGCCCGAGATCAGCGGAATCTGGCCCACGACCTTGTCCGGCCCGACCAGCTCCTCGGCGACCTGGCGCGCGAACTCGGTCTCGGCTTCGCTGTTGACCACCACCGGATAGCCCGGGCGGTAATCGAGCTCGACCGCGGCGCCATAGCCCTCGACGTGCGAGGTCACCAGCTGGCGGATGCGGGATTCGAGCGTGGTGCGCACCTCGGGGCTGAACGAACGGACGCTCAATTCGAGCTTGGCGCTTTCGGGAATCACGTTGGGCGCGTGGCCGGCATGCAGCGAGCCAATCGTGACCACCGCGGTTTCGTTCGGATCGATATTGCGCGACACGATGGTCTGCAGTGCCATCACCAGGCTGCCGGCGACCAGGATCGGATCGATCGACTGGTGCGGCCGCGCGGCATGGCCGCCCTTGCCGCGAATCGTAATCGTTACGGTATCGCAGGCCGCCATCATCGGACCGGCGCGGAACATGAAGGTGCCGGCCGGCACGCCCGGATGGTTGTGCAGGCCGAAGATCGCATCGCAGGGGAAGCGTTCGAACAGGCCGTCGGCCAGCATCCGCTGCGCGCCGCTGGCGCCCGCGCCGATTTCCTCGGCGGGCTGGAAGATCAGATGGACGGTGCCGTCGAAATTGCGCGTCCGCGCCAGCTGGCGTGCGGCGCCCAGCAGGATCGCGGTATGGCCGTCGTGGCCGCACGCGTGCATCTTGCCGCAATGGACGCTGGCATACGGCAGGCCGGTCGATTCCAGAATCGGCAGCGCGTCCATGTCGGCGCGGATGCCGACGCTGCGCCCGCTGTCGCCGTTGCGCAGCGTGCCGACCACGCCCGTGCCGCCGACCCCGCGTGTCACCGCATAGCCCCAGCGCTCGAGGCGCTGCGCCACCAGTTCGGCGGTGCGGTGCTCTTCGAATCCGAGTTCGGGGTGTTGGTGGATGGTGCGGCGAATCGCCTCGAGTTCGGCGCGGCTGTCCAGGGTATCGGACAACTCGCAATAAGCCGGGGTGAGATCGGCTCCGAGGCGGGACACAAGAATGGGGGGATCAACTTCTGACATGACGGCGCTCGTACTGGCTTAGTCCATGAAGCACAGTATTCCACTTAGGATCGCGAGTGCCTATGCGATTCGCTCTTTGCGCCGCATTTGTTTTCAGAACTGTTGCTAACGGGGTACGGTCCACCATGACGCGCGCAGGGTTGGGGGAACTCGATCGCCTCGATGGGATCAGAGTCCCCTCCCGTTCGGCGCCTGTTCAGCGCCTATGCAGCGCCCGTTCAGTGCGCCATCACACCGAGCGCGAGTAGGGCAGCACGCGCTGCGTCTGCTCGCCCAATCCCTCGATGCCGAGCCGCATGGTGTCGCCGGCCCGCAGAAAACGCGGCGGCTTGAGGCCCATGCCGACGCCCGGCGGCGTGCCCGTGCAGATCAGGTCGCCGGGATGCAGCGTCATGAAGCGGCTGACGTAGCTGACCAGCGTGGCGACATCGAACACCATCGTCGCGGTGGTGCCGCTTTGCATCCGTTTGCCATTGACGTCGAGCCACAGCGACAACGCCTGCGGATCGGGGACCTCGTCGCGCGTGACCAGCCACGGACCCACCGGGCAGAAGGTGTCGCAGCCCTTGCCCTTGTCCCAGGTACCGCCGCGCTCGATCTGGAATTCGCGCTCGGAGACGTCGTTGACGACGCAGTAGCCCGCTACGTGATCGAGCGCGGAGGCCGCCGGCACGTCCTGCGCGCGCGTGCCGATCACCACGCCGAGTTCGACCTCCCAGTCGGTCTTGACCGAATCGCGCGGCAGCATCACGGGATCGTTCGGGCCGTTCAGCGAACTGGTGGCCTTCAGGAACACGATCGGCTCAGAGGGGATCGGCATGTTGGCCTCGGCCGCGTGGTCGGCGTAGTTCAGCCCGATGGCGACGATCTTGCCGATCCCGGTCCATGGCGTGCCGAAACGCTCGGCTTCGGCCAGGGGCAGGGCGGTGGGGTCCAGCGCCGCCAGTTCGGCCAGGGCGTTCGGCGCCAGCGTGCGCGCGTCGATATCGCCGACCACTGCCGACAGATCGCGCACGCGGCCTTGCGCATCGATCAGTCCCGGCCGCTCGGCGCCGGCGCTGCCAATTCGTACCAGCTTCATCGTTCTCCTCGTTTTGCTTGGTGGTGTTCTGCAGATCTTCAGACGGTTCGGCCATTCTTCAGCCGATCAATTTGCCGCCGCCGCATTCGCCTGGCGCGGTGCGGCCAGCAATTGCTCGATGCGCGAGACCAGTTGCCGGTCCGACGGTTTCACCGAGCTTTGATAGCTGGCAACCACGCGCCCGTCGCGGTCGATCAGGTACTTGTGGAAATTCCATTTGGGCGCCGTGCCGCTTTCCCTGGCGAGCCGCGCATACATCGGATTGGCCTGGTCGCCGCGCACGTGCGTCTTGGCCAGCATCGGAAACTTGACGCCGTAGGTGTTGAAGCAGAAGTCGGCGATCTCCTTTTCCGAACCCGGCTCCTGCGAAAAGTCGTTGGACGGGAAGCCCAGCACCACCAGGCCGCGCTCGCGGTATTTGGCGTAGAGCGCCTCCAGGCCCTCGTACTGCGGCGTGAAGCCGCAATAGCTGGCGGTATTGACGACCAGCACGACCTTGCCGGCGTACTGGCACAGGTTCTGTTCGGCCTCGTCCTGCAGCCGCGGGAAACGGAAGTTCAGCGTGGCCGGACAGCTGGCCGACGATGCCTGGGATGTCGCCGGGGCGGCGCCGGCAGCGCGGTTCGCGCCTGATTCACCGGCGGCATGGGCGAGCGGCGCGGACAGCGCGAGCGCGACGGCCCAGGGCAAGGCAGCGCGGCCGCGGCGTGGCGGCTGGCTCGAGAAGGCAGGGAAGCGGGTCATGGCGTCGATCTCCGGCGAACGGTGCGAACGGTGACCCGTAGTCTACGCCGGCGAGGGCGCTACGAGGCGAATGGGCCAAGGGCGGAAGGGCCGAAGGGGCGAAGGGGCGAAGGGCGAAGGGCGAAGGGGCGAAGGGGCGAAGGGCGAAGGGGCGAAGGGCGAAGGGCGGAGGGCGGAGGGCGGAGGGCGGAGGGCGGAGGGGCCAACCG
>Ga0065721_10052179_pt1 | contig 12510 bp, 9 predicted proteins | sample Mesricmetagenome_FD_59108 | JGI IMG/M metagenome (GOLD analysis project Ga0065721, IMG submission 59108) | Mesophilic microbial community from rice straw/compost enrichment Sample: eDNA_1 v2 (version 2) | ecosystem: Engineered > Solid waste > Grass > Composting > Bioreactor | place: USA: Davis... | reverse complement strand
GTAGACTTCACCTAAAAGGTGCTCCTCTCTTTGGGTGATGTTGTCTTCGCAAACACCATTCTACCAAAGATTTGAGCCCTTTTTTATTTTTTCAAAGAGCAGTACTTTCGAAATTCAGGTTAACTTCTTCAATAGTAAATTCACCTTGGGAGTATTTGATTGATTCTTCTATTCCCACGATCTCTATATTATCTTTTAGCTCTATGAATGTTTGCGGATCATCAATACTGAACCATTTCCCCATGAATTTATTGATTAGAGCTTTTTGTTCACTTTCGGTTTCTGTAATTTTTACACTGGCGGATGAATCCATATTGGATTCACTGCTGCCGCAATGCAAATATAGTGTTTATGAAGTATTCGTGAGCCGATCATATTATCCTGCCCGGAGAGACTCTGCAGAAGGCCAATTCGCATAGCCCCAATGCAATTGGGGATGATAACCAATACGAATTCGGGATCATCGGAGGTGCGTCATGGAGGCGTTATCGGATATTCAACCGCAGGCGTTGGCGGACAAGCTGGCCGAACGGCTTCATCGTCCGCCTGACCTGGTGAGTCAATCTTTTGCGATATCCTCCGAATTATTCGGCCATTATCTGTTCCTCGAAACGATCGCAGACAAAGAGAAAATCGAGAAGGGGCTGGCCTTCTTCGCAATCGAGGGCAAGAGCCTTCCCGGCTCGATCGATGCGAAGGAGCGGGCCCAAGCCTTGATCGGCAGCATGTCGGCCATTCCCACGAAATCGGCCTCGAATTTCGACGATTGCGTGAAGGCGCTTCTGGAAGGCTATTGCGTATTGTTGATTCCGCGTGAGGACAAGGCGCTGCTCTTGGACGCCGTCCATTTCGTTCGCCGGGAAGTGTCCGAACCGAAGACGGAAACGACCGTCCGAGGTCCTCACGAGGGCTTTACGGAAGACGTCAGGCAGAATATAGCCCTGCTGCGCAAAAGACTTAAAAATCCCGGCTTCCGCATCGAGCAATACGAGATCGGAACGAATACGCGCACGAAGGTCATCGTTGCGTACTTGCAGGACCTTGCTCCCGAGAAGGTCGTGTCGACGTTAAACGACCGACTGCAAGCGATCCGGACCGACGGCATTATCGACAGCTCCTATGTGGAGGAATGGATACAAGACAAAGTTCTGACCCCCTTTCCGACGCTGCTCGGAACCGAGCGTCCCGACGTCGTGACATCGCACCTTCTGGAAGGCAGAGTCGCCGTGCTGGTGGATGGGAGCCCGTTCGCGCTCATTGCTCCCATTACCTTTTTTCAGTTTTTTATTGCTCCGGAAGACTACTATCAACGGGCGGATATCGCCACGCTGCTGCGCTGGCTGCGCGTTCTTTCGTTCTTGTTGGCTATTTTCGTGCCGTCGCTGTTCATCGCGATCGTGCTCTATCATCACGAACTGCTTCCCAATCCCTTGCTGATCAACATCGCCGCCCAGCGGGAGGGCGTCCCTTTCCCGGTCTTCCTGGAGGCCATCATGATGCTGACCACGTTCGAGGTGCTGCGGGAGGCCGGTCTGCGCATGCCGCGCATAGCCGGTCAAGCGATCTCGATCGTGGGAGCGCTCGTGCTCGGAGAAGCCGCCGTTCAGGCCGGCTTGGTCACGGCGGCGATGGTTATCGTCGTGGCTGTGACGGCCATCTCCAATTTCGTGTCGCCCTCCTACAGCTTCGGGATCGCCCAACGTCTGCTGCAATTTTCCTATATGGCGCTGGCGGGCTTCATGGGGCTGTACGGCGTTATGTGCGGCGTGCTGTTTACGATCGTGCATTTGGCCTCAATGAAATCGTTCGGCGTCCCGTATTTGGCTCCGCTCGCGCCGACCTTTTTTTCGGACTGGAAGGATATCTTGGTGCGTGTGCCCCAGCCGTGGATGAAAACTTACCCGCGAATGAACCGGGTGGGAAGAAGGAGAAGGTGAACGACGTGCGCGGGAAGGCAGCGGCCTTGATCCTGTCGTTGATCAGCTTGCTTGGGGTAACCGGCTGTTGGGATATGACGGAAATCAACCAATTGGCGATCGGCAACTTGGCCGGCGGGGATATCGATCCGGAGACGGGCAACCAGATCGTCTATTATCAGATCGTCAATCCTTCGGCGCTCGCCGCTCAAAAAGGCGCCGGCATCAAGTCGCCGGTATACACCTACCGCGTCGAGGCTCCGACGCTTGCCGAGCTGGCGCTGGGGGCTACGGACGTGCTGCCCCGGGATCTGTTCCCGGATCATTTTCAAGTGTATTTGATGACGGAACGCATGGCGAGGCGCGGGCTGCACTCTTATCTTAACTTTCTCGAGCGGCAGACGAATCGTCGGACCGATCTGGACCTGGTCATCACGGATTCGTCGATAGCGGATGTCATGAATACGTATACGCTGTTTGAGAGGATACCGGGGCGCTCCTTGCGCGCTTTGTTCGAACTGCAATACAAAGTATCCGGAAGGGTCAACCCGAAATCGCGAATCAAGGACGTCGTCGAGCATATGGAATCTTCGGTCCTAACCGTTCTCCCCGTCATTTCCTTGCGCGGCGCGGGTCAAGCCTCTACTACAGGGCGTTACGAGCATATCGATGCCAATAAGGGAAGCCTGGTGTTAAGCGGAGGAGCCGTTATCAAGAAGGACCGGATGATCGGGAAGCTGTCGCTCGATCAAATCCCTCTGTACAATCTCATGAAAAACGAAGCCAAAGTGTACTACGACAGAATCAGGGTCAACGGGAAGAACGTGGACGTCGGGGCGAGCAAGCTCAAAGTGCGAAGAAAGCTCGCTATGGAGGGCGGCAGGCCGGTCCTGCACTTGAACGTCTATGCCGAGCTGAAGCTGCTCAATACCGACCAGAACGAAGCGTTATCTATGGACAGCTTGGACCAAATCAAACAAGCGTTTAATGTCCAAGTGGCGGATAAAGCAATCGACTTTTTCGAATGGTCACGATCTAAGGGGTGGGACTTGCTGAGCATAGAGGACCAGATGGGGAAAAAGAGAGGCAAGATGTGGAGGGAGGCGTTGAACGAACAGGAGGCGTGGAAACGGGCAAAGCTTGAGCCGGAGATTCGCTGCAAAGTAACGGACATGGGCGCGATTATCGATCCGTATAAGGGCGACAACCCGTAGAAGGGGGGAGGAGCATTCGATGATTTTGTTTAACGTCATCTTCTTCGTCTCTTTCGCGATCGCAGTCGGCTTAATGCTGAGATTGAAAAAACGTCCGAACGAAATCGCCGTATTCGTCACGCTGGCGCTGTTGGGATTCGTCGTCTGGATTCTGGCACTCCTGGATCGGCCGTTTAAGATCAGCTTTTGGATCGGTTGGGTCATCGATAGGACTGGACTATAGGGCGCTGGCGCCGCGCGGCGAAAAGGAAAGGCGGGAGGGCATGGAGAAAGCGCAGATCAGCGGGTGGCAGTTTTATTTGTTGACGTTTATCCAACTGCTGGGCACCACTTTTTTTCTTCGGCCTCAAGGGATCATCGCGGTAGCCAAACAGGATGCATGGATGATCTGGCTCTGGACCGGGGCCGCCGGCATCGTCCTTGCTCTCCTGTGGCTGAAGCTGGCCGAGCAATATCCCGGGTTAAGCCTGGTCCAGATTTGCATGAAGGCGGGAGGAAAATGGGTCGGTGGAGCGATCGCTTTTTGCTATGTCGTTTTTTTCGTGCAGTTGGCGGCTTGGGTCGTTCGCAATCTCGGCGACTTCATGAAATCGACGTTTATGCATCGAACGCCGATCTCCGTTTTTCACATTATGATTTTGATCATCGTTTGCTATGCCTCCATCAAGGGGGTGGAGACGATCGCCCGCTCCAACGAGATTCTGATTCCGATCATCAAGCTGACGTTTGTTCTCATGTTCGTCTTTATGCTGCCGATCTGGGACTCGGAGCGCTTGCAGCCGGCGTTCCGTCTCGATCTCTGGACAACCGTGAAAGAAACGAGAAATATCATCGGATTTCCCTACATGGAGAGCGTTGTGCTCTTGATGGTGGTTCCCTATGTCCGCAATAGGCAGAAAAAGGGCTTTGTTTGGGGGATTATCAGCTCGACGCTGCTGCTGATCTGTATTACGGTCTTCTTGGTCGCTTGTCTTGGCGTGACGCGGGCTTCGCATGAAACCTATCCTTTATTTATTCTGGTGCAGGACATCCGGATCGGGCCGCTCATCGAAAATTTGGAAGCGTCGGTTACGGTCATCTTATTGGCCGCCATCTTCCTGAAAATTACGATTACGTTTCACGGCGCGGTCAGCGGCATATGCCAGTTGTTCAGATTGAGGGATAGAACGTGGGTGGCCGTTCCGCTCGCCGTCATCGTCGCCGGCTTGGCCTTGTCGAACGAGAACGTCGTCGAGAACATCGAGTGGGATCGGCGCTATTTGTTCGAATACGAATTGCTGTACGGGCTTATTTTCCCATTAATATTGCTGGCGGTTACTTGGATCAGGAAGAGAACTCATCGGGGATAAGCCCGTCTAAGTCTGAGAGCCGGACATTCAGCCAAGCTCGTTACATACTGAAAGATCTGCGTTCATTCCCCCCATAAGCGCGTCTATCCTATTTTCTATAATGAAGAGGGTAAGATTGCTTAACGACGGACAGGGGAGAAAAAGTTTATGCCTATAATTGACGCAATGACGACATACAGCGAGCCTGATCGCCCGAAGAGCGCTGTGCGGCATGCGCTTGCGATGCTGTATCGCGATCATGAGACTGTATTTCAAGCTCCCGCATTGACGGGACGAGCCGCGCCCGAAGGCGGAACGCTCGTCCGTATTCGCTGTGCGGCAGGCGGCGATGCATGTCCGGAATGGCCGGAAGCGTACACGATAAGCGCGGTGAATGACTGCAGCGTGGAGATTGTCGGCCGCGACGATCTTGGTTTGGTTTACGGCATTCTGCACTTCAGCCGTCATGTGCTGGGGGTCGACCCATTCTGGTTCTGGGCGGATCTGCCGCCGCAAGCCAGGGACGTTATCGAGATGCCTGCCGGAGATTACGTCTCCAAGCGGCCGAGGACGCGCTTCAGAGGCTGGTTCGTGAACGACGAGGTGTGCCTGATCGGCTGGAAGCCGACCTATCCGCCAACGGCGGAGGTATGGCAGCCGGTGTTCGAGGCGCTGCTGCGCTGCGGGGGCAATATGGTCATTCCGGGCACCGATCTTCCGAAGTCGGGCATCCATGCCGAACTTGCCTCTGAAATGGGACTGTGGATTACGCATCACCATGCGGAGCCGCTCGGAGCGGAAATGTTCCTGCGCGCCTACGAAGGCTTTACGGCGAGCTATCATGAGCACCCCCGGCTATTCGAGAAGCTGTGGGAGGAAGCGATCGAGAAGCAGAAGGATCGGAACGTCGTCTGGGTGCTGTCGTTTCGCGGCCAAGGAGACACGCCTTTCTGGGAGAACGATCCGTCGTTCGACACGCCGCACAAGCGGGGCAATCTGATCGGGCTTGCCGTCCGCAAGCAATACGAGATGATCCGGGAGCAAGTCGCCGACCCGGTATGCTGTATGGCGATGTACGGCGAAATCGCCGAATTGTACAAGCAGGGCCACATTCAAGTACCCGAGGGCGTCATTCTCGTCTGGGCGGACAACGGCTACGGCAAGATGGTCTCCCGGCGCCACGGCAACGTCAATCTCCGGGTGCCGGCGCTGCCGGCTCCGAAGGAAGGAGAAGCGCACGGCATCTATTACCATGTGACGTTCCACGATCTTCAGGCTTCCAATCATCTGACCTTGTTTCCGTCGCCCGCCAAGCTGATCCGCGGCGAGCTTGAAGCGGCTCTGGAGGCAGGGGCCGGCGATTACTGGCTGATCAACAGCGGCAATATCCGTCAGCATCTCTATACGCTCGATCTGATCGCGGAGCTGTGGGGCTCCGGCGAGCCCGGCGTCGAGGAGCACAGGAAGCGGTTCGTCGCGAGGCTGTTTCCGCAATCGGAGGCGCAGCGGGCGGCAATCGAGCGCCTGCTCGCCGATTACGCGGAGACGACGATTCGCTACGGCCCGCACGAAGACGATAAGGCCGGTGACGAGTTCTATCACCATCCGGCGCGCCGGATCGTCGGCCATTGGCTCCGCGGGGAGGCGGCGAAACCGGACGAGGGCTTGCTGTGGGCAACCGGGGAAGCCGGCTTCGACCGGCAAATCGAGCATTTCGAGCGGCTGTGCGAGCAGGCGATTCCGGCTTGGGCGTCGCTTGCGGCGCGGGCGGCCGAGACGCTGGCCCGCATGGAGGAAGCCGAGAAGACGAGATTCGAGGATCACTTACTCTTCCATATTCGCCTGCACGCTTCCGGCTGCCGCGGCTTCTATTTCTTATGCCGGGCGTATCGCGCGTTCCGGGAAGGAGACGCTCCGGCGGCGTTCGTGTACGCGGCGCGATCGCTTGACGCCTATCGCGAAGGGATTGCCGAGCTGCGGCGGGCGGAGCATGGCAAATGGGAGTGCTTCTATTCGGCGGACTACTTAACGAACGTGGCCAGCACGGTCCAGAGCGTCGAGACGGTCGTGCGGTGGATACGTCTGCACGGCGACAGTCCGGACTTCTTCCAATGGTATAAGCAGTATTTGATGCCCGAGACGGAGAAGTATATTTACTTGGAGAATACGCACCGCCGGGTGCTCCCGGATGAGGAGCTTGCCGCGCGGCTGGATGCGCTGTTTACGTCCCAAGGAACAACTTCCCCGGCCAAGTAACCGGATAATTCGGACGCCCGAGAGGCGTCCGTTTTTTGTTGAATAGTGAAAGAATCGCATTCGATCCTCTCCTTATCGCCGCCGGAAAGCGCCTATATAATGAGGGTACGCAAAGAAAGCCAGGCTACCGGATAGACGACAGGAGTGGAAATCAATGCAAACGAAGGTTAGACAGAAGCGCTGGGAATCGCCCCTCGCGGGCTACTTGTTTTTATCGCCGTGGCTGCTCGGTTTTATTTTGCTGACGCTCGGGCCGATCTGCATGTCCCTGTATTACTCGTTCACCGACTATTCGCTGCTGTCCGCGCCGAACTGGGTCGGGCTGGACAACTACAGCAAAATTTTCACCACCGACGATACGTTCCCGCATACGCTCAAAATTACGATTTTGTTCGTTCTTCTTACCGTGCCGCTTCGCTTGGCGTTCGCTCTGCTGATCGCGATGATGCTGAACAGGCCGATCAGAGGGATTGCCTACTACCGCACGATGGTCTACTTCCCGTCGCTGATCGGGACGAGCATCGCGGTGTCGATTTTGTGGAAGAACATTTTCGGCCGCAACGGCTTCGTGAACGATGTGCTCGGCTTCTTCGGCATCTCGGGCAAATCGTGGATTGCCGACCCGAAATACGCGCTCGGCACGCTGATTCTGATGATGGTATGGCAATTCGGCTCCTCGATGATTATCTTCCTCGCGGGCTTGAAGCAGATTCCGCGCGATTTGTACGAGGCCGCCTCCGTGGACGGCGCGAGCAAGTGGCGGCAATTTGTGAGGATTACGCTGCCGATGCTGTCTCCGATCATTCTGTTCAACGCCGTGCAGTCTCTGATCAACTCGTTTCAAATGTTCACGCAGGCGTTCGTCGTCACGAACGGAGGCCCCGTCCATTCCACGTACGTGTACGTCATGTACTTGTACCAGACGGCGTTCACGAAGTTCCAGATGGGTTACGCTTCCGCGCTGGCTTGGATTCTGCTCTTCCTGATCGGCGCCTTTACCGCGGTTCTGTTCGCCACGTCGCGATACTGGGTATTCTATGAAACGCAAGGAGGCAAACGGGGATGACCGCAACGATGAAACGACTTGGCCTGCACGGCTCCATGCTGGCCGTCAGCCTGATCATGATGTATCCCGTGTTCTGGTGGCTGGGCGCCTCGCTCAAGACGAACGCGGAGATGAGCTCGGCCTCCTTGTTCCCGAAAAAACTGAATTGGTCCAACTTCTCGGAAGGCTGGAACGCTGTGCCGAACTACGCCTTCACGCATTTCTACATGAACACGTTCGAGCTCGTGCTGGGCGTGCTGTTCACGAGCATCGTCTCCTGCAGCCTGGTCGCCTTCGCCTTCGGTCGGCTCGACTTCCCGCTGCGCAACGTATGGTTCGCGATTATGCTCGTGACGCTGATGCTGCCGACCCAAGTGACGATCGTGCCGCAGTATGTCATGTTCAACGAACTGAATTGGCTGAACACTTACTTGCCGTTCTACGTTCCTCACATTCTCGCCGGGGGCGTCGGCGGACCGTTCTTCATCTATTTGATCGTGCAGTTCATCCGCTCGATTCCGAAGGAGCTGGACGAATCGGCCAAGATCGATGGTTGCTCCTGGTTCGGCATCTATTGGAGAATTATGCTGCCTCTGATCAAGCCGGCGCTGGTGACGGTGGGAATCTACTGCTTTCTCTGGAACTGGGACGATTTCTTCGGGCAGATGCTCTATCTGAACACGGTCGACAAATATACGATGAACCTCGCGCTCAAGCTGTTCATCGATTCCCAAGGCTCCGTTCCCTGGGGGCAACTGCTGGCGATGTCGCTGCTCTCCGTCGTTCCGTCCGTCCTCGTGTTTTTCTTCGCGCAGAAGCACTTTGTCGAAGGAATTGCTTCGGGCGCGGTGAAAGGATAGAATACAGACAGTTTTGGAATAGTCAAAAAAGCTGCGAGGCTCGCGGCTTTCTTTGCATTTTTGCGGCAGGGAGAGATGTCGGCATGAGGAATCCGTTCAAAACGCTGCGAATCGATTTCGTCTTTTTCTTCGGATTCGCTTTTATCGTCACGCTGCTCGTCGGCGTCGTCGTATGGATCAGCTATTCGAGCAGTTCCAAGGAAATCGCATCCAACACGTCACATTATCAGCAGAAGCTGCTGGGCGAGCTGAACAAGAAGCTGACGACGAGCCTCGTTGGCATCGAACAAAGCTCGAACACCGCGTCCAAAAACTTCGACGTGACGTACAACCGGTTCCAGGCAGGGACGAAGTACGATAAAGTGCGCGCTCAGGCGGAGATCCGCTCTCAGCTCAACAATTACGTTTTCAACACGCCGATTCTGCATTCGATTCACGTCTATTCCGTGCTTCCGCTGAACTACAGCCTTCAGGAGTACGTTCAGTTTCTGCCGTTCGAACAGATGAAGGAAGAAACGTGGTATCCGCTCATCGACAAGACGGACGACGCATGGATCAGCGAGCATACGATCCGGACGAACAGCGGGGACATCCCGGTAATCAGCTTCGCGAGGAAAGTGTACAACAACCTGAACCAGTACTACGCCTTAATGGTTTTGAATATTAAAGTGCCTGTGTTTCAAGCTTTGATCGAGACCGAGGGCGGCCGCTCCAGCGTCGCTCTGCTGGATGAGACGGGCCAGTTGATCACGCAGACGGTGAACGAAGCGTTCAGTCAGGAGCAGCTTGACGGGATCGCCGCAGAGATCGAGCGGAACGCCGCCGGCTCCAAGCGGACGGGCGACGAATTCCTCGTGTGGTCGAAGTCGATCGATTCCAAATGGACGCTGATCGAGCGTACGTCGTGGAAGGACATGACCGCCAGCAGCCTGCAAATTACCCGCCTGTTTCTGCTGCTCGGCATTGCCGCAATTTTCCTGATCCTGCTGCTGGGGGTGCTCGTAGCCAGGCAATTCATGAAGCCGATCGGGCTGCTGCTCAAGGCGATGAGCAACTACTCGCCGCAGAAGCAGGATGCGCTGCCCGATGATTACAAGAACGAATTCGGCAGGCTGTTCCAGGGGTATCAGAAGCTGATGCAGCGAATCGAGGAGCTGTATGGAAATCTGGAGGTTCAATACGAGAAGCGAAGGGAAGCGGAAATCAAAAGCCTGCAGGTGATGATTAACCCGCATTTCCTGTACAACTCGCTCGATCAGGTCAATTGGGTGGCGATCACGGCGGGGCAGTCGAAGATCAGCGCGATGCTGTCGCAGCTCGGGCAGCTGTTCCGGCTGGCGCTGTCGAACACGGGAAGGCTTGTGCCCCTCTCCGAGGAACTGGCGCACATTGAGTGTTATCTGCAATTCCAGAAGGTCAGGTGGGAGGATCGGCTGGAGTACCGGATCGAAGCCGACGAAGAGGCGCTGCGCCTGCGCGTTCCGAAAATTATTTTGCAGCCGTTCATCGAGAACGCCTTCGTGCACGGTTTTCATGGCAGACGCAGCGCCAAGCTTACGGTCGCGATTCGACCGGCGGACGGACATCTTGAGATCGCGATCGCCGATGACGGCCGCGGCTTGCGCGCCGCGGCATCCGAGAGCCGGAGCGCCAAGGGAGGATACGGACTGCGCAACGTGAAGGAACGAATCGAGGCGCTGTTCGGTCCGTCCTACGGCTTCGAGCTGGTTCCGGGGGAGACGGGCGGTACGCGGGCGATCGTTCGATTGCCGATCATCGAAGAGCAGACGCAGGAGGAGGACGCCTAAATGTGGAAAATCGCGCTCGTCGACGACGACTTTCAAGTGCTGGACGGTTTGCGCAGCATCATTCCGTGGGAGGAGCTGGACGCGGAGTTTGCCGGCGACGCCATCGACGGTGAAGAAGGACTGAAATTGATTGAGGAGGTTAATCCGGACATCGTCATTACGGACATTTACATGCCGATGATGAACGGGATCGAGATGATTGAACGGCTGCGCGCCCGCAAGTTTCCTGGACGTTTCATTATTCTTAGCGGATACAACGACTTTGAATTCGCCCGTTCGGCAATCCGGATGGGCGTCGAAGATTATTTGACGAAGCCGGTGACGGTCGAGCAGGTTCATCAGGTGCTGGCTGCGACGATTGAGAAGCTGGAGGACTCGTACTTGAACAGCATCGAGCAGACGAAGCTGAGCCGCCGGGATAACGCCGGAGAGCCTGCGAGCGAGGAAGATTGGCTGAAGTCGGTCATCGTCGGCGCCGGCTCCATGGACAGCCTGCAGCCGGCGCCCGAAGACTGGCGAGACAGCCGGCCGATCGTTCTCGTCCTGGAGCTGACGAAGACCGAACGCGTCAAAGGCATCTCCGTCGCCGACTGGAACCTGTTCAAATTCGCCATTACCAATATCGCCTGCGAGATTTTGGAGCGGGACGTTCCGAAGCATGGCTTCGCCTGGCTGTACGGCAATCATGCGGCGGTCGTTCTCGATCCCGATCACGGGATGGCCGAATCGGAGCGGCTGGAGGAATGCCGCAGGATCGGCCATGCCCTCGTCGAGGAGATCGGTCGATATTTGGACTTGAAGCTCCGCTACTCCCTGGGCGAGCCCAAGAGCTCATGGCGCGGCTTACGGGAATCCGCGGACGAAGCGCTGAAGCGGCTGCTGACGGAGGACGAATCGAACGGGGCGGGGCAGGAAGAGGCTCCAGTGCCGGTCTTGCACCAGAAGCATCGCAAGGCGATCGAGTTCATGATCGAATACGTGCATGAGAATTACGCGGAAGACATTACGCTCGAAGATTTGGCGAGCCGGCTGTTCATCTCCAAAAACTATTTGAACCAGCTGTTCAAAAAGACGACCGGCGAGACGTTCACCAACTATGTCATCCGCGTTCGGATCGAGAAGGCGAAAGCGCTGCTCTCGGAAGGGAAATACTTGATCTACGAAGTGTCCGAAATGGTCGGCTACCAGAACGTTCCTTACTTCAGCACGCTGTTCAAGAAATACTGCGGCGTCAGCCCGAGCGATCTGTTCAAAAACAAAGCGAAATGACGGCCTTTCGGTGGATTGTGAAAGATTTGTGTTCGATGCTCTTCTACACGCTCGCGGAGACCGGTGCTAGTATGAAGTTGCAAGTCGACAATTTGAAGGGGGACCTCATACATGGCAAGAAAATGGTCGATCGCAGTCGCTTCATTACTGGTTTTGGCAACGGTTACGGCATGCGGCAACAGCAATAATTCGAAAGACGCGAGCTCGGCGAGCCCTGGCGCTTCGCCGTCGGCCTCGACCTCCGCAAGCCCTTCGGCCTCCGGAGGAGCGGGTGAGCCGGTCAAGCTGACGATCGCCTGGTGGGGCTCGCAGGCCCGGCACGACGCGACGCAGAAAGCGCTCGAACAGTATACGGCGTTGCATCCGAACGTGACGTTCGAGAGCACGTTTTCGGGATGGGACGGCTACTTCGACAAGCTCGCGGTCCAGTACTCGGCGGGCAGCGCGCCGGACATCATTCAGATGGACGCGGCCTATGTCAACGATTACGTCTCCAGAGGGCTGCTTGCCGATATCGGAAGCATCAATACCGCAGACGTCGATCCGAGCCTGATGGAATCCGGCAAGGTGAACGGCGTCTTGTACGCCCAGCCGCTCGGCGTCGCGGCGATCGGAATGGTGTACGATAAAACCGTCGTCGACAAGCTCGGCCTGAAGGCGCCCGATTTCAATTGGACGTGGGAAGATTACTACGCGTTCGGCCAAGAAGCGAAAGCCAAGCTCGGCAACGACAAGTACGTCTATGCCGACCAAAGCGCCGATCTGGTCGACTACACCGCTTACCAATACAGCATGGGCAAAGGCTATATCTACG
>Ga0065721_10052178_pt1 | contig 12512 bp, 14 predicted proteins | sample Mesricmetagenome_FD_59108 | JGI IMG/M metagenome (GOLD analysis project Ga0065721, IMG submission 59108) | Mesophilic microbial community from rice straw/compost enrichment Sample: eDNA_1 v2 (version 2) | ecosystem: Engineered > Solid waste > Grass > Composting > Bioreactor | place: USA: Davis... | reverse complement strand
CGGATCAGACATTCTTGCTCAAACCACTGACTACCTTTTCGCGTTATTACTAAGCTGAATTGATAGGTCACTTATGGCTCGATATTTCTTCAAATACACCCACCACAAGCGCCCACACGCTTTGCTTGACAAATTGTTAAAGAACAATAATTCCCCGGCTCGCGAGGAGATTCAGCAACACCCTACCGGGCAGCTGAGGACGCGCATTATACGTACCCGGAAAGGAAAAACAATACCGTATAACAAACATTTTCCATTCTGATAAACCCGGGACAAAATTCACACAACTTCAAACAGCTGATAAGTCTTTTTCCCGAGCTTCGCCATATAAAAGACAGAATAAATGGCCCGCTCCCTGGAAAAGCATTTTTCCAAATCAAGATTGTCTTCTGGAGAAATTACCTGCCCATTAATCAGCACAGCACCTCGGGCGAGCGCATCTTTAATCTGCTTGCCCGAACCTGCCATACCACTTTCAACAAAACACTGAGTCAATGTTCCGCCCGAAAGATTTTCTCGCGTCAATGCCCTATGGGGTATACCGTCCTGTTTCAACTGGTGAAAATCCTCCAGCGACAAGTTTTCCAGGGATCCAGAAAACAGCGCATCGGTGATGCGGCGCGCTGCTGTCAGGCCGATCTCTCCATGGACAATACGCGTGACCTCCTCGGCCAAAATCCGCTGCGCCTGGGGCTTACCTGACGAGGACGCATCTGCCCGCTCGATCTCCTCTATATCGTTGACTGATAAGAAAGTGAAATATCGCAAAAACCGGTATACATCCGCATCTGCAGTATTGAGCCAGAACTGATAAAACGCATATGGAGAGGTTTTGGCCGCATCGAGCCATACGGTACCCGACTCTGTTTTTCCAAACTTGGTCCCATCGGCCTTGGTCACCAGCGGGAGAGTCAGACCAAACACCTGCCCGCCGTGCAGACGGCGGGTGAGATCTATGCCACCGGTGATATTGCCCCACTGATCCGAGCCACCGATTTGCAAGGTACAACCGTGGCGCTGGTAGAGCTCAGCGAAGTCATAGGACTGCAGCAACATATAGGTGAACTCGGTAAAGGAAATTCCCGCACCTTCACGCTCCAGGCGCTGTCTCACCGATTCCTTGTTGATCATGTTATTGACAGAGAAGTGCTTGCCGACCTGGCGCAGAAAGTTGAGCACATTCATCTGCCCCACCCAATCCAGGTTGTTCACCACTGCGGCGGGATTGACCTCGACCTCAAAATCCACGAAGCGGCTGACTTGGGCCCGCAGTTTTTCCACCCAGCCTTGCACTGTTTCCGCAGTGTTCAGCTTGCGTTCCTGGGCCTTGAAACTGGGGTCCCCGATCAGGCCGGTCGCCCCCCCGACCAGGGCTATGGGCTTATGGCCCGCAAGTTGAAACCGCCGCAGCGCCAGCAGAGGAACCAGACTGCCGATATGCAAGCTGTCCGCCGTGGGATCGAACCCGCAATATATGGTGCGAGGTTCCCTCAAATGATCAAACAACTGGTCGTCCCCGGTCATTTGCGCCACTAGGCCACGCGCCTGCAACTCCTGGAGTAATTGTGTGTCTACGGGCATACGTGACTTGAACCTCGGCAATTCTGTTTGGAAGTAAAAAGCGGCAAAAGATACCGAATCAATCTATAAAAACAAGCAACAGCTGCAAAAACGGCAAAAAATGCCCTATTTTCCAGCATCGGGATGATAAATGACAGTTTTTCTGTTATAAACATACGAAGTTCAAATTCTGTTTCCTATCCTCCGAACGAACCCTTTTACTCCATGGAATCACTCGAATTTCAGAATCAGGGCGCGACCGCCGCCACGCCGGAACGAGTGCTGTTCCCTAAAATGCATGTCCTCATGGCTGGCGCCTTGGTATCTGTGCTGATTGCCATGGCATCCTTCCCCGCCAAGAACCAGGAAGCAGATCACCGCACATTCGCCCTTGCCATACCGGAATTGGAATCCAGCCCCACAGACCTGTTAGTTGCGGATGCTTTGGATTGGCGGGAGGTTGATGACTCCTCTGTATCAGCACGGGTGTTTGAGATAGATGTAAAAAGTGGCGATACGCTGTCGAGCCTATTCCAAGCCGCAGGGCTGAACGACCGGGACATGTACCGGCTGGTGCACTCTAGCCCGCAAGCCAAAAATCTTATCCGCCTGTATCCCGGCCGCAAACTGGCGTTCCACTTCGATGCCGATGATCAATGGGTATCTCTGACCCACCACATCGACAGTCTCAATACAGAGATCTTTACCAGCAACGGCAAGGGCTTTGATTACGACCGTCTGGAGAAAACCCCGGATGTGCGGGTGGCTGTGCGCAGTGGCATCATCGAGTCCTCCCTTTACGCTGCGGGCATGGAGGCAGGTTTGGGCGAGGATATCATCATGGCCGTCGCTGGCATTTTTGGCTGGGACGTGGACTTTGCCCTGGACATAAGACGCGGCGACAGCTTTCGCATTCTGTTCGAAGAAAAGTTCCTGGACGGGCAGCGATTGGGGACCGGCGATATATTGGCCGCGGAATTTACCAATCAAAACACTACCTTTCGCGCCGTGCGCTATGTGGATGAGAACGGCAACAAACACTACTACACCCCCACGGGCAAGGCCATGCGCAAGGCCTTTCTGCGCGCGCCGCTGGACTTCCGACGCATCAGCTCCAATTTCAACCCGCGGCGACTGCATCCGATCACCAAAACCGTGCGGCCTCATCGGGGTATAGATTATGCGGCGGATCGCGGCACACCTGTCTGGGCCGCCGGCGATGGCAAAGTCATAGCCTCCGGCTACACAGAAGCCAACGGCAACTACGTGGTGATCCAGCACGGTTCCGACATCCAGACCAAATATCTGCACCTTCACACCCGCGGTGTGAAGGTCGGCACCCGAGTTCGGCAGAAACAGGTCATAGGCACAGTGGGCTCCACAGGCTATTCCACAGCGCCGCATCTGCATTACGAATTCCTACTCAATGGTGTGCACCGCGATCCCCGCACCATTCTGCAAAAACTGCCTAAGGCGGAATCCATCCCAGCGGAGCGAATGGCACACTTCCTCGCACAGACCCAGCCCCTGGTGGCCCAGTTGGAGCAGGTGACCACTCTGGCGAGCAATGAGCCCACCGCCTCGAACCTTTGATCTGTGGCCCTCTATCTAGGCTTGATGTCCGGCACCAGCGCCGATGCCATAGACGCGGCACTGGTGGAATTTCAGGGCCACCAACCCCGCGTCCTTCGCGCCACCACCACGCCCCTACCGGAATCCCTGCGCACCCAGGTGCTGTCACTGTATGAATCCGGTGAAAACGAAATCGACCGCATGGGTTCCTTGGATCGTCAACTGGCCAGCGCCTTTGCCAAAGCTGCACTGCAACTGCTGCAGGAGGCCGGCGTAACGCCCGCAGCCGTCGCCGCCATCGGCAGTCACGGCCAAACACTGAGACACCGCCCCCGCCCCAGCACCGGCTTGCCATTCACACTGCAGATTGGCGATCCCAGTTTGATCGCAGAACTCACCGGCATCACCACCGTGGCCGATTTCCGCAGGCGCGACATGGCGGCCGGGGGTCAGGGCGCGCCTCTAGCGCCGGGATTACACCAGGCGGTATTCGCCGAACCCGGGCGCGATCGCGCGGTGATCAACATAGGCGGCATTGCCAATATCACCTGGCTGCCTGATACAGGACCGGCCATAGGCTACGACACAGGCCCCGGCAACGGTTTGATGGATGCCTGGATCGCACGATCGCAGGGCCGCCCCTATGACGAGGCCGGAGCCTGGGCCGCCCAGGGCAAGGTCGATACAGATCTACTGATGAAACTGATGGATCACCCCTACTTCCAATTGCCACCCCCAAAAAGCACCGGGCGGGAGGAATTCCACTGGAACTGGCTGACCGCTCTGCTGGAACAATACCCCACTGTGACAGCAGTGGATGTCCAGGCGACGCTGTTGGAACTGACGGCGCGGACCATCGGCAATGCCATACAGGCCCACAAAGCTACCGGTGTGGAGATTTATATCTGCGGCGGTGGTGCGCGCAACACCACGCTGATGGAGCGGCTGCAAACCCTGCTACCGGGATGCAGCATCCGCACCACCGATGAATTGGGTATACCACCGGATTACGTGGAAGCCGTAGCCTTCGCCTGGTTGGCCATGCGCACACTGCAGCGGCAACCGGGCAATCTGCCTTCGGTTACCGGAGCGGTGAGGGAGGTCATTCTCGGCGGGATCTATCCGGCGGGGTAAGCCTCAGATGGAAAACGAGGAACCGCAGCCACAGGTGCTGGTGGCATTGGGGTTTTCCACGGTGAACTTGGAGCCTTGCAATCCCTCCTGATAATCCAGGCGGGACCCCACGAGATAGGGATAGCTCATGGCATCAACGACTACTGTGATACCGTCTTTTTCGATGCGGGTATCGTCTTCCGCCAACTCTTCGTCAAATGAAAAGCCATATTGGAACCCGGAGCAACCGCCACCGGTGACATAGACGCGCAGCTTGAGATCGGGATTGCCCTCCTCCTCCAGCAGACTGCGCACCTTGGCCACAGCATTAGGGCTGATCTGGATCGGCGTGGGAGTGTAAGTTTGTGCAGCGGACATAAAACGCCTCAGTAAAACACCGGCGGCACCGGCCGCGAAGGGAACCTATTCTAAACAGTTGCGGCCATTGCTGTCAGAATCAACCCGCCTTCTTCTTGGTCTCCACGTCGCTGACGTGGACCAGACTGCCGTTTACCTGGGACCCTTTGACCATTTCTATAACGGTATAAAACACATTACCGTTCACTACGGCTGTGGCTCCCAGTTCCAGATGCTTGGTGCAACGGATATCCCCCTGCACCAGCCCGCGCACCACTATCTTGGGTGCCTGGATCTGGCCTTCGATCTGGCCGGACTGGCTGATCTCCAGCTCCGCATTGCCGTCGGCCACTATGTTGCCCACCACCTGGCCCTGCACATTCAGCTCGCCGTTGAAATGCACATCGCCGACGACACGTGTGCCTCTGGATATGAGTGTGTGGTTGGACCCCATAAATGCTCGCTCCCCAAAAGGAATTCAATGCCCGCCGCTCAGGCGCTCTGCACCAGCCAGGCAAAACGTTTTTCGATCACTGTGGCATTGTTGCCGGTGGATCTGGCTTCCAGCTCTATACGCTCCGGCTCGAAGCCCTCCGGCAATACCAGCTCACCCTCTATGTTCTGAAAATACTTGAAGCGCAATTTGATGTTGGTGCTGTCGACCGTGGAAGACAATTGCGACAGTGGCAGCACCCGCAGCTCGCCCTCCTGCCTCCCCACCACACTGAACTGGAGCGTGCCAGTCAGAACTTCGTGATGGGTCGCCAGCTGCTGCATCACCACTTTATAGCGGTAGGTGCGCGGACGATCCGTATGGACAATTTCCACCGGCCCAAAATTCAGTCCCCGCTGATTGCCGTCCGGCGCCATGAGATTGCGATAGAACTTGTTCTCTTCCTCCAGAGTGGCAATCTGCGCTTTGAGTTCGATCACCTGCTGGCGCACCTCCTCCAGAGAGCGGCGATCCACCTCTGCCCCCAGGGCAGCGCTCTCTTTCTGTTGCCGCAGCTGCTGTTCGGCTTTGCGCACCTCTTCCAGCTCCGCCCGCACAGCCGCAAGATCTCTCTGGGTGCGGCTGTAGCCGGTCATGGCCTGTTTCTGGCCGATCTGGTAGGCGCCGGCCACGCCCAGGATGAACAGTGCCAGCAAGGCCGCTCCCAATTGCAGACGGGCATGGGGGCGCACTTTGACCACCGCCCATTGATACTCTTTACTGCCCTTGACTACCGCCATGCTGTTTTCCGTTCCCAGTAGATATGGTCTGTTATAGAAATGCCGGCACATCCAAGCCGGCGGTCTCCGCAAAACCAAACATGATATTCATATTCTGGATGGCCTGGCCGGAAGCGCCCTTGGTCAGGTTGTCCTCCGCCACCAGTACGACCACTGTATCGCGATTCTGCGGACGCACTACCGCTATACGGCAGAGATTGGTTCCGCGCACCGACCGCGTCTCCGGCAACATGCCCGCCGGCAACACATCCACAAAAGGTTCATCGCCGAAGCGCTCTTCGTACAATTGCTGCAGATCCACATCCGTCTTCAGCAAAGTGGCGTAGAGCGTGGAATGTATGCCGCGACCTATGGGCAACAGATGCGGCACAAAAGTCAATTGCGCCGGCTCGCCGCGCCCACCCTGTATATCCCGCAGCCCCTGCTCTATCTCCGGCAGATGCCGGTGACCTTTAACACCATAAGCTTTGAAGCTATCCGTGATTTCGGCAAACAACATATCAACTTTAGCCTGCCGGCCGGCACCGCTCACGCCGGATGCGGAATTGGCGATCAACCGGGTCGGATCCACCAGTCCCTGTTCCAGCAAAGGTAGGAAGCCCAGTTGCACGGAGGTGGGATAACAGCCGGGGCAGGCGATCAGGCGGGCATTGCGAATACGGTCGCGGTTGACCTCAGGCAAACCGTATACCGCCTCTTGTGTCAGGGCTGGGGCCTGGTGCGGCTGGCCGTACCACTTTTCCCAGAGGGCGGTGTCGCGGATACGGAAATCCGCGGAGAGATCGATAATACGCGCACCGGCCTGAATCAATTCGGGCACCATGGACTGGGCGACGCCGTGAGGCGTGGCGAAGAAAATGACGTCGCATTCCAACAGGCGTTGAGGGTCGGGGGCTGTGAACGCGAGGTCGCAATGGCCGCGCAGATTGGGAAACAGGTCCGCCGCCTTTTTGCCCTCTTCGCCGCGGGAAGTGATGACATCTACCCGCGCCTCTGGGTGTTTCGCCAACAAGCGCAACAATTCCGCGCCTGTGTATCCGGTGCCGCCAACGATACCTACTCGAATCACCATCACCTCCACAATCGGTCAGTCACTACCACCACGACAGACGCCGCAGTTGCGATTGCGGCGCCAATACTGTGTAGATTCGCGCCCCAAGGGGGCGTATGGTAATGGCCTTTCCGGGAAAACTGAAGTTGGCTCGCGGATCCAACCCCTGATGAAAAACTCGGCGGAACCCACCAGATCCAGGTATCTCCAGTTCCGCTATTCCATCTCCTATATAGATGCCCTGCCCCAGCTGACGTTCTTGGGTTACTGGTGGGCATTGCCGCCGACTGGTTATAGCCCTATTGCGCCTGTGTACTGAATTGCCACAGGGGTATCTTTTTGCCCGCGGGCGGCGGATCTGGCCACCTATTTGGGAAACGCGTCGGTGGAGGTGTTGAGCCTGGAGCGGGACATAGATCTGCTGGTCATCCCCGCTCGCCGTCTGCTACTCTCGCCGATCCATGAAACCGCCAATCTATGGGATGCGCTGGAAGCCATGCGCTCGTCCCAGGCCGAGGCGCTTTACGTGCCGCACCAACATAACCTGTTAACTATATCGGTGCGGGGAGTTGTCACGGAGGACGCCATCAAAAACTATTACCGGATTTAATCAGCTTCAGTTCCGGACAAGGTGCCGACGCAATGGTCCTGATCGCCAAATCCCTCCACATAGTCGCCGTCGTCAGCTGGTTTGCCATGCTGTTCTATCTGCCGCGGCTGTTCGTCTATCACGCCATGACCGAAGACACCGCCGGCCGGGAGCGTTTCAAGATCATGGAGCGCAAGCTCTATCGCGCCATAGGCACACCCGCCATGGTGGCCTCCCTGTTATTCGGCATATGGACGGCACACTACTATTGGTCCTATTACGGTAAGAGCACTTGGTTTTGGATCAAAATAGCCCTGGTGGTGGTGTTGGTTGGCTACCACCATATGTGCGGCGCCTATGTGAAAAAATTCGCCCAGGACAAACCCGTGCCCAGCCACAAATTTTTCCGCGTATTCAATGAGTTTCCGGTGATCCTGTTGATCGCCATTGTCTTTCTGGTGGTATTGAAGAAACCGGTCTGAACCTAGGACCAGATAGCAGGGTCCCTAGACTTGGAACACGTTGAGGAGGAGTAAGCCATGCAAGCAACCAACCCCCCGGTAGTGCTCTGTTTTTCCGCGCTCGACCCCTCCGGTGGTGGCGGTCTGCAGGCGGATATAGAAACCCTGGCCAGCATGGGATGTCACTGCGCCCCGATCGCCACGGCACTGTGCGCCACGGGATCGGGTGACCTGGTTGAAGCAGTCCCCATTGACTCCCCATTGCTGATCGAACAGGCGCGATCAGTGCTGGAAGACATGGAAGTGCGCGCCTTCAAGGTGGGATTTGCCGGCTCCGTCGCCAATGTGGAAGCCATACACTCCATCCTCCAAGACTATCCGCAGATTCCGGTGCTGCTGCACCCGGCCTTCTGCCTGTGGGACCCGGACAACAGCGAACAGGCGGATCTTCCCTCGGCGCTCACGGCCCTGCTGCTGCCACTGGTGGAAGTGGCGGTGGTATCGTTGCAGGAAGCCCATGTGCTGGTGAAGGAGAGCGACACAGTGGACGCCACCGCTCAGGCCATCACCAGCAAAGGCTGCCGTCACCTGCTGCTCAATCCCTGCCAGAGCAAAGAAGCCAAAACCAATGCGGGTCTATATGATACTACTGGATTGGTTAAGAGCTATGAATGGACCCAGGCAAGCCCTAGTTGCCACGGCGCCACCAGCACTCTGACCTCCGCCATCGCCGGCCTGCGAGCCCATGACTGCCCAGTCCAGGCCGCCGTGGAACAAGCGCAAAACTACACTTGGCAGGCCATGGCCGCCGCGCGCCAACTGGGGTTTGGCCGCCCCACCCCACACAGGCTCTTCTGGGCGGATAAGAATCTTCCTCAAGACGACTACAACCCCTCCCTGCCGGGTATTCCGACCCACTGATGCTGCCCAGTCCCATATACGCCATCACCGACCCCGGTCTGTTGCCGGGGGAGCGCCTGTTCACCGCCGTGGAGACTGCCCTGACCGCCGGGATCAGGCTGGTGCAGCTGCGCCACAAGCAGGCAGACATAGAGCAGCTGCGGCCCATGGTGCAGCGACTGGTGGGCTTGTGCCGCCAGCACGGCGCTGCTTGCATCCTCAACGACCATGTGACGCTGGTCCTGGAAACCGGTGCCCACGGGGTGCATCTGGGGCAGAGCGACGGGTCGGTGCGCGATGCTCGGCGCCTGCTGGGGGAGGACGCCATCATAGGCGTCACCTGTCACGGCGACCTGGCGCTAGCGCGCCGGGCACAGGACGAAGGCGCCAGCTATGTGGCCTTCGGGCGCTTCTACAGCTCCAATACCAAACCTCTGGCCAAAGCGGCCGACCCGGAGGTGCTGCGCGCTGCGCGCCGTGAAATTGCGCTGCCAGTGGTCGCGATCGGCGGCATAGACCGCGATAATATGGCGCCTCTGCTGGAAGCGGGCGCCCAGACCCTGGCCGTGTGCCATAGCCTGTTTGGCACAGAAGATATAGCCCTCGCGGCCCGGGCGCTGCTGGCGGAGTACGACCGTGTCACCGGCGGTTTTCCAGAACAACCCAACTTAAGACTCGACACCCTATGAATAAACTTTTTGCAGAAGCCCAGGCAGTCATCCCCGGCGGCGTCAACTCGCCCGTGCGCGCCTTCAAAGCCGTGGGCGGCGAGCCCATTTTTATCGAGCGCGCCAAAGGGGCCTATCTCTACGACAGCGACGGCAAACGCTATGTGGACTATGTGCTGTCCTGGGGCCCAATGATCCTGGGCCATGGGGACGAGGAGGTGCTGGCGGCGGTGATCGACAAGGCCCGCGCCGGCCTGAGTTTCGGCGCCCCTACGGAGATCGAGACCCAACTGGCCCGGGAGATCATCAAGCTGGTGCCGAGCATAGAGCTGGTGAGGTTTGTCAGCTCCGGCACAGAGGCCACCATGAGCGCTATACGTCTGGCTCGCGGTTTCACCAAGCGCGACAAGATCGTCAAGTTCGAGGGCTGCTATCACGGCCACTCAGACTCCCTGCTGGTGAAGGCCGGTTCCGGCGCCCTCACCTTCGGCGTGCCCAGCTCCCCCGGGGTGCCCGCCAGTCTGGCGGAGCACACCATCACCCTGAGTTACAACGATCCGGAACAGGTGCGTACCACCTTCCGCAACCTGGGTGACCAGATCGCCTGCGTCATAGTCGAGCCTGTGGCCGGCAATATGAACTGCATACCGCCAGAACCCGGCTTCCTGGAGACTTTGCGCGAAGTTTGCGACCAGAGCGGCGCGCTGCTGATTTTCGACGAGGTGATGACCGGGTTCCGCCTGGGTCTGGCCGGTGCCCAGGGCTACTATGGGATCAAACCCGACCTGACCACCTTGGGCAAGGTCATAGGTGGCGGCATGCCGGTGGGCGCCTTCGGCGGCCGTAAGGACGTGATGAACCATATAGCGCCCGTGGGTCCGGTCTATCAGGCCGGGACCTTGTCCGGCAACCCTGTGGCCATGGCGGCCGGTCTGGCGACTATCACCAAAATTCAGGCGCCGGACTTCTACGCCCCCCTGTTCTCCAAAACCCAGAATCTTGTAGAGGGACTGAACGCCATAGCCGCCGAGACAGGCATCCCCTTCACCACCAATCATGTAGGCACTATGTGGGGCGGCTTCTTTACCGCCGAGAAGAAGGTGAGCAACTTTCAGCAGGTGATGGCCTGCGATATTCCGCGCTTCAACCGCTTCTTCCATGGCATGTTGCAGCAGGGCGTCAATCTGGCGCCGGCCTCCTATGAAGCCGCGTTCATGTCCGCCGCCCACACGGCGGAAGATATTGAGTTCACCCTCGCCGCTGCGCGCACCGTCTTTAAAACCCTCTGACCCCACATCTGCCGGACCCACCCGGGTCCGGCGTCTTACAGCCAGTTGTTCAGCATGATGCCTATGCCGATACGGGTGGTGCGGAAGTTGTAATCCAGCAGCGTATCGCCGTAACCGTGGAATAACTGCACATAGCCGCGTTTGGTCTTGGCAAAGGGATAGCTGTAGCCGAGCTCGATAGCGCCTTTGTTATCACTGTTGAGATTGTTGCGCACCATGATGCTGAGCTCGTTGTCGCCGTAGCGGCGGAAGCCGCGCAGCTCGAAGTAGCCGAGATATTTATGGATATCCGGGTTGTCGTCGCCTTTGGCGTCGTCCGGCCCGCGCTTGCGCCGCTCCGGAATGCGCCACCAAGGTTTGATACTGAAGTAATACTTCTCGTATTCCAGCGTCGCCCGCGCGTAAACCCTGTGCCAGCTGCGCGACTGTATGCCCGAGCGGCCGTTGCTCTGATGGGACAGGCCAAAACTCACCACCGGAACCTCGGCGCCGAAAGCGTGGTAGGGCGTGGTGAAGGTGAGAAACAGCTCAGGCTCGTGGTTGGTATCGCGGAAAGGGCTGGACTCTTTGGTGTTGTACGCCTGCCAGAACGATCTGGCGGTATAGGCGAAATAGATAAAGCCGTTGTCGCCCCACAGGGGTTTCTCATTGACCGCCACCTTGAAGCTCACCTGAAACTCCACCTCCGTATGCTGCAGGTCCTGGTCGTTCTCGGCGAAGGGCGCGTCGTTGGTGCGCTCGGTGTGACTCAGGGGCAAGAGGTAATTGATGTTGTGCGGGGTGATGGCGAAGCTGTTGTCCAGCAGGCGCTGCTCCTCCTTAAGCCGCACCAATACCAGATTCTCTTTTTCAGTGGTTGGATTGGGCACTGCCGGCGCCTCAGGTGGCTGATCGGTCGCGACGGTGGTTTCGTCCTCTGCAATGGCCTGCAACGTCACCCCCAACAGCGCCGCCAGCAAAAGGCAGCGCATAAGTTTGCCTGTCATAAGTGCTTCCTATCAGGCGTGACGGTAATCGGCGACCAAGTCGCCGGCGGCGAGAACTTCCGCTTCGTGGCCCGGTTCGCGCCAAGTCTCCTGGATCGCGGCCTCGTACCAGGCCCGCATCGCCGGCAGCGCGAGCAGCCGCTCGCGATAGTCTGCAGCGGTTGCGGACAACGGCAGGTTGTAGGTCTGCGCGCGAAAAGCCACAGGGGCGAAGAAAGCATCTACTGCGGTGAATGCATCACCGGCAAGGAAGGGGCCGCCGAAACGCTGCAGGCCATCACACCAGATCTCATCGACACGCGCCACATCCTTGCGCAAATCCGCCGGCCGCTCGCGCAGTGCCACCCGCACACCGCAGCTCATGCCACATTGATTGCGCAGGGCCATGAAACCCGAGTGCATCTCCGCCGCGGCGCACCGCGCCCAGGTCCGCGCTTCGCCCGCCTCGGGCCAGACACCCGCGTGCCGCTCTGCCAGATATTCCGTGATCGCCAGGGAATCCCACACAGTGGTGGCGCTGTCCTGCAGACACGGAACTCTGCCGTTAGGTGCAAACTGGCGGAACGCTTCCCAGACACCGCTGGATGGGAAGGGATGCAACTGCTCCCGGAAGGGAATACCGAGGGTTTTCATCAGCGACCAGGGACGCAGAGACCAGGAAGAGTAGTTCTTATTGGCGATATGGAGGGTATACATGGACGGCTCCCTGAGCCCGACAAAATGCCGGTATTAA
>Ga0065721_10052177_pt1 | contig 12512 bp, 12 predicted proteins | sample Mesricmetagenome_FD_59108 | JGI IMG/M metagenome (GOLD analysis project Ga0065721, IMG submission 59108) | Mesophilic microbial community from rice straw/compost enrichment Sample: eDNA_1 v2 (version 2) | ecosystem: Engineered > Solid waste > Grass > Composting > Bioreactor | place: USA: Davis... | reverse complement strand
TGGGCCGCCAGCCGCGCTTCCTGCTGTCGCACCAAAGGCACCGGATCCAGCCCCAATAGGCGCGCATAGGTGCGGGTGTAGCCGGTGACGAAGGTTCCCACGCCCACCCGGGCATAATCGTCGTTCTCCAGGGCCTGCAGGCGTCCGAAGGGGATCAGGGTGCGCTGGGAACAGCGCTCCAGGGTCAGCCCGGCCTTCTCGCGCGCCTGGCGCAGACGGGAGCCGGGTGAGAGTTCCTGGATGTCGATACTGGACTCACTGGCGGACATGCGGATCGGATCTACTGCTGCTGAAGATGCTGAAGAGAGTTGCGATATTCCAAGTATTCCTGGGAATAGGGATGCAAATTGCGCAGGGCCAGAGCGTAGCTGGCCTCCTTGTCCTTATTGCCGAAGACCCGCTCGATACGGATGCCCAACCAAAGGCTGGCAGCGGTGGGTTTCGAAAGCTTCTCAAAGCGGGTGAGCAGATTCTTGCACTTGGCGTACTCGCCATCGCGGAAATAGATCTCCGCCAGCTCGATCATCGGCGGCAGATAGTCCGGATTGAGGTTTAAGGCGTGTTCCAGGGCAGGCTTCACCCGTGCCTGATTGCCCGTCTGACGGGCGCACTGTCCGGCCATATACAGTGCCTCCGAGCGCGACGTGTAATCGAAATCCATGGCCGCCTTCTCGAACAGGTCGCAGGCCGCTTTGGCATTACCGGTCAACATCAGAAAACGCCCGTAGGAGACATTGATGGGGGATTTCTCTTTTTCCGTGGCATACTTCAGGGCCTTCTTGAAGGACTCCTCTGCGTGGTTCATCTCGCCATTGGCCTGATGCACCAGCGCCACCCCGTGGTAGGCTCCGGGAGAATTTTTTTTCAGCTCCAGTGCCTTGCTGAACTGATAACGGGCGTTGTCGCGCTTGCCCACCTCCAGGTACTTCATGCCCAACTCTATACGCTTGTCATGAGCCGCTTCGGTATTGACCGGGGTGCGATTGGTCGTTGTGGTTGTACATGCCGCCAGAAGCGCCGCCAGCAACAGGGTCAGGGCCGTGTGGACACAGTTCTTGTTCATAAGTCATGACTCCAATAGCGATCGTTATTATCCAAACTGCTGAGCTGAGTGTATGACATGTACCCATGGTGAAGGTGCTGTCCTGGGGCGATGGGGCGGCACTCTTCGATCGACACCGCCTGCGACACGACCGCGGATACTACCCGTGCGGCACAATTCTCACCACTTCATCGGAGACGCTTCTGGAATAGCGCTCACTGCGTCGGGTGCGGTCGTTGACCTGTCCAGCCAGCTGGCCACAAGCGGCCTCTATGTCGTCGCCGCGGGTAGTACGCACAGTGGTGGTATAGCCTTCATCCATCAGAATCTGCTGAAAGCGGCGCAGGGCGTTGTTGCTGACGCGCTTGTAATTGGACAGAGAGAAGGGATTGAACGGGATCAGGTTGATCTTCACCGGCAGGTCGCGCAGGAGCTCCGCCAATTGATGGGCGTGTTCGGGGCGGTCGTTCACCTGGTCGATCAGGGTGTATTCCACCGTCATCTTGCGATGCGTGTCCGGCAACCCGTCGATGTAGCGCTTGGCCGAATCCAACAGCATGGCGATGGGATATTTTTTGTTGAGCGGCACCAGTTCGTTGCGCAGCTCATCATTAGGAGCGTGCAGGGAAATGGCGAGACAAGCGTCTGTGTACTGGCCCAGACGGTCCAGCGCCGGCACTACGCCGGAGGTGCTGATGGTGACGCGGCGCTTGGAGATGCCGTAACAGTTGTCGTGCATCATGATATTGACGGCATCCACCACATTGTCGAAGTTCAACAGGGGTTCGCCCATACCCATAAACACCACATTGGTGATTTTGCGCGGGCCATTCTCCCGCAGCTGTCCGAAGGATTGGGCCGCAATCCATATCTGCCCGACTATCTCATGCACCGTCAGATCGCGGTTGAAACCCTGCTTGCCGGTCGCGCAAAAACTGCAGTCCAGTGAGCAGCCCACCTGGGAGGACACGCATAGGGTGCCGCGCTCGCCATCGGGAATAAAAACGGTTTCTATGGCGTTGCCACCGCTGACACGGATGAGAAACTTGCGCGTACCGTCGGCGGAATCCAGCTGCTGCAGCACCTCCGGCGGACGCACTTCCGCCACTTCCGTCAGCCGGATGCGCAGCGCTTTGCTGATATTGGTCATATCCATGAAATCCGTGACGCCCAACTGGTGAATCCATTTGAGCACCTGGGTGGCGCGAAAGCGCTTCTCTCCCAGTTCCTCGAAAAACGCCTCCAGCTTCGCCTGGGTCAGACCGAGCAGGTTGACCTTGGCGGGCTCTGGGGAGGTGGTGGAAATCATCGGATCTGCCATAACTCAATACTCAAAACATCAGGTCCGCATCAGCGCGGACAGATTTCGCTCGCGGCGAAAAAGTAGGCCACTTCGCGCGCGGCGGAGGTGGTGGAGTCGGAACCGTGCACCGCATTGGCGTCAATGCTGTTGGCGAAATCGGCGCGAATGGTGCCGGGAGCGGCCTGGGTCGGATTGGTGGCGCCCATAAGATCGCGATTGAGCTTCACCGCATTCTCCCCTTCCAGCACTTGTACCAGAACCGGGCCGGAAGTCATGAATTCCACCAGAGCGGCAAAAAACGGGCGCTCTTTGTGTTCCGCATAAAACCCTTCCGCCTGAGCGCGCGACAGATGCAGCATTTTTGCTGCCACAACTTTGAGGCCGGCGTCTTCAAACCGGCTGATGATTTTGCCAATCACATTTTTGCCAACAGCATCAGGTTTGATGATAGACAAGGTTCTTTCAACAGCCATGCGGGTCTCCTTAGAGTGGGCCGGCGTGATGGCAACACGCGGCGCCGAAGGGTTTATAGAAGAATCCGCCCGGGGGCGGGCAAAAAAATCGGGCAATTATACGGAGAAAGCCTGAATTTGTGTAACAAAGTCCCGCAGGGGGGCGGGCCCCTGCGCGAGAGGTATCACAGATCCGCCAATATGGACCTGGCCACAGCCTCCGCCACTTTGATGCCATCCACACCGGCCGACAGTATGCCGCCAGCGTATCCGGCCCCCTCCCCCGCCGGAAACAGACCGCGGGTGTTCAGGCTCTGCAAGGTGTCTGCGTCGCGGGTGATGCGGATGGGTGAGGAGGTGCGGGTCTCCACACCGGTGAGCACTGCGTCCGGGCGGTCAAAACCGCGGATCTGCCGGCCGAACGCCGGCAGGGCTTCACGCATGGCCTCAATGGCGTACGCCGGCAGCGCATCGGCCAGGTCTCCCAGCAATACGCCGGGTTTATAGGAGGGCTCCACCTCGCCCAAACGGGTGGAAGCTTTACCGCGGATAAAATCCCCCACCAGTTGGCCGGGAGCACAATAATCTCCGCCCCCCAGAACAAATGCCCGGCTCTCCAGACGCTCCTGCAATTCGACACCTGCGAGAGGTCCGCCGGGATAATCCCGGGCAGGTTCTATGCCCACGACTATGCCGGCGTTGGCATTGCGCTCATTGCGGGAATATTGGCTCATACCGTTGGTGACCACGCGCTGGGGTTCGGAGGTGGCCGCGACCACTGTGCCGCCCGGACACATGCAAAAGCTGTAAACCGCGCGGCCATTTTTGGCGTGATGCACCAGTTTGTAATCCGCGGCGCCGAGCAGAGGATGGCCCGCATACTTGCCCAGGCGCGCGCGGTCGATCATGGATTGCGGATGCTCTATGCGAAAACCCACCGCAAATGGTTTGGGCTCGACAAAAATGCCGCGCTCAACCAGCAGGCGGAAAGTATCGCGGGCGCTGTGACCCAGGGCGAGAATCACATGGCGGCTGGCAATTTCCTCGCCGCTCTCCAGCACCACGCCCTGAATGCGTCCATCCTCAATACGGAAGTCCACCACGCGGCTCTCAAAGCGCACTTCGCCGCCGAGATTGCGGATCTCCTCGCGCATATTCGCCACTACACCCGTCAGGCGGAAAGTCCCTATATGGGGTTTGCTGACGTAGAGAATTTCTTCAGGCGCTCCGGCGCGGACAAATTCCCGCATGACTTTGCGGCCGTAGAATTTCGGATCCTTGATCTGGCTGTAGAGTTTGCCATCGGAAAACAGTCCAGCACCGCCCTCGCCAAACTGCACATTGGATTCAGGGGTGAGAATTTTATTGCGCCACAAACCCCAGGTGTCCTTGGTGCGTCGCCGCACATCTCTGCCGCGCTCCAAAACCACTGGGCGAAATCCCATCTGCGCCAGCGTCAAACCGGCAAACACGCCGCAGGGACCGAAACCTATGACCAGCGGACGCTCTTGCAGAGGCTCCGGCGCCTGGGCCACCGGATAATAATGGGTATCCGGCGCCGGCCTTATATGGTCATCCCCGACAAATCTCTGCAGCACCGCCGCCTCATTGACGACATTCAGATCTATCACATAGACGAACAGGATTTCGCTGCTTTTTTTGCGGGCGTCGTAGCTGCGTTTGAATACGGTGAAATCCAGCAGATCCTCATCGCGGATTTTCAAGCGTTCTACTATGGTGCGGTGCAGGGTTTCTGAGGAATGGTCAAGCGGCAGCGAGAGCTCGGTAATGCGGATCATGGAAAATTCCTGGCCGGTCACTCCGGCAGAGGCAGATCAAAGATATTAAAGACGGCGCATTCTACAGACTTCCATGCCAGACCTGCCATATCGGGATTGTCAGGCGAAGCGTGTGCTATCGCACCAATCCATGGCACCGATCCTGCAATCGTTTGCGCGCGACCGTTCCGAATTACGTTCGGGACAACTTTAAAAAAAGATATAGGAGCATTTCCATGAATCGAGTGAAACATCCCCTGGCCATCATCGCTGCCACCACGCTGCTGCCGGTGGCCGCTCAGGCGGCAGACAATATCAACTACAACTATCTGGAGGCCTCATATGTCGTCCAGGACGTAGATATGTATGAAGACGACCGCGCTTTTGACAATATTCTTGAAGACGTGGATGACGGTGATGGCTTCAAGATTGAAGCCTCTTTTGCTTTCACCAATCACCTGTTCGTGTTTGGCAATTACGCGCAGACGCAGGCAGATTTTACATTCGTGGATGACACGGGCGCACTCATTCCCCAGGATCAGGACATCAAAACCCTTTCGGTGGGTCTCGGATTTTTCGCCCCGATCAGCGAGCGGATGGATTTCGTCGCGCGCGCCGCTTATATGGATGTGGATATTGGCAATTTCAGTCTCGGCGCCACGGATAACGACATAGGCGATGATGACGCCATTTCCAATGCCTTTGACGATCTCAATGAAGACACGTCTGACGGCTATTTTCTCGATGTGGGCGTCAGAGCCTCATTGACCCAACAACTGGAACTGGGTGGCGGAGTTCGCTATACGGATCTGGATGCCGGTGATGATGTTTCCGTATTCGGCAATGTGCTGTGGAAATTCCACCCCAATATGGGCATCAATCTGATTGCCAGCTTCGGAGACAATCTCTCCACTTACGGTCTGGGTTTCCGCTATTCCCTGTGATCTGCACAACAGTTGCCATGGTCCGCTGCGGACCCTGGCAATTTCTCAGGTCGCAGAGGCTATGGTCTGAATGCGCTTGACCATGGCGCGCAAGCCGTTGCCGCGGGTGGGGCTCAGATGTTTCAACAATCCAAGCTTGTCGAAATAGCCTTCTATGTCGAAATCCAGAATCTTTTGCGGTGACTTGCCGTTATAGGCCGCCAGCACCACACCCAACAACCCTTTGACAATAAAAGCGTCGCTATCGGCATCAAACCAGATAACGCCATCCTCCACCCTGGAGTCGATCCACACTTGGCTCTGACAGCCGCGCACCAGATGAGCGTCATCTTTTTTGTCCGCACCCATGACCGGCAATTCCTTGCCCAGGTCGATGATGTATTTATAGCGGTCTTCCCAATTATCAAAAAAACCTACGGTGTCGATGATGTCGTCGGCGGTGATGGTGGTGCCGAAAGGATTCTGTGCCATCAGTAGAACATCCCGGTTTCCAGTTGCGCTTCCTCGGACATCATGGCGCGGCTCCAGGGCGGATCGAACACCAGTTCCACTTCGACGGATTTCACGTTGGGCGCCATGGCGACACGGTATTTGACGTCGCCCACCAGCACAGGTCCCATGCCGCAGCCCGGCGCGGTCAAAGTCATATCGATGGTGACACGGCCGCTGGCCTGATCTATGTCCACCTTGTAGATAAGACCCAGACTTTTGAGGTTCACGGGAATTTCCGGATCGTAAACCGTCTCCAGTGCCTGCCACACCTGCTCCTCGTGAATCAGTCCGTCACCGGGATCGGTAAATTCCAGTTCGAATTTCTCCAATCCCAATGCATCGGCATCAGTGCCATCCACCCGCACCATATTGCCGTGATACACCACGGTGAAATTGCCGCCCAAAGACTGGGTGATGGTGACGAAGGTGTGAGCGGGGATGGTCACAGGCGTGCCCACCGGCACCAAGCGGCCGGGGCATTCCCGCACAGTGGCGACAACTCTTTGTTCTGCCATAAATATAGGATTCCGGATAATTTAGACGCTGAAACTCTCGCCACACCCGCAGGCGTCTTTGACGTTGGGATTGTTCATGACCAGATTCTGATTCAACCCCATCTGCGTAAGATCGATTTCCAATCCCTTGAGTGCGGTGAGGCAGCCGGTCTCCACATACAATTCCACCTCCGGCGCCAGGGTGCGCACTGTATCTCCGTCTTTCGGCCCTTCCACTTCCTCGATCACATACTTGAATCCGGTGCAGCCGGCTTCCTTCAGACTGATGCGCACGCCCTTCTTGGCATTTTTGGCCAGAAGACGGCGGAAATGTCCGAGCGCAGCATCCGTCACCACAATGGTCTGAATCAGTTCCTGAGGATTGCCGCTGTAGGTTTCGACTGTCATACAAACCTCACCGTTTTAAAGCAAAAAAGTTTTGACCTTTTCCAGAGCCGTAAACAAACGCTCCAAATCCTGCTGCGTGTTGTAGATGGACAGAGAGGCGCGCACAGTGCCCGGCAGCCCTAAGTGAGCCATCAAGGGTTGCGTGCAGTGATGGCCGGTACGCACCGCCACTCCCTGCTGATCCAATAAGGTTCCCACATCTGCGGGATGCGCTCCCGGCAAAATAAAACTGTAAACGCCCGCGGCGTGTCGCGGTGCGCCTATACGCTGCAATCCCATCTGCTCGCCGCGCTCTATACAGAATTGCAGCAGCCGGCTTTCATGGGCTTGTGCACCTGCGCGATCCAACGCCTGCAAATAGCGCAAGGCGGCACCCATGCCTATGGCGCCGGCAATATCCGGAGTGCCCGCCTCGAATTTGTAAGGCAGATGATTGAACGTGGTTTTGCTGAAGCTGACAGTTTCGATCATCTCGCCGCCGCCCTGATACGGCGGCATCTGCTCCAACAATTCCTCCCTCCCCCACAGCACGCCTATGCCGGTGGGACCAAAGGCTTTGTGCCCGGAAAACGCGTAGAAATCACATCCCAGTTCCTGCACATCCACCGGGAAATGCGCCACCGCCTGAGCGCCATCGATCAGCACCCGTGCGCCGGCGGCGTGGGCGAGTTCGGTTATTTCCTTCACCGGATTGACCGTGCCCAGGGCGTTAGATACCTGATTGATGGCCACGAGTTTGACCGGGCCATCCAGCAGCTTTCGGTATTCAGATAAATCCAGGTCCCCGGAGGCATCCAGGGGAATGGGTTCGACGGTCGCGCCACGCTCTTCGGCGACCAACTGCCAGGGCACTATATTGGAGTGGTGCTCCAGAGTGGACACCAGAATTTTGTCGCCGGGTTGCAACTGCCGCCGCCCGAAGGAGTGCGCCACCAGGTTGATGGATTCAGTGGTGCCGCGTGTCCATATGACCTGTTCCAGCTTGGGGCTGTTGATAAATGCCGCCACTATCTGGCGCGCTTGCTCAAATGCGGTGGTGGCGCGATCCGCCAGCGCATGGGCGGCGCGATGCACATTGGCGTTGTCGTGCAGGTAATAGGCCTGCATTGCGTCGAGCACCGCCAGCGGCTTTTGCGTGGTGGCCGCACTGTCGAGATAAACCAGCGGCTGGCCATTCACCTGTTGCTGCAAAATGGGAAAATCCCGGCGGACGATTTCCGCATCAAATGCAGCCACATTGCTTGGAGATGCGCTGTTCATATCGAAACCACTCATATCAGATGGCGCACCAGGGCGGGATCCCGGGCGAACCATTGGGTCAATACCGGCCGCAGATATTCGACCAGCGCGGGCTGCTCTATGGCATTGACCAGTTCATTGATGAAACCAAAACTCAGCATGGCCTCCGCCTCCTCGCGGGACACGCCGCGGGTGCGCAGATAGTGCAAAGCGGTGGCATCCAGTTGCGCCACTGTGGCACCGTGGGAGCACTGCACATCGTCGGCGTAGATTTCCAGCTCCGGCTTGGTATCGACTTCCGCCTTGTCGCTGGTGAGCAGATTTTTGTTGCTCAGCTGCGCCAGGGTTTTCTGGGCCTGGGGATGAATATGGATGCGGCCGTTGAACACCGCTCGTGCGCTGTCGGCGATGATGCCGCGGAAATTTTCACTGGTGGTGCATCTGGGCACCCGGTGCTCGACACAGGTGTGATAATCCACGTGCTGGTTGAGGCGCGGCAGATAGACACCGTTGAGTTTGCAATCTGCGCCTTCGCCATCGTGATTGATCACTATGTCGATGCGCTTCAATTCACTGCCCAGCGCCAGGTGAAAACTTTGCAACTGCGCATTGCGCTGCAAAGACGCATGCACACCGCCCACATGCAGGGTCTGCTGCTCTTCCAAATGCAAGCGGTAATGTTCACAACGCGCACCTTCGAGCAGACACAGTTCAGTCACATTGTGGACAAAGCCGTTCTGCGGTTGCGCATCCGAGGCGAATTGTTCGATCACAGTGGCAGCGGCATTGGGCTCCAACACCACCAGCAATCGGTGCGGTGCCTGGAATGCTTCTGCCTGGGGCGCAGTCAATGCCACCACGTGCACGGGTTTGTCCAGGGTGATATTTTTCCCCACCCGCAGAAAAACGCCGTTTTCCAACAATTGGCTGTTGAATGCGGCAAACATATGGCGGTCATTTTCCACCACTCTGCCGAGATGATTTTGCAGTTGCGCCAATTGCGCAGGTGAAGCTTCCGCAAATGTCACCAGATCCACACCCTGCGGCAATCCCGCCACCTGGGACAGAGCTGCGCTGTAGCAGCCGTTGACGAACACCAACCGGTAGGCCTCGAGTCCGGCGATCTGCGCATGCTCGCGCAACGCCCGCTGCGCATCCAGCGATGGCAGTACACCGGTATTTTGCAGATGGCCGCCCTGCTCCAACGGGCGCAGGGCGGTGTATTTCCAATGTTCGGTTTTGCGGGTTGGCCAGGTGGTGTTACGCCACACCGCATTACCGGCCGCGTTGATTTTTTCCAGCCAGTCGGGATTCTGCTGTGGCAGCTGCACCTGCATGAAAGCTTGTGACATCAGGCGACCTCGCTCTCCAGCCAGCCGTAGCCTTTTTCTTCCAGCTCCAGGGCCAGGGATTTATCACCGGATTTCACGATTTTGCCGCCGGCAAGCACGTGCACATAATCGGGCACTATGTAGTCGAGCAGGCGCTGATAGTGGGTGACAAGAATAAATGAGCGCTCAGGGCTGCGCAGCGAATTCACACCCTTGGCCACCACTTGCAGCGCGTCTATATCCAAACCCGAATCGGTTTCGTCGAGTATGGCGAGCTTGGGTTCGAGCAGCAGCATCTGCATGACTTCGTTGCGCTTCTTCTCGCCGCCGGAGAATCCTTCGTTGACGCCGCGCTTGAGGAAGGCCTGATCCAGATCGACGGTTTTGCAGATTTCCCGCACTTTCTTCATAAAGCTGACCGCGTCCATGGGGGCCTGACCGCGATGTTCATGCAGGGCATCCAGGGAGGCTTTGAGAAATTCCATATTGCTGACACCGGGAATTTCCACGGGATACTGGAATGCCAGAAAAACACCTTCACGTGCGCGCTCTTCCGTATCGAGCTCCAGCAGGTCTTTGTCCAGATAGCGCACTGTGCCGGAGGTGGCCTCGTAACCGGGACGACCGGAGAGCACGTGACCGAGTGTACTTTTGCCGGAGCCGTTGGGGCCCATGATGGCGTGTACTTCGCCAGGTTTCACGTCCAGGGACAAACCTTTCAATATGGGTTTGTCATTGACACTGGCATGCAGATCGCGAATCGACAATATCAAAATCTTTCTCCAAATCCCGAAACATTCGGAATGAAAATTCACACTATTTTTTAGGCACCGCTACAGAGCTTCACCAATATTTCCCGGGAACGCCGTGAATCCATCCCTGGAGCCTCCCTCACCGCCGTCCTGGCGGGTGAGGGTCTCGGAAAATATTGCTGAAGCTCTTACACTCTGGAGAATATTCAGAGCAATGCGGAAGCATCAACCTACGGAGCCTTCCAAACTCACTTCCAGAAGCTTGCCGGCTTCAACGGCGAACTCCATGGGCAGTTCTTTAAACACTTCCTTGCAAAATCCGTTGACGATCATGGATACCGCTTTTTCCGCGGTTATGCCGCGCTGCTGGCACAGATACAACTGATCGTCACTGACTTTCGAAGTGGTGGCCTCGTGCTCGATCACCGCAGACGGATTCTTGCTTTCGATATAGGGAAAGGTGTGAGCGGCGCATTGATCGCCAATCAACAGAGAATCGCACTGGGTGTAATTGCGCGCACCACTGGCGCCCGGATTCATGCGCACCAGTCCGCGGTAGGCATTGGAGCTTTTACCCGCGGAAATCCCCTTGGACACAATGGTGGAGCGGGTATTTTTACCCAGGTGGATCATTTTGGTTCCCGTATCCGCCTGCTGGAAATTATTGGTCAGCGCAACGGAATAAAACTCACCTATGCTGTTGTCGCCTTTGAGGATGCAGCTGGGATATTTCCAGGTGACGGCGGAGCCGGTCTCCACCTGAGTCCAGGAAACCCGTGCATTGGTGTGCGCGACGGCGCGCTTGGTGACAAAGTTGTAGATGCCGCCTTTGCCTTCGGCGTCACCTGGGTACCAGTTCTGCACGGTGGAATATTTGATGGTGGCGTTGTCCAGTGCCACCAGTTCCACCACGGCTGCGTGCAGTTGGTTTTCATCGCGCATGGGTGCGGTGCAACCTTCCAGGTAGCTCACCTGACTGCCTTCATCGGCGATGATCAGTGTGCGTTCGAACTGACCGGTTTTCGATTCATTGATGCGGAAATAGGTGGACAGCTCCATGGGGCATTTCACGCCCTTGGGAATGTAGACGAAGGAACCGTCACTGAATACAGCGCTGTTGAGCGCCGCGTAGAAATTGTCTTTCTGCGGCACCACGCTGCCTAAGTATTTCTGCACCAGCTCGGGATATTCGTGCACGGCTTCGGAAATCGGACAGAAGATCACACCGGCATTTTTCAGTTTTTCACGAAAGGTGGTGGTGACGGAGACTGAGTCGAACACCGCGTCCACGGCCACGCCCGCCAGCATTTCCTGTTCGTGCAGGGGTATGCCGAGCTTTTTGTAGACTTCCAGCAGTTGCGGGTCCACTTCGTCGAGACTTTTGGGTTTATCCGCCAGACTTTTGGGCGCGGAATAATAGGAGATCTGCCCGAAGTCGATTTTGGCGTAGCGCACATGGGCCCAGGTGGGTTCGGTCATTTCGCGCCAGGCGTAAAAGGCTTTCAGGCGCCAGTCCAACAGCCATTGGGGCTCGTTTTTCTTGCGCGAAATAAAGGTGATGACCTCTTCATCCAGGCCGGGCGGCAGGGTTTCCGATTCGATCTGACTGACAAAGCCCGCCGCATATTCTTTCTTGATCAGGCTGTCGATGTGTTCTTGGGACATATATACCACCTCAAAATCCGGTCCAGGCCGGATATACGGCTCAGCGCAGCGGCCGGCGCAACGGTTGGGTCTCGCGGCGCAAGTGGCGCACTGTGACCAGAATTTTCTCTATGGCGAAATCCACTTCTTCAGCGGTGGTGTAACGCCCGAAACTGAAGCGCAAAGCGCTGTGGGCCAGCTCATCCGACACCCCTATCGCCTTGAGCACATATGAAGGCTCCAGACTGGCGGAGGTGCAGGCGGAACCTGTGGACAGCGCCAGATCCCGCAGGGCCATCAGCAATTGCTCGCCGTCCACATCGGCAAAACTCAGATTCAGATTGCCAGCAACCCGCGGTGACAGCGCGCCATTGGGAAATACGCCATCCAAAGTCTTGACGCCCTGCCAGAAACGATCGCGCAGGTTTTGGATGCGCTGCTGTTCCTCGGTGAGATTTTCCCGCGCTATGCGCGCCGCCTCTCCCAAACCGACGATCTGATGCGTGGCCAGAGTACCGGAGCGCATGCCGCGCTCGTGGCCGCCGCCGTGAATCTGCTGGACGATTTTCAAATCCCCGGCGCGGCGCACGAAGAGCGCGCCCGCCCCTTTGGGGCCGTAGATCTTGTGGGCCG
>Ga0065721_10052176_pt1 | contig 12517 bp, 9 predicted proteins | sample Mesricmetagenome_FD_59108 | JGI IMG/M metagenome (GOLD analysis project Ga0065721, IMG submission 59108) | Mesophilic microbial community from rice straw/compost enrichment Sample: eDNA_1 v2 (version 2) | ecosystem: Engineered > Solid waste > Grass > Composting > Bioreactor | place: USA: Davis... | reverse complement strand
CGGTGACTGATTCCAGCGAGCCGCTGCATCGCGATCTGGCGCGCGCCTGGGGCAATCTGCCGGGCTGGGGGGCTCTGGCCGCCGTCAACCACACCTCCGTGGGTTTGAGGTTCATGGTGACGGGGGTGGTGTTCTTTCTGATCGGCGGCGTGCTCGCCATGCTGGTGCGCGCCCAGCTGGCGCTGCCGGAGCAGACCTTGATAGACGCCCGCCTGTACAACCAGCTGTTCACCATGCACGGCACTGTGATGATGTTTCTGTTCGCCATACCCGTGCTGGAGGGGCTGGCCATGTATCTGGTGCCGAAGATGCTCGGCACGCGCGACTTGGCGTTTCCGCGACTGGGGGCGCTCGGCTACTACTGCTATCTGTTCGGCAGCATCATCCTCTGCTCCAGCCTGGCCTTCAGCATGGCGCCCAGTTCCGGCTGGTTCATGTATACGCCGCTCAGCGATGCGGTATTCAGCCCGGACCGGGGGCCAGATTTCTGGCTGTTGGGCATTACCTTTGTGGAGATCTCCGCCGTGTCCGCCGGGGTGGAGCTGGTGGTGACCATTCTGCGCACCCGGGCGCCGGGCATGAGCCTGGATAAGATGCCGCTGTTCTGCTGGTACATACTCGCCATGGCGCTGATGATCATCTTCGGTTTTCCGCCGCTGATCCTGGGCAGCATCATGTTGGAGCTGGAGCGCGCCGCCGGCTTCGTCTTCTTCGCCACCGAGGGCGGCGGCGATCCGCTGCTGTGGCAGCATCTGTTCTGGCTGTTCGGGCATCCGGAGGTCTACATACTCTTCCTGCCTGCGGCGGGCATAGTCTCCACCCTGATTCCGGTATTCTGCGAGCGGCCCCTGGTGGGTTACCGCTGGATAGTGCTGTCGATCATCACCATGGGGTTCATCAGCTTCGGCCTGTGGGTGCACCACATGTTCACCGTGGGTATTCCGCAATTGGCCCAGGCCTTTTTCTCGGCGGCGAGCATGCTGGTGGCCGTGCCCACGGCCATCCAGGTGTTTGTCTGGCTGGCGACCCTGTGGAGCGGGCGCGTGCGTTTCAGCCTACCCATGCTGTGGATCTTCGGCTTTCTGGTGATCTTCGTCTGCGGCGGCCTTACAGGGGTGATGCTGGCGCTGGTGCCCTTCAACTGGCAGGTGCACGACACCCATTTCGTGGTGGCCCATATGCACTATGTGCTGGTGGGCGGGGTGGTGTTTCCCATCATCGCCGGGCTCTATTACTGGCTGCCGCATTTCTCCGGCCGCATGCCGTCGCGCACCCTGGGCGCCTGGGGCTTCTGGCTGACCTTTATCGGCTTCAACATGACTTTCCTGCTGATGCATCTCACCGGTCTGCTGGGGATGCCGCGCAGGATCTACACCTACCAGACGGGGCTGGGATGGGACTGGCTGAACCTGCTGTCGTCCATGGGCGGATTTGTGATGGCGGCGGGTGTAGGGGTGTTGATCCTGGATTTTCTGCTGCATTTCCGTTTTGGCAATCCGGCGCCGGCCAACCCCTGGAAGGCGGATACTCTGGAATGGGCCACGAACACGCCGCCGGCGCCCTACAACTTCGCCAGTCTACCGCCCATCACCAGCCGCCACCCCTTGTGGGACCAGCCGGAACTGCCGCAGCAGATTGCGGCCGGTCACTTCCATCTGGGGCGGACGCTGGGCGATCACCGGGAGATGCTGGGCGTGAGCGCCACCTACGCAAACCCGCAGGAGCTGGTGCGCGTCCCCGGCAATTCCTGGGTGCCGCTGCAGCTGGCCGCGGTGCTGGCGGCGGTGTGTATCTGCTTGTTGCTACGCCTCTATCCTGTGGCGCTCCTGGCGGCGGTTGCGGCGCTGGTGCTTTGCCTGCGCTGGGCCTGGTATAGCGCCGGCCACCCAGCCTTTGCGCCGGCATCCACCAGCCAAGCCCCCGCCTTCCACCAAACCTGGAGCGGCCTGGGTCTCTGGGGCATTGCAGTGGCGTTGCTGGCGGATCTCGCCCTGTATCTGTCGCTGATATTCGGCTGGTTCTATCTGTGGACCGTGGCCCCCAATTGGCAGATTCCCGCCTCTGCGGCGGTGACCATAGGGCCCGCACTCCTTTGCGGCGCCGCCTTGACCCTGGCCGCGGGCTGCCATATGTGGATGGCTCGCCGCCTAAAGCGCAATGAACAGCACCCTCTGACACAGAATGCCCTATCCCGGGGGCTGCGGCTGACGGCGGTTCTGGGGGCTGTGCACAGCGCGCTGCTGGCATGGGTGTTCACGAGTGGTGATTTGCATCCCCAAGGCTCCTCCCACGATTCGGCGCTGTTTCTGGTGTGCGCCTATCTGCTGCTTCACAGCTGCGTGGCCACTCTGGCCACGGCACTGCAGGCAGTGCGCGCCAGCCGCGGTTTTGTCAGCCCAGGGGCACCTTATGAGGTCGCGGTGCTACGGCTGTTCTGGCTGTTCACTCTGGCGATGTATTGGCTGACCTTTGCCGCATTTATCCTGCTACCGGCGGCGGGAGCTTCAATATGAAGTGGCAGCCCTCCCATCCCGTTCATCTGTTTATGGGCCTGCTTATCTGGAGCATCTGGTTTGTTGCCATTTACGGATTGCTGTCGCTGGGGTGCTATACGGTATCCGATCGTCCGCTTCATTCGATGAACTCATTAAGTATTATCTTGATCGCCCTGACCGGCATCACTGCGAGTATTTTGCTGGCGCTGGGTATCTGGTGCTGGCGCACCACTGCCGTTTCACCCTTTTTTGCGCGGGTGGCAGCCGGCGTTTATTTCGCGGCTTTTGTCGCCACACTGGCCGTCGGCAGTCCTGCCACCGCGCTGCCTCCCTGCCATTAAAAAATACCAGCCGAATAATTCATGTAAAGGGAACAAGCCTTTTGTAAAAGTGCCCCTGCACGCCTACAAATCCACAGCAAATTCCCGTCTTTTTGCCACATTTTTGAGTTTTTCCCTGGCATAAAACTCGCAAATATTCTAGAGCTATCCTGCATAGCGCCCATATAAACCAACGATTGAGGTGACCCTATGAAAAACTTCAAACCTCTAAAACTGGCACTGACCATTGCGCTCGCCGGAGGCCTGACTATCGGTTGCCAACACAATAACACCCGCGCTTCCGATGTTGACGCTGAAGAACGCGAAGCTGTCTCCATGGAAACCAGCGCGGCCGACGCGACCATCGCTCAACCTGTCGACACAGCCGCAGCGGATGCCGACCGTTACACTCGTCTGGACGAAAACCGCAGGGAAAATCTGTCGACTCTCTCGGCGGAGGATCGCACCGTGAATTTCGAGTTCGATTCGGCGGATCTCACCCGTGAAGCCAAGCAATCCCTCGACCATCTGATAGAGCGCATCGGCGATCGCAGGGAAGTTTCCAGCATCACCATTGAAGGTTACACCGATGCCACAGGTCCCGAGGAATACAATATGGATCTGTCGCAAAGACGTGCGCAAAGCGTGCAGGAATATCTGCAGGACAAAGGCGTGAACGCGCGCGATTGGAATCTCGATGGCCGGGGAGAAGACAGCCCGGTAGCGGATAACGGCAATGCTGAGGGACGCAGCGAAAATCGCCGGGTGGTGATCGAGTTTTCACCCGGGGACAATCGCGGGCTGACCTACGGAACGGATGAATGACCGGCTATCCCAGCGCCGGCGCGCGTCAAATTGGATGACGACCGCGCCGGCTTTCCTGTCTTACACTCCCAGTCAATACCCGCATTTTCCCATCGAAAAAAACCGCAGGATAAATCGAAGATCTTCAGCCTTAAAGCACGACCACCAAGGACACCAGGAACATCACCACGGCAATGACGATGTAATTCAGCATTCGCGTCTTGCGATCCAATCTTCTGTAACAGGCTTCACACCAATATCCTGAAGATGGGGCAATGCCCCCCGGAGAATGCCGGAATTCGCCGGGGCATCCGCAAATATCACATTTGCTGTCGCTATCAGTCATATCATCATCCATACGCGCAGATCGGATAAAAAAAACGCCCCGTGGGGCGCTGCATTCTCAAAGAGAGAAATGAATATTTTTAGAGTGCACTTATTCCATCCGCCCCCTGGGCGGGCACTATCACCAGACGCACGTGTTGCACATCCTCTTGCAGACTTTGCTGCTGCGCCGGCTGTTGAGGCTCTATGCCTTCGAATTGCCATTGCACCACTTCCACTCCCTGCTCCTCCATGAAGGCCCTGATGCGGCCCACCCGCTGGGCGAGAACAGCTGCATTTTCCGCCATGCCTGAGTTGCCTGCATCCGCCGTATCCCTAGGCGCTTGCGATCCTTCCGCAAGATTGCTTCCCTCCAGGGCGATGGTCACTGCCACGGGCTTGTCCTTATCCAACTCCTCCACCAGACCTTCCAGACGCTCTTCCGCCTTGTCGGTCAGTTCGATGCCACTGAATTGCACCGTTTCTTGGTGTGCTATATCCGAGGATTTTCCTGCGGATTCGGCGCTGCGCGCATAGCCATTTTCATTCAGTGATTGCAGCGCATCCGGGCTGGTGGTTCCAGGTGCTGTGGTGGATCGCTCCACCGCCGGAGGTTCCGGCGGCACATAGCCCTGACGCCGCGGATCGTCGCGATCGCAGGCGCTGGTGAACCCGGCTATAGCCATGACGGCCACCAGGGTTTTGATTTGAAAAGGTTTCATAATTTCACCTCACAATTTATGCGAGGTGCGATTCCGCACCTCGGCCTCATTGTCCGCGGCGCATATTGTGTTTTAGGTCCTGTCATGCGCCACGCTTTCCTTTCCCACGATCAGCTTTCGAAAGTTTTACCTTTCGATAGTGTTACAGGCGATAGTGTTACAGGCGATAGTGTTACAGGGCGCTCAATCCTTCCGGTCGCACTTCCCCTATGACCACTATGCGCACCTGCTGCACGTCCTCGGCGGTCTGACCTTGAGTGGTGCTCAGGCTGGATTGCTCTGTGGACTGAATACCGTTAGATATTGCAGCCTCACCTTCAACACTGACTTCCACAACTTCTATACCTTTTTCCTGCAAATACACGCGGATATTTTCCGCTCTGTATTGGGTGATCAGTTGCGCACGTTCCCGTTGCTCGGCTTCCAGAGCCTCGGCATTGGTGGAAGGCTGCGCGGCGGGATCTGTCGCGCTATCAGCGGAATTGGTTCGACCGGCCAGTCCCTCAGCGTCCGCCGGATAACCGGCGGAACTGTCCATGTTGCCCGGCGCGCGCTGAGTCGACAGCGAAGAACTGCTGTTCACATCCGCGCCGCTATCGCGCATTTCCAGTGTCAGAGACACGGGTTTGTCTTTATCCAGCTGCTCCACCAACTGCTTCAGCTGTCCTTCGGCCTGCTGGGTCAAAGAGACGGAATTGGGTTCAAAATGCACAACCCCTTCATGATCTATATCGGCGTTCGATACGGATGTCGATTGAGTGGTCGCATCATGATTGGGATTGGTGATATTGCGATCCTGCGGAACGGCGCGATTCTCAGTGGCGTCTGTAGTGCCACCCGGATAAACATCGCTTGCAGCGCCAGCGGGAACACTCAGCACCGCCACACCAGCAATAGCCGTCGACAAAATAAGTTTTTTCATATTGGTTTTCATATGCTTCACCTCACAGTTTGTATCTGCCTTTAATTTTTGCGTCTGCGCCAGAATCCTTTTGGCCTTTGTTTTTTTACTGCAAAATCGTTTGTCATTCCCGCGACTTGTATTTAGGTGTTGCTATATGCATGCCAAAACAAATCCATCCGAATCCGCCTAAGCAATGGACTGAAAATTAAGGCAATTTTGGAATTTAAATGGAGAGAGGCAGAGGCACCACTAAGCGGTGGTTATTGAAGGCTTTACATGGATTTGAAATTAAGAACATTTGTGCGGATAGGTGCTCCACACCACAGTTCAGGTGTTATAGCGTACATAGAGAAGGCCGTTATTACGCACCCCAAAAGAATAATCTAAAGACCGCTTGAACATCCCACAGATGTGGGGCACCAATTTTTTCTTTTTTATTCAAATGAAATTTGTGGGAATCAACATGACCGCTTTTATACTCCCACAGAGACATATGACAACCCCTAGAATTTTCCACCAAACATTGGCTTCGGGAGACCACTGGGCCGCATATGCATCCCCACTTTTTTGCATTCAAACCAGACAATTATTTCATCCGAAAGAGCGATTGCCCTATCCACAAGTTTTTGCAGATTTATTCCAGACTCCGAGGAGAAAACTCCCAGCTTAAACCAACGCATGCGAAATGCAGAGCTGTAAAGTCTGTATGCTTCAGGAAGCGCAGACACATCGGCAACTTCCTGATCCAGGTGTTGCCCCCACGGCAGCGTCACACCACCTTCGGGGACCGTAGTGAAAACAGGTGGTGGCCATTGCCATTTTGGCCAGACGTCTTCCGCAGGGATATCGCCGGGCGGAGCCGCCATCGCGCATTCCCGCCGCCGCGCCGACCGCCCCCTGTGACCATCAACCTTGACAGTCCAGGACCGGCCCCCTAGCATCCACCCCCAAATTTCAGCCCAACCAAGAATCCCATCGATGCTGCCGTTCCAAGAAGCTGTCGCCTCTGATCTCTCCGCCGTCAACGACCTGATCATCGGACAGCTGCATTCCGAGGTGGGACTGGTGGAGAACATAGGTCATTACATAGTGGATGCCGGCGGTAAACGTCTGCGCCCCATCCTGGTGCTGCTCACCGCCGCCTGCCTCGACTATCCCCATCGCCGCCACATAGAGCTGGCCACCATCATCGAATTCATCCACACAGCCACCCTACTGCATGACGATGTGGTGGATGTGTCAGACCTGCGCCGCGGCCGGCCCACGGCCAATGCCAAATTCGGCAATGCGCCCAGCGTGCTGGTGGGGGATTTCCTCTATTCCCGCGCCTTTCAGATGCTGGTGCGCCTGGGCAGCATGGAGATTATGGCGATTCTGTCCGATACCACCAATGTGATCTCCGAAGGTGAGGTGCAGCAGCTGGTCAATGTCCGCAACCCGGAGGTGACGGAGGCGGACTATATGAAGGTGATACATAAGAAGACGGCGGCACTTTTCGAAGCCGCCTGCACCACGGCCGCGGTACTGGCGGGCGCCACAGAGGCGCAGCGTCAGGCTGCCTGGCGCTATGGCCACCACCTGGGGCTGGCCTTCCAGCTGATTGACGACCTGCTGGATTACGAGGGCGACCAGACAGCGCTGGGCAAGAACATCGGCGATGATCTGGCGGAGGGCAAGCCCACACTGCCGCTGATCATCGCCCTGGCCAATACCCAGGGCGATGATAAGGCCCTGATCCAGAACGCCATCACCCAGGGCGGCCTGGAGCATTTGCAAGAGATAGTGACCCTGGTGCAGCGCTGTGGCGCTCTGGAATACACCCGCCGCAAGGCCCAGGAACACGCAGATCAGGCCATAGCCGCGCTGGCGGAGCTACCGGTCAATTCCTGGCATCAGGCCATGCTGGAGTTGGCGCAGTTTTCGGTGACGAGACAGTATTGACCAAGACCCAATAAAATAGCGGGCCGCCCACGTGGCCGGCCCGGCCCACTCGCTCAACCTGGAGCACTCCATGTCCTACAGCAAACTTTCCGATAAATACACCAACTGGCCCCAATTGGAAGCGCACAGGGAGACCTGGAAGTCCCAGACACTCGCCCAGCTCTTCCGCGAGGACAGCAACCGCGCTGCGCGCTTTAGTGTCAGCGCCGCCGGCCTGGAACTGGACTATTCCAAGAATCACATCACCAGCGAGACCCTGCAGCTTCTGATAGAAGTAGCGCGTCAGGCGGACCTGAGCGGCGCCATCAAACGCCTGCTCAAGGGCGAGCACGTCAACGCCACCGAAGATCGCCCCGCCCTGCATACCGCTCTTCGCCACACAGGAGCACCTGTGACCCCGGAGCAGCAGGCCGTGGCAGACACATTGGCGAAGATGAGCCAGCTGATAGAAGCGGTACACAGCGGCAGCTGGGTGGGCTATACCGGCAAGCGCATCACAGACGTGGTGAATATAGGCATAGGCGGATCCGACCTGGGTCCCCGCATGGTAACCAAAGCCCTCACGCCCTATCTGCAATCGGCGGTGAAAGTTCACTTCGTGGCCAATATCGACGGCGCCGAACTCACGGACACACTGAGGCCCCTGGACCCGGCGACCACCCTCTTCCTGGTGGCTTCCAAGTCCTTCTCCACCCAGGAAACCCGTGAGAACGCCATCAGCGCGCGCGCCTGGATGCTGGACGCCGGCTGCGCCCAGCAGGATCTGGCCAAGCACTTTGTCGCCATCTCCTCCCGCGTCGACAAAGCCGTGGAATTCGGCATCGCCGCCGAGAATGTCTACCCCATCTGGGACTGGGTGGGCGGCCGCTACTCCCTCTGGTCGGCAATCGGCATGTCCATCGCCTTTGCCGTGGGTATGGAGAACTTCAACCGCCTGCGCATCGGCGCCGAAGCCATGGACAAGCATTTCGCCGAGGCGCCCCTGGAGAAGAACCTGCCGGTGCTCATGGGGCTGTTGATGTTCTGGTACAGCGAATTCATGGGTTCCAGCACCCAGGCGATACTGCCCTATGCGCACCACCTGAATCTGCTGCCCTCCTACCTGCAGCAGCTGGAAATGGAAAGCAACGGCAAGAGCGTGACCCGCGACGGCAAGCCGGTGGACTACCCCACAGGCGCCATAGTCTGGGGAACGGAAGGCACCAATGGTCAGCACTCTTTCCACCAGCTGCTGCACCAGGGCACCAGCCTGGTCCCCATAGACTTCATCGCCACCCTCAAGGGTCACGACGGACTCAAGCATCAGCACCGACTGCTGTTTGCCAACTGCGTAGCTCAGAGCCAGGCCCTGTTGACTGGCCGCAACCTGGAAATGGCGCGCACCGAGCTGAAGGCCCAGGGCTTTGACGAGCAGGAGATCGCCTTCCTGGCCTCCCACAAGGTTCATCCGGGCAACCGCCCCAGCAACACCATCATCATGGAGAAGCTGACGCCGGAAACCCTGGGCGCCCTGATCGCCGCCTATGAGCACAAGGTCTACACCCTGGGCGTGCTGCTGGACATCAACTCCTTCGATCAGTGGGGCGTGGAACTGGGCAAGCTGTTGGGTACCCATGTGAACATCGCCATAGAAACCACGGACATTCCCGGAGACTGGGACTCTTCCACCCAGAGGCTGATCCGCCGTTTCTGCGAGGTCAATTCCGAGCTTTGATCCCCCCTTCCCCCGGCCCCTGGGGCCGGGAAATCCCCCTTCCGGTCCGTTTTCGCGACCGCTCGTGACGCAGTCCCTTGAGTTGGCGCCTGGGTAAACATCTATAATCCGCGCTTTGTATCGGGATATTCGAGGCTGTCCAGCTCCATGGAAAAACTACCCCCCCGCGCCGGCATCAGCTTGAATGCCAGACATTATCAGGAGGTTCTCGCCGACCGGCTGCCCGTCGGTTGGTTTGAGGTGCATCCCGAGCACTACCTGGGACTGGGTGGTGCCGCTCATCACTATCTGGAGAAAATTGCCGCCGACTATCCTCTGGCCATGAACTGCCGCAGCCTGTCCATAGGCTCCGCAGAAAGCGTCAACGGCCGCCATCTCCAGGACGTCAAGGCCCTGGTGGACCGCTATATGCCGGCCCAATTCTCCGAATATCTGGGCTGGACCCGCTGGCAGGGCGGCTACTTCTCCCAACCTCTGCCCCTGCCCTACACAACCGAAAGCCTGGATCAGGTGAGCTTCAATGTGCGCGCCATACAAAACACCCTGGGGCGCCGCATACTGGTGGAGAATCCGGCGCGCTTCATGAAGCTGGAAGAGGAACTCAGCGAGGGCCTGTTCTTCACCGAGCTGGTGCGCGCCAGCGGCTGCGGCATGTTGTTGGATCTGACCAACCTCTATATGTCCTGCCTGAACCTGGGGCGCGACCCCTTCAAGGAACTGCAGACCTATCCCTTGGCGGCGGTAAAGGAGATCCACCTCTCCGGCCATTCCCTCATGCCGCTCGACGACAGCTACATATTGCTGGTGGACGACCGCAGCACCACCGTCTGCAAGCCGGTGTGGCAGCTCTACAAAGAGACCTTGCTGCAGATGCCGCGGCCGGTGGCCACACTGATCGACTGGGATGAGGAGGTGCCGGACCTGGAGACACTTTTGGAACAGGCGCGCAAGGCCGATGCGATCATCGAGGAAATCGACAACCGGGCCACTACAGGAGTCATGCCATGAGTCTGGCGGAATTTCAGGAGGCTTTCTCCCAAGTGTTGTTCAGCCCGGAAGTGGCGCCGGATGCGGTGGCACAGATCCCTCACCTGAGCCCCTCGATACTGCAGGCGCTGCAATTCGGCGCTTACCGCAAGCGCGCCCTGCAGGGACTGGGAGATGTGTTGCGGGAGGTCTACCCCACAGTGGAAGCCGTGATGGGCCGCGAGGCATTCAGCGCCGTGAGCGACGCCTATTTTCTGCGGCATCCACCCCGCGCCGTGGATCCAGTGGTGCTTGCGGAGGGCTTCGGCCCCTTTCTGGAATCCCTGGAAAGCAGCCCGGAGACCGGCGAAAAGCCACCGGCATATCTACCCGACGTGGCCACCCTGGATTTCGGCTGCTTCAAAGCGCGTCAGGCCATAGATGCCACCGCCATGAACACCCGTATTTTCACTGACCTGTCTCCGGAACAACTGGCCGCGCGGCACATACAACTGCATCCGGCGTGCTTCTGGATGTCCTCGCCCCACGCCATATACGACTTGTGGCGCTTTCACCACTCCACCTTCGCCAGCAGGCCCCTGGATCTGAACATACCCCAGGAAGTCGTCATCATCCGCCCGCAGCTGCAGGTGGAAGTGCACAGGGTGGACACGGGTCTGGTGAAAGTGCTGGATGCGCTGGATTCCGGGGAAACCCTCAATCAGGCGCTGATAATGGGCAGTGCGGCGGACAAGGCGTTCAATGCGGTGGCGGCCATTCAGTTTCTGGTCCAGAACGACCTGATCATCAGTCTGTACTGATAGCGCCCGGGCAACCGGGCGCCCATCCCTCACGCTCTATCGAGCAAATACCACGGTCTTGCGGCCATTGAGCAGCACCCGGTGCTCCGCATGCCAGCGCACGGCGCGCTGCAACACCACCGCCTCTATGTCGCGGCCGATTTCCACCAGCTGTTCCGGCGTCTGGGCGTGGGTCACGCGCTCCACCGCCTGTTCGATGATGGGCCCCTCGTCCAGCTCTTCGGTCACATAGTGCGCAGTGGCCCCGATCAGTTTGACGCCGCGGTCATAGGCCTGATGGTAGGGCTTGGCGCCTTTGAAACCCGGCAGAAACGAGTGGTGGATATTGATGGCGCGGCCGGAAAGCTCCTGGCAGAGCTCATCGGAGAGAATCTGCATGTAGCGCGCCAGTACCAACAGATCCGCCTGGGTATCGCGCATCAGCTGCAGTATCTGCTGCTCCTGCTCCCGCTTGTTCTCGGGAGTCACAGGTGCGTAGTGATAGGGCAATCCGTACCAGTCCACCAGGGACTGCATATCCCGGTGGTTGGATATCACCCCCACTATCTCCACCGGCAGGGAGCCGTGCTTCCAGCCGTTCAACAATGCATTGAGGCAATGCCCCCACTGGGACACGGCAATGAGCACGCGGGGTTTATAGGCGCCGTCGTATATGGCCCAGCTCATGCCGTAGCGCTTGGCCACGGCGGCAAAGGCGGATTTGATATCCGCCATCTTCTTCGGCCCTTCCACCGACTCCAGCACTGTGCGCATGAAAAACTGGCGGGTGTAGGTGTCTTCGAACTGGGAGGATTCGCGGATGTTGAAGCCCTGAAGGGAGAACAGACTGGCCACTGAGGCCACTATGCCCGGCTGGTCCTGGCAGCTGAATTTCAGAATCAATTGTTCGGTGAGAGGGCTATCGGCGGTAGACGTGGCTGTCATAGGAATCCTGTAAAGTCAGCGGTGGCGCGGCATTTTAGCAAACCGGCGCGATTTAACGCGCTGGTGGAGCAAAACTATAGTGCCCGGTGATGGGCGCCACATATAGGGCATCCTCCTCCTGGGGACCCGCGCCTATATTGTGGATGATCAAGGGTCTCTTCCCGTCCTCGCTGGTGCGATCCGACACTATGCCTATATGCGGCAGATTGCCCGGCAGCATCCAGGTCACCAGATCCCCCGGCCTGAACTGATCCGCCGTCTGCGGCACTGGCAGACTCTGGCCGTGGCGTTTGAAGAAGGTTTGCAGATTGGGCACCCGGCGGTGATCTATGTTGGTGTCCGGGCGGGTCAGCCCCCAATGTTTGGGATAAAGGTGGAAGTGGGCCTTCATATCCTCATGCACCGTCTGCTGTAAATCCACACCCAACTGGCGATAGGCGCGGATCACCACGTCAGTGCACACACCCCGATCGGGCGCCACATCGCCCATAGGATAAGGAATCCGTTGATAGGCGCCGTCGTAAACCACCCTGTGCCGGGTCTGCTCCCGCCCCGCCTCCACCAGCTGCTGGCGCCACTCCT
>Ga0065721_10052175_pt1 | contig 12518 bp, 11 predicted proteins | sample Mesricmetagenome_FD_59108 | JGI IMG/M metagenome (GOLD analysis project Ga0065721, IMG submission 59108) | Mesophilic microbial community from rice straw/compost enrichment Sample: eDNA_1 v2 (version 2) | ecosystem: Engineered > Solid waste > Grass > Composting > Bioreactor | place: USA: Davis... | reverse complement strand
AGGAAATTCGGGTCGTCGGGGAAACTGCGCATGTGGGCTTACCCAGGCCCTTTCGTCGTGATGCCTTGAAGGCAGCCGTGGATTTCGTGGCATCGATGGATGGCTTGTGGCAGGCGTGGGAGGCGGCAGGGCGCCCCATGGCTCTGACGGTGGGGCGCTTCCATACGGACCTCCACAACGATGCGATGACGAAGGTGCCGGGCGAAGTGCGCTTCAGCCTAGATGTACGTGCGTATGACGAAGAAGATTTGAAAGAGCTGCAGAGTCGGATGCTCGCGTTCGTCGAGCGCATCGAACGTGAGCGCGGCGTTCGTTTCCACCTGGGCGGACGCACTACCGCGCCCGTGGCACGGATGGACGAAGTGATTTCGCGGCAGCTGTTGTCCATCGCGACTGATCGGGGCATTCCGGCCCAGAGCCTCCCAAGCCCAGCGTCCCATGATGCGGCGGTGTTCTGTTCTGCTGGTGTTCCCACAGGGTTGCTGCTGATTCGCAACGAGCATGGCAGCCATAACCCCCGTGAAGCCATGGACCTTGACGATTTCATGGCGGGCGTTGAAGTAGCGGCGCACTGGGTGTTGAAGTACGCGAGAAAAAGCTGATGCTTTCCCCTGCTACGCATCGTTAACGACTGTGCCCCGTCACATGGGGCTCAATCCGGTCTAATTTTGAGTCGTCAAGTTTTGCGAACCCGTCAGCAAAGTCGTTTACCTGCACTCACTATTTGATCAATTCCTCTGCGTCTTCGATGTGCGCACATTCATCGAATGGAAACAGGGGGCGCTTCAGGTTGCGATAGTTAAACGAGAAGAAGTCGGATCCGCACGCGCCCGGGCCCGCAACCATGATGATATGTTGGGCTAGACGCCCGAAGCCGGCCAGGAAATGCTGCTTGGACTTGAGAAGGATGTACTTTTTGTCTTCCGGATGTATCCCCGCATGGGTAAATATCCCCTTATCAAACGGTTCTTGAGGTTTTTCACATACGACGATCAGCATATCGCCGGTATCGAGCACAGCGGTTCTACCCAAGCTAATTCGCATGCCCGTGAACATCGGGCCTGTCACTGTGTAAGTCCCATCCGTGATGTTGGCGACAGTGCCGGAAACGAGTAAAGGCCGATTATCGAAGCCTACTTTCGAAAGATCGGCCTTTCCCCCCAGCTCTATCATGCAGGGCGATCCTTTGCCCGCCTTGATGAGGGTCTCAACGGCCACGGGGTCGCAATATGGACCGGCGACCACGTCACGGATGCCCAATGAGATCATTTCTCGAAGCACGTTCATGACGTCCGTCGACCCACCCGACGCGCAATTGTCGCCATGGTCGACCAACAAAATTGGGCCGTCGTCCAATTGAGCAGCCTTGGCTATTGTCGCGGGATAAGGCTCGTACTCTGTAATGAACTCGCTTCGTTTGTCCCATGCAAGCGTGCTGAGTTCGTCAAGTAACTCCATGGCCCGCGCTTTGTTGTCTGCATCGGCGACCAGAACGATCGACAATCCTGCGAAGGGCACGTCCGAAAGAGGGAAGCCAGCAAAGACGGAAGCATTGAGAACGAGTCCTGTTTCTTCGGCAGCGCATGCGGCATCCATGATTGCTTTCATGGGCTGACGCGAAGGAGACTGATTCAATATTTGCGTCAGCATGGGAAGGCGGCGCCATAACAAGGTCGGTTGTGCCCGCTTTTCGAGCATTGCGCGCAACGTACGGGCTGCGCGTGCTCCCGTCTGGTGGACGTCAATATGAGGATAGGTGCAATAGCCCGTGACTATGTCTGCGTATCTGATGAAATCTGCGCTGAGGTTGGCGTGAAAGTCCAGCGCAACGGCTATCGGAGTACTAGGTAGAATTTCCCGCACGCGCCTCAACAACTCGCCCTCCGCGTCGGGGTATCCGTCTGCCACCATGGCGCCGTGCAGGTCCAGCAAAACGGCATCGCATCCTTTGCGAGCCGATTCCAGGATGGGGGCAACCAGGCTTTCAAAAGTATCCCGTGTCACCAGCCCGCTCGGCACTGCGTTGGCGTAAATGGCGAAGTCCACCTCGGCACCGAGTTCCTGCGCGAGATCCAGGTAAGCTGCTACTGCATTGTTTGTACCCCGGGAAACATGCTCGGCATCCGTGTTGAAACACGGGCCGTTGCACATGGACCCTCGGCTGAACGATGCAACTTCGGTCAGTTGGGGCGAGAAGGTATTCGTTTCGTGTTTGAGCAGAGCAATGAGGAATCGCATGGTCGTCCTTTTGCCGGTTTGGATAGCGGGCGGTGCAGTTTTTCCGGTTGTTTTAAAGCAGCCCCGCAGCGCGCATGATGTTGTGGCATTCGTCGAGCTCATCGGCGGTGGCCGTGCTCGCGGGGGGGCGCATGCATCCACCTTTGAGGCCCAGGTGTTCGCTAAGTGCTTTGGAGAGCCCTAGATGGTGGAAGCCCCGGGCGAAATACCGACTTTGCAGTTGACGTGCAATAGAGACTATTTCTCGCAGGGAAGCAGCAGCGCCGGTCAGATTTCCGGCAAGCGCGCCGTCAATGAATTCTGCACAGCGGGGCCGATCATGATTCTGAACGAGTAGCGGCCTCGATGATCCCATGAGGAAATTAGGCGCCATGTCGGGGTACACCATTTTGCCGAAAAGAAAATATTCTTCGAGGGAGGTAGAAACAGCAATGTTGCGGCCGACCCGTTCCATCATCGCGGCATACGCAGAGAAATCCATGGTGGTATTTTGAACTCCCACCAGATTCTCGATGGGAAGTAACGCCTCGACCATGTCAGGGTTCAGATAAAACCCAAGCTCGGTGAGTGTCGTGCTGTAGACGAAGAAGCCGCAAGCGATTTGCGCAGCGATGAGCTCATAGAACCTCTGGACGCCCTCCGGGGTCCTGACACCGTAATAAGGCGGCCAAATCATCACCGCATCGGCCCCGCTCCTACTGGCATGCTTCGCCAGTTCGACTACATTCTCCGTGCTGGTATCTGAGACTCCAACGATGGTCGGGACACGTCCGTTCACAGTCTCAAGGACGACTTCCGTGACCTGTCGTCGTTCTGACAGCGTCATTGTCCAGAATTCCTGGTGGATGGAATGGACCGACAGGCCACCCACACCGGGGAGGCCAAGTGTCACTTCGACATTGTGCCGAAGGCCCTCAAAATCAATGTCCCCGCCCGCAAGAAACGGGGTGTAGACCACTGTGAAGTAACGCGAGAAGCGTTCGCGAATGTGTTGACGAAGATCTGTAGTGCGCATGCTGGATTGAGCTCGGCAGGAAGAGGCTCGTGGGGCCCATTACAGGCTGGCCTAGGTCTGAAACGATGATCAATAGGCGGACCGACCCCCTTCTGCCGGAATAGACGCGCCAGTAATCATTCGCGACTCGTCAGAAGCGAGGAACAAGGCAATGTTGGCCATGTCCTCCGGTTCGCCGTACCAGAATGGATACGCTTTGATCGTGTCGTCGACACGCATTGCGTCGTGACTACTGCCTGGCTGCCCGGGGATTCCATAGGTTTCACGGACGCGCCGGGTGTTGACTCGACCACTGCAGATAGCGTTCGCCCGGACACCGAACTTGGCATAGGCTCCGGCAAGATTCTGGGTCAGCGACACGATTGCCCCCTTGGCTGCCGCGTAGATGTGTGCTTTCCCTGAACCGCGCAACGCCGCGCCCGAAGACATGAGCACGACGCTGCCCCCACCCGAAGCGATGATCTTAGGTATGACATGGCGGCAAGCCAGGACTGTACCGCGTACGTCCAGCGTCATGGTTTTGTCCCAGACATCGAGGGGAACCTCCGTTACCAATGAGTCCTCCGGTAACGATCCTCCCGGAGTGTGGAACAGACAGTGAATGGCTCCAAAGTCGTTCATCACTCTATCGGCTAGAGAACGCACATTGTCGTCGTCCAAGACGTCTACAGGGTAGGCTTTTGCGATTTCCCCAGTTGGACAAATCGAACGAGCAACCTCCGTCACCGCGTCGAATTGAATGTCCGCCAAGGCGACTCGCGCGCCTTCCCGCGCAAACATCTTTGCAGCGCACTCGCCAATACCCGTCCCGGCACCAATGATGAGGGCAACCTTGCCATTCAAACGGCCTGTGTGAGGCTCCATAGGTCTCGATACTCCTCGGGACAGTCTCAGACTGAAGCGGTAAAAGGCTGACGCTGATCGTACATGCGCGCCGCCTGTTCAAGCGTGATGAACTGTGCGCCCTTTTCCCGCAACGCAATGAACAATTTTTCAAGCATGAGCATGCGGTGACCGCGTCCGATGACGTAGGGGTGGCAGGTGTAAGTCAAAATTCCCCATTCGCACGTGCGACGCATGTACTCGAAGTCGTCAACCCAGTTCTCCAGGACGCCGCTGGCGTTTTGGAGGCCGGGCGCCACGGATTGGCCTACTCTCAAATATTCGAAGTGCGGGAAGTCGTCCAGGGACCAACTGATCGGCAACTCGATGAGGGACGTCGGTGTCCCAAACTGCATTGGTTCATCCACCGAGACGGCGTCTCCCACACGAATACGGTAGGGTTCGTGGTCGTGCCCCATCATGCTGCTCTCGTACAGGAAACCATGCTTCAACAAGAGCGGTACGGTCACGTCGCTCAGGTCCCATGATGGCGATCGGTAGCCGGTAGGGGCCGCACCGGTGAGCTTCCGAATGGTTTCGATTCCCCGGACAAGATCCTCTTCCTCCTTCTCGGGAGAGAGCGAGGCGGGCGGGACATGGCTCCAGCCATGGTGACCAATCTCATGGCCTTCGGCCAAGATCCGTTCGCAGAGCGCCGGATAGGTTCCGATGACGACTCCGGGGACGAAGAATGACGCCTTGAGATCGTATTGTTTTAGAAGGTCGAGAATGCGCGGCAGGGCGACAGCGCCAAATTCGCCGCGCGAAACGGGGGTGGGCGTGGTAAGCCCGCGAGCAACAAGGCCCGACATAGCGTCGAAATCAAAGGTGATACAGGCGTAGTGGTGCATGGCTCCCCCTTACTGTTGTGTTACGCCACTTTGAATGCTTAAGAATTCCAACAGGTATTGCAAGCATTGCTGCGGGTAACCGTCGCAGATGTTGTGTGCGGCGGTATCGATGTAGCGGAGTTCGCAATTAGGGATACGGTTCTTCATTTCGACATAGGCGTCCGCTTTACCGATGGACTCTCTTCCGGCAGCGACCAGCAACGTGGGGCACTGAATGCGCACAAGCTCATCCATGAAATCATGTGTGCACATATGCAAGACAAATCGGGCAATGAAGTTGGGATCGTTGGAGCCTGCTTGTTCGATGAACCATTTCACGGTTCGGGGATCGGCATTCTCATCGAAACGCTCGTGTATGGTCGCGGCAAGGAATTCCTTGAAACCCAGTTCCTTGATTTTGGGAATCCAGGTGGGAGCGTGACTATGCTTGAGCCCTGGAGTAGCCGCAAAGGACGAAAGCGTCTTGACCTGTTCCGGATGCTTAATGGCAAGCTGTTGGGCAACATATCCCCCGGCAGAATTGCCGACGACATGTATAGGACCGTCCGAAACGAGGTCCACTAGCTGTGAAGCGTCCGAGACCAGAAGATCCAGTGAAAAGGGCGCAGACTCTGCCGGTATTTCGGAGTGGCCGTGTCCGCGCAAATCCATTCGGACGACCCGATAGCTTTGCAGCAACGTTGGCATCCAGCTGAACCACCTTCGTGAATTTCCCATCGCTGGGTGCAACAGGAGTATGGTTTCAGGCTTCGACCAGGGATGAGTGAAGTCGTCGACATAGTAGGCGACCTTCAAACCGTCTTTTGAAGTGAAAGTATTTTGCATATAGAGATCTCGTCCGAACTTAATTCGAAATCTTGATGTTTGCCGATTTAATGACGTCGGCCCATTTCTCTATTTCGGATCTCGTGAGCTTAACGAAATCTTCTGGAGAACCCCCCGCAGTGACGTATCCAAGCGATGCAGCACGCTCTTGAACTTTAGGATCTTTCAGTGCCTCATTGAATGCACTGTTGAGCTTGACAACAATATCGGCGGATAGCCCTTTCGGCCCATACACGCCCCATTGCGTACTGCTGTTCATGCCTGCCACCCCTGCCTCTTCGAAGGTCGGGACATTGGGCATCGCTGGGTTGCGCTCCTTGCCGGTGAGGGCCAACGCGACCAACCGACCTTCATCGACCGGGCCACGGGCAGAACTAATTCCAGTAAAGGTGAGTGCGACCTGGCCGGACATGACGTTGGTGATAGCTTCACCGGTGCCTTTGAATGGGACGTGCTCAATTTCCACGCCCGCCACTTTGTTGAAGAGTTCTCCTGCGAGGTGCGTGGATGCCCCGTTTCCGCCCGAACCGTAGAACAGAAAGCCCGGCTTGGACTTGGCCAGGTCGATTAATTCTTTCACCGTCTTGGCAGGTGTGCCGGGGTGGGCCACCATGATCACGGGCGCCGTTGCAAGGTGTACAACGGGGGTGAAGTCGGCTTGCGCGTCATACGGGAGATTGTCACGCAGACCGGGGTTGATCATAAATGTGGAGTCCACCACCAGCAGGGTGTATCCATCCGGCGCGGACTGTGCAACTTGTTGGGAACCAATGATGCTCGAACCTCCCGGACGATTCTCGACGACGATTTGTTGACCCAGTATCTCGCTGAGACGAGGGGCCATCACACGGGTGAAGATGTCGGTGCCTCCGCCGGGCGCGAAGGGAACGACCACGCGTATTGAACGCTCTGGCCAATTCTGTGCGGCAGCATTCGCGGAGAAAACTGCGGCAGACAAAGAAAGTACCGAACACAAAATCTTGAAGCATTTCATGACTTTTCTCCTAGTGAGCGCGCCAGAACGTGTGGCGGTCCCCGATTTGGCAGGGCGGAAATATCAAACCACAAGCAATTATTATTTGCAATGGATTTCTCACTAGCTTTAATCATATGCAATACACGTTGCATGAAAAAAGCGAGGTTTTACGACGTCCATCGGGACGCTTAAATGCGTCAAGGTTTCAGGCGTCGGTACTGAGAAAGACGCCGAATTTGCTCCACAGCTCCTCGCCACGTTTTAAGCCCTGCTTTATATCCTTGGGTTTGGCGATCGCCACAGCGGCGATGATTGCGTTGCAGAGACTGAAGGCAGAGGTGTAGGAGTCGAACGGTGACAGGCTCGAGGTATGGATTAGCAGGCGTTGATCGGCCTGTCGCGCGACGGGCGCGAGCGGGCTGTCGGTGATGCAGGCAATCTGGGCGCCAAGCTGGCGGAAGTGCTCTGTAACCTGAACGACTGCACGAGAATATCGGCGAATGCTTATGGCGAGGAGTACGTCTTCATGGCCGGCCCACAACAGGTGATCGGCGAGGGCCATTTCGGTAGGCAGGGCACGCACGTTGGGCAAGCACATATTCAGGTGTATGCAGAGATACTGTACGACGGGTGCGCTGTTCTTTGCGCCCACAATGTAGATGTTTTGCGTTTGAGGGCGCGTGAGCATTTCTATGATTGCTTGAAATGCTTCTGCGTCGATGGCGTCCAACGTGGCAGTCAGGTTCTCCTTGTCGAGCGTCAGCACGCGTTCCACGACATCGCTCAGCGTATTTTTGTTGCGCGATGCCAGTCGTGCTCTTTGGGAGGGGGAAGCCAGCTTTGATGCGAGCTCCATTCGCGCTTCATCGTGCACGTCCCCCAAAGAATCGTAGCCGAGTTTTGCAAAGAACCGGACGACCGTTGATGCGCTGATACCCACCTTGCTTGCCAGCGCAGTCGCAGACTCCAGCACGTGATGGGGATAGCCCGCCAAGATGTAGTCGGCCAAGAGTCGCTCGTTCTTGGTCAACTTGCGGGGATAGTTCGCGATGCGGTCGAACAACTTCATGTAGTGCCTGCCGAATGGTGAAGAGTCGCGGCTTCGCCGTACAAGCGCGATTCTACGCCAGCGTCTCAGGCTGCACTCTTATTTGCAATATTCGTTGCAAATTTACATGAAATATGTAGATAATTCTGCATTGTGGAAGCAGAGGCATGGGAGGCCTGTCCATGGAGCATGATCCGGCATTCGGTAAGGTCGCGTCCTGGCTGCGCGAGCACGAACAAGAAATGTTTTCCTTGCTCGAACGCGTGGTCAACATCGAGAGCGGGAGCTATCACAAGCCGGGCGTCGACAGGGTGTGCGAGGAATTTCGGGCCTTCTTCGATGCCGCGGGGATTCCCACACAGGTGTATGCGCAAGCGGAATACGGTAACTGTCTCAGGGCAGACGTGGCCGGAAACGGCGATGTAGAGCTTCCCCATGTATTGCTCCTGGGGCACATGGATACCGTGTTCCCTCCGGGAACTCTAGCGGAGTGGCCGTATGAAGTGCGCAATGGTATCGCGTACGGGCCGGGTGTCGCAGATATGAAAGCCGGACTGGTCATGAATGCTTTCGTTGCACGCGCTTTCCACGAGTGTGGGGGAAATCGGGCGCCAATCCGAGTGCTGTTCACAGGCGATGAAGAAATTGCTTCTCCAGCTTCGCGTCACCTGACTGTGGAAATGGCCCGTGGTGCGGCCACAGTCTTGAATGCCGAACCGGGCCGGCCTACCGGGAATGTGGTCGTTGAACGAAAGGGTGCCATGTTCATCGACTTCGAAGTAAGCGGTGTAGCGGCTCATGCGGGTGTGGCTCATGAGAAAGGCGCAAGCGCCGTAGAAGCGTTGGCGCGAAAGATCGTTGCCCTGCATGCGCTCACAGACTATTCGAGTGGCGTTACGACCAACGTGGGCAAGATCGAAGGGGGCGTCTCCGTCAATACGGTCTCCCCTCATGCAAAGGGAAGCCTAGATGTGCGCTTCCCGAAAGGCGTGGATGACGATGAGCTCGAACGAAGAATCCTGTCCATCATCGAAGAAGAGGCACCGCCGTGTACATGTGGTCGTGTCACGCGGGAAGGGCGCTTCCTGCCTCTCTTCCAGACAGATGAGAGTCGCTTGTTGCTACAGGACTACGCGCGTGCAGCCGAAAGCCTTGGTGTCACAGTGGAGGGCGAGTCGACGGGTGGGTCGGCAGACAGCGGTCTGACCGCGGCGGCCGGAGCGCCAACCATTTGTGCGACGGGACCGATTGGTGGGCATGTCCACACGCGCAAGGAATATTGCGAACTACGCACTGTACTGCTTCGTGCACAGATTTGCGCCCAAACGATTATTTACAGGGATGCACTGTACGTGCCGGACAGTGCCCAATAAATTCGAACCTTAGCTGGAGAACATTATGTCCCGCCTGCCCCCTCTTGATGAAAACAAGGACCCCGAATTTGCGGCTGCACTCGCCGATGTCGAAAAGAGCCGCGGAAAGGCGTCGAATGCCCTGCGCTCCATGGGCCATGCACCCGAGGCGCTGAAACGGTTTGCCCATGTAGGTGACTATGCGCGGTACCACACTACGCTTACGGCTCGGCAGCGTGAAATCGTCATTGTGATCGTGGGGCGGGGCTATGAGTACGCCATGATGCACCATGTTCCGCTTGCCCTTCAGGCCGGAATTACGCAGGACGAGATCGACGCCATGCGCGCTGGAATGGTGCCCGGCTCATTCGAGGGGATTGATGCCGCGTTGGCGCAATATGCGCTTGAGTTTGCGACGCCTGAATCTGTATCGGACGCAACGTTCACTGCGCTTCAACAGTATATGTCGTCCAGGCAGATCACTGATGCGTCGTTTATTGCGGCTTACTACGTGGCTTTTGCACTCATGTTGGCTGCCATGAAGCCTGAGCCAGACACGAAAGAGTACGTGAGCGCGGGCCTTCAATGGCAATTGAAAGCAGACCAAGGTTGAAGTTCTTTGTTTGAGCGCCAAAGGAGCGTGTCATGAAACTGTCCAAAATGGCTTTCAGCGTCTGCGTCAGTGCGGGCATCCTGGCTGCGGTAAACGTAGCTTCGGCCGCCGATGGCTACCCATCTAAGCCGATCAAAGTAATCGTGGGGTACCCCGCCGGTGGAGCGAATGACCTGGTGGCGCGCGCCATCGGGCAAGAAATGTCCAAAGAATTGGGCCAGCAAGTCGTAGTGGAGAACGTATCGGGGGCAGCCGGCACGATTGGAGCCGCCTCTGCATCGCGGGCAGCACCGGATGGCTACACTCTGTTTATGGCCGCCGGGGCCCATGCCCTTGCTCCCAGCGTCCGGAAGTCATTGTCCTACGACATCGTGACCGACTTCGCGCCTGTCAGCGTTGCGGCAGTGAGCGCGTATGTGCTAGTCGTGCATCCTGATGTCAAAGCAAGTTCGGTAAGGGATTTGATCGACATGGCCAAGGCGAATCCCGAGACATTGACTTACGCGTCTTCCGGAGTGGGGGCTCCGCCTCATCTAGCAGGAGAACTCTTCCAAGAACGTACTGGCACCAAGCTCCACCATGTTCCGTTCAGGGGGGATGCTGACGCCAATTCCAACGTTCTCGCAGGGCATGTAAACATGATCTTCGGCTCCATGGGTCCGACCGTGCCGCATATAAAGGCTGGCAAGTTGAAGGCGTTGGCTGTTACAAGCGATGCTCGCAGTGCAGCGTTGCCCGACGTTCCTACAATGGAGGAAGCCGGCGTTCCCGACTATAACGTGTCGACCTGGTGGGGGCTTCTCGCGCCAGCAGGCACCCCGGCGCCAATTATCGAGAAGCTGAACAAGGCTGTCGTCAACGCAACGGCCCAGCCTCACGTAAAGGAACAGTTCCTGAAGATGGGCGTCGAGGCGAAGTCAAACTCCTCAGACGAGTTTGGAGCCTTTATTAAATCGGAAGTCGAGAAGTTCAAGAAAATCACTGAGGCTGCTGGAATTGAACCCCAGTAAACCTGCTGTGCCTGGCGGCTCGCCAGGCACGATCGCAGTGATTGGCGCGGGCGCCGTCGGCGGCTATGTCGGCGGGCGACTGGCCGCCGCGGGGCATGATGTCGTCCTGCTGGATGCATGGGCAGAGCACGTCCGAGCCATCAACCAACTTGGTCTGATTATTTCTGAGCCCGGAATCAGATATACGGTAGCGGTACCAGCGGTGCATACTGCAGATTTATCGGTATTGAAAGGACGACAGTTCGACGCAGTGTTCGTGTGCGTCAAACTGTATGACACCGACTGGGCGCTTCGTCTCATTCTCCCGTATCTCAGAGACGACAGCTGCGTGATCACGCTTCAGAACAGCCTGGTGGAGGGGGAAGTCGCAGCTCTCGTGGGTTGGCACCGTACACTGGGATGCATCGGTAGCGGGATGTACGTTGGACTCGACGGGCCCGGGCATGTACAGCGAAACAAACGACCCTCCAAGGGTGGTGCTCCGGTCTTCTACATTGGGGAAGCGCGCGGTGAGCCGTCTTCTCGCGTCGAAAGCTTGGCCGCAATGCTTGCAGAGGTCGATGTCACCGAGGTGACGAAGAATCTCTGGGGTATGAGATGGGCAAAGCTTGTGGCGAATACGATGACTTCCGGGCTCGGCGGCGCGCTCGACATGGGGCTGAAGCAGCTGTTTGGTGAACCGCGTTGTCGGCGCTTGATGACGCGCCTCGCTAGCGAAGCAATTGCGGTCGGTGCAGCGCTGAAATACAGGACTGAAAATGTATTTGGATTGCCGGCGCAGGTATGGGCGGATGCCAACGCTCGTCACGCGACTGCGCTCGAGGCCATCGATCAGGTCTTTGATCGACAGCACGAGATAGTGACCGAAGAAGCGGTGCCAGGTACGCTGCAGGATTTACGCAAAGGTAAGCCCACAGAGGTCGAATACATGAACGGCTTCGTGGCAGCCAAGGGCGCTGATGTAGGGGTGCCTGCCCCGCTGCATGCCGCCCTGGCTGACATCATCCGTCAAATAGAGCGCGGTCGTTCAACACCCGGGGTTGCGCATCTGCAGTCAATGGAAACACTGTAGCGTGTTTTGGAGGCCACGTTTCCTATGCGCGGCCTTCGAAATCCCCCGACTATGGGTTGCATGGTCTAGCTAAGAAGAAGCACCGCGCCGCAGCTTGAACTCCAGATGCGTTTTCACCGTGGGCCACTCTTGCGCGATGATGCTATAGACGCAGGTATCGCGTAACGCACCATTGGCCATTCTCTGATGGCTACGCAGCACGCCATCCAGCTTGGCGCCCAGGCGTTCAATGGCGCGGCGACTCTGGTGGTTGAAGAAGTGAGTGCGGAATTCCACTGCCAGGCAGTTCAGGTTCTCGAACGCGTGGCGCAGCAGGAGCAGCTTGGCTTCTGTATTGAGCGGGGATCGCTGCACACTGCGTGCATACCAAGTCGACCCGATTTCGACGCGAGGCCCGACCTTGTCGATATTCATATAGGTCGTCATGCCGACAATGCGTCCGCTTGCCTTATCGAAGATCGTGAAGGGCAGCATGGACCCATCTGCCTGCAGCCCCAGCCTGCGATCGATCTCGGCACCCACTCGGTCGGGCTCCGGGATGCTGGTGTACCAAAGCTCCCATAGATTGCCATCCTTTACCGCCTCGACGAGGCCTGTTTCGTGGGACTTGCTCAAAGGGTGTAACTCGACATGCTG
>Ga0065721_10052174_pt1 | contig 12518 bp, 9 predicted proteins | sample Mesricmetagenome_FD_59108 | JGI IMG/M metagenome (GOLD analysis project Ga0065721, IMG submission 59108) | Mesophilic microbial community from rice straw/compost enrichment Sample: eDNA_1 v2 (version 2) | ecosystem: Engineered > Solid waste > Grass > Composting > Bioreactor | place: USA: Davis... | reverse complement strand
TGGACGAACGAGCCGATGGTGCGCCTCGCCGTATTCGACGATACGTTGGATACGTCTATCCCGACCCGCTGGTCAGCCCACTGGTATTGGCCGAAGCTTGCATCCCACTGGAACTTTCCCGACCGCGACATCCGCCTGGTGCAAGTCGCCGCATTCACGAATTGCGACAGCGTCGAGCTGGTCATCAACGGCGAGTCTTACGGGGAGCGGGAGCCGAATAATTTCCCGAACCGTTTCGTCACGTGGCATGTGCCGTATTCCCCCGGAACGGTCGAAGCCGTCGCAAGGAATAACGGCGAAGCGCAGGCCGTACATCGGCTGCGGACGGCCGGCGCGGCCAGCCGTATAGAGATAAGGCCGGACCGGAGCGAGATTTCGGCGAACGGACGGGATCTCGTCCATGCGGAGGTAACCGTCGTGGATGCGGACGGGACTCCCGTATTCCGGGACGAACGCGAGGTGTCGTTCATGGTGCACGGCCCCGGGAAAATCATCGGCGTCGACAACGGGAACCTGGCCAGCCATGCCTCCTACAAGGGGAGCAGCATGAAAACCTTTCAGGGCAGATGCCTGGTCATTATGCAATCGACCGGAGAACCGGGAACCATCGAGCTGCGCGCAAGCGCGGCGGGTCATGAATCGGCTCCGGCCGTCATTCGGGCGAAAGGGGAATAAGAGATGAAGCAGGGACGCTATGAAAGCATGAAGCGCGAGCTGGCATCGGGCTGGAACACGTGGAATACGCGGAGCGTCATGGCCCACGTGCTGCTTCCGCACGCCTTCTCGCTGCAATTGGGCCTGAAGGAGTACAGGGACGCGAAGGTGCTGCGCGAGGCGCTGATCGGCCGGCAATCCGGCGAGGAAACGGTGCGCCCGGGACCGCGCGCGTATGACGGCGCCTATACGGAGCTGACGCTCCATTGGCAGGGCATCGAACTGCTAGTTCAATCGGCGACGGACGGCGGCGACATCGTGCTGCTCGCTACGCCGGTCCGGAATCAACGGACGCCGCCGAAGCTGATCGTCGAATGCGGCATTCTCTGGAACCGGCCGGGGAGCGTGCGCAGGCGGGATGACGGCGTCATCGAGGGCGTTTTTGCGGATCGGACGATTCCCGTCTACCCGACGGCCCCCGAGGCGCGGGAGTTCCACGTCCCGGCCGCGACGCCGTATTACGCGCTGACGCTGGACGGACCGGTCGGCGTCTCCACCGGCGCATCGCGCACGCTTGACGAAATCCGCGATGTTCTCGGGCGACGGAAGCTTGCGCTCGAGCGGAGCAAAGCCGCCTACGGCGCGATGGCGGACGTCTATGACGCGATGCAGACGTGCCTGGCTTGGGATACCGTATACGATCCGAAGCACGACCGCGTCATCACGCCGGTAAGCCGCATCTGGAACGACCAGGGGTACAAGCTTTTTTGCTGGGATACGTATTTTGCGGCTTATATGTTCCTGCCCGACCATAAGGCGCTCGCCTACGCAAACGCGGTTGAAATGACCCGTTCGGCGACGGAGCGCGGCTTCGTGCCGAATTACGACTGGTCCGGCGTGAACGTGTCGCGCGACCGTTCCCAACCGCCGGTCGGCTCGCTCGTCGTGCTGGAGCTGTACCGGAAATACCGTGACGAGTGGCTGCTCGACGAGGTGTTCGACCGGCTGTACGCATGGAACCGATGGTGGCCGGCGAACCGCCAGATTCGCGACGGGCTGCTCGCCTGGGGCTCGGACCCGTATGAGCCGAGAACCGGAAACGTCTGGGAGACGGACGGCGTGCACGGCCGGTTCGGAGCGGCGCTCGAGTCGGGGCTCGACAACTCGCCGATGTATGACGATATCCCGTTTGACCCGGACAAGAACTGTCTCGAGCTCGCCGACGCCGGCTTGATGAGCCTTTTCGTGATGGACTGCCTCGCGCTCGCGGAAATCGCGGACGCGCTGGAGCGGTCGGAAGAAGCCGCCGTGCTGCAGAAGGACGCGAAGCGGTTCGGTCATAACCTGCAGCTGCTTTGGGACGAGGACGCGGGCATCTTCCGCAACCTCCGGACGGATACGCGGCGCTTCAGCGAGCGGCTGTCGCCGGCGAACTTCTACCCGATGCTGACGCCGTATATCACCCGGCGGCAAGCGCAGCGCATGCTGCAGGAGCATCTGTACAATCCCGAGGAGTTCTGGGGCGAATGGATCCTGCCGTCGATCGCGCGGAACGATCCGGCTTATCCCGAGCAGGATTATTGGCGGGGCCGCATCTGGGCGCCGATGAATTTCCTCGTCTACCTCGGCCTGCACAAGCAGGGGCTGGCCGAGGCGAAACGGGAGCTCGCGGACAAGTCGGCGGCGCTGATCCGCAAGGAATGGCACGAGCACGGACACGTGCACGAGAACTACTGCAGCGACACGGGAGAAGGCTGCAACAAGCCCAACAGCGACCGCTATTACCATTGGGGCGGCCTGCTGGCGTTCCTTGCGCTCATGGAAGCCGGACTGGCGGAGACGCCTCGGCTTTAGTCGTCTCCCGGCGCGCCGCTCATGCTGAGCACCTGGCTCCGGTACTCGGACGGCGTCATGCCGGTTTTCGACTGAAAGACCTTGCTGAAATGCCGATGGTCCGAATAGCCGACCTGCGAGGCGACGTCGTAGACGCGCAGCGTATGGTCGGCGAGCAGCGCCTTCGCCCGCTGCATCTTCATGCGAGTCGTATACTGCAGAAACGTCTCGCCGACATGCTTCTTGAAATATTCGCTGAAGTACGTCGGGTTCATCTGCACGTGGTCGGCGGCGTCCGACAGTGTCGGATTGGCGTGCAGCTCCCGCTCGAGCCACGCCTTCGCGTTCTCGATGACCGGGTTGACCGCGTTTGTCCGCGTCTCCTCCAGCTGGGCGGCGCAATAGTCCTCGAGCCGCTGGATGACGTTGGCCGCGTTCGTCTCGTTGATGACGGGCTTGTATTCGGCGCCGATGACGTCGTAGCGAAGCAGGTAGGAGTTGGTGGTGCGCGTCGTTAGATCGACGAACGCGCGCAGCGTCAGCGTCTCCCGCAGCTTCGCATACCAGGTCTCCAGCTGGCGGAGCGCATCGGCGTTGCGGCTCTCGAGCGCGTTCATCAAATAAAACTCGTATTGCTTGATGGCGGACGTATCGCGTTGCGGCACCGCCTTTCGGATCCCGTGCTCGCGCTCGTACCGTTCGAACAGGAGGCGCACGTCGGTTTCGCGCACGGGTTTGAGCAAATAGTCGAAGGCGCTCGCCTTCAGCGCCTGCTGGATGTAGACGAATTCGTCGTGGCCGGTGAAGAACGCCATCGGGATGGACAGCCCCCGGTCGATGAGCCGCTGCGCCATCGTCAGGCCGTCCATCCCGGGCATGCGAATATCGGAGAAAATCAGGTCCGGGTGCCGCTCTTCGGCGAGCGCAAGGCCTTCCTCGCCGTCCCACGCCTCGCCGGCCTGCGTCCATTCCGGCGCAATGCGGCCGATCAGCGCGGCGAGTCCGCGGCGGATAAGCGGTTCGTCGTCGACGATGATGTATTTGTTCATGGGGTTCAAGCTCCTCCTTCCGATTGGACGGGCCCGCTTGGATTCGGATCGCCCGGATGCTGCAAGATGGGGATGCGCACGCGCACGACCGTCCCGCCTTCCGGCCTGCTTGCGACGGAGAGTCCGTACGTTTCGCCGAACACGATGCGGATTCGCTGGTTTACGTTGCTGAGGCCGAGCCCGATGCCGGCCGCTTCATTCGACCGGGGCGCGTCCAGCGCCCGGTTGAGCCGGTCAAGCGTCGCGGGGTCGATGCCTTTGCCGTTGTCGTGCACCGCGAAATGCAGCTCTTCCCCGGCGAGCCGCCCTTCGATGCGGAGCAGCCCGTCACGGCGTTTGCCGTACAGCCCATGCTGGAACGCGTTCTCGATGATCGGCTGGAACAGCAGCGGGATCGAGTAGAACCGCAGCACCTTCGACTCGATATCCGTCTCGATGCGGATCGAATCGCCGGTCATGATCCGGTGTATGTTGATATATTGCTGGATGTACTCGATCTCCTTGTCGAGCAGCACGAGCTTCTCGTGGGTCTTGATGCTGTAGCGCAGGATGGAGCCGAGGCTCGCCGTCATCTCCGCGATGTCCTGATTGTCGTGGATCTCCGCGAGCGAACGGATCGCTTCCAGCGTGTTGTACAGAAAATGCGGCCGAATTTGCATCTTGAGGTTGTTCAGCTCGGCTTCCTTCTGGTGCAGATCGTGTTCGTACACCTCGTGAATCAGCGCCTTGATCTCGCCGCTCATTTTATTGAACGCGCGTCCAAGGCTGCCGATCTCGTCGGTGCTGCGGATGTCCATGCGCATATCGTAATTGCCGGCCTCCACCATCCGCACCATGCGCTGCATCTTGCGGATCGGACGCGTAATGCCCGCCGAGAACCAGTAGGTAACGAAGATGGCGAGCAGGCTGAAAAGCACGAGCATCCACAAAATAATCGTGCGGACCGATAGAAACGAGTTCGAGATGTCGCCGGACGGAATGAGCACGCTCGTCGACCAGCCCGTGGACTCCGATACGCTTGTTCCGACGAACAGCATTTCTTCCCCGGCCTTGAACCGTTTGGCATCCGGCTCCGCACCCGCGAGTTCGGCGAGATACCGCCCGTTCTGCGAGAACATGACGCGGCCGTCGGCGTCCTTCAGGACAACGTTGGCGTCTTCGCCGAGGCCGACGTCGCGCAGGATCGCCTCCACGCCTTGGAAGTTCGCGTCGATCAGAATCGCGCCGAGAATGCGGCCGTTATCGGACTTGACGAGCCGCGAGATCGAGAACGTGTCGTACGGCAGTACGTCGAACCGGCCGTCTCTGCCGGAATTCGGCGTAAAGACGACGTTGCCGTTCGCCCGCAGCGTATTACCGTACCAAGCGGCGCTTTTCCAGTCGTAATGAACGTTCAATACGACGTTAACGCGGGAATTGAAATACCGTTTGCCATCCTCGCGGTAGAGGAACACGTTCAGCAGATCCTCCCGCGGATTCAGCATCATGTTGTTGAACATGTCGTTGAACAGCTTGTACTGGCGATACCGCTGGTCCGTCGGTACGTCCTCGTCGCGCTGGCGCAGGATATCCATCACGTCGCTGTGAAAATAGGGGAACAGACTGAGGCGCTCGAGTTCGTCGAGGTACGTGTCGAGATGGCGGTTGATCATCTCGGCCGTCTGCTCGGCGTGCCGGTCCGAGGCGCGCTCCATTTCGATCGAGAACACCGAATACGCGGCAATCGAGATGAGAATGCCCGGTACGATAATGAGCGGCAAATAGGCGGCGAGAAGCTTCTTCTTGATGCTGGTGAGCCTGAACCATTCCATGACGGCGAACTCCTCCGGGAACAAGTCGATGATGGCAACGCTATCATATCACAATTATCCGAAGGAGCGGACGGTGCCGAAAAAGTCCCCACCGAATCCGAAGATTACCGTCGTGTTCAGCCCGGGTGAAGGCGATTACAATGAAGGCGTAGACAACCAATCCGAATGGGGGAATCACCAATGAAACGACTGAAACCGCTTCGCTCCGCGCTGCTCATCCCGCTGGCCGCAAGCGTGCTGCTGACCGCATGCTCAAGCGGCGGCTCCGAAGGGAATACGAACCGGGCGGCGGGCGGCGAGGGCAATAGCGGCGCTTCGGCCGAGGCGCCTTACGTGCTTCGCATCGCAACGTGGCAGACGGACGAAACGACGACAGGCATCCTGAACGCCGCGAAGGAAGCGTTCGAGGCGAAGCATCCGAACGCGACGGTCAAGATCGAAGCGTCCCCATACGAGAACTATATGACGAAGCTGCAGACGGAGCTTGCGGCCGGCAGTCCGGCGGATATTATCCAGGTCGGCGAGCAGAACTTCGCGCGCTACATCGAGAAGGACATCGTCACCGACCTGACGCCGCTCGCGGAAGGCAGCTACGATCTGAACGATATCGTGCCGAACGTGCGCGAGCTGATGCTGGTGGACGGCAAGCTTCCGGTCATGTCGATCGGCGGTGCGACGATCGGGGTGTACTACAACAAGAAGCTGTTCGACGCGGCGGGACTGCCGTACCCGAAGGAAGGCTGGACATGGGAAGAGTTCGTGCAGACGGCCGAGAAGCTGACGATCCGCGAAGGCGGCAAGATCAGACAGTACGGCGCGAACCTGAACCTCGGCAAAGACTGGGTCGAGCCGTTCGTCGTCAGCAACGGCGGCGCTTACCTCTCCGAGGACGGGTCGACGTCCGCCGGATACTTGAACGGCGACGCGACGATCGACGCGTTCCAGAAAATCAAGGATCTGTATAACGTCTCCAAAGTGGCGCCGAACCCGGCGGAGCTGATCGCGCTCAAGGGCATCGACCTGTTCGCGACGGGCCAGGTGGCGATGAACGTGAACGGCTCGTGGGCGCAGGGCGATCTGCGGAATAACCCGGACATCGAGTTCGGCGTCGTCGGTCTGCCGACCATGTCGACCGGCAAGCAAACGTCGCTGCTTTACACGTCCGGAATGGGCATCTCGAGCAGGTCGGAGCATAAGGAAGAGGCGTGGGAGCTGCTGCTCGAGTTGACGGGTCCGGATACGGAAACCGGCAAAGGATGGGTAAAGACGAACCTCGCGGTGTCGCAGAAGCTGACGGAGTCCAGCAAGCAGGGCGAGGATCCGTACCTCGGCGTATTCGTCGAACAGCTGAACAACGCGATCGACAGCGGCTACTTCGCGAACAGCTACTGGGGTTCGGTCGGCGACAAGCTGCTCGCGCCGGCGATCCAGGAACTGCTGATCGACGAAGACGTGGACATGAAGCAATATTTGACGGACCTGACCGTACGGATCGACAACGAGCTGAAGATGGCGGCGGAATAACGAAGCGGCGGCGGCGGGGAGTCATTCTCCCCGCTTTCCTCGCCGGAAAGGCAGGCAGAGAAGGATGTTTCGATCGAATCGCATCGGTGCCCGGTGGAAGGAACCGCTGACGTTTTATTTACTCATATCGCCTTGGCTGATCGGGCTGGCCGTGTTCATGCTCGGTCCGATCCTTGCGTCGTTCGTCTTGAGCTTCTTCCGGTGGGATATGATTTCCCCCGCGAAGTTCATCGCTTTCCGCAATTACCAAGAAATGTTCTCGATCGATCCGCTGTTCTGGGATTCGATGAGGGTGACGGTGCTGTACGTGCTGTTCCGCGTGCCGCTGGCCCTTATTACGGCGCTGGCGCTCGCGATGATGATGAACCAGAAGGTGCCGGGCATCGGCGTGTTCCGCACGATTTATTATTTGCCGAGCGTCGTGAGCGGCGTTGCCGTATCGATGCTGTGGATTTGGGTGTTCAATCCGAACTTCGGCCTCATGAACGGCATGCTCGGGCTCATCGGCATCGAAGGGCCGGGCTGGTTCTCGAGCAAGGAGTGGGCGCTTCCGACGATGATCCTGACGTCGCTCTATTCGGTGGGGTCGACGGCGATCATCTTCCTGGCGGGTCTGAAGAATATCCCGGACAGTCTGTACGAAGCGGCGGAGCTCGACGGGGCGTCGAAGATCCAGCAGTTCTTCCAGGTAACCCTCCCGCAGCTGACGCCGACGATCCTGTTCAATCTCATCATGACGATCATTGCCTCGTTCCAAACGTTTACGGAGGCGCTCATCATCACGAACGGCGGGCCCGCGAACTCGACGCTGTTCATTAACCTGTATCTGTACCAGAACGCGTTCGCCTATTCGCGGCTCGGCTACGCGAGCGGCCTTGCGTGGATCTTGTTCGCGCTGACGATGGCGCTGGCGCTGTATACGTTCAAGTCGTCGCGGCGCTGGGTGTATTACGAGGGGAGCGAATAACGGTGGCCAACAAGTCGAAGCCGATGCAAATATCCGTGTTCCTCCTGTTGTGCGCGTTCTCGGCGGTGCTGCTGTTTCCGCTCCTGTGGATGTTATCGACATCGCTCAAGGAGCCGCATGAGGTCATGAGCCTCGACATGCAGCTGATCCCGGACGCGCCGCAGTGGCGCAATTACACGGACATCTTCGAGAAATACCCGGTATGGCAGTATACGTGGAACAGCATATACGTGACCGGCATGAACATTATCGGCAAGCTGGTCTCTTGCACGCTAGTCGCGTACGGCTTTGCGAAATTCAGGGCGCCGGGCTCGAAATTGCTGTTCATGCTGCTGCTGTCCACCATGATGATTCCCTGGGCCGTTACGATGGTGCCGCTGTTCATCCTGTTCCGCGAGCTCGGGTGGTACGACACGTTCCTGCCGCTGTGGGTGCCGGCTTTCTTCGGGGAGGCGTTCTCGATCTTCCTGCTCCGTCAGTTTATCATGGGCATCCCGAGAGAGCTGGAGGAAGCGGCGAAGATGGACGGCGCCGGCGTACTTCGGACGCTTTGGAGCTTGGTGCTGCCGAACCTGAAGCCGGCGCTCAGCGTCGTCGCCATTTTCTCCTTCTTCAACACGTGGAACGACTTCCTCGGGCCGCTCATTTACTTGTCGGATCCGTCGAAGGCGACGCTGCAGCTCGGCATCCAGTTCTTGCGGACGCAGTTCAACGTGGAGTGGCATTACATGATGGCGTTCTCGGTATTTTCGCTCGTGCCGTGCCTGATCGTGTTCTTCTTCGGGCAGAAGCAGATCGTGGAGGGCATTACGCTGACGGGCATTAAATAGGCGGAAACAAGAATCCAACCATAACGGAGGCAACAGCTATGAAATTCGGCATCGTCGGTCTCGGCTGGCCGGGGCAGCAGCACGTGAAAGCGATCCGCTCGTTTCCGCAGGAAGCGGCGTTGACGGCGGTATGCGATATGGATCCGGCAAAGCTTGCGGAATTCGAGGGCGAGTGCGCGGCGTTCTCCAGTCTGGACGCGTTCTTCGCCGAAGGCGACTTGGACGCGGTCGTGCTTGCCGTGCCGCATCACCTCCATGCGGACCTGACGGTCCGGGCGCTGGATGCGGGCAAGCACGTCATCATCGAGAAGCCGATGGCGCGCACCGTCCGGGAATGCGAGCGGATGAACGAAGCGGCGGAGCGGAACGGGCGGACGCTGATGGTGGCGCAGAACTGGCGCTATCAGCCGTGGTGCATCGCGGCGAAGAAGATCGTAGAGAGCGGGGAGCTCGGCTCGATTCGCGCGGTGCGCACGGAATGGCTGCTGAACTTCAGGCCGTCATTCCCCAAGGGAAGCTGGATATACGACGGCGAGAAGGCGGGCGGGGGCGCGCTGGTGAGCCTCGCGATCCATAACCTCGACGCGCTCCGGTTCATCGTCGGCGAGATCGAGGAAGTGTTCATGAGCCAGCTTCATACGGACGATTGGTCGACGAACGGCGCGGAGAACTGGGCGATGACGCAGATGAAGTTCGCTAACGGCGCCATCGGTCATCTGTTCACGGGCTACACGCCCTTCTTTCCGCCGGACAACGGCATGCTGTACGTGTACGGGGAAGAGGGCACGATGTTCTTCGGACCTTACCGGGGGGAGAACGGCTTGTGGATCCGCTCGAGCTCCCGTTCGACGGAGCCGGCCGGCCCGTACGAGCGCGTCGACGCGGCGGCATTCGCTCCGGGGCTTGCCGAGCATCCGCAGACGAATCAACTGAAGCATTTCCTGGACAGCGTCAAGGCTGGAATTCGGCCGGACACGGACGGCCGCGATATCGTCAGGACGATCGAACTCGTGGAGAAAATATACGCGTCGGGCCGCGCCGGCGAGAAAGTGCGGGTGTAAGCGATGACGGTCGAATCGAAGTGGGAGCGGAAGAAGTCGCTGTGGACGGCTTCGTTCGACGGAGCGCCGGTGCTTGAATACGCGTACGGCGAGGCCGACGACACGAACCCGTCGTTCCGCGTCGTCAAGACGCTGTCGGGAGCCGACATCGTCATGTACCGTCCGTGGGACCATCCGTGGCATCCGGGGCTTTTCTTCTCGTGGAAGTACATTAACGGGATGAATTTCTGGGAGGCGAAGTATCACGGGCAACCTCACGCCGTGAACACGGACGCGTTCGAGTCGGACGGGGGCGCCGGGTTCCGCCAATCGCTCTCGTACGTGACGGAATCGGGGGAGACGCTCGTCCGCGAGGAGCGGCAGGTACGCGTCGAGCCGGCGGACGGCGGATATGTCATTCGCTGGAAGGCCGCGCATCGGTCGGCGAACGGAGCGGACGTGACGCTGGATCGCACCGCGATCACGGAGCAGTCGCCGTGGGGCGGCTATGCGGGGTTGTCCTGCCGCCTTGCGCGCAACTATCTCGGACCGACGATCACGACCGATTCCGGCGTATTCGCCCCGGAGGACGCCTACGCGAAGCCTTTCCGCTGGTGCGATTACGCCGGCAAGCTGGACGGTCTCATCCAGCCCGCCTGGGCGGGCATCTGCCTGCTCGACTTCCCGACAAACCCGCGGCATCCTACGCATGTGCTGACCTACGATTACAAGGATATGCAGTTCATGCAGGCGGCATTGCTGTGCAACGAGCCTTACGTCCTGAAGGACGGGGAGCCGCTCGAGCTGGAATACGCGCTCTACGTGCATGACGGGCAAGCGTCGGCCGACACGCTCGAGCGCGTATGGCGGAGCGTAACGGGGACGTAAGCGGGCATGGATTTCGGCAATGGAACACCATACATTTTTACGGGGAGGTTTTATTGAAATGGCGATGACGGTCGGTTGTTTTGCGCTGGTGGATCCTTTTTCCGTCCTGGAGCATCAGCTCGCGCGGATTCAGGGGATGGGCTTCAAGTACGCGGACGTGACGGATAACCGCGACGGCGGGCAGCTCGGGGTGGAGTTCGGCTTCGCGGCGACAGCGAGCCTCGACGGCAATCCGTTCGATATAAAACGGATGTTCGAGTCCTACGGATTAACGATTACGACGTATTGCGCGCATGCGAACCTGCTCGATCCGGCGGCGCCGTGGCGGTACGGCACGCCGCAGATCATCAAGGCGGTGCGCGCGGCTGCCGCGATCGGCGTCGAGTACGTCGTGACGACCGAGGGCGAGCCGTCGACGGACTTCGGGCACGCGCTCACGGAGGACCAGAAGGTGTTCACGGTGATCGAGAAGCTTTACGAGCCGCTGCGCGTCGCAAGGGACCACGGCGTGACGCTGCTGCTCGAACCGCACGGGGAGCTGACCGATTCCATCTCTGGCCTCGAGAAGATCATCCACGGTCTCGGCAACCCGGACCATCTCGGAATTAACCTCGACACCGGCAACAGCTGGCTCGGCGGCGCCGATCCGGTCGAAATGGCGAAGGTGTTCGCCGGCAAAATCAAGCACGTGCACTGGAAGGACCTGCCCGCATCGATGGAGGCGGAGCGCGGCAAGCGTTTCGGCTGCGGCATGAGCACGATTGCGTTAGGCACGGGCGCCGTCGACATCCGCGGCGTATACGACGCGCTTGCGGCTTGCGGCTTCGACGGGCACACGACGCTCGAGATCGCCGGCGACGACGCCGTGCTGCAGAGCTACGCGTACCTGAAGGGGCTCGGCGCGCAATAGGAGCGGGACTCTATCGACGGCGCCCGGCGGGAACGGCGCGACGCAAAGCCGAAACGAAGGAGGAACGCCCGGTATGACCACGATCAAAAATCCGATTCTAAGCGGGTTTAATCCCGATCCTTCCATTGTACGGGTCGGAGGGGACTATTATATTGCCACGTCCACTTTCGAGTGGTTCCCGGGGGTGCAGATTCATCATTCCCGCGATTTGCGGCACTGGCGGCTGCTTACGCACGCGCTGACCCGGCGGAGTCAGTTGGACATGCGCGGCAATCCCGACTCCGGCGGCGTATGGGCGCCCTGCCTGAGCTACAGCGCCGGAACGTTTTATCTGATTTATACCGACGTCAAAAGCCATCTCGGACCGTTCAAGGACACGCACAATTACCTGGTCACCGCTCAGGACATTATGGGGCCCTGGTCGGAGCCGGTCTATCTGAACAGCAGCGGGTTCGATCCGTCCCTGTTCCACGACGACGACGGACGCAAATGGCTGGTCAACATGGCATGGGACCACCGGAAGGAACGAAACCGCTTCGGCGGCATTTTGATGCAGGAATACGATCCGGCGCAGCGGAGACTGGTCGGGCCGGTCCGCAACATTTTCAAGGGTACGCCGCTCGGCTTGACTGAGGGTCCGCATATCTACCGGCACGGCGGTTACTATTATCTGCTGACGGCCGAAGGCGGGACCAGGCGGAACCATGCGGTTACGGCGGCGCGCTCCGAGTCGCTGTTCGGCCCGTATGAGGTCGATCCGGAAAATCCGGTGCTCACCTCCAAGGACGACCCTGAGCTTCCGCTGCAGCGGGCCGGGCATGCCGACCTGGTGGAGACGCCGGGCGGCGAATGGTACATGGTTCATTTGTGCGGCCGGCCGCTGGCGTCGTCGAGCATGTGCAATCTTGGCCGCGAAACCGCGATCCAGAAGGTCGAGTGGAGCCGGGACGGCTGGCTGAGGCTGGCCGGCGGAGGAAACAAGCCGCGGCTCGAGGTCGACGGGCCGGATATT
>Ga0065721_10052173_pt1 | contig 12520 bp, 12 predicted proteins | sample Mesricmetagenome_FD_59108 | JGI IMG/M metagenome (GOLD analysis project Ga0065721, IMG submission 59108) | Mesophilic microbial community from rice straw/compost enrichment Sample: eDNA_1 v2 (version 2) | ecosystem: Engineered > Solid waste > Grass > Composting > Bioreactor | place: USA: Davis... | reverse complement strand
CCCCGCCGCCGTCGGCGGCGGCCTCGACCGTGGTCGCGAGCCGGATCTCGACGGCGGGGTCGGCCCGTGCGGCCTCGGCGAGGACGGCGAGCAGATCGGCCCGGTGCAGGTTCCAGTAGGGTGCGCCGTGGCGGGCGGCGACGGTGTCCCCGAGGGCGAGGTCGCCGACGACGGCGCCGGTGGCGGCATCTGCAACGCGGACCGACGCGATCCGCACGCCGCGCTCGTCGAGCCGGTCGGCGAGGCCGAGGCCGGTGAGGACATGGGCGGCGTTGGGCGAGATCTGGATGCCGGCCCCGACCTCGGCGAGATCGGCGGCGCGCTCGACGACGAGCGAGGCCCGTCCCGTGCGGGCGAGGCAGAGGGCGGTGGTCAGGCCGGCGATGCCGGCTCCGACGATGACGACCGGCGCGGCCATCGCCGCAGCCTCCGTTCAGGCGTGGTCGATCTGGAGCAGGCAGCCGGCCGGGTCGGACTGGTCGGCGTGCAGCGCGGCGTCGAAGCGGTAGAGCGTCGAGCAGTAGGGGCAGATCTTTTCGTCGTCGTCACCCATGTCGAGGAAGACGTGCGGATGGTCGAACGGCGGCTTGGCGCCGATGCACATGAACTCGCGGGCGCCGATCCGGATCGCCTCGACGCCGCCGTCGTTGTGAAAATGCGGAACGACATGTCCAGCCATGCTCGCGCTCACTCTCCGTCACGAAAATCGGCGGCACCATAGACCCTCGCCGCCGCGGTGGGTAGGGGGATCGGCCGCTCCTCGACGGCAAAAGCGGCCAGAGGTCGAAAAACTGCTTTTCCCTCGCCCGGCCTGAGGCTTGAGACGATGGCGATTGCCACCCTGCGGGGGAGGCGGTAAGGGCAGGGAACGATCACGGCCCGCGGCCTTCGCCCGGGCGAACCGGAACAGCGCCATGCCGAGCTTCGTCCACGACGGTGTCGAACTCTCCTATCTCGATGAGGGCGACGGCGATCCGATCCTCCTCATCCACGGCTTCGCCTCCACCAAGGAGATCAACTGGAGCTACACGAGCTGGGTGACGACCCTGACCCGGGTCGGCCGCCGGGTGATCGCAATCGACAACCGCGGCCACGGCGAAAGCGGCAAGCTCTACGACCCGGCGGCCTACGGGTCCGAGATCATGGCCGGCGACGCCATCGCGCTGCTCGACCACCTCGGCATCGGGGAAGCCGACGTGATGGGCTATTCGATGGGCGCCCGCATCGCCGCCTTCATGTGCCTCGCCCATCCGCAGCGCGTGCGCAGCGTCGTCTTCGGCGGTCTCGGCATCGGCATGGTCACGGGCGTCGGCGGCTCGGCGCCGATCGTCGAGGCGCTCGAGGCCGACAGCATCGACCTCGTCACCGATCCGGTCGGCCGCACCTTCCGCGCCTTCGCCGAGCAGACGAAGAGCGACCGCATGGCGCTCGCGGCCTGCATGCGCGCGATCCGCACCCGGATGTCGCCCGAGGACGTCGCCCGCATCCGCCAGCCGGCGCTGGTCGCCGTCGGCACGAAGGACGTCGTCGCCGGTTCGGCCGAGGAACTCGCCGCGTTGCTGCCGAACGGCCGCGCGCTGGAGATCACCGGGCGCGACCACATGCTCGCGGTCGGCGACAAGATCTACAAGGCCGGCGTCCTCGAATTCCTCGACGAGATCTCCTGACGCCGGCAGGCGCGGCCGGCCGCCCCCGCGGCTGCCTAGACCACGGACCATCGCCTTCCCTCCTTCGCGGCGGACATCGGACGATGCGGCCATTCCTCCCGCGGTCGGGACGGGGCCGCGGGGCAGGCCCGGAACCCGCCCGGATTTCGGATCCGAAACGGAGAGGATGCCGTCTCTCGCCGAGCACTGTTAGCCGGCGTCTGCGACGAGGTTAGCCGACGACGCCCGCCCACCGCGGAGCGAGGCGGCCGCCGCGGTCCGACCCGCTCACGCGAAGCATTGGCGCCTGCCCGAATTTTCGGCGTATGTCGTTGACGATATTGACCTCGCTTCCGGGGCGTCTTACCGTTGCGCCCGCTGGCCGGTCGACCAGTGAGCGGCGATTTCAAAAAGAAGAGAGTGGCGCGATGGGGGGCAAGACCGTCACACGGGCCGACCTGTGCGAGGCCGTCTACCAGAATGTCGGGCTTTCGCGGACCGAATCCGCGGAACTGGTCGAAGCGGTGCTGCGCGAGATTTCCGATTGCCTCGTCTCCGGCGAGTCGGTGAAGCTCTCGTCCTTCGGCACGTTCAACGTCCGCTCCAAGACAGAGCGGATCGGTCGCAACCCGAAGACCGGCGAGGAAGTGCCGATCCTTCCCCGCCGCGTGCTCGTCTTCAAGCCGAGCAACGTGCTCAAGGACCATGTCAACGGCCGCGCCGGCGACGGTGTCGACGATGACGAGGACGAGTGAGATCTGACGATCCGTCCCGCTTCTCGTATCGTCGAGCGGGAATGGGTCCAGAGTAAATCTCCAGTGGACGTCACCACAGCCTCACGGCAACCGGGAGCTGTCCGGGGCGCCGAACTTTCGCCATGGACTTCCGTGACCTATCCAGCCACCAACCGTTGACCTGATTTTGAGCCGACTTCAGCGATGACCCTGGAAAAGCGCCCCGACGCCTTTCGCACCATCAGCGAGGTGGCGGAAGAACTCGACCTGCCGCAGCATGTCCTGCGCTTCTGGGAGACCCGTTTCTCCCAGATCAAGCCGCTGAAACGCGGAGGAGGGCGGCGCTATTACCGTCCCGAGGATCTCGATCTTCTCAGGGGAATTCGCCATCTCCTCTATGGTCAGGGCTTTACGATCAAGGGTGTTCAGCGCATTCTGAAAGAGCAGGGTGTGCACTACGTCATGGCCGTCTGGCGCTCGCCCGCCGATCCGGACGCCGTGTCGGCTCCGGCCGCCGTCTTCGCCGAAGGAGAGGACGACAACGGCGAAGAGCACGGCGACGACGGCGCTCAGTGGACGGCGGACCAGGACGACGTCGACCACCCTGCCGCAGGCGAGCCGCACGACGAGATGTCGGCCGCCCCACAGGGAGGTGCCCCCATGGCCTCGCGAAAGCCTCCGCAATCTTCGGCTCCGGCCGACCGCGACCTGTTCGCCCAGCGCCAGGCCCGCGAGGCGGAGGCCTCGGCTCTCGATCTCGCCAGACGGCTCGCTCCGCCCGTCGCGCCGGCCCGGCGGGACGAGCCGACCGAGGATCCGCTACCCTCCGGGATCCTGCCCGAGGATGCGCCGGCCCGGTCCGGCTTCCGTTTCATGGAGCGCCTGCGCGGCGGCGGCGGCGGCGAGGGGCCTGCGACCGGAAATCTGTCGCGCGAGGACATCCGCCGCCTGCAGTCGACTCTGTTCGAACTGCTCGAGTGCAAGCGCGTCCTCGACCAGACCCGTTGAGGCCGTTCAGGCCAGCGCACTCCGTCTCCGCGCCTCGATCGTCCGCCACCGCTTTGAGTGTTCCGGAGCACGGAGCCGCTCCTTTCATCCGTGTGAATGCGGATGGGCGTCGGCGGTCATTCGCGTGTCGGGCGTCGCCGCCCCCGATCTGTCGTCCCTCTTCGATCTCGTCGCCTTTCCGGCTGGAGTCTCGCCCGCTCCCCCGGCGAAGGACGTCGTCCGGACGCGCGAGGGCAGCTGCCTCCGCCGATTCCGGCGGTCGCGCACCGCTCGAGCAGCGATTTTCACACCGTTGAACCGGCCGGCCCGCGTCGGCCGGATCGCCGCTGGCGACCTGAACCGTTTAGCTTCCCGGCCCTCGCCGGAGGCAGTCGGCCGCTAAACCGTTTTTATTCCGTTCACGGTCGATCCGGCCGTTATTGCTGCGCCGCACCATCGCCATCTTCCAGGGCCGGCATTAAGAATTCCGCCTAGGGCAAGATTCGAGTAAATCACGGAAAACGCAAGAGAAATTAAATTCCTATCGACTTTGTCGCCAAAGGCCCGACACCCCCTCGACACAAAGTCCACACGGATCTGCAGGGCCATTAATTTCGCTATGCGAAAAATACATGCGGGACATGCACCGCCCCCTCTGTCGCAGGGAGGGGGGAGAGCGTATCTCAGGGCCAACGAAACGGGGCGCGGCAAGGACAACGTCCTGGTGAGCGACCCGGATCACCCGGTTCCAGATGAATGAAAGGATGAGCATCATGTTCGGCTCGATCGTCAAGAAGTACAACAACTACGTCCGCTTCCAGCAGACTTACAAGGAGCTGTCGCGTCTCTCCGAGCGCGAGCTCAACGACCTCGGCATCGCTCGCGCCGACATCGGTGCTCTTGCCCGCCAGGCTTCGCGCTGACGTCGTTAACGATCCGGTAACGGATCGGGAGCACAGTCGAATCACCGATCGAGAGCTCAGGCGCAAGGCGACCTCCTCCCCGCCCCAGGCCAGGCCTCGTGAGCCGCGACGATCTCCTCCCTCGTCGTGGCGACGTCCACGGATCTCCTCCCTCCGTGGATTGTATAGACGCCCACCGGATCCCTCCCCCGGTGGGCGTTTTTTTATGCGCGCGTCGGCGCCGAGTTCGCGGCGTCCGGGAGCCCCGCGAACGCCGTCACGTATCGTCGCGGAGGGCGGTTCCCGTCGCCCCCCGGCTTGATGTAGTGTCCGCCGCCATGACGAACACCGATTTCTCCCCCGTTCACATCGTCGGCGGCGGTCTCGCCGGCGCCGAGGCCGCCTGGCAGATCGCCTCCGCGGGCGTGCCCGTGGTGCTGCACGAGATGCGGCCGCACCGCACCACCGACGCCCACCGCACCGACGGCCTCGCCGAATTGGTCTGCTCCAACTCGTTCCGCTCCGACGACGCCGAAACCAACGCGGTCGGCCTGCTCCACGCCGAGATGCGCCTCGCCGGCTCGCTGATCCTGCGCTGTGCCGACGCCAACCAGGTCCCGGCCGGCGGCGCGCTCGCGGTCGACCGCGACGGCTTCTCGGCGGCGGTGACTGCGGCGCTGGCCGACCATCCGCTGGTGACGATCGAGCGAGGCGAAGTCGCCGGCCTTCCGCCGGAGGACTGGGGGAAGGCGATCGTCGCCACCGGCCCCCTGACCTCGCCGGCCCTCGCCGAGGCGATCCGCGCCCTCACCGGCGAGGACAGCCTCGCCTTCTTCGACGCCATCGCGCCGATCGTCCATTTCGAGAGCATCGACCTTTCCAAGGCCTGGTTCCAGTCGCGCTACGACAAGGTCGGGCCGGGGGGAACCGGCAAGGACTACGTCAACTGCCCGCTCGACCGCGAGACCTACGAGGCTTTCGTCCAGGGGCTGATCGACGGCGAGAAGACCGCCTTCAAGGAGTTCGAGGGCACGCCCTATTTCGACGGCTGCCTGCCGATCGAGGTGATGGCCGAGCGCGGCCCCGAGACGCTGCGCCACGGGCCGATGAAGCCGATGGGCCTCACCAACGCCCACCGGCCGGACGTCAAGCCCTACGCGGTGGTGCAATTGCGCCAGGACAACGCGCTGGGCACGCTCTACAACATGGTCGGCTTCCAGACGAAGCTGAAGTATGCCGAGCAGGTCCGCCTGTTCCGCACCATCCCGGGGCTCGAGAGCGCCGAGTTCGCCCGGCTGGGCGGCCTCCACCGCAACACCTTCCTCAATTCGCCGAAGCTGCTCGACGGTGCGTTGCGTCTGAAGGCGGCGCCGCGGCTGCGCTTCGCCGGCCAGATCACCGGCTGCGAGGGCTATGTCGAATCGGCGGCAATGGGCCTGCTCGCCGGACGCCTCGCCGCCGCGGAGGCCCGCGGCCGGCCGATCGACGCCCCGCCGCCGACCACGGCCTTCGGCGCGCTGCTCGGCCACATCACCGGCGGCCACCTCGCCGAGGAGGGACCGGGACCGCGCTCGTTCCAGCCGATGAACGTCAACTTCGGCCTGTTTCCGCCGGTCGAGGTGCCGAAGGAGCCGGGCAAGCGGCTGCGCGGCACCGAGAAGTCGATCGCCCGCAAGAAGGCGATGAGCGCGCGGGCGCTCGCCGATTTTTCGGCCTGGCTGCGTGCCATCGGTGATCCGCCGGCAGCGCGGGCGGCGGAGTGAGCCCGCTTGCGGGGCCGGGCGACTCCGTCCCGGGCCCGTCGGTTGCGCGTTGAAAATGCTCCGCCGGCCGCAAGGCTTGGCGAATCCCCGCCGCCGCCCTATGTGCGGACCGGGCGAGGGCGCCGGCGCGGCCGGCTTCGAGATGAATTCTGGAGAGACGATCATGGCTGGCGTGACCAAGGAAGAGGTGCTGGCGCGGCTGGCGAAGGTTCCGGGGCCGGACGGTGTGCGCGACATCGTCTCCGCCGGTGTCGTCTCCGACGTCTTCATCACCGGCGGCAAGGTGATGTTTTCGCTGACCGTTCCGGCCGAGCGCGCCCGCGAGCTCGAGCCGATGCGCACCGCCGCCGAAGCCGCCGTCAAGGCGATCCCCGGCGTCGAGAAGGCGACCGTGATGCTCACCGCCGAGCGCCGGCCCGGCGCCGCCGCGCCGCAGCGCCCGGCCCAGCCCCAGGGCGGTAACGGCCATTCCCACGCTCACGGCCACGGACACGGACATTCCCACACCCCGGCGACCGGCGGCACGCCGCAGAAGCCGGCCGTGCCCGGCGTCAAGCACATCATCGCCGTCGCGTCGGGCAAGGGCGGCGTCGGCAAGTCGACGACGGCGGTCAACCTCGCAGTGGCGCTGAAGGGCCTCGGCCTCTCGGTCGGCATCCTCGACGCCGACATCTACGGCCCCTCGCTGCCGCGTCTGATGGGCCTCTCCGGCCGGCCTGAAGTGGTGTCCGGCCGCACCCTGAAGCCGATGGAGGGCCACGGTCTCAAGGTCATGTCGATGGGCTTCCTCGTCGAGGAGGATACGCCGATGATCTGGCGTGGTCCCATGGTGATGTCGGCGTTGTCTCAGATGTTGCGTGAAGTCGCCTGGGGCGATCTCGACGTCCTCGTCGTCGACATGCCGCCCGGCACCGGCGACGCCCAGCTGACCATGGCCCAGCAGGTGCCGCTTGCGGGCGCGGTCATCGTCTCGACGCCGCAGGACCTCGCCCTGCTCGACGCCCGCAAGGGCCTCGCGATGTTCCGCAAGGTCGAGGTGCCGGTGCTCGGCATCGTCGAGAACATGAGTTATTTCGTGTGTCCGGACTGCGGCGGCCGCCACGACATCTTCGGCCACGGCGGCGCCCGCAAGGAGGCGGAGAAGCTCGGCGTTCCTTTCCTCGGCGAGGTGCCGCTGCACATGGCGATCCGCGAGAATTCTGACGCCGGACGTCCGGTCGCCGTCGCCGAGCCCGGCGGCGTCCATGCCCGGATCTACGAAGGCATAGCCTCGTCGGTCTGGGGCACGCTCACCGGTGCCGGCCCGGCCGGCCGGCGCGCCGCCCCGCGCATCGTCATCGAGTGAGAGGGTGATGGTGACGTCCCGGAGGTCGGGACGTCACGATCCCGGAGCGAAACCGGGAGAGCACCGCTCGTTCCGATCTCAGCCGTCGTTGGCCGAATTGAGTTCCTCCGGCCGCAGGCCGGCGTCGGCACCGCCCTCGCGAACCCGGAACCGCACGCCGGCGCCGTAGCCGTCGGCCGGCAGCAGCATGATGCCGGACCGCTCCAGCACCGCGCGCAGCCGCCCGGCCTCGTCGGCGGTCGGAAAGTCGGCACCGCGCTCGAAGCCCGTGATCGTCTCGCCGTCGAGGCCGCATTCGACGCCGAGCCGGTCGGCCGTCCAGTCGAGGAGGGCGCGGGCGGCGCGGATCTGGGCGGCGGAAATGGTCATCTCGGTCTCTCCCTCGACGGTCTCTGCGGTTTGTTCGACGGGCTCGAACGATGAGGATGTGGGGCGGGGCGGGGGTCGCGCAAGCGGCGTTTGCAGCTTTGTTTCGTCGGTGCCCGCATCTCCGTCCCGCCTCGACTGCGCCGCCGCACCGCCGTCAGGCCAGGTCCGGAGGGAAGGGCCTCCGCCGGTGTCGCCCGACGCGGCGCGTAAGGAGCAACGCGCAGTCGCCGGGGCGGGTCCGCCGATTGTGACATTTTCGCATCGCCCGGCGATGGGGGACGCGGATATCCGCCGTCGCCGCGGTTCGGAACCGGTTTCGACATCGTTCCACCACAAAATCCGGCGATCTCCATCGTCGTCCGGAGAGGATGGCGCGGCGCATGGCACCGGTGCCGGATCTCGGCCGAAGGTCGCGGAACATTAACCATTTTCCGCGCATTCTCGGCATCGGACGTGTCGCCGCCCCCGCGTCGGGGCTGTGACGGGACGCGACAGGCCGCCGGATGCGCGTGCACGGCCATGTGATCGCGGTTTCATTGGCGGACCTTGGCCCCCGTGCTAGGGTTTTCCATCCCTTCCCGAGTGGCGTGACGCGCGAAAGCTGGAGTTTCAGCAGTGAAGACCTCTAAGTTCGGTTTCTCCCCTTCCGTCGCCGGCGCCGGGTCGGTGTCCCGCCGTGCCGTTCTCGCCGGGATCGGCGGAGCCGCGGCTTTCGCCGCTTCGCCTGCGCTCGCCCAGCAGTTCGCTCTGGAGCAGGCCGAGTGGACCGACGGCTTCGACACCGCGATGCCGGAGCAGGCCAAGGTCCGCACCAATCTGCCGACCTTCGGCCAGGACACGCCCTATTACGTCGAGCAGGCGATCTCGCGCTATTACGACATCGCCTCCCGCGGCGGCTGGCCCTACGTCAACGTCGGCCAGCCCCTCAAGGTCGGCGTCAGCAGCCCGGACGTCGCCGTGCTGCGCCAGCGCCTCGAGATCTCCGGTGACCTCACCGCGGTCGGCGGCAACCCGGCCTCCTTCGACAGCTTCGTCGAACAGGGCGTCAAGCGGTTCCAGGCCCGCCACGGCGTGCGCGCCGACGGCGTCATCACCGCCGACGGCGAAACCATCAAGATGATGAACGTGCCGGCCGAGATGCGGCTGCGCCAGCTCGAGGTCAACCTCGTGCGCGTGCGCTCCATGTCGGGCTTCCTCGGCGATCGCTACGTCATGGTCAACGTGCCGGCGGCCGACATCGAGACGATCGAGAACGGCTACGTCCATTCGCATCACGCCGCCATCGTCGGCAAGATCGACCGCCAGACGCCGCTGCTGTCGACCCACATCACCGACATCAAGTTCAATCCCTACTGGACGGTGCCGGTCAGCATCATCAAGAAGGACGTCATTCCGATGGTCCGCAAGGACCCGGAATACCTGCGCAAGTTCAAGATCCGCATCTTCGATCGCTCCACCGGCGCCGAGGTCGACCAGAGCATGATCGACTGGAACACCGAGCAGGCGGCGAGCTACACCCTCCGGCAGGACCCCAACGAGCTCAACTCGATGGGCGCGGTGAAGATCAACTTCCCGAGCCCCGAGGGCGTCTACATGCACGACACCCCGTCGAAGACGCTGTTCGGTTCGAACTTCCGCTTCCACTCGTCGGGCTGCGTGCGCGTCCAGAACGTGCGCGAATACGTGACCTGGATCCTGAAGAACACGCCCGGCTGGGATTCCAACGCGGTCGACCTCGCCCTTCGCAACGGTGAGCGCCTCGACGCCGTCGTCGCCGACCGGGTCAACCTCTACTTCAACTACTTCACGGCCTGGGCCAACTCCGAGGGCGTCGTGCATTTCCGCGACGACATCTACGAGCGCGACGGCATCGACGTCGCGATGCGCTGAGCCCGGCGCCGCCGCTCCCGACTTCCGTTCATCCCGCCGCGGCCACCGCGGCGGGATTTCGTCGTGCGGGCGCCGGTGGACGGGGATACAGTCGTGCTGCGGGAGTGAAACGAAGCGAGGAACGCCGGGTGTCGCGGGCCCGCCCGGCCGGTGACGGCCGGCCCGCCATCGCCTGGATTTCATCCGCTGCGGCGATAATCGGCGGATAAACTCTTTTGCCACGGAAAAAGATGAGCGCCCCGGCTGCGGCGCTTCGTCGGGGTGGGGGACGATGACGGACGGGTGGCGCGGGGCGGTCTACTTCGAGTTCCAGGCGATCGGCCGGCAGGTCCGCGTCACCGCCATCGACGGCGCGACCGGCACCGAAGCCATTGTAATCGCTCCGATCGGCGCGGCGCGCGGCGACGTCGAGCGCCTCGCCCTGCGCAAGCTCGAACGGCGGCTGGAACTCGAGGGCAAGCTCTGACGCGGCCTCCCGCGCCGCCCGTTCGGACGCCATTGTTGTCGCTTCGCGCCAACTGCTGCGACGGACTGGCCGTTGTCGCGGCTTCGACGTCCATGATACTCCGGGGGACAGGAATGCCAGCCCGCGAGGCCCGGCCCCGGTGACGCTGCCCGCTGCGCGACGTCCGGTCCGGGACCTTTCGCAGGGGAGGCCGGCGGCCGGGCGTGAGCGCACCCACCGCCCGGTCGGCGGGCGCGGCGTTCGCGAAAACGCCTCGCGGTCTGGATCGTCCGAAACCTCGGACGCCGGGCCGCGGCGACGGGACATCTCTCACGAACAGACGGAACGTCCAAAATGTCCATGACCGAGAGTGCTGCCAGCAGCATTTTTCCTGACTTCTTCACCGGCAACCTGGCCGATTCCGATCCCGAGATGGCGTCTGCGATCGCCAAGGAACTCGGGCGCCAGCAGCACGAGATCGAACTGATCGCGTCGGAGAACATCGTCTCCAAGGCGGTGCTCGAGGCCCAGGGCTCGGTGCTGACCAACAAGTACGCCGAGGGCTATCCGGGCCGTCGCTACTACGGCGGCTGCCAGTTCGTCGACATCGCCGAGAACCTGGCGATCGAGCGCGTCACCAAGCTGTTCGGCTGCAAGTTCGCCAACGTCCAGCCGAATTCCGGCAGCCAGGCCAACCAGGGCGTCTTCCTCGCCCTCGCCAAGCCGGGCGACACCATCCTCGGCCTCGACCTCGCCTCGGGCGGTCACCTGACCCACGGCGCCAAGCCGAACATGTCGGGCAAGTGGTTCAATGCGGTCGCCTACGGCGTGCGCCAGCAGGACCAGCGCATCGACATGGACCAGGTCGCCGAACTCGCCCGCGAGCACAAGCCGAAGATCATCATCGCCGGCGGCTCGGGCTATTCGCGCATCTGGGACTTCGAGGCCTTCCGCAAGATCGCCGATGAAGTCGGCGCCTTCTTCCTGGTCGACATGGCCCACTTCGCCGGCCTCGTCGCCGCGGGCCTGCATCCCTCGCCGTTCCCGCACGCCCACGTCGCCACCTCGACGACGCACAAGACCCTGCGCGGCCCGCGCGGCGGCATCATCCTCACCAACGAGGAAGACATCGCCAAGAAGATCAACTCGGCGGTGTTCCCCGGCCTCCAGGGCGGCCCGCTGATGCACGTCATCGCCGCCAAGGCGGTCGCCTTCGGCGAAGCGCTGCAGCCCGATTTCAAGAGCTACATCAAGAGCGTCGTCGAGAACGCCAAGGCGCTCGCCGAGACGCTGCGCAAGGGCGGCCTCGAGATCGTCTCGGGTGGCACCGACAACCACCTGATGCTGGTCGACCTGCGTCCCAAGAGCGTCACCGGCCGCGCCGCCGAGGCCGCCCTCGGCCGCGCCAACATCACCTGCAACAAGAACGGCATCCCCTTCGACCCGGAAAAGCCGACCGTGACCTCGGGCATCCGCCTCGGCACACCGGCCGGCACCTCGCGCGGCTTCGGCATCGCCGAGTTCCAGGAAATCGGTGACATGATCATCACCGTTCTTGACGGCCTCGTCGTGAATGGCGAGGAAGGGAACGGCGATGTCGAAGCGGCGGTCAAGGAACGCGTCAAGATCCTGACCGACCGTTTCCCGATCTACAGCTGATCGGAGAACCCTCGGAGACCGCCGGATGCGATGCCCGTATTGTGGCGGTGACGAGACCCAGGTGAAGGATTCGCGGCCGACGGAGGACAATACCGCCATCCGTCGGCGGCGGGTCTGCGCGAGTTGCGGCGGCCGTTTCACCACCTTCGAGCGCGTGCAGCTGCGCGAGCTCGTGGTGCTCAAGCGAAACGGCCGGCGCGTTCCCTTCGATCGCGACAAGCTGATGCGGTCGGTCCAGGTCGCCCTGCGCAAGCGGCAGGTCGAACCCGAGCGCATCGAGCGCATGGTCAGCGGTATCGTCCGCCAGCTGGAGAGCACCGGCGAAACCGAGGTGACGGCCGAGCAGATCGGCCAGCTCGTCATGGAGGCCCTCAAGGGCATCGACGACGTCGCCTACGTCCGCTTCGCCTCCGTCTATCGCAATTTCCGCGAAGCCAAGGATTTCCGCGAACTGCTCGGCGAGCTCGCCGACCAGCCCGGCACGCTGCTGCGCGCGGCGGACGAGGAACCCGGGGCGTGAGCCGGCGGACAGCGCTGCGGCCCCTCCTGCACCCGCCGGCCGGCGCCTGTCGGTCCGCGCCGCGCGCGTGCGGCGCCGGCGCCGCTTCTCGCCATGGCTGAGCGACCCGATCCCGAACGCGATCGCCGCTTCATGGCCGCAGCCCTCGCCCTCGGCTGGCGCCACCAGGGCCTCGCCCTGCCCAATCCCTCCGTCGGCTGCATCCTGGTGCGTCCGGGCGCCGAACCCGTGGTCGTCGGCCGCGGCGTCACCGAGGCCGG
>Ga0065721_10052172_pt1 | contig 12520 bp, 9 predicted proteins | sample Mesricmetagenome_FD_59108 | JGI IMG/M metagenome (GOLD analysis project Ga0065721, IMG submission 59108) | Mesophilic microbial community from rice straw/compost enrichment Sample: eDNA_1 v2 (version 2) | ecosystem: Engineered > Solid waste > Grass > Composting > Bioreactor | place: USA: Davis... | reverse complement strand
CGGTATTGCTTGCTGAGCTTGTTGATTCGGATTAATGACTCCGCGGTCGTATGCATTAGCGTCCACCGCCTCCGCCTGCTCCGGCACCGCCGCCGGCTCTCGTACCGCCGCCTTGGAATCCGCCGCCGGCACCGCCGCTGAAGCCTCCGCCCCCGGGGAATCCGCCGCCGCCGCCAGGGATAATGCCTCCTCCGCCGAACCCGCCGAAGCCCGCCTGCGGATTGTTCGAGCTGTTCGAGCTAGCGGTCGTCGGAAGGACGACAAGGTCCCCTTCTTGCAAGCCGGATACGATCTCGATATAGTCCTCGTTGTTGATGCCTACCTCGACATTAACTCGGCTCGTCGTCGTTGCGGTCGTCGCTGCTCCGCCTGCCGGGATCGCTCCGTTAGGAGCCGCGCCGCCTCCCGGGAACGATTGGCGCATCGCCTCGCGTTCTTCGTTGGACATGTTCTGGAATTGCTCTCGCATCGCTTGGCGTTGTTCATCGGTCATGTTCTCGAACCCGCCGGCACCGCCACCGAAATTGCCGCGTGGACTCGTACCTTGCTGAGCACCCTGTGCTCCTTGCGCACCCTGTGCTCCTTGCGCACCTTGCGCACCTTGTGTACCTTGTGTACCTTGCTGAGCACCCTGTGCTCCTTGCGTTCCTTGCTGCGCGCCTTGAGCCGGACGTTGACGTTGTCCCCCTGGGGTGCCTTGACCCTCGGTAGCCCCCGTCGTCGCAGTCATCCCGCCGTCTCCCGGCACCATGACGTAATAGCTGCCGCGAGCCGACTGCACCGCATCGATCGGCAGCATAAGAACGTTCGACTTGCTGGCCGTCATGATATCCGCCTCTGCCGACATTCCGATCTTCAAGTCCTTAATGTCCGACAGCTGCACCGTTACGTCGAAGGATGCAACCCCGTTGCTGGACGTGCCTTCGTCGGCAATCTCCACCACTTTGCCCGTATACGTCCGGTCAGGCAGCGCGTCGACGAGAATTTCCGCCTCCTGGTCGATCTTCACTTTCGGAATATCCAGCTCATCGACGCCGACGACGATCTGCATATGCTCAAGATCGGTGATCGTTCCCAACTCGCTGTTCGGACTCAGCGAATCCCCGACGGCAACATCGAAATCCGACAACGTGCCGTCGATCGTCGCCACGATCGGATCGATCTCGTCGCCTTGCTTCAGGTCGGCCAGATCGGCTTGCGCCACCTCGATATCCAGCTGCTGCTTTTCGATATTCAGCACCATGCCGTCCCGGGCTTCGTCGTCCGCTTCTTTATACTTCTTCTGCAAATCGTCGAGCTCGAGCTTTTTCTTCTGCAGCTCAATCGTTTTGCTGCGAATTTGATTGGATACATCCTCTTGCTCGTAAGTAAGGAGAATGTCGCCTTTCTTGACTTTGTCACCGGATTTCGCGTTTACTTTCGCTACCTTGCCCGCCGACTTCGCCTTCAGCGTCTCTTTGGCGGCGGCCTGGATGCTTCCCGTTCCGCTTACCTTGACCTCGATCGTGCCTTTGCGGACTTGCGTCGTCATATAACTCGGACCTAGCTGCTTGTCCGACTTGTTCAACCACCAATAGCCCCCTGCCGAACCTGCAGCCGCCACGATGACGACAAGACCTGCGATCCACCATTTTTTACCCGACATTCGCTCGACTCATCCTTCCCGCTAGTTCATGAAGCAACGCCCAACATTGAGCTAGACGGCTTCGTATGGTGAAATTATGCAATGGCAACCTTAGCTTAATATGAATTCCCGCTGAATGTTTCCTGAACGCGGCTTTGGATAGATGATTCGATCGCGTCGTTTTCAGCATTCTTTCAGCTAACGCTCAGCCAAGCTTAAGCAACTTGCCCCATAATGGATCTACACAAGCTTGACGGAAGGAGTCTCCTATGTCGCAAGGAAAAGGAATTACCGTTCTCGTCGTCGACGACGAACCTCATATCGTGCAATTTCTGGAGTTGGGTCTGCGGAACGAAGGTTACGACGTCTTGACCGCTTATACCGGAGCAGAAGCGATCTCCGCCCTTGAGGAGCATTCGCCCCAAGTCGTCATTCTAGACGTCATGATGCCGGGAATGGACGGCTTCGAGACGTGCAAGCGACTGAAACGCATCAAACCCGTCTCGATCATCATGCTGACGGCCAAAGAAGACGTCGAGGATCGCGTCAAAGGGCTTGAGACCGGAGCGGACGATTATATGCCGAAGCCGTTCAGCTTCAGCGAGCTGCTGGCCCGAATTCAAGCTAGAGTGCGCAATCAATTTCCCTATCTGCTCGAACAAATCGAGCTGGGGCCGTTCAATATCGACGCCATGCGACGTGAGCTGCGGTATCAGGATAAGGTGCTGGATCTGTCTCCTACCGAATTCGAGCTATTGAAGCATTTGATTCTCAAACACGGCCATGTCCTGAGTAAAAGCGCTATCCTTGACCAAGTGTGGGGGTACGATTTCGGAGGGGAAGAAAACATCGTGGAGGTGTACATCCGTTCGTTGCGCGAGAAGCTTGGAGATCGAGACCATCGTCTCATCCGAACGATTAGAGGCGCCGGGTACAGGATGGATTTAACATGAAGCCGCTGCGCTGGCTGGCTATGAAGCTGCGCGGGATGACTTTCCCCCGCTCGCTGCGCATGCAGCTGCTCTCCCGAATGCTGTTGATCGTAGCAGGTCTGCTGATCGTCATCGGTTTCTTCCAATATGTCTTCATGGAACGGTTCATGTACGCGAACGAAGCGACCGCCATCCAGAAGCAAGTGCAGACGATTCCCGGCGAAGTGTGGGAACGCGTCAACCCGCGGATGCGCAGAGGCGGACCGGGCGAAGCGTTCTTCTTCTTCCCCGCTTCGACAGTCGCGTACATTAATGCGGAGGACAAGATCAACGTCATATCCGGTCTGAATCCTGACGAGGAAACCGTTCTAGCGCCGAATCCGGACCGCTTGTCTGAAGCCCGTCATCGTCCGCGCAACGCCAAACCGGTCTATTACGTCGTCGATGATCCGGACCAAGGCGAGCAGCTCGTCGTTCTGCAGTCCGTTCGCACGTTCGCCCGAGAGATCGGCGTCGTTCAAGTGAGCACAAGCACGAAGCCGATGAAGGCTGAGCTGTATCGTCAGCTGTCTCTGTTCTTCGGCCTTTCCGCCATTGCGCTGCTCGTGGGGCTGCTGACGTTCCTGCCGGCGATCCGCCGAACGTTAATCCCTTTGTCGCGGATGGTACATACCGTCGGCCGAATCGACTCCGGCAAATTGAACGAACGGCTGCCCGACAATCTCGGACAGAGCGAGATCGACCAACTCTCGCACTCGTTTAATCGCATGCTGGAACGGCTGGAAGCTTCATTCGCCGCAGAACAGGAAGCCAAGGAGCAGATGCGGCGGTTCGTCGCCGACGCTTCGCACGAGCTGCGGACGCCGCTGACGTCGATCCACGGGTTTCTGGAGATCTTGCTTAGGGGGGCTGCCTCCGACAAGGAGCAGCTGGATATGTCTTTGAAGAGCATGTACGGGGAATCTACGAGAATCAATAAGCTCGTCCATGATTTACTGCTGCTCGCGAGGCTCGATCGAGCTCCGCAAGTATCGCTCTCTCAAGTCGACTTAACGGCGATCGTGCGCGAGATGGAACCGCAGCTTCGACTGCTGGCTGGGGCGCGCACAGTTGAAATCGTTCTTCCCGACGCCGCCCCGATCAAGCTTGATCCGGACCGGATCAAGCAAGTCTTCTTGAACCTATTCCAGAACGCGGTCCAGCATACCGACGCCCGGGACGGTGTTATACGCATCGGGATATCGTGCTCGGAGGAAGAATTAGAGCTGTCGGTAACGGACAACGGAACGGGCATTCCGGAGTCGCATCTCCCTCGTCTGTTCGATCGCTTCTACCGCATCGATACGTCACGCTCTCGCTCGTTCGGCGGCGCGGGTCTCGGGTTGTCCATCAGCCGTTCCATCGTATCGCTCCACGGAGGTACGATCGAGGTAAGCAGCCGTGTAGGCGAAGGCAGCGTATTCCGCGTTCGGTTGCCGACATGAAAAACCGCGAGTGCGCATCCTTAGCGCTTCTCGCGGTTATTCTTCGTATTCGATTAATCTCTTATCGGCATAAACAATAAGTTAATAGGAAGATTGCTGCCCGGCGCCGGCGTGAAGGTAATCGTCACCGTCTCCGGACTAAATCCCGTCCGATGCAGCACCGAGGCCTCGTTAGAGTTGCTCAGCACCGTATTAGTCGTCGTATAGATCACTTTGCCGTTGACTTCGAACGCTCCCGCGTAGAATCCGCCGCGAGGATTGATCGAGATCAACGTATTCGGCTTGACGTGATTCAGCTTAATCGTATAGACGACGCCGAAATTACCGTCATCGTCCGCCGGGAAGCCGAATAATTCATCGACGCCCCGCAACCAAGGATCTACCGTGCCGTCTCCGAACAGCATTCTCGTTCTCTCTTCGCCGAGCGGCTCGTCCACTTCGATCGTCCTGTCCGCATGCTCGAACGTTCCCCGAATATGTCCGTTTCGGTTCAACACGGCAAGCGACGGAAGCGCCGATAGAACGTCTTGGCCGGCGTCGACGACAACGAACTGCAGCTTAATCGGCTGGTCGACATTCAGGTCTGCATAGCTAGAGAACACATCCCCCGGCGCAAGCGCCTTATCGCTGATTTCAGGGAATAGAATTCGGCTTTCGCCGGCGGGTATAGATAGCGATGAGGATGTCCCCGACTGCCTGGACGTCAAGTATTTGCCGACGGATGATTTGCCCGCGACGTACACGTACTGATGAGGCCCGCCGATTCCGATCGGCCCCGTCGTTATATTGGCGTCCACGTTGCTCGTATTCGTAGCGACGACGTAAATTTTCACCGGCGACACGCGTTTATTCTGTTTGTGGATCAGGAATCTGACGTTGCCGGCCAGCTCGTTAGACTCGTAATAGATGCCCTCTTCCACAATGGTTTCCGGGCTGTCGTCGACGACAAGCGTCGATTGCTTCTCGTCGGTGAACGAGTATTCTAGCAGCTTATATTGCAGTACGCCGGCTCCGTCGAGCGTCATCTTACCGCCGATCGGGGTGTACAGTCGATCGAAGTTCTCCTTCGTGTTCGCGACCTCTTCCGTGATCGTGATCGTCGTGGAATATTCGCTCGTCTCGCCGTGAATGTCCGTCACGAGCAGCGTAATCGTCTGTTCGCCGGGCTCGAAGAAGCCATTCTGATTGTTCGTCCAGACCCGGCTGGCGATCTCGTTCTCGTCGTCCGTCGAGCGATCCGAATACCCGATGTACTCACCCATCTTATACGTGTCCTTCGACAGGGTGAACATCGCGACAGGCGGCTCGTTCGGCGGTTTGACATGAACCACGACCGAATACGGGTCGCTCCATAAACCTTTCTCGTCCTGCACCCAATGCGTAACGGTATAGGTGCCTTGCTCTTCGAACATTTCGTAATTATTTTCCCACTTCTCGTCCACGATCGCATAGCCTCGCGGATGGAACGCCTCGTCCTTATAGGAAACCTCGGTCTGGGTCGCGTACGGATTCGTATCCGAGATACTGAACTTGGCGACCGGCTTCATACTCCAATTCAATTCGATCCGCTTCGCGGAAGGAACGTCCGTCAATTCGATGCCGAAGCTCGTCGTCACCGTCTTCAGCGGAACCATTAACGTCCCTTTGTCGATGTAAGGAGCTCCGATGCCGGATTTCTTAACGCCATTCAACCAATAGGCGCGTTCGTTCACGACGAAACCTAACCTTGTCGCGCCTTGCCCGATGACATATTGCTTCGTCTTCGAATCGTACGTAATCGTGCCATATAGTTCTTGAGCAATCGATTTGGCCGCGATGTAGGTGACGCCTTTCTTGACGACGTGCGGCTGTGCGGCTGCGGAAGTAACGCCGTTATGAATGATTTCGTTCGTACCATGCTTCAGAATGATTTGCTCTTGACCGGTCGGGCTTGGCTCTGCGAACACCGGAGCGGGTAATGAGCACAATAAGAGTACGGCGAGCGTTGCGTTACGAATCTTGTTGTTCATGCTTAATCCTCATTCAAGTTAGTAAGTATTGTCGTAGCCGGTAAGTCTATGTACGTGTTCATTCCGCATAAAGTTGCGAGATTCGACGAATTCGAAGCGTAAAAAAGCTCCGGCCTCCATTCAGCGCGGCGGAGCGATCGATTACAGCTTCTTGAGCATACGAACGTGCAGGATGCCTGCGTCTAGGAAAGGCTCGTCGGACACCGTGTCGTAGCCCAGCTTCCGATAGAACGCTTCGGCTGAACACTGAGCGTCTAAGAGCGAAGAATGATAGCCGCTTGCTTTCGCGTCCGCCTCCATCGCTTCCAGCAGCTTGGAACCGTACCCTTGTCCTCTATATGGCTTCAGAACGGCGATTCGTTGCATCTTGGCGACGCCGGGCTCGTACGTCTTCCAGCGGCCAGTCGCCGCGGGTTGTCCGTCCACGGTAAGCAGATAATGTCTTCCCGCTTCGGGGGACCCATCGTACTCGTCCTTCTCCAAATCCGCAGGTACGCCTTGCTCATCAACGAATACGGCCATCCGAATGTCGAGCGCTTGCCGAAGCATCTCTTCCGTCGTAATTCGCATCACTTTCATGTCGCTTCACACCTTCGCTTTCCCTATCCATAACCGAAACTATCTATTCAGAATATAGGAGTATGCGCGGGCACGCAAGTCAAATAGGAATAAACGGGAATAGTTCCCAGCCGTCTCTGGCATAATAATGGCAACGTCTGAGCATGAGGAGCTTGTGATGAATCCGTTGCAAATCCGCGGCGTCCAAATGTTTGTCATGTTTATGCTGGCGATCGGCATTACGAATCACGTTGTGGTCGTCCCGCTTATCCTGCAAGCCGCGCATAGAGATGCCTGGATAAGCGCCCTTTGCGCGATTCCTTTAGTAGTCATATGGGTTACTGTCATCTATCTGATCATTAGGCTGACGCAACAGCAATCGCTCTATGATTGGTTCAAATCGCATTACAATAAACCCGTCGCCGCCATCCTCCTGATCCCCTTTCTGTTGCTGCTCCTCATCGTCATCTTCATTACCGTTCGCGACTCGAGCACGTGGACGAAAGTCACTTACCTGCCGAGAACTCCCTACGGAGTAACCGTAGGCTTATTCGTCTTCGCCGGCATGCTCGCAGCCATGAGGGGACTTCGCACGATCGTTATCGCATCGGGCGTGCTCCTTCCGTTCGTTATCCTGTTCGGTTTATTCGTCATGACCGTCAATTTCCAATATAAGGACTATTCTTATTTGTTCCCTGTTCTCACTCAAGGCTACAAGCCCGTCATGCAAGGTATCCCCTACGTGCTATCCGGCATGATCGAGCTGATCTTCATCGTGTGCGTGCAGCAGTATTTGAGTAATAAAGCGGGGCTAAAGTCTTTGGTGTTATGGAGTCTAGGGATCACCGGGCTTGTATTCGGACCGTTGATGGCCTCTATCGCGATATTCGGTCCCTTCGAGGCATCCGACCAACGCTACCCGGCGTTCGAGCAATGGCGGATGGTAGCGATCGGCAAATTCATCTCGCACTTGGACTTTCTTTCGATCTATCAGTGGCTATCCGGCGCGTTAATCAAAATATCGTTCTCGTTGTTCCTTCTATTCGATCTTCTCCGCTTAACGCATAACAGGTTCAAATGGCTCTGGATGCTTTTATTTTGTTCCTTGCTGGTCGCCGTCGAGTCGAGATGGAAAATAAGCGATGCCAGCTTTTTCAACTGGATGTACGAGGTTGTCTTCCCGATCGAATTCGGATTTTTCTATTTGTTTCCTTTCTTGCTTCTGACGTTGATCTATTTCAAACGGAGGTAGCGATTCATGAGACACAAGGCCGAAGGAGCAACACTCCGTCTGGATGAACTAACCGAACTCACGCTAAGACAGCTGTTCCGCCATAATTCGGACGTCGTCATTCATCGATTCTACTCGGAGAGCGGCCCGCAGACGACGAATCCGATCGTCATCTACTGCACGGGGATGATCGACGATAAGCAGCTGAACGATTTCCTATACGGGCAGCTCAGACAGCTATTCGCTCAGATTGCCGGCGCAGTGTCCGGGGAAGCGCCGATCAACGAGCAGCACTTGACGCACATAGAAGGCCAAAATGCAATCGACCGACTGGTCACAGCTGTGTTCTCGGGCAATCTCGTTATTTTCTTCGACCGCTCCCGCACCGTTATCCAGATCGGGATGAGCAAGCCGCCGGGAAGGATGCCAGATGAATCAAGCACCGAAATTTCGATCAAAGGTCCGCGGGACGGCTTCACGGAGCAGCTTCAGACGAACATCGCTCTCATCCGCAAAAGACTCAAAACGACGTCGCTGGCCATCGAGCATTACGAAATCGGACGACGGACGAAAACCTCCCTAGCCTTGCTGTACATGACGGATATCACGAATAACGAAATCGTAAAAGAAGCCCGCCACCGTATTCAAAGCATCGATGTGGACGGACTGGTGTCGAGTCAAGAGCTGGAAACGGCTTTGTCCGACCATACCTACTCGTTGTTCCCGCTCATCAACTATATCGGACGGCCAGACTTCGCGGTGGAATGCCTTCTTCGAGGCCGTTTCGTCATTACCATTGACGGTAATCCCATGGTGCTCATTGCTCCTGCCAATATAACGTCGCTAATCAAATCGCCCGAGGACGACCATTCCCCTTTTGCCTACGTCTCCTTGGAACGTCTTCTACGGATAACAGGCCTTGTGATCGCCTTGCTGCTGCCAGGGTTCTGGGTCGCCGTAACCGCTTTTAACCTGGATCAAATTCCGTTCCCATTGCTCGCGACGATTACGATGTCTCGGCTCGGCCTTCCGATCTCCGGGCCTGTCGATATTTTCCTCATGCTGGGAATGTTCGAGCTGTTCCGGGAGGCCGGCATGCGGTTGCCTAAAGCGGTAGGCCAGACCGTAGCGGTCGTCGGAGGATTAATCGTCGGAGACGCCGCCATTTCAGCTGGATTGACAAGTCCGACCACGCTCGTCGTTACCGCCGTTACTTCCGTCTCCACCTTTACGCTCGTCAACCAATCGCTTAGCGGAACCGTATCGATCATTCGATTTTTCGTGTTGACGTTAAGCAGTTTATTCGGAATGCTCGGTTTTTTCGTCGCGATGTACTTGATTGTCGTCTATATGTCGTCGCTAACTTCGTTCGGCGTCTCTTTCCTAGCGCCTTTATCTCCGATTTCATTCAAGGATTATGCGAAAGGGATAATCGCCTTGCCTTGGACTCGTTACAACCGAAGGCCCGGACCCCTGAGGACGAAGGAAGACGTCAGGCAAGGAGACGACTCATGATGAACCGCGCAGTCAGAGCCCGAATCGCCGCAAGGCTCGTTGCAGCTCTCTTGCTCGTCCTGCCGCTAACCGGTTGCTGGGATATCAAAACCGTGCAAGACGTGAACTATTTCACCGGCCTCGGCATCGATTACGTTGATTCCAAATACGTCGTTTACATCCAACAGCTCGATTTCTCCAGCATCGCCAAATCCGACAGCGGCGGCAATGGCGACAAGACGTCCTCGTCATTGATCGGGCACGCCAGCGGCGACTCGTTCTCCGATGCGATCCTAGAGCTGTACAAATCCGTGCAGCAAACCGTATTCTGGGGACACCTGAGCACCATCGTTCTGTCCGAACGATTGTTGAAGTCGGATACGATCGTCGAAATTTTCGACTCGTTGCTGCGCAGTCCCGAAATCCGGATGACGCCTTGGATTTTCGGCACGAAGGAGAAGATCGGCGACATTTTTAATACGTACGCCTTTTTTCACATGTCTCCATACAACACGTTGCTGTACGCGCCGATAAGCAGCTTTAGGCAACAGTCGGTCATCACCCCGATGCGCATCTACGAATTCTCTAAGGAGCTTCGCGAGCCTGGAGCAACCGTGCTGTTACCTTCGCTCACGATTACGAATAAAGCTTGGCGAGAGGAAGAAAAACCGGAACACAAATTGGAATTGAACGGTTACTACGCTCTGTATAACGAGAAATATGTGGACTCGTTCACCCTCGAACAGGTTCAAGGCTTGAAATGGATGACATCGGACACAAGCATGTCCAGGCTTACGTTGAAGCAAAGCGGCAAACCGCTCGCTACGCTGCAAATCGGCAAACCGAAGCCGCGTATCTCGATCGCAGGCGGATCCGGGACGAGCCCTCGTTTGATTTTCAGCGTCCGATTAAAGGCGGAAGTGTTGGAGCTGTGGCAGGAAGCGACGGAGAGCGAATTGGAAAAAGCCGCGAACGAGAAGGTTCGCGGCGAAATCTTGGCTTCCTATCGGCAAGGCTTGAATAACAAGGCGGATTTGTTCAATATCGAGCATCGGCTCTATCGAGATCATTACGGACAATGGACGCAACAGGCCCATGGCAGCCACATCGAGTGGTTGCAGGCTACGGTGCCCGACATTCGCGTCGACGTCCAAATTAACGATACCGGCGTGTTCAAGCTTAATCGCAAACTGTCTCCTAACCGGTAACGAGGCGTCAGCATTTAGCAGCTTGTCAGCTTGTCCAATTCGGCGATCAACTCGGCTTCCGAGAAGGCTTCCCCGATGAAAACGGCTACGTCATGAACAGGCTTCTGCGGCGTAATGCGCATAAAGTCGGTTTCCCTGTACGCGTATTGGAACAGGAACTGACTCGACGTATCCGCGAAAGTCACGATGCCTTTGGCCCGATATACGCCTTCGGGCAATCTGGCAAGCAGAGCCTCGAACGCCCCGCTATCGATCGGCTTGCTCAGATAGTACGTTAAGGCGTTAACATGGTCATGAGAATGCTCGCGTTCGTGGCGATGATCATGCGAGCAATGCTCGTCGCACGTATGCGCATCGTTGCTCTCGCTTAGGCTATGCCGGAGTTCTCCGCCGTAGAGGAGCTTGGCGTCCACGTCTGCTCTGACCGCGGGAATGACCGGAGCATAGGCGTTCCAATCCTTCAATGCTTCCAATAGCTCCTCTTGCTCCGCAGAGCCGACCAAATCCGTCTTGTTCAAGACGAGCACGCTCGCCGCGCGAATCTGCTCGACCATCAGTCTCAGCGTTCGGCCCGCTCCGATGCGAACGCGATCGAGCAGATGGCGTGCGTCGACGACGGTAACGATGCCGCGAAGCGCCACGCGCTCGTACAGCGAAGCTTCGGCGACGCCGTCCATAATGTCGAGCGGCTGCGCGATGCCCGTAGACTCGATCCAGACGACGTCTGGCCGATGCTCCCGCACGATGCGCACGAGCTCCATCGCGACGTCGCCTTTCAGCTGGCAACAGATGCAGCCGCCGAGCATTTCGGCCAACGGGACGTCTCCGCCGATCAACTCGGCCTCCACGTTCACTTCGCCGACTTCGTTCAGGAGGACGGCGATCTTGAGTCCTCTCTCCTTCGCGTCCAAGACTAGCTTATTGAGCAGCGTCGTCTTGCCGCTGCCAAGGAATCCGGTCAGAATCGATACCGGCACGATGTTCTCGTTCATGTGTAGCTCCTTCTGTCAGGAAAGATATCTGGTGCTGCCGTATGAATCTAGAAAATACGCCTTCGCCCGCTCCCTCATCTCGTCGTCGAACCCGCGGAGATCGTTCAGCAGCGCGAACCGGTCGCTCTCTTCCTTCTCTCCGCCGGCATAGAGAAGCCACTGCGCCAGATCGTGCGCCGCGCGCCCTCTATCGAACGAATGATGATACCAGAGCGAGGCACGTTCGAGATAAGGCTGAGGCTCGAACGGGTTCATCTCGATCGCTTTCGAGAACGAAGCGATCGCATCGTCGTGCCGATCGAGCTGGTTATAGACGACGCCAAGGTTATAATGGCCTTGCGGATCGTCGGGTACGAGCTGGGCATACACCCGGGAATCCGCGAGCGCAGAGTCCAAATCCTCTAGACGGAAATGGATGAAGCCGCGAAACCACGTCAACCGTGCGTTGTTCAGATCGATGTGCAGTCCGCGGTTGCAATCCTCCAACGCTTCGGCGAGCTTGCCGGCGGCGAACCTGCACCTGGCTCTTCGCTCGTATATTTGCGGATTGTCGGGCTCCAGAGCGAGCGCGCGCGTATAGGCGTCTTCGGCGAGCTCCCAGTTCTCCATGCCGACGTACAGCTCGCCGAGCGCGAAGCTCGTTCTGCTCTCCTGAACGAGACGTTCGTCGAGCGCGATCGCCGATTGGATGTCCATCATCGCCTCTTCGTGCCGGTCCGCCATATAACGAGCGAAGCTTCTGCGCATATAATATTCAGCGGATTGCTCCAGCTCGAGCGCCTTCGAATACGCTTCTTCGGCTTCTTCATACTGATCCGCGTCGATAGCCAGCTCGGCTCGCTGCTTCCAGTTCAGCGGATCCTCCGGCTCCCGCTCCGTCAGCTCCCGGCTTAACGTCCGGGCTTCCTCCGACATCCCGGCTTCCCGATAGACGTCCGCGAGCCAATATTGGACGACGCGGTTGTCCGGCACCTGCGCCCTTGCTCTA
>Ga0065721_10052171_pt1 | contig 12521 bp, 12 predicted proteins | sample Mesricmetagenome_FD_59108 | JGI IMG/M metagenome (GOLD analysis project Ga0065721, IMG submission 59108) | Mesophilic microbial community from rice straw/compost enrichment Sample: eDNA_1 v2 (version 2) | ecosystem: Engineered > Solid waste > Grass > Composting > Bioreactor | place: USA: Davis... | reverse complement strand
AGGGGCTTCGGCTTGTCGTTGCGGCTGCCGCGAACGCATCGCCGAGGCGGCGGCCAAGAAGGCATGCTGATGCGGGTTCGCCTGTCCGATCTCGCCGGGCAGGACCTCATAAGGATTGCGGTTCTCAGCGCCGCCGACAGCCCCGGCCAGGCATTCCATTTCGTCGGCCAATGCAAGAGGCCTGTGCGCAACTGTCCGGACATGCGCTGCGATTCGGCCTGATCCCGCGCTACGAGCATCCGGGCTATCGCCGGCGCCCCAAGCCGCTATGCCATCATCTATCCGGTGTCGGAGGATGACGTGTTCGTCGTCCGGATCATTGCCTCGGCCATGGACCTCGACGGCGTATTGGAGGCGGACTAGCCCCGCGCGCGGCGCGCCTGGAAGAGGATGGCGGCGGCGAGGAGGGTGGCGATGGCGAGGGAGATGAGGGCGTTGTAGCCGGCGAGCGACAGGCCGAGGAAGCGGAACTGCACCACGTCGCAGCCGATGACGGGCTGCATGTCGCCGAGGGCGTCGAAGCTGAGGCCGTCGCCGACGCCGCTGCAGGCGGTAGGGCCGGGCCAGAAGCCCCATTCCACCCCGGCGTGATAGGCGCCCATATAGGCGCCCCAGACGAAGATGGCGGCGACGATGGCCATGGCGATGTACCACACGGTCAGCGGCAGGCGGTTCCACAGCACCAGCACGGCGGCCAATAGCGGCAGGCCGTAGTAATAGGCGAGGCGCTGCTCGAGGCAGAGCTCGCAGGGATAGAGGCCGCCGATATATTGCGAGCCCAGCGCGCCGAGAATGGTGGCGAGGCCGACAAGGAAGGCGAGCCCGGCGGCGAGCTTGTCGAGGGGGCGGGTGGCGGTGGCCATGGGCAACTCGTGGTCTGACGCTGGTGCGGTGGGATTAGCGCTCCCCCGTGGCTTTTTCCAGCCGGGAACGCGGACGTGATCAATCCCCGGCCGGCGCGACGCCGAGGGCCGCGGCCAGGGCCATGGCATTGGCGGGGGCGTGCAGCTTGTCCTCGTGCACGAAATAGGCATAGACGTCGCGCCCCTCGTCGCGCCAGCGGGCGACGGTGCCGGCCATGGCGGCGATGTCGGCGGGGGCATAGCCCGCCGCGCCGGCCCGGGGCGGGCCCTGCAGGCGGCAATAGGCGAAATCGGCGGTGAGGTTCCAGCCGGGATTGTCGGCGGTGTCGGCCACCACGCGCGCGACATTGCGTCGGCGCAGCAGCGCATCGACCTCGGGGACGAGGAAGCTCGCATGCCGCATCTCGACGGCGTGGCGGATGGGGCCGACGCCGGCGGCATCGAGGAAGGGCGGCGCCTTGCCCTTGCCGTCGGCCTCCCCGGCCAGGGCGAGGTATTCCGGCACGCTTTGCGGCAGCAGCTCCACAAAGGCGGCGAAGGCGGTGGCGTCGAAGGCGAGATTGGGCGGCAGTTGCCAGACGAAGGGGCCCAGCCGGCTGCCGAGCGCCAGGGGCCCCGAGGCGAAGAAGGCGGCGAGCTCGGCGCGGCAGTTCCGCAGCCGGCGGATATGGGTGACGAGCTGGGGGCCCTTGACCGAGAACCGGAAGCCCTCGGGCGTCTCCGCGGCCCAGCGGGCGAAGCTCTCCGGCTTCTGGCTGGCGCGGAAGGTGGCGTTGATCTCGATGGTGGTGAGGTGGCGGGCGGCGTAGCCCAGCTCCTTCTTCTGCACCAGGCCCTCGGGAAAGAAGGTGCCGCGCCAGGGCGCATAGACCCAGCCGGCGGTTCCGGTGCGAACTGTTCCCTGTGCGGCCATGGGGGGTTCTCCTTTGCGGGGAGCTTGGCCCGGCGGGAGGGGTTTGGCAATGCGGGGGAGGAGGCCGGGGTTTCCGGCAGGACACAGTGCGGGAAATTTTTGCGGGTCCGGGGGCGGGCGGGGCGCGTTGGGGTGGCGGTAATCTTTTTTTGCCTTATTTGGGTGCATGGTGAACGAACTCTTTCCGGGGACCATGCGCGTGCGCCGTACAACTCTGTTCTCGCTGGCGGCGGCCGCCATGCTGACCGGGCTGGCTCCGGCCGGGCTGGCCTGCGACAGCCTGCGCATGGCGCCGGGCGGGGTGGTGGTCGAGGTGACGGACGGCGACACGGTGGTGCTCGATTCGGGGCTGGTGGTGCGCATGATCGGCACCCAGGCGCCCAAGCTGCCGCTGGGCCGGGAGGGCTTCGCCACCTGGCCGCGGGCGCCGGAGGCCAAGCAGGCGCTGGAGGCGCTGGCGCTGCACCAGAAGGTGCAGCTCGGCTATGGCGGCGAGCAGATCGACCGCTACGAGCGGGCGCTGGCGCATCTGTTCGTCGAGACCGGGGCGGGGCTGGTCTGGGCGCAGCAGGACATGGTCGAGAACGGGCTGGCGCGGGTCTATTCCTTCCCCGACAACCGGCAATGTCTCGACGAATTGTTCGCCGCCGAGCGGCGGGCGCGCGCGGCGGGGCTGGGAATCTGGTCCGATCCCTATTATGCCGTGCGGGCGGCGGATCGGCCGGAGGCGCTGCTGGAGCTGGTGGGCCAGTACGAGCTGGTGGAAGGCCGGGTGCTGCTGGCCGACCGCAGCGGCTCGCGGGTCTATCTCAATTTCGGCCGGTTCTGGAAGGAAGATTTCACCGCCGTGATCGAGGGGCCGGCGCTGCGCCTGTTCGAGGCGGAAGGCCTCGACCCGCTGGCGCTGGAAGGCGCGCTGGTGCGCATCCGCGGATGGGTGGACGAACGGGATGGTCCGCGCATCGAGGTGACCCATCCCGAACAGATCGAGGTTCTGGCGACGCGATGATGGCGCCCGCTTTCAACAAGGGCCTGAGGGCCGGCATCCTGGCGGTGAGCCTCGTGGCGCTCGGCGCCTGCTCGTCGCTGACCGGCTCGGCCATCAACGTGGCGCGCACCGGCGACAATCCCGCGCCCACCGTGGTGCCGGAAGGCACCGAGCCGGACGACGTGGTGATCGGCCGGCGCGAGCATCCGCGCATCATCGCCGCCTATGGCGGGGTCTATTCGGACCGGCAGGCCGAGATCATGGTGGCGCGCATCGTCGGGCGGCTGCTGGCCGCGGCCAACCAGCCCAATGCGCAGTTCCAGGTGACCATCCTCGACACCTCCGAGGTCAACGCCTTCGCGCTGCCGGGCGGCTATATCTACGTGACGCGCGGCATCCTGGCGCTGGCCTCGGACACCAGCGAGCTGGCGGCGGTGCTGGCGCACGAGATCGCCCATGTGACGCTGCGCCACGCCCGGGCCCGCACCGACAAGACGCGCACCACCCAGATCGTCGACCGGGTCATCACCGGCATCTTCGGCGGCGACACCTCGACCGACGCCACCGCCAACCGCACCCGCGAATCGCTGGCCGCGTTCAGCCAGAACCAGGAGCTGGAGGCGGACAAGGAAGGCATCAAGTTCGCCGGCAAGGCCGGCTACGACCCGCAGGCCGCCGCGCGCTTCCTGGGGGTGATGAGCCGCTTCGCGGCCTTCTCCGCCGGCAGCAGCGCCGGGGACGACGGCTTTTTGTCCAGCCATCCCTCGACGCCCTCGCGCATCGAGACCGCGATGAGCACGGCGCAGGGCATGTTCGGCTCCGCCCCGGTGGGCGAGACCGACCGCGAGGGCTATCTGTCGGCCATTTCCGGGCTGACCTTCGGCGACAGCCCGGCCCAGGGCACGATCGTGGGCCAGCGCTTCATCCATCCGGCCTCCAGGTTCACCTTCACCGTGCCGCAGGGCTATACGCTGCAGATGGCGCAGAGCGCGGTGGTGGGCGTGGCCGGCGACGGGGAGGCGGTGCGGTTCGACAGCGCCGAGGTGCAGCCCAACCTGGCGCTGACCGACTATCTCAAATCCGGCTGGATCGCCGGGCTCAAGGCCGAGACGGTGGCGGCGCACAGCTATAACGGCATCGAGATGGCCTCGGGCCTGGCCCAGACCGACCAGTGGTTCTTCCGCGTGGCGGTGATGCGGCTCGACGGGGAGGTCTACCGCTTCATCTTCGCCGCCAAGGCGGACAGCGCCCGCTTCCAGGCCGGCGCCGACGCCACGATCAAGAGCTTCCGGCGGACGGAGGCCAGCGACCTGGCGCAGATCCGCAAGCTGACGATCCGGCTGGTGACGGCGCGGGCCGGCGACACGGCCGACAGCCTCGCCCGGCAGATGGCGAACATCCCGGGCGGGCGCGAGTTGTTCTTCATCCTCAACAATCTCTATCCGGGCGATCCGGTGGCGGCGGGGCAGCGCTACAAGGTGGTTTCGCTGCAGTAGGGACGGCTGCCTGAGGGTGCCCATCCAGGCTCGTCCGAGATCGCCAGACGGAGGTTCCCGCATGCGCGGGAATGACCCGGCGGATTTCCGCCGAGTCAGGCCCGAGGGCGGGGGCTTCAGGGAATCTTTTCCACCTGGGCGGCGATGGTGTCGGCGGCACCGCCGGTGCCGACGCCGAACAGGCTGAGGATCGAATTGCCCAGGGCGGTGAAGCTGGCGATGACGGCGACGGCGATCAGCCCGGCGATGAGGCCGTATTCGATGGCGGTGGCGCCGCTCTCGTCAGCCTGGAAGCGCTTCCAGATTCCTGCCCGCATGCTGCCCCCCAGCCATCGAGATGCCGCGCCTACAACAGATCGCAAAGCGCGGCGATCAGCGGTTCGTCCGCCGGCGGCATGGGATAGTCGCGCAGCGCCTGCGGACGCACCCATTTCAGCGCCGCATGCTCCTTCGCCCGCGGCAGGCCCTGCCATTTCCGGCAGACGTAAAGTGGCATCAACAGGTGAACGCTTTCGTAAGAATGGCTGGCAAAGGCGAGGGGGGCGAGACAGGCCTGCCGGGTCTCGATGTCGAGCTCCTCGCGCAGCTCGCGGATCAGGGCGTCCTCCGGCGTCTCGCCCGGCTCGAGCTTGCCGCCGGGAAATTCCCACAGGCCGGCCATGGACTTGCCCTCGGGGCGCTGGGCGATGAGCACGCGGCGGTCGACATCCACCAGGGCGCAGGCGACGACCAGAAGCAGGGGTTTGGCGCTCATGCGGCGGCTCCGGGGATGCGATAGACGTAGTCGTACCGATGGGTATAGCCGAGGCTGCGGTAGAGCGCCTGTGCCGCCGGATTGTCGGCCGCGACGTTGAGGGCGGCGATGGCGGCGCCCCTGGCACCGGCCCAGGCCAGGCCGGTGCGCATCATGGCGGCGGCATGGCCCTGGCGCCGGCGGGCGGGATCGGTCACCACATTGCCGGTGACGACGATGCCGCCGGCGACCGCCATCAGGGCCGAGGCCACCACGGTGCCGTCGGCGTCGCGAAGCAGCACGCCGCAGGCGGGGACGGCGACGACCGAGAGCAGGGCGCGGCAGCGGGCGAGCCGGTCGTCGGAATAGTTCTGAAGCCGCTGCTGGGCGGCAAGGAAGGCCGGGTCGAGCAGAGACACGCACTCGCCGCGCGGATCGGGCTCCACCGGCGGCATCGGCATGGCGAAGAGATGGCTGGCATCGATCGCGCGCCAACCCTGGCGGTCGAGCGCCTCGACAATGGCGGGACCGGCGAGCGGGGTGATCCGGAAGATGGGCGGCAGGCCGCGGGCGGCGAACCAGGCGCAGCTGGCCTCGATGCGCGCGGCGGCGTCCGCATCGTCGGCCGGATCGAGGCTCTGCACGGAATTGGCGCGCTGGGTATAGCCGTTGGCGGCGCGGCGCACCCAGGCGCCGTCCCACTCGACCTCGATGCCGGGCCAGGCTTCGAGCCCGGCCCGTTCGAAGATTTCGGCGCCGGGCAGGATCATGTCAGCTCCGGTAGTCGCCGTTGATGGTGATGTAGCCATGGGTGAGGTCGCAGGTATAGACCGTGGCGCGGCCGTCGCCGAGGCCGAGGCCGACGGTGATCTCGAGCTCCTCGCCCCGCATATAGGCGCTGGTCATGGCCTCGTCGTAGCCGGGGGCGCGCTCGCCGTCCCGCGCCACCAGGATGTCACCGAAGCGGATGGAGAGCCGGTCGCGGTCGGCGGGCTCGCCGGCCTTGCCCACGGCCATGACCACGCGGCCCCAATTGGCGTCCTCGCCGGCGATGGCGGTCTTGACCAGGGGGGAATCGGCGATGGCCCTGGCGATGCGGAAGGCCGAGGCGTCGGAGACGGCGCCCTCGACATGGACCGAGACCTGCTTGGTGGCGCCCTCGCCGTCGCGCACCACCTGGATGGCGAGATCGAACAACACGTCGGCCAGGGCGGCGCCGAAGGTGTCGGCGCGCGGATCATCGAGGCCGCGGATCGGCTCGACCGCCGCCTTGCCGGTGGCGAAGGCGAGCAGGGTATCGGAGGTCGAGGTGTCGCTGTCGACGGTGATGGCGTTGAAGCTGGTCGCGACATGCCGGGCGAGCAGGGCCTGCAGCACCTCGGCGGCGACGGGCATGTCGGTGACCACGAAGGAGAGCATGGTGGCCATGTCCGGCGCGATCATGCCCGAGCCCTTGGCGATGCCGTTGATCTTCACCTCGACCCCGTCGATCTCCAGCACGGCGCCGGCGAGCTTGGGGAAGGTGTCGGTGGTCATGATCGCCCTGGCCGGCTCGATCCAGGGCGTGTCGGCGAGGCGGGCGGCGGCATCGTCCAGCACGCCGGCGAACTTGCCGGCATCGAGCGGCTCGCCGATGACGCCGGTCGAGGCGAGGAAGATCTCGGCGGTGGAGCAGCCCAGGGCCCCGGCGGCGAGCCCGGCGGTGATCTCGACGCTCTCGCGGCCGCGGGCGCCGGTGAAGGCGTTGGCGTTGCCGGAATTGACCACCAGGCCCCGGGCCACCCCGCCGGGCAGGTTGGCGCGGCACCAGTCGACGGCGGCGGAGGAGCATCTGGAGCGGGTGAGGACGCCGGCGGCCACGGTGCCGGCATCGAAGGCCATCAGCAGCACGTCGGTGCGGTTCTGGTACTTGATGCCGGCCTCGGCGGTGGCGAAGCGCACGCCGGCGATGGCGGGCAGCTCCGGATAGGATTTGGGGGCGAGGGGGGAAACCGGATGGGCGGCCATGACACATGCACCTCGGTGGGCAAATCGGTGGCCTTGGGTGTGCCCCAAAGCGCCGAGGGACGCAAGGCGGGCGCCCATGCGGGAGGGCGGATTTCAGGCGGCGGCGCGCTTGCGGCCGGCGATGAAGGCGGAGAAGCGGCGGTTGATGAGCGGCACGACGGCCAGGACGATGGTGGCCGACATCATCGGCACCAGGATCAGGCTGCGCTGCCAGATGGCCCAGCCCTCGGTGAGGGGCATCAGGATATAGAGATAGAGGGTGACCACCGGATAGACGGCCAGGGTCATCAGGGCGGTGAGGCGCAGGCGGGCGGGAAGCGGCATGGCGGACTCCTATCGAAACGGATCGTTCCGTTATATATCGAAACGATCCGTTTCGTTCAAGTCTTTTCCTCGCGCCGTTTCTGGCCGATATTGAGGCCATGAGCACGAAGGCCACTCCAGGGGAATCGCGCCGCTCCATCGGCGCCCGCCGCAACCCGCAGACCGAGCAGGCCGTGCTGGCGGCGGCCGAGGCCATCTTGCTGGAGGAGGGGCCGGCGCGCTTCTCCATCGAGGCGGTGGCGCGGCGGGCGCGGGCGGGCAAGCCGACCATCTATCGCTGGTGGCCCAGCAAGGCGGCGCTGATGCTGGACGTCTATCACCGCCAGAAGCCGGTGGACATGCATGCCGACACCGGCAGCGTGGAAGGCGACGTGCGGCATTTCCTCGGCCAGCTGCTGGGCCATTGGGCGCAAGGGCCCGGGCAGGTGTTCCGCTGCATCGTGGCGGAAGCCCAGCAGGACGAGGCGGCGGCGGAGGCGCTGCGCGACTACGCGCAGGCGCGGCGCCGGCAGACGGGGGAAATCTTCCGGCGCGGCATCGCGCGCGGCGAGCTGGCGGCGGATGTGGATGTGGAGCTGGCGGCCGAGACGCTGGCGGCGCTGGCCTGGCAGCGGCTGCTGCTGGGACGGCTGACCCCCGAGCCGAGCGAGCTGGAGCGGATGGCCCGGCAGATGGTGCGGGGGCTCGGGGCTTAGGGGCGGAAGGGTTGGCGCTGCCGCCCGGTAACAGGCGCATGAGGGGATTGCCCGGGCGGGCCGGGCAATCCGGTGGCGGGGCGGCCTATTCGGCGGCTTCGGCTTCCCCTTCGGCCGCGTCCTCGGCGGCGGTCTGGGCGTCGAAGGCGGCCTTGAGGGCGGGGTCGGCGATGTCGACGGTGACGCCGCTCATCAGCTCCTCGACCTTGTCGTTGAAGGTGCGCATCAGCAGCTGCTGCTGGAGCTGGCCGGCGACCTGCTCGAAGGAGGGCGGGCTGGAGAGGCGCTTCTCGGCCAATTTGATGACATGCCAGCCGAACTGGGACTGCACCGGCTCGGAGACGTCGCCCGGCTCGCCGAGGGCGAAGGCGGCCTGCTCGAAGGGCTGCACCATCATGCCGCGGCCGAAGAAGCCGAGATCGCCGCCATTGGCGGCGCCGGGATCGATGGAATGCTCGCGGGCGAGCACGGCGAAATCGGCGCCGCCGTCGAGCTGGGCCTTGATGCTGTCGGCCTCCTCCTCGGTCTCGACCAGGATGTGGCTGGCGCGGATCTCCTCCTGCGGCTCGAAGTCGGCGGCGAAGGCCTCGTAGTCGGCGCGCACCGCCTCCTCGGTGACGGCGGCGGCGATGGCGTCGGCGAAATAGGCGCGGCGCAGGGCGCGCTCCTCGAGATATTTCAGCCGCTGGGCGAAGAGCGGGGTCTGGTCCATGCCGGCATCGCGGGCGGCGGCGGACATCACCTTCATGTCGATGAGCACGCGCAGCAGGAAGGCGCGGCGCTCCTCGGGCGGCATCTGGGCCAGGTCCTGGGCCAGGTCCTCGGCGGCGAAGCTGAGATCGGCCTCGGTGATGGCCTCTCCGCCCACCGTGGCGACCACGGTCTCGGGGGTGGCGGCGGGGGTCGCCGCATCCTGGGCGAGGGCGCCGAGGGCGGGCGCGGCGGCGATGAGGGCGGCGAGGCCGAGCGAGCGAGCCAGGCGCAGGGGGGCGGTCAGCATGGGACTATCCGGTCTCCTTGGCCGGCGCGGCGGCGCCGGGTGCGGGTTGGGGCGGCCGAAGCCACCGATGGCGGCCCACCTGCACCGACAAGGGGGCCAAAATATGCCGGCCCGGGGCGGCAGCGGCGGTTCCGCCGGGGCCCGAAAACCGGGAGGTGGGGCAGGTGTGGCCCATTTCGCATACGTTGACAAGACTGGACCCCGCTCTTACATCTCACCCGCTTTTCAGGCATCCGCCCGGAGCCCGCGCCCAGCGCGCCGCGGCGATGCATCAAGGATCACACGGGAACCGAACAGGCGCCCCACAATTGTGACGAGGCGAGACGGGGCCGGCAGACGCGCCCATGCGACGGCGCCGCCCGCACCCTCTCCCCCGCCGCCCATATACAAAGGACCAGAAAAGATGGCACTTGCTGCGCTTGCCCGGAAGATTTTCGGGTCACCGTCCGACAGGCAGGTCAAGCGGTATCAGGGCAAGGTGGCGGCGATCAACGCGCTCGAGCCGGAGCTGGCCAGGCTGAGCGACGAGCAGCTGCGCGCCCGCACCGGCGAGTTCAAGGCGCAGCTCGAAAAGGGCGCCAAGCTCGACGAGCTGATCGTGCCGGCCTTCGCCACGGTGCGCGAGGCGTCCAAGCGCGCGCTGGGGATGCGGCATTTCGACGTGCAGCTCATCGGCGGCATGGTGCTCAACGACCGCGCCATCGCCGAGATGCGCACCGGCGAGGGCAAGACGCTGGTGGCGACCCTCGCGGTCTATCTCAACGCGCTGACCGGACAGGGCGTGCACGTGGTGACGGTCAACGACTACCTGGCCCGCCGCGACGCCGCCTGGATGGGCCAGATCTACGACTTCCTCGGCATGACCACCGGCATCATCGTGCACGGGCTGACCGATGCCGAGCGCAAGGCCGCCTATGCCGCCGACATCACCTATGGCACCAACAACGAGTTCGGCTTCGACTATCTGCGCGACAACATGAAATACAGCCGCGCCCAGATGGTGCAGCGCGGCCATGCCTATGCGATCGTCGACGAGGTGGACTCCATCCTGATCGACGAGGCGCGCACGCCGCTGATCATCTCCGGCCCCTCGGAGGACCGCTCCGAGCTCTACATCAAGATCGACGGCTTCATGCCCATCATCGGGGAGGGCGACTACGAGCTGGACGAGAAGCACCGCGCCGCCACCTTCACCGACCAGGGCATCGAGAAGCTGGAGGCCGCCCTGGCCGAGGCCGGGCTGCTCAAGGGCAACTCGCTCTACGACATCGAGAACGTGGCGCTGGTGCACCACGCCAATTCGGCGCTGCGCGCCCACAAGCTGTTCCGCAAGGACAAGGACTACATCGTCCGCAACGACGAGGTGGTGATCATCGACGAGTTCAGCGGCCGCATGATGCCGGGCCGCCGCTATTCGGAGGGCCTGCACCAGGCGCTCGAGGCCAAGGAGCACGTCAAGATCCAGGCCGAGAACCAGACGCTGGCCTCCATCACCTTCCAGAACTATTTCCGCCTCTACAAGAAGCTGGCCGGCATGACCGGCACGGCGGCGACCGAGGCCGAGGAATTCGCCGACATCTACGGGCTGGGCGTGGTCACCATCCCCACCAACCTGCCGGTGCAGCGCATCGACGAGGACGACGCCATCTACCGCACGGCGGCGGAGAAGTTCGAGGCCATCGCCGAGCTGATCAAGGAATGCCAGGAGCGCGGCCAGCCCGTGCTGGTGGGCACCACCTCGATCGAGAAGAGCGAGATGCTGGCCGAGCTGCTGCGCAAGAAGAACGTGGGGGCGATGAACGTGCTCAACGCCCGCCACCACGAGCAGGAAGCCTATATCGTGGCCGATGCCGGCCTGCCCGGGGCCATCACCATCGCCACCAACATGGCCGGCCGCGGCACCGACATCCAGCTCGGCGGCAATCTCGAGATGCGCATCCAGCGCGAGGCCGAGGGGCTGGAAGGGGAGGCCCGCGAGGCCAAGATCGCCGAGATCAAGGCCAAGATCGCCGAGGACAAGGCCAAGGCGCTGGCCGCCGGCGGGCTGATGGTCATCGGCACCGAGCGGCACGAGAGCCGGCGCATCGACAACCAGCTGCGTGGCCGCTCCGGCCGCCAGGGCGATCCGGGCCACTCCAAGTTCTTCCTGAGCCTTCAGGACGACCTGATGCGCATCTTCCCGATCGAGAGCATGGACGCCATGCTCGGCCGGCTGGGGCTGGAGCAGGGCGAGAGCATCACCCATCCCTGGGTGACCAAGGCCATCGAGCGGGCCCAGGGCAAGGTCGAGGCGCGCAATTTCGACATCCGCAAGAACATCCTCAAATATGACGACGTGATGAACGATCAGCGCAAGGTGATCTTCGAGCAGCGTCTGGAATTCATGGATGCCGAGGACGTCAGCGAGACCATCACCGACATGCGCCACGACGTGGTCGAGACCATCGTCGCCAAGGCCTGCCCGCCGCGCTCCTATCCCGAGCAGTGGAACACCGAGCAGCTCGCCGCCGCCGCCAAGACCTATCTCAATGTCGACGTGCCGGTGGCCGAATGGGCCGGCGAGGAAGGCATCGACGCCGAGCAGGTGGAGGAGCGCATCCGCGAGGCGGCCGACAAGGTGATCGCCGCCAAGGAGGAGAAATACGGGCCGCAGATCATGCGGCAGGTGGAAAAGTCCATCCTCCTGCAATCGGTGGACGGGCTGTGGCGCGAGCATCTGGTGATGCTGGACCATCTGAGCAAGGTGGTGGGCTGGCGCGGCATCGCCCAGCGCGACCCGCTCAACGAATACAAGCAGGAAGCCTATGAGCTGTTCCAGGCCATGCTGGGCAATCTGCGCGAGCTGGTGACCACCCAGCTCAGCCATATCGAAATCCAGATCCGCCAGCCCGAGCCGCCCCCGGCGCCCGATCTCAGCCGGCTGACCGAGACCCATATCGACCCCACCACCGGGGAGAACGACGCGGCCGGGGACGCCCTCGCCAGCCGCGACGGCCTGCCGCCGGTCGATCCCAGGCTGCTGCAGGGCGTGTCCCGCAACGCCCCCTGCCCCTGCGGCTCGGGCAAGAAGTTCAAGCACTGCCACGGCGCCTTCGCCTGAGGCGGGGGACGGACGTGCGAAGGGGCGGCCTTGGGCCGCCCTTTTTCGTTTGGGGCCTGGAGGGTTGGGCTGGGTCGGAGACGGCCGGAGTATCCGGCCGGCTTCCCTGATCCAGCCATTCGAGCATGGCTCTCATGGCCTTGTTGCCTCAAATCGGCGCACCGGACCGATTTGCCCTGCGGGCTCCAGGTTGTGTTGACAGTTGGATGGTGGTGGGTCTGTGCCTGGTCCGGGACTGGCCCGGCGAGCCATCGACGCCACCCCTGGTCAGCCTCGGGTCAGGCCCGAGGGTGACGATCCGTGGGTGAGAGAGGCCGCACCAGCCTAAATGTCCGCACGCCCTAGCAGGTCACGCGGATTTCGGCGTAGCCGGTGAGGCCTTCGTCGCCGCTGGAGGTGACG
>Ga0065721_10003375_pt1 | contig 12521 bp, 9 predicted proteins | sample Mesricmetagenome_FD_59108 | JGI IMG/M metagenome (GOLD analysis project Ga0065721, IMG submission 59108) | Mesophilic microbial community from rice straw/compost enrichment Sample: eDNA_1 v2 (version 2) | ecosystem: Engineered > Solid waste > Grass > Composting > Bioreactor | place: USA: Davis... | reverse complement strand
GCACGGTGGCCTTCTTGATGGTGATGGCGCTGGTGCCGCTGGCCGCGGTGGAGAAGGTGCGGCCGGCGTAGGAGCCCGCGGCGATGTAGTAGGTGTTGCCGCGCACCAGCGTCGAAGGCAGCGCGGTGTAGGCGTTGGTCCAGTCGGCGCCGTTGTTGGCGCCGGTGGCGCCCGGGCGCACGTAGATGTTGGCGGCGCTGGCGAAGGCCGGCAGCATGCTGGCGGCGGCGATGAGAACGAGGGCGGAGTGCTTGAGCTTCATGACGGAGTCCTGTGTTTCTTCAGTGCGGTGGGCGAGGGCGTGGGGCGATGCCGGGGCTTGGGGGCCTCAGGGCAGGACCTTCGTGGCCTCGGTCGAGTACGGGCTCTCCTTGCCGGAGGCATCGACGGCCGTCACCGCGAAGTAGTAGGTCTTCCCGCTGGTAAGCGAGGGCACGGTGTAGGTCGTGTTGGTCACGTACAGCCCGCTGCCCTTGACCTGGCTGTAGGCGCCGGGCGCGGTCCCGTAGTACACGCGGTACCCGGCGACGGAGCCGGCCGGGGCGCTCCAGGTCAGCATCGCGCTGCCGGTGGTCGGGGCGGGCGCCGGAGCGGGTGCCGGGGCGGGCGCGGGGGCTGGAGCCGGGGCGGGTGCCGGCGCGGGAGCGGGAGCCGGCGTCGGGGCAGGGGCGGCGGTGTAGACCTCGCACTGCTTGCTCAGGCCCGGGGCGGGGTCGGAACCGAAAGTGGAGTTGACACACTGGGCCTTGCCGCTGATGTATTTGCCGACCCACTTGGTGCCGGCGCCATAGCGCACATATTGGCTGGTGCTCAGGGTGAAATAACCCCATTCATTGGAAATCTTGGTCCAGGTGCCGGAGGACGTGGGCGTCACCGCGGCTGCGGATTCCAAAGTGCCGTGGGTTTCGCCGAGGGCCGCGGTACTGGCCATTTCCGATTCTTCGCCACCGCCACAGGCGGCAAGAAAAACCGTCGCCATCAGGGACGAGATCAGAGCGATGCGTTTTTGCTGAACGGTGGTACGCATGGTGTCATTCAATTGGTCAGGCAAAAGGTATCCAGCTCCAGACATTCGAAAATGCCGGCTCTGGTGCGTGCGTTCAGTGCTTTGCGAGCAACCGACGAGGGTCGGTGCGACGCAGATGCGTGGAGCGTCGCTCAACACTTGAGTCCCGCTATCTGGAGTGAATCCAGCGTCGCGTGGCATGGCTTGTTGTTCGGCGGCGGCGGTACCCTCTTGACCGCTTGGTTTTGTTTGCTTTGTGTCGGGATGTGCTACGGCGCTGCGGCTTCGAAACCCCCCCATTTTGCTTGGCCTTGAAGTTTGCGGCTGGCTTTCAATCCCCCTTCATTTATCGCGTCAGCGTGATGGATTTCTCGAAATTCAATGTCTATTCCGCTTGATGCGAAAGCCGTGGCGAGGGGGGTTGTGTTCGAGATATAAATTCTGTGGTTGGGGCCATCAATCCGCCATCATGCCCTGAAAAATGATGTCGATACTATGCTCACCATTTGCAACATTCTAAGCGCTGTGGATTTGGAAATGGGTATTTTTCCCGCTCCATTTTCGTGGATCGCCGTTCGGGTGTGGATTTGAAAGGTGCATGGCCTTCGTCGCAGAAAGCGGCAGGCCGGGTCCGGTGCACACGGGGTCGGACACGGCGCGCGGGTGGGCCGATGCCTCCGGGACCGGAGCGCCGGACCCGGCAGGGGCGCAGGGCGGCTGCGTGCCGCGGAGGGATTGGCCGGGAGGCTGGTGGCGGCAGGCGAGAATTGCGTTTTCGCTTGCTTGCTGCCCGGTGCGTTCCTGCGCGATGCCCGGGGCTGATGCCGTTCTCTCATGACTTCGACCCTTCTGAGCCTGGTGGGCATGCCCGGCGCCGGCAAGACCACCATTGGCCGGCGCCTGGCGCGCGAGCTGGGCGTGCCCTTCCATGACAGCGACCATGAGATCGAGCGCCGCCTGGGCGTGCCGATCCGGGAGTACTTCGCGCGCCATGGCGAGGCGGCCTTCCGCGACGTGGAGCACGCCGTCATCACGGAGCTGGCGCGCGCTTGCTCGGGCGTGCTGGCCACCGGCGGCGGCTCGGTGCTGCGCGAGGCCAACCGCGCCGCGTTGCGTGCCGCGGGCACGGTGGTGTATTTGCATGCCACGCCGGAGTCGCTGCACCAGCGGCTGCGCCATGACCTGAGCCGGCCGCTGCTGCAGGTGGCCGACCCGCTGCAGCGCCTGTGGGAGCTCTTCAGCCAGCGCGACGGCTTCTACCGCAGCAGCGCCCACCTCGTGCTCGACACCGGGCATGGGCGCATCGGGCGCTCGGTGCATGAGTTGCGCATGCACCTGGGGCGCCAGCGGGCGCCACGCGGACCGCACGCCACGCGGCACGCTCCACCGCCTTGACGCCGTTCAAACCGGCCGATCAGGCGGGCTGCGTCGCGGCCAGCGCCTCGTACCAGCCCCGGTACGGCGTGTTGCGCACCAGGCGCCGGTTGTAGTCCGGCGCCTCGTCGCCCCACCACACCGGGCCCCGCTCGCCCAGCGCCACCTTGGCCGCATCGACCCGGGCGCGCGCCTGCGCCAGGGCGGGTGCGTCCTGCCCGCGCAGCGCCTGCCGCACGGCGCTGCGCGCCGACATCAGCTCGCGCGTGAGACGCAGCCGCTCGGCTTCGTCGAGCCGTGGGTCGGTGCAGCGCCAGAGCCGGCCGCGCACCACGAAATAGCGCCCGTCGGGCGTGACCGGGTAGCGCATGGCCGTCAGCGGCAAGCGCCGGGCCGGTGATCGTGGTCAGCGAGCTTGCCAGGGGGCCGCACACCCGCGGCGTGGTGCCCGGGCCTGCCGACGCGGGCGCCGGGATTGCTGTCTCCAGGCTCGTTGCCACGACCCGCTGCCCCTGCCCTCGATGCTCGCCGAAGCCCGCAGCCCCCGCGATGCGACACCCGCCGTTGCCGCCGCGCGCGAGGGCTGGGTGCTGCTGGGCGGTGTCCTCGTCATCCTGGCGCTCACGGCCGCGGCCGTGCTGATGCTGTGGCGTGGACGCGAGGAAAGCCTGCAGACCTGGCGGCTCTACCTGGACAACTTCTCGGCCACGGCGGCCGAGCATGCGGCGCAGACCTTCCGCACGGTGGACTTCGTGCTCGGCCGGGTGGTGGACCGGCTGCAGGCCGGCGCGTTGCCTGACGGACGGCTGCCGGCGCTGAACACGCGCGGGATGCACGAGTTCCTGCGCGAGCGCGTGCACGAAGTGGGGGTGCTCGACGGCATCGCCATCATCGGGATGGACGGCCGCCCCCTCATTGGCAGCGGGACCTTCCCATCGCCGGACGTCGAGCCTGGCCGACCGCGACTACTTCCGCGCCCATGCGGCGGACCCGGGGCTGCAGGTGTTCGTGTCCGCGCCGGTGCGCAACCGGCTCTCGGGGCGCTGGACCTTCTTCGTCACGCGCAAGCTGCGCGCGCCCTCGGGGCAGATGATCGGCCTGGCCGTGGCCGGCGTCGAACTGGCGTACTTCGAGCGCTTCTACCGCTCCATCAGCCTCAGCGAATCCGACAACGTCATCCTGCTGCTGCGCCGCGACGGCACGCTGCTGGCGCGCTACCCGGTGCAGGTCGAGGCACTGAAGCGCTCCTATGGCAAGGCGCCCTCGATGCTGGCGCTGGCCGAGGCGATGGCGCAGGGCCGCGCGGGCGTCATCACCTACACCCACGCGCCGCGGATCACGAATCCCGCCGACAGGAGCGCGCGCATGGCGGCCGCGCACGCCGTGGCCGACTTTCCGCTGGCGGTGAGCATCGTCACGAACGAGGCCTTCATGCTGCGCAGCTGGTACGCGCTGGTCCGCCACGTCGGCGCGGGCGTGCTGGTGACGGACCTGCTGATCGCGGCGCTGGCGCTGTGGATCCACCGCCTGCTGCGCCGGCGCCGCGCCGCGCTGCTGCAGCTCGAAGCCGCGCGCGAGGCCGCCGAGGTGGCCAGCCGCGTGAAGTCGCGCTTCCTGGCCAACATGAGCCACGAGATCCGCACCCCGCTGCACGGCATGCTGGGCATGGCGCAGCGGCTGCTGCAGGCGCCGCTGCCGGCGCCGCAGCGCCAGCAGGCGGAGCTCATCGAGCGCTCGGGGCAGTTGCTGCTGGGCGTGATCAACGACGTGCTGGACTTCTCCCGCATCGAGGCCGGGCGCCTGGAGCTGGAGCGCGTGCCCTTCGACCTGCTGCGGCTGGCGCGCGACGCCATCACGCTCTTCGAGTCGCAGGCGCACGCCAAGGGCCTGGCGCTGCGGCTGGTGGTGGAGCCGCCGGCCACGCAGGCCTGGCTGCTGGGCGATCCGCTGCGCATCAGCCAGATCCTCAACAACCTGCTCTCCAACGCCGTGAAGTTCACGCCGTCGGGCAGCGTGGAGCTGCGCCTGGCGGCGCAGGAGGGTGGAGCTTGGCGCGTGGCCGTGCGCGACACGGGCATCGGCCTGGACGAGGCCGAGCGCCGGCGCATCTTCGAACCCTTCATGCAGGCCGACAGCTCCACCACGCGGCGCTTTGGCGGCAGCGGCCTGGGCCTGGCGATCGTGCGCAGCCTGGTGCAGCTGCACGGCGGGGAGCTGGGCGTGGACAGCGAGCCCGGGCGGGGTTCGGAATTCTGGTTCCTGCTGCAGCTGCCGTCGGCCGTGCCGGCGGTACGGGAGGCGCCGCAGGCACCGGCAACGCCCGCGCCGGCGGCGAGCCTGGCTGGCCGCCGCGTGCTGGTGGCCGAGGACAACGAGGTCAACATGGAACTGGCCTGCGCGATGCTGCAGGCCCTGGGCGCCCAGCCCCACCAGGCTGCCGACGGCGCGCAGGCGGTGCGGGCCTACGAGGCGACGCGGCCCGACATGGTGCTGATGGACCTGCACATGCCGGCGCTGGACGGCCTGGCGGCCACGCGGCGCATCCGGGCGCAGGAGGCCGCGCACGGCTGGCCGCGCGTGCCGATCGTGGCGCTCACCGCCAGCGCGGTGGCCGAGGACCACCAGCGCTGCCTGGAAGCCGGCATGGACGACGTGCTGGTGAAGCCCTTCGGGCCGGCGCAGCTGCGGCAGCTGCTCGAACGCCACGGCCGCTGAGCGCGCCGCCCTGGCGCCCCGGCATCCTCACGCCGCCATGTAGCGCCCGGGCTTGTGGTTGAGGGCCAGCACCAGGTTGAGCATCACCGCGCCGAGCACCGACAGCGCCACGCGCTGCACGTCCGCCACCGCCAGCGCGGCCAGCACGATGCCGGCGTCCACCGCCATCTGGAAATGGCCCGCGCTGATCTTGCCGCGCTCCTGCAGCAGCAGCGCCAGGATGCCCAGCCCGCCCAGGCTGGACTTGTGGCGGAAGAGGATGAGCATCCCGCAGCCCATGAGCGTGCCGCCCATCACCGAGGCGTAGACGGGGTCCACGCGGGCGATCTCGATCCAGCGCGGCAGCCACTCGCTGAGCAGCGAGATCGTGCTCACGGAGACGACGGTCTTGAGCGTGAACTCCATGCCCTTGCGCTTCCAGGCCAGCACGTAGAAGGGCAGGTTGATGACGAAGAACCAGGCGCCGAAGGGCCAGTGCGAGGCGTAGTGGCCGAGGAAGGCCAGGCCCGCCGTGCCGCCGGTGAGCAAGCCGACCTGGCGGTACAGCACCAGGCCCAGGGAGACGAAGAGGGAGCCGGTCAGCAGCGCCATCAGGTCGTCGCGATGGCGGTGCATGAGCTGGCTGCGGGTGAGGGACTGCATGGTGATACGGGGTTCATGGACCGCGGCGCTGAGCCGGGAAGGCACACAGGGTACGCAGCCGGCCGCGGGAAGGGCTTGACCGGACTCAAGCGGCGTGGGCCGGGCTGGGCGCGGCGGCCGCCGGCGGGGGGCGGATTGTGGCCGACCGTGCCTTAACCCCGTCCCCCGCGCGCCACCTTCTGCAGCAGCTCCACCAGGATCGCCCGCTCCGCGGCGCTCAGGCCCTTGAGCACCTCGCGCTCCATGTCCAGCGACAGCGCGTGCGCCTTGCGCGCGATCTCGTTGCCCGCGGGCGTGAGCGTCACGAGCTGCGCGCGGCGGTCGCTGTCGCTGCGCGCGCGCTGGATCAGTCCGCGCTTCTCCAGCCGGTCCAGCAGCACCGTCACGGCCGGCGCCACCATCGCCAGCGCCTCGGCCAGTTGCTTGGGCGTGGCGCCCGGGTTGAAGGCCAGCAGCACCAGGCAGCTGAACTCCACCGGGCTGAGATCCAGCGGCTTGCCGACGTGCTCGGCAAAGGCGCGGCGGGTGGGAACGTCGGCCCGGGCGATCTGGTAGCCCAGCAGGTGCTGGAGACTGCTCTGATCCAGGCCCGGAGCCTTTGGCTTGTCTTTGGGAGCGGGCATCGGGCGAGTGTAGCCAGGGGTTACGGAGGCCAGTCCCGGGCGTTGGGCCCGTCCGGCACCGCCCCGCTCAGGCACCGGCGTTCGCGGACGCTTCGGGTCCGGACAGCCAGCGCCACAGCGTCTCGTACAGCGTCTCCGGGACCACGGGCTTGGTCAGGAAGTCGTTCATGCCGGCCGCCAGGCAGGCCGCGCGGTCCTCCGCGAAGGCGTTGGCCGTCATGGCGATGATCGGCACGCCCGGCCCGCGCTGCTGACGAATGGCGCGCGCGGCGGCCAGGCCGTCCATGCGCGGCATCTGCATGTCCATCAGGATCAGGTCGAAGCAGTGCACCAGCGCCAGCTCCACGGCGAGCTCGCCGTCCGCCGCCACGTCCACCTGCAGCCCGGCCGCGCGCAGCAGCGTCGCCGACAGCTCCTGGTTGACGAAGTTGTCCTCCGCCAGCAGCACCCGCGCGCCGGCATGCCGCTGCCGCAGCGCCTGCAGCGCCTGGCCGCCCTGCGCGGGCAGGCCCGTGTGCACCGGCCGCGCCGGCTGCAGCAGGCGCACCAGCGTGTCGTGCAGCGCGGACGCCGTGACCGGCTTGATCAGCACCGCGTGGAACCCGGCGGCACGGGCCTGCTCCTGCAGGCGCGGCGCGTCGGACGCCGTGACCAGGATGCTCGGGGGGGCCGGGCCGTGGCGCGCCTGGCGCAGCCGCGACAGCGTCGCGATCCCGTCCATCCCCGGCATGCGCCAGTCGATGAGCAGGAGGTCGAAGCACTCGCCGCCGTCACGGGCGTCCTGTGCCACGCGCAGCGCGGCCAGCCCGCTGTCCGCGGCCACGGCCTTCATGCCCAGGCTCCAGAGCCGCTCCACCAGCGCCGAGCGCGCCTCGGGCAGGTCGTCCACCACCAGCGCGCGCAGGCCCTGCAGGCGCACCGGCGTGGCGGCCTGGGGCTGCTGGGCCGCGCGCCCCATGCGGACCGTGAACCAGAAGGTGCTGCCCTGGCCCTGGCGGCTTTGCACCCCCACTTCGCCGCCCATGAGCCTCACGACGTGGCGCGTCAGCGCCAGGCCCAGCCCGGTGCCGCCGTGGCGGCGCGAGATGGAGGCATCGGCCTGCTCGAACGCGGTGAACAAGGCCCCCAGCCGATCGGGCGCGATGCCTTCGCCGGTGTCGCTGACCTCGAAGCGCACCAGCACCTGCGCGTCCTCCTCCTGCAGCCTCTCGGCGCGAAGGCGCACCCAGCCTTGCGCGGTGAATTTCACCGCGTTGGACAGCAGGTTGAGCAGCGCCTGCGACAACCGCGTCGGGTCGCCGCGCAGGCGCTGCGGCAGATGGTCGCTGTCGAGCACCAGCTCCAGCTCCTTGGCCAGCGCCGGCTCGCGCACCAGGTCGAAGACGCGGGAGAGGACGGCATCGAGCTCGAACTCGACCTCCTCCAGCGTCATCTTGCCGGCCTCGACCTTGGACAGGTCCAGGATGTCGTTGAGCACCCGCAGCAGGTGCTGCGCGGCCCGCTCCACCTGCTGCAGCCGGTGCCGCTGCTCTTCGTTGCCGGCGTCGCGCAGCAGCAGGTGGGTGAAGCCGATGATGGCGTTCATCGGCGTGCGGATCTCGTGGCTCATGTTGGCCAGGAAGGCGCTCTTGGCCCGCGTGGCGTCCTCGGCCGCGTCCCGGGCCTGCACCAGCTCGGCCGTGCGTTGCTCGACCAGCTCCTCCAGGTGCTCGCGGTATTGGTGGAGCTGCGCCTCGGAGCGCTTGCGCTCGGTGATGTCCTGCATCGTCCCGCGCAGGGCGAGCACCCGGCCCGCCATGTCCAGGAGCACGCTGCTGCGGACGTGCAGCCAGAGCGCCTGGCCGTCGCCGCACGGCACCGGCAGCTCCAGGTCGAAGCCGGTGCCCGTGCGCACGGCCTCCCGCGCCGCCTCCTGCAGGCGCTGCCACGGCTCGGCGGGGAGCAAGGTGTCCAGCGGCTGCCCGGACGGCGCCGCGTCGCGGCCCAGGAGCCGGCGCAGCGAGTCGGATGCCGACCAGTCCTGCGTGGCGGCGTCCCAGGACCAGGTTCCCAGCCGGGCCAGGCGGTGCGCCTCGGCCAGCTCGGCGTCCCGGCTGCGGACGAGCGCATCGCGCTCCCGCAGCAGGCTGGCCGCGCGGGCCAGCGCGGCGGCCACGTCGGCGGCTTCCCGCACGTTGAGCGCGGGCAGCTCCACGGCGTCGCCGCGGCCGAGTGCCATGGCCGGCCCGGTCAGCGCCTCGACCGAGCGCGCGATCCGGTTGCCCACGCGGCGGGCCAGCACCCAGCCCAGCGCCAGCAGCAGCGCCACGCCCGCGGCCAGCGTGGACAGCGTGCGGGCCAGGCCGCCCAGCAGGGCCTGGCGCGGGATGCCGATGACCACGCACCACTTCGTGGCGGGCGAGCAACTGAAGGATGACAGCACCGGGATGCCGTCCCGGGTGGTGGCCTCGGTGGTGCCGGCAGTGGCCGCGCTCATGGCCCCCAGCAGCTGCGGACCGGCCTTGTGGCCGACGAACTGGTCGGCCGCGTGCGTGCGCGCCACGATCGTGCCGCTGCTGTCGAGGACGCCGGCCACCCAGTCCGGCGGCAGGCCTTGCGCCTGGAGCAGCCCGTCGAGCTGCTGCGCCAGCAGGCTGACGCGCAGCGCGTAGGCGGTGCGGCCTTCCAGCACGACGGGCACCTCGACACCGACCACCGGGCGCTTGAACAGCTGGCTGAGCTGCAGGCCCGAGATGAAACCCCGGCCGTCGGCGAACACGCGCCGCGAGGTGTCCGGGTTGGGTGCCCCCGGCAGCGGGGCGCCGTAGTCGACCGCGGTGTTGAGCACCTGCCGCAGGTCCGGATCGATCAGCACGACGTTGGTGACCGAGCCCGCCGCGGCCACCGCGTCGCGGGCGCGCCGGTGGAAGGTGGCCAGGTCGCCCTGGGCCAGCACGGCCGAGCTCGCCAGCACCTGCCCGATCGCCTGCGCCGTGAGCAGCTGGTTGTCCATGGCCTGGGTCAGCGCGCGGGCGGTCTGCACCGTGTCCCGATCGAGGTTGTCCCGTCCGGCCCGGTACTCGTGTCCGAACAGCAGCGTCGCTCCCAGCACCGCGGGCAGCAGGCAGGCCAGGACCAGGGCGGTCAGCAGCGAGCGGGTGCCCGGAAGCCCGGGCGGATCAAGGCGGGGGTGCATGACTTCTGGTGCGGCCGGGCACGTCGCATCGACGCGGCATGCAATGCCAAGTTCAGTATGGTGCGGTCGCCGTCACACCTCTGGGCGCTTGACAGGCCAGTAGGCCCTTTGCCTCGAAGGCGCCGTATTTGCTGCTGTCGCGTACAGCCGCTGTCCTGCCGCCTCGTCGGCGTGGGCGCGGACGGGATGCCGGGGCCGCCGACGCGTTTGGCGCTTGATCGTTCGCAAGGAGGCTCGGCCACCCGGCGGGAAGATGGCTTCATCGGCCCTGGGGCCGGCGCTGGTCCGGGCCCGGGCGATGCACGGTGCGTGGTTGCGAGAGCCTTGCCGGCGAGAGGCTGCACCGGCCATTCGGGCCTGTGCCAGGGGCCCGGGTGAGTGCGATCCGCACACTGCTGGCGAGGGTGCCTGCCATGTCGATGTTCCAGGTGACGCCCGCGACGTCCGCCGGGCGGCCCGTGCCACCCATCACCTGGGTCGTTCCCTTCGAGCCCGGCGGGGCGGCGGACCTGGTGGCGCGCGCGCTGGCTGGGCCGCTGGGGCAGCGGCTGGGCCAGCCGGTGGTGGTCGAGAACCATCCCGGCGGCGCCGGCGCGCTGGGCACGGAGCTCGTGCTGCGGCGGCCGGCCGACGGCTGCACCCTGCTCAACATCTCCACCGGGCCGATGGCCGTGAACCCGTCGCTGTACCGGCACCTGCGCTACGACCCGCTGCGCGACCTCGTTCCCGTGCACGGGATGCTGCAGTCCTCGCCGCTGCTGGCCGTGGAGGCCACGAGCCCATGCCACACGCTGAAGGATTTCCTGGATGCCGCGCGCCACCGGCCCGGAGAGGTCAGGGTCGGCTCCGCCGTGCCGGGCACGAGTGCCTACCTGGCCGGGGTGCTGCTGGCGCGCGAGTCCAAGACGCGCTTGCTGCAGGTGTCCTGCCAGGGGGCGACCTCGGCGCTGCAGGACCTGCTGGGCGGCCGGCTGGAGGCGGTCTTCGACTACCTGCTGCCGCTCAAGCCGCACCTGGACGCCGGGCGGCTGCGCGCGTTGGCGGTGCTCGGGCGCCGGCGCCTGGCCATGCTGCCGGAGGTGCCCACCGTCGCCGAGGCCGGGCTGCGCGGCGCGGAGGTCGTGAGCTGGTCGGGCATCGCGGTGCGCGCCGGTGCGCCGGAGCGGGCGGTGCGCAGGCTGGGCGCCGCGATGCACCAGGTGCTGTCCGACCCGGAGGTGATGAGCGCCTTCATCGCCATGGGCGAGATCCCGCTGCTGGAGCTGACCGAGGCGCCGCTGCGCGCCTTCATCGCGGCCGAGTTGGTCCGCTGGGGCGGGATCGTGCGGTTGGCGGGGGTGACGGCGGAGTAGGGCGGCGGTGGGCCGGCCGGGTCCAGCCAGCGGGGAGCAATGCGATTTCGTCCCAACTGCTTGGCCGCTCCCGTGCAAGGCCGAAGGGTTTTCGCCACGGTACCTGAAGTACATGCACGCCTTCGCACAGGCTTGGCCGGACGCACGAATTTGTGCAAGGGGTGCTTGCACAATTGCCTTGGCAGGAGGACATCGCGGCGCTCATCGAGCAGGCGGTGAGGAAATTGAGCGGCGAGTAACGAGGCGGCAGCGGGAGCGTGCCGAGGGCACCGTTGAACAGGATCCTGTGTGCCGATCACCATCGTCGCGCAGTGCGCACCGGCCCACCGCTTGCCTCTGCCCAAGCTTTACGGAGGCACTTGCCCATGCTCGAAAAGCTCCCTGACGTGGTCGGTGCCGCGCTGCGCGGCCAGCGTGCCGGCCTGGACCAGACCGCCTTCGTGCGCATCCGGCTGCCCGTGGGGCAGGGCGCGCTGCAGGTCACGAGCCTGGCCTTCATGGACCACGCGCCGCTGCCCCCGCGCTTCACCGCCGACGGCGAGGGCCTGTCGCCGCCGCTGCAGTGGAGCGGCGTGCCCGCCAACGCCGCCTCGCTGCTGCTGCTGGTGGAGGACGCCGACTCGCCCACGCCGCATCCGCTCGTGCACGCCATCGCCTACGACATCCCGCCCCAGGAAAGCTACCTGGCCGAGGGCGCGCTCAACGGCGGCGAGGACGAGTCCGGCGCGCCCCGGCTCGGCCGCAACTCCTACCTGCGCACGGCCTGGATCCCGCCGGACCCGCCGCCCGCCCACGGCGTGCACCGCTACGCCTTCCAGCTCTTCGCCCTTGGCCCGGGCGCCGAGTGGAGCGGCACGCCCGGCCGCGACGCCGTGCTGCAGATGCTGGAGCAGCACGCCATCGCCAGCGGCTGCCTCATCGGCACCTACGAACGCCACGACACCAGCGTGCTCGACGACCAGACGGCCGCCGCCACGGTGTCCACGCGCTCGGACCTCAGCGCGTCCTGATCCGACAGAAGCCGCCGCTCAAGCCGCCGGATACCAGCCCCGCAACACCTCCATGACCTGCGTGAAGCGCAGCCGGTCCATGGTGTCGTCCAGGTGCGCGACGGCGTCGCGGCCGTGCCGCTCGGCCAGCACCGGGCGCAGCGCCTGGTACAGCCCGAAGGCACCCATGTCGCCGTCGGCCAGCGCGCGCATCAGGTGCCCGATGGCGTGGCCATCGGCCGGGGCGCCGCCCGCCGCCACCGGGCCGGGCTCGCCGTAGGGCTGTTCCACCTCGGCCGGCAGCGCGGCCAGCACTTCCGCCAGCGCCGCGGCCAGAGCCTGCAGCGCCGGCTCCCGGTCCGCCACGTCGCTGGCGCGCAGCGCCTCCTCCAGCCTCAGCGCCTGCGCGGCCACGGCCTCGGCCGCGAGATTGGCGGCCAGGCCGCGCAAGCGGTGCAGCCGCTTGATGGCATCGCCCACGTCCCCGCGCGACAGCTCGGCACGGATGCGCGCGGGCGCCTCGGCGTGGTCCTCGCGCAGCGCGCGCAGCATGCTCAGGAACAGCACCCGGTCGCCCAGCAGCCGCCACGTCGCGCGCTCGCCGTTGACGCCCGGCACGGCCGGCAAGGGCCCGCCACTGGCCGG
>Ga0065721_10052170_pt1 | contig 12522 bp, 16 predicted proteins | sample Mesricmetagenome_FD_59108 | JGI IMG/M metagenome (GOLD analysis project Ga0065721, IMG submission 59108) | Mesophilic microbial community from rice straw/compost enrichment Sample: eDNA_1 v2 (version 2) | ecosystem: Engineered > Solid waste > Grass > Composting > Bioreactor | place: USA: Davis... | reverse complement strand
TGGGCGGCGTGGATCGCGTATGGGCCATTGGTGGCGCACAGGCGGTTGGCGCCGTATCGTACGGAACAGAAACGATTGCTCCCGTCGACAAGATCGTGGGTCCCGGCAATGCATACGTTGCGGCCGCCAAGCGGCGTGTGTTCGGCATCGTAGGCATCGACATGATCGCCGGCCCGAGCGAAATCCTCGTAATCTGTGATGGCAGCACACCTGCGGATTGGGTGGCCATGGACCTGTTCTCGCAAGCCGAACACGACGAACTTGCGCAAGCCATCTTGCTATGCCCCGACGCTGCCTACCTTGAAGCCGTACAGGAAGCCATCGACCGGCTCCTTCCTACCATGCCGCGCAGCGACATCCTGCGCGTAAGCCTGGCCAATCGGGGAGCCCTCATCAAAGTGCGCGACCTTTCCGAAGCCTGCGACATCGCCAACCAGATCGCTCCGGAGCATCTAGAAATTTCCACCTCCGAACCCGAGCGCTGGGCCGACGAGATTCGCCACGCCGGCGCGATATTCCTGGGTCCGTACACCTCTGAATCGCTTGGCGACTACTGCGCCGGGCCCAATCATGTACTGCCCACAGCCCGTACAGCCCGCTTCTCTTCGCCGCTTGGGGTTTACGACTTCCAAAAGCGATCCAGCATCATCAAGGTATCGCGAGAAGGCGCGCGGACCTTGGGTGGCATCGCCTCCGTCCTTGCTCGCGGTGAAGGCCTTCCGGCGCACGCTGCCAGCGCGGAGTACCGCCTCGAATCTACTGAACTGAAAGCTTGACATGCGTACTGCCGACATTACCCGGAATACCCAGGAAACCCGCGTTCGTGTCGCCATCAATCTTGATGGCACCGGTCGCCAATCCATCAATACCGGTGTGCCGTTCCTGGACCACATGCTTGACCAGATCGCCCGCCACGGGCTGATCGACCTCGACATCCATTGCGACGGCGACGTCCATATCGACGATCATCATTCCGTTGAAGATGTCGGCATCACGCTCGGCCAGGCATTTGCCGCCGCAGTCGGCAACAAAGCCGGCATGCGCCGCTACGGCCATGCCTATGTACCCCTGGATGAAGCGCTCTCGCGGGTGGTGATCGATTTCTCCGGCCGCCCGGGGCTGTTCTACAACATCCCGTTCACGCGCTCACACATTGGCCGTTTCGATGTCGACCTGACGCGTGAGTTTTTCCAGGGTTTCTCCAACCATGCCCTGGCCACGGTGCATATCGACAACCTCAAGGGCGAAAACGCGCACCACCAGTGCGAAACTGTGTTCAAGGCCTTTGGCCGCGCCGTGCGCATGGCCGTCGAGCTCGACCCCCGCATCGAAGGCGTGATTCCTTCGACCAAGGGTGTCTTGTAATCCCCTATTCGATCGTCCACTGATCTTCTGAAGGACCCATCTTGAATTCCATCGCCATCGTCGACTATGGGATGGGCAATTTTCACTCGGTGGCGCGTGCTTTGCGCGCCGCCGCGCCCGACGCCGACATTCGCATTTGCAACACTGCCGAGCAAATCGCCAACGCAACACGTGTGGTCTTTCCCGGCCAGGGCGCCATGCCCGATTGCATGCGTACCCTCGAAGAATCCGGCCTGCGTGACGCGGTGATCCACGCCGCCCGAGAGAAACCCCTTTTGGGCGTGTGCGTGGGTGAGCAAATGCTCTTTAGCGGCAGCGACGAAGGCAATGTTCGCTGCCTGGACATCTTCCCCGGCTGGGTCAGGCGCTTCGAAGGCCCGCAGTATGCGGGCTCTGCCGACGCCCAACCAGGCTCTCCCCGACTGAAGGTGCCCCACATGGGCTGGAACGCCGTCAGCCAGGTCAAAGCCCACGCTTTGTGGGAAGGCATCCCGGACCAAACACCGTTCTACTTCGTGCACAGCTACTTCGCGGTGCCCGAATCCGAATCGGTCACGATTGGGGTTAGTCAGTACGGCCAGCGCTTTACCTGCGCCATCGCAGCAGATAACATTTTTGCCGTGCAGTTCCATCCAGAAAAAAGCGCAGAACACGGCCTTCGGCTATATCGCAACTTCGTAGAATGGCAACCTTGACCCTGGGCCGCTGCGTCAGTCTGCCCACCTCAATCCTGGCAGCGCCCACCTTCATGCGTAGCGCTGCTCAAATTTCTTCCTCTTGGCTTTTTCAAGCTGATCCATCATGCTATTGATTCCCGCCATCGACCTGCAAGACGGGCGCTGTGTTCGCCTCCGCCAAGGCGATCTCAGCGACGCGACGATTTTTTCTGACTCCCCTGCCGCCATGGCCGAGCAGTGGCTCGACCAAGGGGCTCGCCGCCTCCATCTGGTCGACCTGAATGGGGCCGTGGCGGGCAAGCCCCGCAACGAAGCGGCGATCAAAGCGATCGTCGATGCAGTGGCCGACGACATCCCGGTCCAGATCGGCGGCGGAATCCGCGATCTCGACACAATCGAACGCTACCTAGACAACGGCATTACTTATGTGATCATCGGTACGGCAGCCGTGAAGGACCCCGGCTTCCTGCGCGACGCCTGCAGTGCCTTTCCCGGCCACATCATCGTGGGGCTGGACGCGCGCGACGGCAAGGTCGCGACCGATGGCTGGAGCAAGCTCACGCGTCACAGCGTGCAGGATCTCGCTCGCAAGTTCGAAGACTACGGCGTCGAGTCCATCATCTACACCGACATCGGCCGTGACGGCATGCTGAGTGGGGTCAACGTAGAAGCGACTGTGCGCCTGGCACAAAGCATCAATATCCCCGTGATCGCCTCAGGCGGCGTGACCGATATCCGTGACATCGAAGCGCTTTGCGCGGTCGAACACGAAGGCGTCGAAGGCGCCATCCTCGGGCGCAGTATCTACGAGGGCACCCTTGATTTCGCGACCGCGCAAAAGCGCGCTGACGAACTGACTTCTGCATGAACGAAACGCCTACTCAAGCGCTCGACAGCGGCCTGTGCTGTCGGATCATCCCCTGCCTGGACGTGACCGCGGGTCGCGTCGTCAAAGGCGTCAATTTCGTCGACCTGGTCGACGCAGGGGATCCCGTCGAAATAGCACGGCGCTACAACGAGCAGGGTGCCGACGAGCTGACCTTCCTCGACATCACGGCAACGTCCGATGATCGCGACCTCATCCTCCCCATCATCGAAGCTGTGGCGAGCGAGGTCTTCATTCCGCTGACTGTGGGTGGAGGTGTCCGGCAGGTATCGGATATCCAGCGTTTGCTTAACGCAGGCGCTGACAAGGTTTCCATCAACAGCGCGGCCGTGGCCAACCCCGAGCTCGTGCGCGCGGCGGCGGATTATCACGGTTCGCAATGTATCGTCGTAGCCATCGACGCACGTCGCGTCTCGGGCCCCGATGAACCTGCGCGTTGGGAAGTCCACACCCATGGCGGGCGCCGGGCGACCGGAATCGATGTGATCGAATGGGCCCGTAAGATGGCTGCGTACGGGGCCGGCGAGCTTTTGCTCACCAGCATGGACCGAGACGGCACCAAGGCCGGCTTCGACCTGGAACTGACGCGCGCGGTGAGCGATGCGGTGCCCGTGCCGGTGATTGCCTCCGGCGGTGTCGGTAATCTGCAGCATCTGGCTGACGGCATCGTCCAAGGGGGTGCAAGTGCCGTCCTGGCGGCCAGCATCTTTCACTATGGCGAATACACCGTGCGCCAGGCGAAGGAATTCTTGGCATCCGAGGGCGTCAAAGTGAGACTGGAACGCGCATGACGACTCCTCAATGGTTGCAACAAGTCCGATTCGATGCACAGGGCCTCATCCCAGCTATCGCACAGGACGCCCATGACGGAACCATCCTCATGGTGGCGTGGATGAACGCTGAATCCCTGGCAGAAACCGTGGCGACTGGCCGCGCCGTGTATTGGTCGCGCTCGCGGCAACGCCTGTGGCGCAAGGGCGAGGAGTCCGGCCATCAGCAGACCGTGTTGGAGATCCGCCTGGATTGCGACAGCGATGTCATCCTACTGAAAGTCGAACAGGCGGGCGACATTGCGTGCCATACTGGACGCCGCAGCTGCTTTTTCCAACGATTGGAAACGAGCGGCGAGCCCGCTTGGGTGAACGTGGATCCCGTCCTCAAGGATCCGGAGCATATCTACCGATGAACGAGAAAGAAACCATTCTGGGCCGGCTCGCCGACACACTGGAAACCCGGCTGCCTCAAAAGGCCGGCCACAATCCGGCAGAGTCCTATGTGGCCAAGCTCTATGCGCGAGGTCCGGACGCCTTCCTGAAAAAGATCGGTGAAGAAGCAACAGAGCTTGTCATGGCCGCTAAGGATGCAGAGCGCGAGCGCATTGTCGCGGAAACTGCCGACTTATGGTTTCACAGCATGGTTGCCCTGGCCTACTATGGGGTCCGCCCGGAGGAAGTCCTGGACGAGCTGCAACGCCGGGAAGGTGTCTCAGGGCTGGCAGAGAAGGCCGCGCGTAAACAATCCTGATCAGGTCAAGTGCAATGAGTGAAAACTGTATCTTCTGCAAGATTGCGTCGGGTGACATCCCCTCCAAGAAAGTCTATGAAGACGACGACTTCATGGCCTTCCACGACATCAATCCCGCGGCACCCGTTCATTTGTTGATAATCCCCAAACACCACGTTCGCTCCCTGGCAGACGTCACGAACTCAGATGCCGAGTGGTTGGGTAGAATGATGGTATTGGCACAGAAGTTAGCCTTTGACAACGGCTGTACGCCGGGCCATGATGGCGGCTTTCGTGTCGTAGCGAATACCGGGCGGGAAGGCGGCCAAGAAGTCGATCACCTGCATTTACACATTCTGGGTGGCCCTCGCCCCTGGAACAAGCGTGCGGCACCGGCCGCCTGACGGAGATAGAAATGGGCAGCTTTAGCATTTGGCATTGGTTGATCGTTCTCCTCATCATTGCGTTGGTGTTCGGCACCAAGAAGCTGCGCAATATGGGTGAGGATCTGGGCGGCGCGGTGCGTGGTTTCAAGAAAGGCATGAGCGAAGGCGCTCAGGAAGGCACCAAGCCGGAAGCCGTCACGCAACGGCGTAGCAGCGAAGAGACCATCGACGTCCAGGCCAAAGAAAAAACTGACGCCTAACCATGTTTGACGTCAGCTTCACCGAGCTCATGCTGATCGGCGTGGTTGCGCTGATCGTGATCGGCCCTGAACGGCTTCCGAAAGTGGCGCGAACGGTCGGGCATCTGCTCGGCCGTGCCCAGCGCTATGTCAGCGATGTGAAGCAAGACATCCAGCGAGAAATCGACCTGGATGAAATGACCAAGCTTAAAAAGCAGATGGACGACGCAGCGAATTCATTGCAGGCGTCCATGCGCGAAACGGCGGCCAGCATGCAGGAGCCGTTGACACAAGCCCGCGACAGCCTGAACGAAGCATCCGCCTCGGTTGAAGGCTTGCTCGATCAGGCACGCCGCGAAGTGGGGCCAGCACCCACTACGTCCCTCCCTGCCAGCGACGCCCCCGCTTCCGAAGGTACGAGCGTCCCCAAAGAGACATCTGGTAATTCGACGTGACTCAGGAAGAAGATACGCAGGAAACCTTCATGTCCCACCTGATTGAGCTGCGTGCGCGGCTCATGAAGGCCGTAGGGGCCGTGTTGGCAATATTTGTAGTCCTCTTCATCTATCCGGGCCCCTCCGCGATCTATGACGTTTTAGCGCAGCCGATGCTGGCATCGCTGCCCCAGGGCACGCGAATGATCGCGACGGGCGTGATCACACCCTTCATGGTGCCGGTCAAGGTCACGCTGCTTGCTGCCTTCTTGGTGGGGCTTCCCATCGTGCTCTACCAGGCGTGGGCCTTTGTCGCGCCCGGGCTGTACCAGCATGAAAGGCGTCTGGCACTGCCCCTCATTGCTTCCAGCACGCTGCTGTTCTTCGCGGGCATGGCATTCTGCTATTTCGTCGTGTTCCGCACGGTCTTCCAGTTCATCGCTGGATTTGCGCCAGAGTCCATTACGCCCGCTCCGGACATCGAGGCCTACCTGAATTTCGTGATGACCATGTTCATCGCCTTCGGCGTGACGTTCGAAGTACCGGTCGCCGTGGTTCTGCTGGCCAGCACGGGTGTCGTCAGCGTACAGAAATTACGCGAGAGCCGCGGCTACATCATCGTAGGCGCCTTTATCATCGCGGCCGTCGTCACGCCCCCGGACGTCGTCAGCCAGTTCATGCTCGCCGTCCCCCTGTGCATCCTCTACGAAGTCGGCATCCTGCTGTCCGCCTCGATGGCACGTAAAAAGGCCGAGACCTCCGAGACGGAATCCGAAGAGCGCAGCCCCAAAGTCGGCACTGATGCCTGATTAGCACTAACGCCTGATTAGCACTGACGCCTGATTAGCATCGACGGGTGTCTGATCCGCTTGAAGCCGGCGCGCTGGCCGGCTTCGTCTTGGCGGGCATGACATGACAACGGCGCCCCGTTCCCCGACTTCCTCAGTGTGAATGAAAGCGCTTCTTTAGCGCTTGCGAGGCAGTTGCTGTGGGCGCTCTCCAATCATGAGCTTGGTCTCCAACGATCGACCGTCCCGCAATACGGTCACCGACACCTCGCTACCGGGTTTCAATGGAGCGATCAAATTGAGGAAAGCAACCGAGTCCCGCAGCGGCTGACCGTTCAACTTGAGCAGGATGTCACCCACCCGCAACCCACTGCGATGGGCAGGCCCTCCCCGCAACACACTGGCCACGATGACGCCATCCTGGTTCTTCAAGCCGAAAGCCCGCATGAGGTCGGGTGTGATGTCTTGCGGCTCGATTCCCAGCCAACCGCGCACCACCCTCCCATTCTGAATAATTTCATCGAGTATGGTTTCCGCCGTCTTGGCCGGAATCGCGAACCCGATTCCCAGTGATCCACCCGATTCTGAATAGATCGCCGTATTGATCCCGACCAAGCGACCCTGGGCATCCACCAGGGCCCCACCTGAATTCCCGGGGTTGATCGCGGCATCCGTCTGGATGAAGTTTTCATAAATATTGATGCCGAGGCGGTTTCGACCCAGGGCAGAGACAATACCCAATGTGGTCGTTTGCCCAACACCAAAGGGATTACCGATCGCCAGCACAATATCGCCGATACGCAGCTGTTCATCCCGGTCGATGGCGATGGCCCGCAACTCGGGCAACCCGATCTTCAAGACAGCCAAGTCGGTCTCCGGATCCGCACCGACCACCTTCGCGTCAGCTTCACGTCCATCCGTCAGGGCCACGCGAATCGAATCCGCAGCGTCTACGACATGAAAATTGGTCAGGATGTGGCCGTCCTCGCGGACGATCACGCCCGACCCCAGGCTACCGGACTGACGCCGTTGGCTGAAACCGGGCAGCCCGCGCAACAGGCGGCTCAACTCCGGATCGGGCGGCAGTGGGATCAGGGGCACATCCACCACCTTCGTGGTATAGATATTGACCACGGCGGGCGCTGCACGGGACACAGCGTCCGCGAACGAAGCGGACATGGTCGCTCGAACCTCGGTTGCCGCGGGCTGACTCGCAGGCGGCTGCCCCACCTCTCGGCCGTTGCGCAACCAATCGGGTCGCAGGGTGGTAACGATGAACAAGATACCCAGGCATACCGTCACGGTTTGGGCAAAGACCAACCACAAGCGATGCATAGATGAATGAGGGAATGATGAACCAGGTTTCCACCCGCCGACTGGCCGAATGGCTTGAAAGCACCCTGCAGACTCAACGAATCAAGGACTATTGCCCCAATGGCATTCAAGTCGAAGGCAAGGATACCGTCCGCCATATTATTACCGGAGTCACCGCATCTCAGGCGCTCCTTGATGCCGCGGTGCAACGTGGCGCCGATACCGTAATCGTCCACCACGGCTGGTTCTGGAAGAACGAGAACCCGGTATTGCGCGGATCCAAGCGCAAGCGCATCGCCACGGCGATCCTGAACGACCTAAATGTATTCGGTTTCCACCTCCCGCTGGATGCGCACCCTACATTGGGGAACAACGCACAACTCGCACAGAGGCTGGGACTAGAACCCGATCGCGACTCCGACGGTCTTCCCATTACCTTCGGGCCGAACGACCTGATCTGGCGCGGACGCTGCAAGCCCTGTTCGCTCCGCAGCTTTGGCGAACACATCGAGAAGGCGCTGGGACGCGCACCGCTGCTCCTAGGAGACCCGGACAAGCGGATCGAAACGGTGGCGTGGTGCACGGGTGGTGCACAGAACCTGATGGAGGCCGCCATCGACAATGGTGTCGATGCCTACGTCACGGGTGAGGCCTCGGAGCAAAACTTCCATATGGCCTATGAGACCGACACCGCATTTGTGGCCGCCGGCCACCACGCGACGGAACGCTACGGCATCCAGGCGCTCGGGGAAGCCATTGCGGCAGAGTTTGGGGTGAAGGTTGACTTTCTAGACCTGGACAACCCCGTGTAGGCGTCAATGCCATACACCTGCGGGAAGGCGCACAGGATCAGCGCACCAATGAACAGAGCCCCATATAGGGGCCCTGTGTCTTGGAAGAAACTTACTGCCTTCTCAGCAAATCGCGGATTTCCCGGAGAAGCGCAACATCTTCCGGTGGAGGCGCAGGCGGTTCCGGTTCCGCCGCTTTCTCGCGCTCGATGGTCCTTCGTGCTGCGTTGACAGCCTTTACCAGGCAGAACACCACGAACGCCAGCAGGATGAAGTTGATCAGAATCGTCAGGAAGTTGCCCCATGACAACACTACTGCGCCGGCAGAACTGAGCGCTTCACGGGTTTCCGGCCCTGAATAACCTTCGGGCACGCGCAACACCCAGAACTGATTGGTGAAATCGACCTCACCGCCAACGATGAAGGCCACCAATGGCATGATGATGTCACCTACCAGAGAATCAATGATCTTGCTGAAGGCGGCGCCAATGATGACACCGACCGCCAGGTCGATCATGTTTCCTCTTACCGCGAACTCGCGGAATTCACTAAAAAAGCCACGTACTTTGCTCACGTGTTACTCCTTGGCGATTTCACCCCAGAATCGGGCAGACGCTATAATACGCGGTTGATAGCAAGTAGACAGCTACAAAATGCGAACGGTATGCCTGGGATTTCGGGCATGAACAAGGATACTAGAATGAGTCAGATTACGACACAGCTCGATGATTCCGGCGCGGTTGATCCCAACCAACCGTCCGATCCGTCCCGGCGCACCTGGGTCGGTGTGGCCTGTGCGTTAGGCGGAGTTGCGGGCGCTGCAACTGCAGTACCCTTTGTCGCGTCGTTTGCCCCGTCCGAGCGCGCTCGTGCAGCCGGCGCTCCCGTTGAAGTCGACATTTCCGCCCTGCAACCGGGCCAGATGATGACGGTCGAATGGCGTGGCAAGCCGGTCTGGGTGCTCCGTCGTACGAAGGAGCAGCTCGCTGCTCTGCCCAAACTCAATCCTGAGCTGGCCGATCCGGAATCTGACCGTCCTGGTTATACGCCCGAGTACGCCAAGAACATCTATCGTTCGCGCAACCCCGAGTATTTCGTCGCAGTGGGTATCTGCACCCATCTGGGCTGTTCCCCCACCCCCAATCTGAATCCCGGCGCCGGCCCCGGCCTGCCCGCAGATTGGCAAGGCGGTTTTGCTTGTCCATGTCACGGCTCCACCTTCGACCTGGCCGGTCGCGTGTTCGCCAATAAACCCGCGCCCGACAACCTCGAAGTTCCTCCCTATGAGTTCTCATCCGACGGCACCCGCATCATGGTCGGTGTCGACGAGAACAACAAGGCTTAAGTCCGAGAAGGGGCGCCCGGGCGCCCCGCTGCGAATCTGTAATACGCCACGTATAGTTAGAAAAGGAGCCGTTTCATGGCTGGCGAAAAAACCGTCGAAACGACAGGTCTCTTGGGCTGGATTGACAGGCGCTTCCCGCTGACGTCCACGTTCAAGGCGCACATGTCGGAATACTACGCGCCCAAGAACTTCAATTTTTGGTACTTCTTCGGCTCTCTGGCACTGCTGGTGCTGGTCATTCAAGTCGTCACCGGTATCTTCCTGGTGATGAACTACAAGCCGGATGGTGCCTTGGCATTCGACTCCGTCGAATACATCATGCGTGAAGTGCCTTGGGGCTGGCTGATCCGCTACATGCACTCCACAGGCGCTTCGATGTTCTTCGTGGTCGTCTACCTGCACATGTTGCGCGGCCTGTTCTACGGTTCCTACCGCAAGCCCCGTGAACTGGTCTGGATCTTCGGCGTCGCCATCTTCCTGTGCCTGATGGCCGAAGCGTTCATGGGCTACCTGCTCCCCTGGGGCCAGATGTCCTACTGGGGCGCACAGGTGATCGTGAACCTGTTCTCCGCCATCCCCTTCATCGGCCCTGAGCTCTCGATCTGGATCCGCGGTGATTACGTCGTGTCCGACGCGACCCTCAACCGCTTCTTTGCCCTGCACGTCATCGCCGTACCGCTGGTCCTGATCGGCTTGGTCGTCGCGCACATCGTTGCACTGCACGAAGTGGGCTCCAACAATCCCGACGGCGTCGAGATCAAAGAAGGCCCCAAGGACGCCAACGGCCACCCGCTCGACGGCATTCCCTTCCACCCTTACTACTCGGTGCATGACATCGTGGGCGTGGCGGGCTTCCTGATCGTGTTTGCGGCCATCATCTTCTTCGCCCCTGAAATGGGCGGCTACTTCCTGGAGTTCAACAACTTCATTCCGGCTGACCCGCTGAAGACTCCGCCGCACATTGCACCGGTCTGGTACTTCACTCCGTTCTACTCCATGCTGCGCGCCATCACGGCAGACTTCACATGGATCATGGCGGGCGCAGCGGTATTGGCGGCCCTCATCTTCTTCGTCAAGAGCAACCTGCGCGGTATCTGGCGCATTGCCGTACCGGCGATCCTGATCGTTGTCGCAGTCCTGTTCCGCGTCATCGATGCGAAGTTCTGGGGTGTGGTGGCCATGGGCGGTGCCGTAGTCCTGTTGGGCTTCCTCCCCTGGCTCGACAAGTCGCCCGTCAAATCGATCCGTTACCGTCCGTCCTGGCACAAGGTCCTGTACGCGATCTTCATCGTGAACTTCCTGATGCTGGGGTATCTGGGTACCCAGGTTCCCAGCCCCGTGTTCAACCTGATGAGCCAGATCGGTACGGTGATCTACCTGGGCTTCTTCTTCCTGATGCCCTTCTGGAGCCAGCTTGGTACGTTCAAACCCGTGCCCAAGCGCGTCAACTTCAAGGCCCACTAAGGTCACCAAAAGGTTAACGGAACGATCATGATCAAAAAGCTGATAGGAACCATCGCTCTTTCCCTGACCTGCGCGGTCTCGTACGCAGCGGGTGGCGGCTACGCTCTCGAGCAGGCGCCTGAACGCGTCAACGACATGGCATCCCTGCAAAACGGTGCGAAGCTGTTCGTCAACTACTGCATGGGCTGTCACAGCGCTCGTTCAATGCGCTACAACCGACTGACCGACATCGGCCTGACCGATGAACAGATCAAGAAGAACTTGCTGTTCACGGGCGAAAAGGTCGGCGACCTGATGACCATTTCCATGCGCAAGGATGACGCAGCCAAATGGTTCGGCGCTGCGCCTCCCGATCTGTCAGTCATTGCTCGCGCGAAATCGCATAATCTCGGTCCCTCGGGCGTTGATTACGTGTACACCTTCCTGCGCACGTTCTACCGCGATGTTTCCCGCCCCACCGGTTGGGACAACCTCGTGTTCCCGAGCGTGGGCATGCCGCACGCGTTCTGGCAGTTGCAAGGCCCGCGCAGTCTCGAGAAGGATGTCATCGAGCAGGTCGAGACCGAGAATGGCAAACAATGGCAGCGCACCGTAGCCAAGTACGACCCACAAGGCTTCTCGACCATCAACACCGAGGTGCTTCAGGGTTACACGGGTTCGGGGTCACACAAGATCACCTTTACGCCGGTTGATGCCAAAGTGTCTGCTAACTTCGACAACCAGGCCGCCGACATCTCCAACTTCCTGGGTTGGATGGCGGAACCGGTACAACTCGAACGCAAGCGCCTAGGTGTGTGGGTCTTGCTGTTCCTGTTCGTGTTCTTCGGCGTAGCATGGCGTTTGAATGCCGTGTACTGGAAGGACGTCAAGTAAGCTCTGCACGCTTCACTACACACGGTTTCCGCGGCTCGCTCCGCGGGAACCTTTACAGGAAAAAGGTCTAGGCGTACTGAATACGCCTTTTCCCTTTTCTGGGCCGCCCAAAAGGCGTACCTTTTGTTCACATTTCTACGATTGGAAACCGCGACATGATGGTGCTCTATTCTGGAACGACTTGCCCGTTCTCTCAACGCTGCCGCTTCGTACTGTTCGAGAAAGGCATGGACTTCGAAATCCGTGACATCGACCTGTACAACAAGCCGGAAGACATTGCCGTCATGAACCCATACGGGCAGGTTCCGATCCTGGTGGAACGCGACCTCGTCCTGTATGAGTCCAACATCATCAACGAATACATCGACGAGCGCTTCCCTCATCCGCAACTCATGCCGGCAGACCCCGTCATGCGTGCGCGTACGCGCCTGTTCCTGTATAACTTCGAGAAGGAACT
>Ga0065721_10052169_pt1 | contig 12525 bp, 10 predicted proteins | sample Mesricmetagenome_FD_59108 | JGI IMG/M metagenome (GOLD analysis project Ga0065721, IMG submission 59108) | Mesophilic microbial community from rice straw/compost enrichment Sample: eDNA_1 v2 (version 2) | ecosystem: Engineered > Solid waste > Grass > Composting > Bioreactor | place: USA: Davis... | reverse complement strand
TGCGCCCGGCAGACGCCGTACCACTGCGAGTTCACCAGATCCCGCAGGGTGGCGACCACCTGGATCGCGTGCTCCCGGGACAGGCCGAACTGGGGAGCCTCGGAAACCAGGTTGGCGGCCGTGGCCGTGCGGCCATCGGCGCCGATCTCCATTGCCAGGCTCCGGTTATATTGGGCCACCATCGGAGTCGGCGTCAGATCGTAGGCCGGCGACAGGCGCCAGCCATGGGCGTCGCCGATCAGCGCATGATTGCGCGGGTGGTCGTCGACGTTGGAGATCAAGGCGTTGAACGCCATCCGCCGGAACAGCTCGACACGCGAGTTCTTCTGGTCGACGTCGAGGCGCCGCAGCTGATCCGCCAGCAGCGGATAGGACCAGCGGGCGCGATCGGTGGCACTGTCCGACGCCCCGAGCGCGGTCAGGCCGCTGATCATGCGATGACGCAGATAGCCGCCCTGGACCTTCTCACGATCGAAGCGCTTGACGAAGAGCACCTGGCGCCTGCCAACCTCGACCAGCTTGGAATGCGCCGCCTGCAGCCCGGCCATCTCGGCCAGCCTCAGCATGGCATGCTCCACCCGCGGCTGATCGAAGCTGTCGTCCTGGCGCGGGAACTTGGCGACCCATAGGCCGTCCTCGTCTTCCACCACGGCCTTCGGCCTGGCGCCGCCCATCGAGGTGCCGAGCAGTTGCAGCTGCTGGACCTGTTCGGCAGCAGACTTGTCGGCAGGCCGGTCACCGGCGATGAGCTGATCCGCAGCCTCGATGAGCTGGTCGAGGTGCAGGGTCTTGTTGAACTCACGCTGTGGCGCCGGCGGCACCTGACCGAGGCCGAAGCCGAGCGCTCCCGCGCGATCGTCGGGCGAGTTGAGCAGGTAGTCGATCTCGTTCGGCTTGCCGCCGAGCGCGCGCTCGATGACCCGGCGGCCCCAGGCATCCGGAGAAGCGTCACGAAGCGCCGAAAACATCGGGCTATCGCCGGTCTTGGTGTAGGTCTGGCCGTGAAGCAGATCCAGCTCCACGGGATCGATCTGGACGGCGTTGTCGCGCTCCAGATAGGAGCGCGCATAGACGAACCGGCCGATGGCCACGCCACCCCGCCCCTCTTCCTGCACATAGCGGCCGGCCACCACCTGCTCGGTTTCGTTCGGCAGGGTGATGTAAACGAAGCATTCCCTAGAAGTCATTGGACAGCCCCTGTGGCGTACGGGCGCGTTCGCGCCGGCTTTCCAGCGACTGCCCCACCCGGTCCCGTTCCGGATCCGCGACGGCGAGCAGGTCATTGGTCAGGCCGAGCACCCAGAGGGCACCGACATAGGTGCCCATGGACACGTTGGGATTGCCCTTCTCGGCCATTGCGAGCGTCTCGCGATGCACACCGATGCGACCGGCCACCTCCTCGAGCGTCATGTTGCGGCGAAGACGGGCGGTGCGAAGGTTCTGGCCCAGTGCCTGCACGGCACGGGAGGCCTCATAGGGAAGGGTGATCTGGGTGCGAGCCATCTTGCCAGCCTCGTCGAATATAATCGACACAACGTGCCACTACGTCGGGTTTAACCGACATGCGACAAATAGCACTCGCAGAGATGCGCTTCAAGCTGGTCCTTGATCTGGCAACGCCAGCGGCAGGTAGCCGTCATCTGCCAGGACGGCGGCTACCGCCTTTCCAAACGACTCCACGCCGTCAATATCCTCGTAGGCGAAGCGGAATATCAATGCCGCCTGCATGGCCTCTTCCGCCGGGTTCATAGGTCGGATACGAAACGGATCGGCGCCGGCATAGTGATCGAGGACGGCCAGAGCCGCTGGCACAAGCGGGTTTTGTTGCAAGGCGTGCTCGACGAAAGGAATGGACTCCGTAACGGCAACATCCTGCTGCTCGAGCAGGCCACAAGCGATTGCCTTGGCCCAACTCATAAACGTTCCATCCCCCGGCAGCGAGTTCATCGCAGCCAGGCAGGCATCCGGCTCTTCCATCTGAGCCAGTGTAACCACCCAGAGAGCGGCGAGTGGCTCGCTCTGCCTACAGATCAAGGGGTTCAGGGTATCGAGTGCATAGTGCCGCGCCGAGTCCCAGTCATCGACCTCTACTGCGCCGAGGAGCGCATGCGCCCTGGCTTCCAGTGAAAGGCGCCCCAGCCGCACAACGTCCTCGAGCGCCCCGCCGGCATCCATCTTCTCGACAAGCTGCTGAGCCCAGTTGGCATATTCCTGACGGCTGTACCCACCGGTTGCGGCGCCACGATCGAGGAAGTAGTTGCCCCACTCCAGGATTTGCTGATTGGTCATGGCCGGAACAGGCAGCCTGTTTATCTCGTGCGGATAGCTGGCCTCGTGGAAATATTCCGCATCCATATCATGCAGGCACGCAACTGCAGCACCCCGGGGCGAGCCGTCCTCAGCTTCATACCGCTGATCTTCATTCCCCAACGCGTAGGTGACACCGTAATTCTTGTATGCGAATGCGCCAACGGCCCGGTAGGCGAAGCTCATGGCCTGATCGGCCAGCGGTTGCATCTGTCGGATCAGGTCCGCGTTTTCGTGTTCGGCGGGGCGCATGCGCTGCCAGTCTGGGAAGTTGTCCCCATCCAGCGGAACAATGAAGCTGTAGTGCCTGGCAAGCCATAGCAGCCGGGTGAAGGGATCCTCATCATCCATGGTGCAGGCATCTTCCACGCCCTGCTCTTCTTCGGCGCGAAGGGTGAGCGTGAACTGGATGGCCTGATCGCCCTCGCGGGCCGGGTCGTCGACCAGCCGAACATACGACCCGTCGAAGTCGCAGAACGGATGAGGCGAAGGAAACCGGCGCGCGCCGAAATAGACATAAGTGCCGGGCTGCCAATCGGGCCAGGCAAAATCACCATCGTCGCTTACCAGGTCCGCCTGGATGGCGCTGACGTCGATGATCACATCATCGCGGTGCGGCCCCGTCCCGACCTTGCCGATCCAGTTGGTCTCGTTCTTGTCGAGGGGCGAAATTTCTCCCATGCGCGCCCTCGCGGTCTCGAGCGAGCCCGCTATGCCATCGTAGAGCAACTCTGCGATCGGCACGCAGCGCGCGGCCGCGGCCAGTGCATTGGCAACACCAATAGGGTGGTAGCGGGAGGGGGCGTGCAATGCGACCGGCATCGGGGAGTCGTTCATGGCTGTCTCAGCTAAGCGCGTAGATCAGGCGCACCGGGGGACGACTAGCATCCCCCGGTGAACAAAATGGCTAGTGATAGACCGGCTCCGGCAGCTCGCCGAAATCGTCGTCATCATAATCGTCGCCATAGTCATCGTCGAACCGGGCGCCGAGCTCGTTGCGGACGCGTTCCAGGCGGTCCAGCTCTTCCTCGCTCGGCACGTCTTCGGCACCAAAGGTGGCGATGAGGCCGCGATTGACCTCCATGGTCGGACGGCGATCCGCCGTCGGCCACGAATAGAGGTAGCCCACACCCTGACTGCCGTCGTTGAAGCCCATGGTGCCGCCGACACTGTCGGTGACCAGCAACACGTCACGGCCGTCGACACTGGCGATCGTGGCCTCGAACTGGTAGCGCGGCATGGCGCCCTGGGTGATCGCGCGCATTCGGCCGAGCACCTCATCCACCCACTCGCCCTGTTCGATCGCGTCTTCCTGCTCGAAGTGCTCGCGCAGCGCCTCGACCTCGGACACCTTCAGCAGCTTGACCGAGAGATCCTCGATCGTGGTGCTGGTCGCGGCGCCGAAGACTTCGCGGCAGAGGCGATCATTGGCGGACAGCATGCGGATCATGTCGCGATCGCCGATCAGGCGGCCACCAGGCGCGCGCACAGCCGCGCCGCGGTCGACGGCGCCTTCCATGCCGGCATTCTGCAGGATGCCATCGACCCCCACAGGATCCCGACCGAGTGCATCAGGATGACCCGGCTCCATGCGGCCGATCTCGAGCCGCAGCGCGTCGGCGCGGACCTTGCGCAGGAAAGCTTCCGGTTCGACGGGAAGCTGGGCGTTGCCGTAGGCGTCGATCATGGACGCGGTGAAGGCATCCTTGAGCGCTTCGGCGGGGAAGGCTTCGGGTTCGTTCTGGATACGCTCGAAGCTACCCTGCAGGGCCCCGAGCAGGCGCCGCACCTGGGCATTGGCGTCGATATCAGGGTTTTCGTTGATCGCAACGAAAAGGGACTCGCGGGCCCGCAACATGTGCGGACCAAGGAAGCGCATATACTCATCCGTTCCCGGCCGAGCGATCACGAACTGATCCTTCACCAGGTTGTCGGAAGCGAACAGGCCGGCAAGCGGGACGTGGACGCGCTTGGTCTCGCCATTCTCCGAATAGAAGGCGAGGAAGTCGCCGACCTCGACCTCGCGCGTCGCGACCTGCCCCTCGTCGACCGCCGGACCGGAAACCGCGAGCAGTTCCTCGGTTGCGACCACGAAGTTAGCTTCGATCAGCTGACCTTCGTTGCGGATGAAACCGGTCATCTGACCGGCGGCGAAGAGCTTCTGAGCAATGATCGAAGCCATGGTGGCATTCTCCGAAAAAACGATCCTGCCAAGTTTTACGACAGGGGCGTGAAAACACGAATTCAGGCGACACCCAGCGGCGTCGGAGAAGGAGATGGCGGCTCCGGCTGAGGATCCCGAAGCTGCCGGCGCTTGGACAGGTCGACGACCTTGCCATCGGCGAGATCCTCCGGGCGAAGCTCAGGCGGCTTGGGCGGCTCTGGCTGGGGCGGCTGAGGAGGCTGGGGAGGCTTCGGCGGTTCAGGTGGCTTGGGGGCGGCATTGCCGCTCGGCGGCCTGGGCTCCGGAGCGGCCAGGGCCGCCTCGAGATCCGGCTGACCGGTCGAGATGACCTGCACCCGGCCCATCCTGCGCGTCTGAACCGGCAGGCCGTACTTTGCCGCTTCATTGGCAACCTGCCGGCAGAACTGCGGCGAGCCCTGCACTTCGATGCTGCTCCAGCCGCGCTTGCGCGCCTCGATCACCAGAGCCTGGATGGCCTGCGGCGTGCCGCGGCGGATGTCGACCTGACCCTGATGGGCGCGCAGCTCGCCACCATCCTGGGTGACCAGCGTATTGAAGCCCCACTTGGCCACGATCTGCGCCAGGGTGGGCGGAATGCCGCCGGGCGCGATCATCGATGCGAACTGAACGCCACCGAATTCAAGATCCGCGGCGGGCTCATTGATGCCGCGCTCGAGCAGCCAGGTGCGCGCTGCCTTGGCGCGACGCTGCATTTCCTCGGACCACTGGTCGAGCTGCTCGAGGATCTGCTTCTGCTTGTCTTCCGAGGCGCGGTCGAACGCCGCCTGCAGGCCGCCAGGCGGCCACGCCATGAAGGAAGGCCAGGTGTCAGGCTTCTTCAGCCGGCTGTCTGTTGCAGGCGCGGCTCGGGGCGGCATGGCGCCGAAATTGACCCGTGGCAGCGCCTCCAACATTGCCTGTACGAAAGGGTTCATGATCGCATCCTCTCTGGGCGGAGCCGGGTCAGAAGCCCGGCTCGTCGTTTTCGTAGTAGCTCGAGGCGACGGGGGCCGCCGGGGCTGGCTGCGGCCGCGGCCGCCTGGTCAGAGCTCCGCCCGAATAGGCCGGCCGGACAGGAGCTGCGGAAGACACGGTTTCAGGCGTGAAGCCCGCATTGGATGGGGCAGCTGGGCGCGTTTCCGGCCGGCGGTAGGAACCGGGCCGGTTGTTGTTGAACATCTGCCCCGGCCGCTGACGCCCGGCGAACTCGACGAGCTCGGGACAGGCCTTGCGAATCTCGCCGATGAAACGGCTCGGCGGACCAGGACGGCGCAGGTTCGCTTCCGGGATCGGCGCCACCGAGTAGGACAGATGCACGGTCTTGGCGCCGCGGGTGAGGCCCACATAGGCGACACGGCGCTCTTCCTCGACGCCGCCGGCGGCGCCGTCTTCCAGCGATTTGGCAGTGGGCAGGATCCCTTCGATCCAGCACGGCAGGTAAACGTGGTCGAACTCCAGCCCCTTGGAGCCATGCAGGGTCATCACACGAACCGCGTTCGGCTCTTCCTTCTCGCCCTGCTCGAAGTCGAGCGTGACTTCCTGCATGAAGGATTCGATGCCGCCAAAGGCACTCGCCTTCTCGATGATTGAGGCCAGGTTCGACAGGCGACGGATCGACTCGCCGGCCTTGCTGCCGCCGGAGATGAGCTCGTCATCACCATCGGCATCGGCGCCGATCGGACCGGCTTCACGCCCGGCATTCAGCCACTTGATGAAACCGGCCGGCGTCCGGCTCTCCAGCGTGCCCGGATCTTCCTTGCCGTTGGCCTTGAGCACCTTTTCGCGCAGGTCGTCGATATACCCGGTCGCCGAAAGGATCAGCATCAGCGCATTGCCGGCATCTTTCATCTCCGGATCCTGCTCGAGCAGCGATCGGGACAGGGGATCGGTCAGCCGCGACATGCCGTCGGACGCCCGAATGGTGGCGATGTCGAGCCCGAGGGTGCGGCGCAGCTCGGCGCACAGGCCGATAAAGTGTCGCACGCTGTCGACGAACGCCTTGCCATAGGCCTGGCCGCCTTCGGGGATGGTGATCCGTCCGGTGCTGATGGTCATCAGCTCGTCGCTGAGCGAGCGCTCGTTCAGCCGCGCATTCGCCGCCGCCTTCATGATCGAGGTGGGGCCGAGCCCGCGGGCGGGCTTGTTGATGATGCGGCGCAGATAAACTTCGCTGTCCGGGTTCACCAGGTAGCCGGCGAAGGCCAGCACGTCCTTGAACTCGGCCGACTTCATGGCATCCGAGGTGGCGCCTTCCTGCACGGGGATGTTGGCCAGGCGGAGCGACTTGGCAAAACGCTGGGCAAGCTTGCGCGAGCGCACCAGGACGGCGTGGTCGGAGTAGACCGGGTTCTCGCCGACAGCCTGGCGGATCCTGGTGATGATCCGCTTGGTCTCGTCGTCGACGTCCTTGAGCTGCTCGATCGTCAGCCGGCGGCCTTGGCCAGTGCTCTCATGAGCCACCATCTTCTTGGGCAGCCGTTCGGTGTTGTGCTCGACCAGGGCGTGCGACACGCCAAGGATAAAGGGCTGGCAGCGATACGACGTCTGCAGCGCCCGGGTCACAATGCCAGGGAAACGGCCGCGCAGGCCGCGCAGCACCGAGCCGTCGGATCCCCGGAAGCCGTAGATGGACTGATCATCATCACCAACGAAGGCGATCGTGGGCTTGGGCGTGCGACTGACACGGCCACCACAGAACTCGTCCTCCCAGGCAGCGTCGCCTGGCACGTTCGGTCGGCCGTTATTGGTGAGCGCCGCAAGCCACTGGATCTGGGCGCGGTTCACGTCCTGGACCTCGTCCACCATGAAGTGGCGGAAACGGGCCTGCCAGCGGGCCCGCACCTCCGGATCATCACGGAACAGGTTGGTGACGTGGTTCAGCAGGTCCGCGAAGTCGACCGCGCTCTGCTCGCGCAGCATGCGCTGATACGAAGCGTAGTGACGGATAAAGCCTTCATCAGCCAGGACGCGATTGCGTCCGGTGAGCTCACCGGCGGCCGCGGCGCGCTCGATGAACTCGGGCGACAGCAGGCCGGCCTTGGCCAACTCGAGGCAGCGGCGGAAATTGTCCATGTCGAACTGCTCGTCCGAGGCCGTGATCTCCTTGATCAGGCTTTCGGCGTCGCTGTCGTCATAGATGGAGAAGCTCTTGCCGAACCCGGCCTTGCGGGCCTCGAGGCGCAGGATGCGCAGCGACAGGGAGTGGAACGTGCCGGCCCACACCTTCTCGCCGGAACGGACATGGCCGGCATCCTCGAGCGCCTTCATCAGCGGCTCGATGCGCGCGACGGTCTCGCGTGCGGCCTTGTTGGTGAAGGTCACCATCATCACGCTGTCGGGCGAGGCGCCCATGCCGCCGAACTCGGCAGGCAGCAGGATCTTGGCCAGGCGACCCACAAGGGTGCGGGTCTTGCCCGAGCCGGCGCCGGCAAGGATCAGCACAGGATTGTCAAAGACGCGAGCTGCGCGCTCCTGCTCTTCGGACATGCCGTGCACGAGATCCAGGATTGCCTGGTCCATGTTCTTCCCTTTCGCCGGCTGACTACGCCGAGACCTTATGGCGGGCGGGCGAAAAACAGAAACGGGTCCGATCCCTCAGAGCCGGATTTTTGTGAAATTCGGGAAAATGGAAGCTCCAGACAACTCCAGGCAACGCCATCCAACCCGGCGAAAGGCTCATTTCCCAAAAAAAGGAACCCCTGTGATTGGAAATAGTTTTTGCCCATGTTACATTTATCACATCGAAACATGTCGCCACGCATGGAGACAACCGTGTTGGACCAGCCCCAGGTCACTGACCGGACGCTGAACTTTCTGGATAACGGGCCCTGGAATGAGGTGATCAACCCTTCCAGGTCGCGCTATTCGTCTGCGCCCGATTATCGGTACCTCGACGTGGAGACAGCGTGGTCCCTGGACATGCGCTATGGCGACCGCGCGCACGAGATCCGCAAGAAGCTGCAGGAGCGCAACGACAATGTCGTTGTGCTCGGCCGCTCGGCCGACAAGATCTCCGCGGAGGATGCCGCGATCGAGATGTGGCGTGCCCTGGTGATCTTCACCCGGGCGGCAATGGCCGGCTATGGCAGCCTGGTGAAGCCACACGCCATGTTCGTGAAGTCGGACGACCCTGCCCTTTCTGTCCAGGTCCGTCCGCTCATCTCGCTCGAGGCACTCGGCCGCCTGGTCGGCCGCACGCCGGCGATCGCCCTGCTGCTTCCGTTCCAGGAAGCTAAGGTGCTCGACATCTTTTCGCGTGACGAGAAGGACTACTATGTCGGCGTGCGGGTACGGGCGATAACGCCGACCTCGGCACTGTGGAACCGCTACTGGCCGGTGCTCGGGGATCGCTCCTCGGACAAGACCCGCACCAGCGCCTGATCCAGCCTCCAGTATCTACCCTTGCGGCCCGGCCCCCACCGGGCCGCAAACCTGTTCGCTACCATGTTGCGAAAAACGGGGTTGTCTCCAATGTTATAACATGGAAGAACGCCTGTCCCTGTTGGGAGGCGAAAATGCATTCGAGGATGACCTGGAAGGAACGCAAGGAGCTCCGCACCGCAGATTATTGGCGCCGCTGGGGTGCCAAGCAGATTCCCTGCACGGCGTGCTCCGGATCCGGCCACTACGATCATGATGGCGCCCCGTCATGCGGGAGCTGCGACGGCAAGGGGTACGAGCTGGGTCAGGCCAGGCCTCGGCCGGCCATGGGAGGTGCAGATGCAGCTCTTCACCTGGCGCAGTAACGCACTGAAGCGGTTCCAGCCCGGACACATTCTGGTGCTTGCCGAGGACGTCGACGCAGCGCGCCGGATCGCTCTCGAGCAGTTCGAGCACTGGCTGAAGTCGGAAGCCGGCGAATGGCACCTCCTGGTTGACGGTGTGCCCGTCGACGAGTTCGCCGAAGATGATCTCGAGAGAATGCGAAGCGAGCTGCTCCGCGATCTCGAGCAAGATCCCCAGTCCGGATCCGCCGTTTTCATCCGCGGTTCGGAATAAGCATCGGCCGTCAGTGCGGCCAGACGAGGAGACTGGAGATGGCAAAGCCAATCCTGCTCAGCCGAGAAGCCTTCAAGCACGCCGTGTTCGAGCGTGACGGGTACAAGTGTGTCTTCTGTGACGAGCTCCCGGAGGACGCCCACCACATCCTCGAGCGCCGTTTGTGGCCCGATGGCGGGTACTATCTCGACAACGGCGTCGCGGTCTGCAGCGAGCACCACATCGCCTGCGAGACCACCGAGCTGTCGGTGGAGGATGTCCGCGCAGCTGCCGGCATCCGCCGCATCCTGGTGCCACCGCATCTCTACCCGGATCAGCCCTACGACAAATGGGGCAACCCCATCCTGCCGAACGGGCAGCGCATGCGGGGTGAGCTCTTCGGCGAGGAGAGCGTGCAGAAGATCCTGGCCAAGGGCGGCATGCTGGAGCGCTTCACCCACCTGGTGAAGTATCCGCGCACCCACCACCTGCCCTGGTCCCAGTGCATCAACGACGACGATCGGGTGATGCCGAGCCTCGAAGCGCTCGAGGGAATCCGCGTGATCGCCAGCGAAAAGCGCGACGGTGAGAACACCACCATGTACCGCGACCACATCCATGCGCGCAGCATCGATGGGCGCCACCACCCCTCACGGGACTGGGTGAAGCAGTTCTGGTCGACGATCATGGGCGACATCCCCGAGGGGTGGCGGATCTGCGGGGAGAACCTGTTTGCCAGGCACTCCATCCGCTACGAGGATCTCGGCACCTATTTCGAGGGCTTCTCGATCTGGACCGACCGGAATGAATGCCTGGGCTGGGACGACACGCTCGAATGGTTCGAGCTGCTCGGGATCCGGCCGGTGCCCGTCCTCTATGACGGCATCTTCGATGTCCGGAAGATCCAGGAGCTCTGGAGCGAGAAGGACTGGGATCGGGTAGAGGGCTATGTCGTGCGCGACGCCAGCATGTTCGCCGCGACCCAGTTCCGGTTCCGGGTCGGCAAGTTCGTGCGTCACGATCACCTGCAGACGGTCCGGCACGGCAATCGCATCATCGAGAAGAACGGGCTGCTGCTTTCCTGAGCAGCGGCCCGAAGTTAGCGCTTTGGTGACCGTGCTTACGGCCAAGGGATGACGTCCCACCGATAGCTGTGAAAAATGCCCCCTGAGATAAGTTTGGGGGAACCATGACTATCAAGCGTCTTCTGACGGCCACCACGATCGCGTTTTCACTTGCGACTGCAGCCCATGGTTGGTCCCCGCCAACGGTAACGGCGAGTGGAGAACTGAGGGGCGAACCTGTCGAGCTGCGCCTGATTGCCAGCAATTCGGAGCGTCTCGACCTGCTGGTCGTCCGGCCCAACGGGAGCGAGCTGCTGCGAGCCTCGTTCACCTATGCCGATCTGAACGCATCATCGCTTGCTGTGCCCTCCAGGCTGCTCGCGAAACTCGACCATTGCCGCCAGGCCAGTGAAGGTCGGCAGCCAACCCTCTCCATCGAAGACAACGTCTTCGTACTCTCGGCCAAGATGAAGACACCCCCCTACGTCAACTGCGATGGCGAACGGGACTGGTCTCTGGAGATCCGGTTCGAGATGCCAGAGGACTATCGCGAGCAGTTGGGGATCATCGAGGATACCGCCTGCGACGTGGTGCTTGCCCACAACATCACCGACAAGCGCCAGGTGGTTGGAGCGACCTTCATTGCGTACCCCTATTCAACCCACATGCATCCGGGCTGGCCCGACGACACGACCCGCTTCGACTACCTCACCATCCCGGGATACTCATCGTCGGGCCCCAAGACCTTCGATCCGGATGGCAGCAAGTTCCCCATTGGCGAGCAGTTCGAAGTGATCTCGGTTCGTGATGGTCTCGCCGAGGCCAGGCGCCTGCTGGACGGCTCGGTGGTGCATGTACCGGAACAGAACCTGATGCAGGGGAACCTGGCAGACTGCGATATCCGGACGGTGTTCCGGGAGGATCTCGTGGACTGGGTTTTCGTCGAGTTCAGGGAAGGCGCCAGGCCCAGTGACAACCACGGCCGCTGGCGCGACCTGTCGGGTGAATACGGGTTCTGCTATGACATCACTGCGGGCGACAACTCGCGCGTCGAGTGCAGCGTGCTGAACGAAGATGGCAAGTTTGAGCAGGGCTACAACTTCCTGCCGTCCGAGCTGGAGTACACGTTGACGAAGCCGGGCGCGGAGACGCTCTAAGCCGAGCTCACAGCAGATCAACAAAAGGGCGGCGCCAATGCGCCGCCCTTTTTGCCTGGATATCCCTTGGCTCGCCGCGGGGACTCGAACCCACGTTCTCTCTGACATAGTCGGGAAGTTCTTCGCCGCACCCTCGGGTTGTACATGCCCCTCGAGACGCTTTGCCTCTGCAGTCCCTTTCGCCAGCCGCTCTACCCATAAGCTACGACGTTACAAGGTCCTGCGAATTTCTTTGTTCTGCCGGCGCTGGTCAAGCGCACTGGACAAAAAAAGCCCCGGTGACTAGCCGGGGCCCAAAGGGTACTTCCTGTGACCACCACGTGGTCGTTGCATCGGCATCCATCTCCTATGCCCTGCGAATATCGCGTGGTGTTTGGGTCTCGTCAACCCCGGTCATGGCTCCGGATCCTCACCGCGGGACAGCACGGCCGACGGAGAAGCAAAGCGCTCGAGCTCGAAGCTGGGCGGCGAAGCCAGGGCCAGCATCGTCGTTGCGGCGCCTAGCCTGGTGAGCGCATCGTTGTAGCGCTTGGAGAGATGGTTGCTTTCGAAGTGATGTCCGAACTCGTGGATGACCAGGTCCAGCTGCTCGGCGCGCAGCGGGCCCGAGAACCAGTTCTTGCCCAGCCGGCCGACATTGAAGCTCAGCACGCCAGGAGAGTACGCAGCAATCGCATTGAAGCGCTCGAGGAAATTCACCCGGATCTCGGCGTTCAGCAACTCGCGCCCCAGATGCCGGCACCAGGCGGCGAAGGCCTCCATCTGGCTGGTCGGCTCGACATGCACGGCCGGCTCGCCATCCGGACTGAACGGTTTTGGGGTTGGCGTCACCTGC